>Ga0265294_10000025_pt1 | contig 162209 bp, 116 predicted proteins | sample MunlanPumphouse3_FD_192504 | JGI IMG/M metagenome (GOLD analysis project Ga0265294, IMG submission 192504) | Groundwater microbial communities from a municipal landfill in Southern Ontario, Canada - Pumphouse #3 | ecosystem: Environmental > Aquatic > Deep subsurface > Groundwater | place... | reverse complement strand
CTTTTCCGGCGTGGAAGAAGGAAAAAACCCAAACCGCGCCGGAGTCACCCTTCTGATTAAATACGGAATTCAATCTCTCCGGGGTCGTCCGCCGGGCTCAAAATTTGCGAATATAATCCGGATTGTCCGGAAGCCTCACCGCTTAAGGAAGCGGCGGCAGCGAGAGCGTCTCCACCACATGCTCGGCCTGAGTCGCCCCTTCATAACGCCCGTTACCCAGCGCCATCAGAGGGTCCTTGCCCTGCTGGTTCTTCCAGAGAGTGTAACCGATAACCGCACCACCCAGAATGAGCGCAATCACCACCAGCGGCATCACCGTTTTGACCGCCATCAACAGACGCCAGAAAAGGCCATCCTCACCCATATTCTCGGAATATGGCTGAGAAACATCCCCGGTTTTTCCCTGTAGCTCTTCCTTGAGCTGCTCCAGAAGAGGGGTCGGGTCTATCTTGACGACATCGGCATAGCTCTTGATCGAGCCGCGCGTATAAACCATCGCCGGAAAAGCCGAGTAATCTCCGCTCTCCAGCGCCTTTACCTGCGCCAGCATTAACTTCGTCTCTTCAGCGATTTGCTCCACCGTCAACCCTCGGGCTTCGCGGGCTCTTCGCAGTTGCTCTCCCACACTGGACATATCCTTTTGAAAACCTATCTCAAACAGACCCCGATTGCAACCCTCTTTTGGGGACCACTCACGGCTGGGCCGAAAACTGGAAACGAGGGACCGCTTTTTTCAGGAGCTCTTTGCTCCATTCCAGCGCCTCTTCCTCCCGGCCGGGCTGATAAAGCGTCATCATCGAGACGTAGCCCCAGCGCTGAGTTTTGCCGCTCAGGACCAGCTCCCTGCTGATTCTCCAGAGCATATCGACATGGTCCGGGGTCGTCTGTCCGTCGGTCACGAAGTAATAGAAAAAGAGCGCTCCAATCTCCTGGTTCTGTCCCTCCGCGTTCTTGAAGGTGCGGCCGGCTCGGATCAATTGCGCCTTCTGCTCACTGCCGTCCTTGAGCGTAATCGGCAGCGTAATGGTCTCCTCGCTACTGATCTCAAAGCCGCCGCTGGGCAGGCAATACTGCGGCTTATGGATACTGGTCCGGTCCTTACCCATCACGACCACATTCAGATCGCTCAGGAAATGGCCCCCGGGCGCCAGGTAACGCCTCCGTCCGTACGTCGTATCGGGCGGCAGCCAATCCAGTTCCTGAATCGTAATGGGCCAGGGCATACTCTTGATCTGGTCAACATCTTCGGGTAAATCGACCCGATTAGTCCGGACCAACTCCCCTTTCTCATTATAAAGCTCTCCGGCCACGATCCTCACTCCCGGCTCGCCCATTACCTGATGCGTCTTGAAATACCAGCAGGCTCCGGCCGTACCGCCCATCAGCAAAAAGAGCACCAGCACCATCCAAAGTCCGGAGCGGTTCATCAGCACTTTTCTAGTCACGGGACACCTCCTCTTTTTCAAGTAGTTCTTCCCCATTTTCCGGGTCATCGGGCACCGACCGCTTTCGTTCCTTACCCCGGTCCTCACGCAGGAAATGCGCAATGAGGAACATCCCAAAAAAGGCCACCAGATAAGGGACCATGCTCAGAATCGAGCTGTCGTGCACATACGTGCCGCCTTCCTGCCCGAATACTTCCCCGGCAAATATGATCATCATGAGGCGCGTCACGTTCGCCGCCACGGCCAGAGGAATCGCGCTCAATACCATGACCCCGCGGCGCCAGGCCGTCTTGAATGTCAGGAATCCATAGACGATGGCGATCCCCAGAGTCGCGATGAGACTGCGCAACCCGCTGCAGGCCGCCGCCACCTCGTATCGATAATCTCCAGCCAGGTTCGAAAGCATCGTCCCGTTGCGAATCACTTTGATCCCCAGGAGATTGGATACATCCTCGGTAATCACCGAAGAGAGCAGCCGCAGCGGTACCGAAATCCGATCCGCCAGAGTCCCGATCGGGAAACAGAAGGCAAATAAAATAAAGGGGAAAAAGACCGCACGCATCCAGGCCGGTCCCCAGACCATCCCCATGATGCCGTACCAGCCCAGGAAAAAGCCGATCACCGAAATGCGCACCTGCTGAACCCGGTAGCCCACAAGATGAATCCCGATGGCGATGAGAACCAGAATCACCGCCGGCCACCACTGCTCTTTCTTCACCTCCATGAAGCGCTTCTTCTCATACCAGATCAGCGCCAGGAACGCGAAGGGCACCAGGTACCCATGCTCATCGCCCGCTTTCATCCCGTAATCGTAATCGAGCCAGCCAAAGAGCGAAGAGGTATCCGTATAACCAAAAGTGGAATTGCCGAAAAGGTGAAAGAGAAGGAACCAGAGCCCTGTCAGCGTCAAAAACAACACTTTATCGGGAAAGGTACCCAGGAACCGGGCTAACTCCTCCTTTAATGGGGGGCGTTTCTTCCACTCCTGGCCTGGCGTCTCAAGGTCAGTCTTTTCTTTCATGGGCGCTTTCATCTCGGGCCCCTGCGGAACCCGTTCTGCCTCTAGTGAAACCAATCTCCCCGTCAATTGAAAGCAAAAAACGCCGACCGACGTATTGCATCGGCGATGGAACGCCTGTTTTTTAGATGATGCGGGATGCACATTTTTTTGAGGTAATGGGATTAAAGGGCTTGACATTTTTTTCTTTTTTTTTAGACTGTGGTTTGAATTTCTATAAATTCCTTGATGATCGAGGATTGGGACTCTCTGTTATGAAATTATTAAATGCGTTTTTAGTGTGTCTAGCGTCGTTGAGTGTCGGACGCGCTGGGTGTTTTTATTATGAGATGGGCCCTATAACCTCCACACATAGTGGAGTACAGGTAAGTGTATTGGCCGTTGGTTCTAATGGCTCTTGTATATGCAAGGGAACTCCAGCTCCCAGTATAAAAATTCCGGGTCGGTTCATCAATCAACATTGGAAAAATATAGTTTTTCGGTGTCTGGAAACATTACGGCGAGTCCTGTTGAGTTTGGTTTAGAATCGGGTTGGGAGACAGAAACTACGGTAGGATCTTCAGGAACAGCAGAGATGACAATAAATACCTGGTGTACAGCCCACAATGTTGATGCTGCGAAAGATTATACCCTAACACGGATCATACACTATAGAACTTGTAATGGAACCATCGAATATTTAGGAACAGCTTCATTGTCAACAGTAACCAGTTATTACCCCAGGTGTCCGGGAAATCCGGATGCGCCGCAACCAACTCCTTGCGACTCAGTAGGGCATCCCTGCGACTAGTTTTTTTAGAGTGCATTGGAAGCGTGGTGGTAGCGTGTGATAATGTGTTCATATATCTTGCGTTTTGGGGGGTGTTTTTCTGTGCATCAACAATCGAATAGTTATGAGAGAGCGTTTAAATAAATGGTTGGGAATTATAACCTTGGTATGTTGCACAGCTGTGCTGGGCGAGGTTTCTTCTCAATACGACACGGAACCTTTACTAAAACAAGCCAGGACTTGTTTTCAATCTCCAACAGGTTATGAGGATGGATGTAATTTGTTGGAACAATATGTTCGAGAGCAGCAAGACAAGTTTCCCGAAGGCTATACCTTTGGATTTGAGGCAGCTAAAGTTGCACTGGAGAATTTAAGTTTCCAACAGGCTGTAGAAGTAATCGAAGAACTCTCTCTGCGGTTCAAGTCCGATAAAGATAAACCGATTCAGGAGGGACTGAGTGCGTCTCTGTTGGAAGCCTACGCAAATACCCAACAGTGGACAAACGCGATGAAGGTCATGAAACAACTATATGATACAGAAAAGACCAATTTTCTGCTCAATATGAGTGTTTTCTCATTTGGTAATAACCTGGTTATAAAGGGTCAGACCAATGAGGCTAAAGAGGTTTTGACGTCATATTTTTGTACTACAAACAACATTATAGACGGAGTAGCACCAAATGGTTTTTGGATGGAACAAGCAGCCGGTCTTGCATTTCAATTAAAAGAAAAGGAAATTGGTTTTCAATTATTAGATAACATTGAAAAAAAGTATCCAGAGTACTGTAAAGATAATCAGATCCATCATATTTTAATGCGGATACACGCATTAAGAGAAATTAACGAGAATAAAGAAATAGCCAAATGGATCGCCTTGGCATACAAATTGAAGCAGGAAGGATATACCGTTTCTGCCACGGATAAAGATGTTTTTGAAAACGACCTGAAAGCATATCGCTCAGCAGGCTGGTTGAATGAGGAAAATCATGCAAATGAAGAGCAAGTATATACTCCTCCACCCCTCCCTTGGAGCACGATCATTTTTATGTGTTTCTTTATCGCTTTCTTGATATCACCTGCGATTATTTTTATATTTCCATTTATAAAAAAATTTTTACTTTCTTACAAAAAATAGTATAATCTATTTCAGATATTTGTTTGATTGCATAAGCGAGTGAGTTTCCAGTCCGGCGCAAGGTATCTTCGGGCTTAACGTAAAGGGGATGGAGCAATACACAACAAACTTTTCTGAATATCTGGAAAAAGTGAAGACCGATTCTCCCCGTCAATTGAAAGCAAAAAAGCCACCCTGGCCCGCTCTATCCTCTTAATAAGAAATGCTCGAACGCGATTGCGTCCGTTTAGACTTGCCCCTTTGGGAAAAAGAGATTAGCCTCTTACCTGAATTTATTTTAGAACGGCTGCCGTAGCGTGTGTGACTTTGACCCAGGAAACTTGGAAATCAGATGAGAGCCCGCAAGGTGACTATGGAACCAGCCAAGGAACATGAATCAGTCCCAAGCAGAAGAACCGTTCAAAACGTCTTGCACATATTTTGTGGCGATGCGGATTGATCCAAAAGTCAGGCGCTGAGGTCGAAGAATTGCCTTCAGGTGAGAGTTGAGTCGTGCACGACAAAATGCAATCACCGGGAATGAAACTGAAAGGGAATTAGAATGATGGAAAATAATGAGTTCGAAACATTTGATGGAAAATCTGAAAAGTGGCTGCATATAGACTCCAGTTGTTTAGATGAATGCCTGGAATATATGTATGAAAATAATATTAAGCATATAAAGATTGGCGGAAGGGTTTACAAAGAAAAAGATATTAGTTTTTTAGATGATCTAAAAAATTATCTTGAAGGGTTGCTTATAGATGCTGATGGCTATCGATACGATGTAATCAATAAATTGCATCTTTTGAAAATACTTGCAGTTGAGGACAATAAGCAAGATTTCGTTGATTTCAGTAATTTTCCAAACTTAGAAGAATGTGCAAATTTCACTTTTAGTAAAAGATTGGTTAATATCGAGTCGTGTAAAAAATTGAAATCTTTTAGAGCGTTACGATACAAGCCAAAAAATGGAGACTTTTCAGATTTGCCATACTTACCTAATCTGGAAGAGCTTATGTTGTTTTATATAACCGCCTCATCCTTAAAGGGAATAGAACGGTTTTCTTATTTAAAAGCCATCTCATTGTATCGGGCCCATAAATTGGAATCTCTGGATGATTTGCTTTCCCTGTCAAACGTATTGGAAGAGTTTGAATTAGAGGGAAAAACAAAGATTGTTGATTATCATGCGTTGGGAAAATTACGGGCGATTAAGCGGCTTTTTCTAAATAACGTCGGAGACATCAAAGACTTGTCGTTTTTGGAAACGATGCCCAGTTTGAAACACTTTGCCTTTATGGATTCAAACGTAGTGGATGGGGACTTGAGCTATTGCAAGAAAGTAAATGGATGGGTTGCCTTTACAAACAAAAAACACTACTCAATGACATTTGAAGAATTGCATCCGGAGTGGGTCGCAGAACAAAGGAAACGCAGCAAAGAACTGGATGAGAAACTGGCATTAGAAGAACAAGAAAGTACATCCGATTAAACAATGAAAAAAGAATGGGGAATCACAATAACGTATGCCTTCCTGTTTTTAGGAGCAGATGTGGATGTTCACGAAAGTACAGCCAGCAATAACTGCGTCAACCATCGGGGGGGAAAGTAATCAAATATTTAATAGGGCAAAGAATTTATAAACCATGATCATTCTAGCATACACAACAGGCATTATTGGTTCTCTTATCATTGCATGTGGACTTTTTGTTGAGGTCTACTCGTTGGTTGTCACTGTGGGCAATATCTTGAACAAGACCCGGCAATCACCCATTCTATTTGTTCCCATTATACTATATGTTTTTGGCGGAATGATTTTGAAATTGGCCGCTCAATGGGGAGTCCCATTATCAGAATCAGTGATGAGTACTATCTATCACGTACTTGGCTACTTATCCATTTTTCATTTGAGCTGGTTGGTAGTGTTATGGTTTATTCTAGTCCCCTGCCTCAGACGGATACGAAACAAGGGAAAAGATTAATTTTTAAAAAGTATTTATGTATCATTGCAATACTCCCCTCAAAACAATGCCGAATTTTCCGATCGGCTGGCCCCGATTTCTCTTCCAGGGCAGGGAGTATGATTGCACAACCTCCATAGGCATCTCCGGCGGAATGTTTTCGGCAATCAAATTGAACAGAAATGAAAATAAATTGATAGAATATAGCTATATGAAAGTTATTTTGTTTAGATTATTAGCCGGATTTTTATTCATCATTGAACTTATATATATGATTTTTTTAGACAAGGAACTTTCTTCCGATGGACGTCTGGCAATGTCCTGTGCTTTTATTTCAAGCCTTAGTGGAATTGGTGCAATAATTCTTTCCATCATAATTATATTTCGTTGCCCTTCAATTGGAAAAATCGAAATAATAATATTTCTATTCTTAGTAATATTTTCAATATTTCCATCTTCTAAGTTTATTATAGATAATAAGTTATATAATAAAATTAGTTATTATAAACTAAATGTTTATTATAAAAATATAAATAGTATTAAGAAATATATATCTGAAAAGAATGAAATGCCAAGCACTCTATTGGCTGGTTTGAAGGACACTCTAACAAATCGAACTCATATTATAAATTACCGTATAATAGAACCATTCTCAGGGAAAACAAACATCGTTCAAGAATTTGACGGGACGGGCGGCTGGGTTTACAATCCGGAGCAAGGAATCTTTGGGCTTAACGTAAAGGGAAAGGAGCAATACACAACAAACTTTTCTGAATATCTGGAAAAAGTGAAGACCGATTCTCCTGAAAAATGAGCATATCTCCGGATCGATTTTATGCTGAGAACAGCGGTGGAAACATGACCTCGAAGCCAGCCGCGATTTTTCGCTTTTTAGATTGTCTTGGAAGCACTAAAAGAATAGACTTGTGTCCCAATGAGGTATGAAGACAATCATTGCGCTTAAAAGGCTTCTGGCAGCGGCGATTCTCACTGCCGGTCTGCTCATCTCACCCGCATCGGCCAAGAGCGCCGAGGCGGAATCCCTCCCCATAGCGATCGACCCCAGGATTCAGGAGTTCACTCTGGAAAACGGCTGGAAGTTTATCGTCCTGCCGCGTCATGAGACTCCGGTCGTCTCGTTCTATACCTGGGCAGATGTCGGTTCGGCCCAGGAGGTCAAGGGGATTACCGGGATCGCCCATCTGCTCGAGCACCTGGCTTTCAAGGGCACCCAAAATATCGGCACGACCGATTATGAAAAGGAGCAACCCGCTCTGGCTAAAGTAGATGAAGCCTATCAGGCTCTTCAACGGGAAAAGGCGAAAGGTCCGCAAGCCAACCCCGATGCGCTCCAAAAACTCACGGAAGATTTCCGCGTCGCTCAGGAGGAAGCTGGCAAGTACGTCGTGCAAAACGAGTTTGGCACCGCGGTTGAGCTCTTCGGCGGACGCGGCCTCAACGCCTCCACCTCCACCGACCGCACCGATTACTTCTTCAGCCTCCCCTCCAATTCTGCCGAGCTCTGGTTCATGCTCGAATCCGACCGCTTTTATCAGCCGGTTTTCCGGGAATTCTACAAGGAGCGCGACGTCGTCACCGAAGAGCGCCTGATGCGCGTGGAGAGCAGCCCGCTCTCTTTTGCCCTGGAGGAATTCCTTTCGGCAGCCTTCAAGGCCCATCCCTATGGCGAACCGGTCATTGGCCACATGAGCGATCTGCGCTCCCTGACGCCTGAAAAGGTGATGAATTTCTTCCGCACCCAATACGTCCCGGCCAGCATGACCTCCGCCATCGTGGGCGATATCACCCTGGAGCGTGCCCGGGAGCTGGCGAAGACCTATTTTGAACGCATCCCCGCAGCACCCAAACCGCCGCGGACCGAATCGATAGAGCCTCCCCAGAATGTGGATAAGAAGCTCACCTTCCACCTTCAATCCCAGCCCGTTTACCTGGTCGCCTACCATAAACCGGCCAAGATGCACCCCGATGGCGCCGTTTATGATGCCATCAGCAGCATCCTGAGCGAGGGCCGCTCCTGCCGTCTCTACAGGAGCCTGGTGCGTGACCGGCAGATTGCCCTGACGGCGGCCGGCTTCAGCGGGTACCCGGGCGAGAAATACCCGAATCTCTTCCTCTTCTACGCCATGCCGGCTCCGGGCCATACCAATGAGGAACTGGCCAAGGCCCTTCAGGAAGAGATCGATAAGCTCATTAATGAACCCGTTTCGGAAGCCGAGCTCAACGGCGTTAAAAACCGTGCCGAGGCTTCGCTCCTGCGCGCTCTGGAAAGCAATCAAGGCTGGGCCTCCGCCCTGGGCCAATATCAGGGCATGACCGGCGACTGGCGCAATCTCTTCAAAGAACTTGGGCGCATCCGAGCCGTCACCGCTGAAGATATCCAGCGTGTCGCCGCCCAGACCTTTAAAACTACCAATCGGACAGAGGGTTACGTCGAAACCCTGCCCGCCGGAAAGGAGTAATCATGAATCAGACTTTGAAAAAACTGCTCGTATCCGCCCTTGCGTTCTCCCTTTGCATTTGCGCCGGAAGCGCTTTGGCACAAGCCCAGAATAAGCCGGCCGCACACTTCAGCCAGCTTCAGCTGCCTCCGCTCAGCTCCATCGAAATTAAGAAGCCAGAGCGCACCGTGCTCGAGAACGGCCTCACCCTCTACCTCATGGAAAACCATGAACTGCCGCTCATTGATGCCCAGCTCCTGGTCTATACCGGTTCCCGTTGGGAGCCGATCTCCAAGGCAGGTCTGGCCTCCATCGTGGGCGAAGTGATTCGCTCCGGCGGCAGCGAGCGCTTTCCCGGCGATGCTCTGGATGACGAGCTCGATAAATGCGCAACCTCCATTGAAGTGGGAATCGGCCAGAATCAGGGCAGCGCCTCCATCAGTTCTCTGGCGGAAAACTTCCCGCGCGCTCTGGAAATCCTCTCGGACCTCATCCGCCAACCGGTTTTCCCGCAGGAAAAGATCGACCTCTGCAAAAAAGAGATGTCCGGCTCCATCCTGCGGCGCAATGACGATGCCTCCTCTATCTGTTCACGCGAATTCAGCCGCCTCCTGAAAGGCAAGGATTCCCCCTATGGCCATCAGACAGAGCTTGCTACGCTGGCCGCTATCAGCCGCGAGGACCTCGTCCGTTTCCATGCGGAGTATTTCCAGCCTCAGAATATGATTCTGGGAGTCTGGGGCGATTTCAAGAGCGCGGAGATGAAGGCACTCGTCGAAAAACAGCTCGGCACCCTGCCCAAGGGGGAGGCACCCCGGCCCGCTATTCCCGCCATTGATGAGGAAGCCGCGGCCACCTCGGGCGTTTTCCTGATCGAAAAAACCGACGTGGAGCAATCCTTCATCCGGCTGGGTCACTCGGGCGGCAAACAATCCGACCCCGATTATTACGCCCTGGTCATTATGGACAATATTCTGGGCGGTGGATTTTCTTCACGCCTCTTCTGCAACGTCCGCTCCGATAAGGGCCTGGCCTATTCTGTGGGAAGCTCCTGGGGAGCCGGCATGGACGTACCGGGCATCTTCCTGGCTTCGGGAAGCACCCAGCTCGCCACCACGGTTCAATTCATCAACGCCGTGAAGGTGGAGATCGAGCGCATCTGCCGCGAGGAAGTTACCCTTGAAGAACTCGACCGCGCCAAAAAAACCTACCTCAACGGTTTCGTCTTCAGCTTCGACTCCACCGGCAAAATCGTCAGCCGCCTGATGGCCTATGACTACTATGGCTACCCGGCCGATACGCTGGAGCATTTCCAGGAAAAGATCGCCCAGGTCACTCAGGCCGATGTTCTGGCCGCGGCCAAGAAACATCTCAAGCCCGATCAATTAGCGATTATGGTCGTGGGAAACCCGGAAAAATTTGATCAACCGCTCTCGGTTCTGGGCCAGGTCAAAACCCTGGATATCACCATCCCCGGTGCGGAATAACGGAATAAAAGTGGGAAAACCCGGCCGTAACATAAGCGTTCTCTTCTGCATCCTCTTCGCCCTCTTCTTGAGCGGGTGGATGAGTGAGAGCGCTTTTGCCCAGTTTTTTACGGATACGCAGGCCAAAGTGACCCTCCGGAGCCGTCTGGAAGGCCAGTTCCTCGTCAAAGGGGTACCTTTCCCGCCCAGTATTGCCCCAACAAGGCAAGGATCTCTGCAGGCACTGGAAACCAAAACCAGCTCTGATTGGCCTGAATCGGTCCGCATGGATCCCTCCACGGCTATTGTCGCTTGCGAGCGGATTAAGCAGATTTTCCTCCAGGAGCTCGGCCTCACCGATCAATGGAAAGGCCTTATCGAGATCGAAATCGATTTCTACCCAAAGGGCGTTCAGCGTCCCATCACCCTCTCTCACAGGCTGATGAATGATGGCCTCCATACCCAGATGAAGGTAGCCGATGAGGTCACCCCTCACCGCTTCGTCCAAGCGCTCACTCAGGTGCTCCTCCTGGAAATGGCCAACCGCAGCATCAACCAGAAGCAGATGACCGATGTCCCGCTCTGGATGATCGAAGGGATGACCCAGCTCATCATGAAACGCAGCGGCCCGGCACTCTTCCCGACTCCGGGCCAACCCAAAACTTTCTCGGTGATCGCCGCCAGCCCGGTCAAGGAGGCCAAAGCCCGCTTGAGAACCCTCGTTAAACCGCCCGATTTCGATTACCTCGCCAATCCCGGCCCCGAAACGATGACCGGTGTCAACTGGATGATTTTTCAGGATGCCAGTCTGGTGCTGACCTGCGAGCTCCTTAATCAGCCCAATGGCCGCGCCAATTACTACCAGACACTGGTCTCCTTTAAGAAATTCCTCAACTGGCAGCTCGCCTTCCTGCAAGCCTGGTCAAGCCAGTTCGAGACTCTTATTGATGTGGAAAAATGGTGGGCTCTGGTCATGGTCTTGAGTCAGAAGGAATCGGGCCTCAATGCCTGGTCCCTCACTCAAAGCCTGGAAAAACTCGACCAGATTCTCGCCGAAGCCTCCGTCACGACGATCTACCAGATCAATCAGCGCAAGAAACCCTCTACGGTACACCTGCAGCAGATCGCCGAAAACTGGACCCCGAACGTCCAGACCTATTTCTTTGAACGGGTTGCGGCACAGCTCAAAGCCTTTGAACTGGTCGCCGAGCCCCGGGTTTCGGACCTGGCCAAACGCTACCGCATCACTATTCTGGATTATATCCGTCAGCCGCGCCTCTACGTTTTCTTCGGGAAAGATGCCCCCTCGCGAACCGACCTGAAACTCCTCAAAAAGCGGTTTAACTATTTGGACAGAGAACGGAATGGCCTCTGGCAAGCCGCCTCGAAAACTCCTTCAGAAAAACCCTTCTACGAAAAATAGCCGCCCAGCTCTTTAGAGAGAATCCAGAACCGAGGAAGGCAGCTGGGTGATATCGAGTAGCGTGAGAAAATCAATCGTCTTGAAGGTGCGGTCTATGGCCGGAGGACCGCAGATTTTGGCCCCGACTGAGAGATAAGCCCCCAGAAGTTTGGGAATACGAACCGGCTTTTCGGGAAGCCGTTCCAGAGAGCAGGCGCAGTAATTCAGCGGCAGAACCCGGAACTCCTCCGGCGTCAGATGCTTGCGAAGCACCTCGTACGCTCCGGCGCCCACGCTCTCATCCTGCGATGTCAGCGAACTGCAACCGACCAGGTACCGCCCGCCGCAATTCTTCGTGTAAATTTCAATCGCGCGCCAGAGACAACCCAGGGCACGCAGATTCCGGTGATCCTGGTGAATGCAGGCGCGGCCCAGCTCAATGATTTCCGAGCGATGGGGTTCTAATGAAGAAAAATCGAATTCCTGGGCGCTGTAATATCCCAGGCACTCACGGGCACGATTCCCAGACTGAAGGCGGTAGGTTCCCACCACCTCGCCGCTGGCCTCTTCCAACACAAGAAGATGCTCGCAGGCCTCGTCAAATTTATCGACATCCAGGCCCGTCCGATGCGATTCAGGCAGACCCTCTTTGAGTTCCAAATTAAAAACCTCAAAGCGAAGCCGCTGTGCCGCCTTGATCTCCTCCTGTCCCTCCGCCAAACGGCAGAGATACGAGGTTTTACCCCGGGTAGAGGAGAATATACGCCCTCCTACGCGGGCATCGCCCACTCGCGAATTCATGTTATCTTGGTCACTGGACACAATATCGGCACTCTTAAATGGCACCGCTGCGGAAATCCTACAACATTTTTTCCCGGATTCAAGTGCCATATTTCAACACCAAAACGAATCGAATCAGCGAATAAACGCCCCAAACCGTATCGAGCCGATAGAACACGGGCGGAGATACCCCGGCCTATGGCCTCGGAATCGACTGCATTCATATAAAAAAACTTGCATATCCAGCTCTCCTTCTCCATATTTCTAAACAACTTTTATTTAGACGATCTTGTTTCGTGTAGAACCGAAAAGCCGTTATGAAAAGAAAATTATTCCTGAACTCCGAGGGCGCTCTTTTGAGCGGTATTGCCTTAGCTTTCCTGCTGGGCGCAATTCAATCACAAGCCGCCGTGGGCGACGTCTTCACAGACAACAATTTCAAATACACCGTTCTGAGCGAAGAAGGAGCGGCCGGCACCGTCTCGGTGGGGCAACGAACAGACGTCAGCCTCCCGGGAGTGTTGATAATTCCCGGTTCGATCTACAACAGCTCGGTGTTCTATACCGTGACCGAAATTGCTGAGGGAGCGTTCTATAATTGCACCGGATTGGGAAGTGTCACAATTCCCGAGGGCGTGACCATTCTTGGAGATGGGGCGTTCAGTGACTGCACCGGCATGACGGAAATCTCGATTCCCGAGGGCGTAACCCGTTTTGGAGAAGAGGTGTTCGCTAACTGCTACAATCTGGCGAGCATCACCATTCCCGACAGTGTGACCGATATGGGAGATGATCCATTCTATGACTGCCGCAATCTGACGGAGATCATCGTTAGAAATAATAATCCCATTTACAGCAGTCTGAACGGAGTACTCTTTAACAAAGATCGGACAACGCTGCTTCAATGCCCCGGCGGAAAAGGCGGCATCTATACGATCCCGGGCAGCGTGACCAGAATTGCAGATTATGCGTTCGAAGAATGTGGCTGGCTGACGAAAGTGGTCATTCCCGATAGCGTCACAAGTATCGGAGTGGATGTGTTCTACGGATGCTTCATCCTGGAGGAGATCGAGGTCGGAAATAATAATCCCAATTTCAGCAGTCTGGATGGGGTAGTCTTCAATAAAGATAGGACAACGCTGCTCCTATGCCCCGAAGGTAAAAATGGCGCCTATACCGTCCCGGACAGCGTCATCACTATTGCGGGTTATGCATTCAGCAATTGCGAATTTCTGACGAGTATGGTCATAGGCGACAGCGTCACCGAGATTGGGAGTTATGCGTTCTATTTTTGCAGCGGCCTGACGAGTGTCGTAATCGGCAATGGCGTCACCGAAATTGGAAATTATGCGTTCTTTAACTGCACCACTCTGATGAATCTCCTGATCGGCAATAGCGTGACCGAGATTGGGGAAAATGCGTTCGCGCTTTGCTCCAGCCTGAAGAGCGTCACGATTCCCAACGGCGTAACCAGCATCGGACGCCTTGCCTTCTCTTATTGCTACGACCTGGAAGAGATCACGATTCCCGAGAGCGTCACCAGTGTAGGAGAGAGTGCGTTCTGTTATTGCAGTAATCTGAGCGACATCTCGATTCCCGATGACTTAACCAATATCGGAATTAATGCCTTCAATGAGTGCAATCAATTGCCTCTGATTCTCTTCAGCGTGGGCGGCAAAACACTGGTCCACTACTCCGAGAGTAATATGGCTGCCGAGTATTCTATTCCCACGAGTGTGGATTATATTGCAAACGCGGCGTTCGCTTATAACGAATATCTGGAAGAGATCACGATTCCCGAGAACGTCACCTACGTCGGTAGATATGCGTTCTTGTATTGCTCCGCCCTGGCCGACATCTCGATACCCGACATCTTAACCGATTTCGGAGCTGATGCCTTCTACGGATGCGATCAATTGCCTCCCATCCTCTTCAGCGACGGCGGCAAAACACTGGTTCGCTACTTAGAGACAATTACGGCTACCGAGTATTCTGTTCCCGCAGGCGTGACATCCATTGCGGACGTGGCGTTCGCTTTTTGCGAAAATCTGGTAAGTGTGACGATTCCCGAGAGCGTCACCAGCATCGGAGATTATGCGTTCTGGGATTGCTACGGCTTGACGAATATCTCGCTTCCCGACACCATCACCCGTTTTGGAATTGATATCTTCTACGGGTGCGAAGAATTGCCGCCCGTTCTCTTCAGCGTAGGCGGCAAGATACTGTTTGTTTATTCCTATTCAAACACGGAGCCCGATTATTCTATCCCCGAGGGCGTTGTAACCATTGCAGATGGGGCGTTCGCTTATTGCGATTATCTCGTGAGTCTCACGCTTCCCGAGAGCCTCACCCGCATCGAAAATTATGCCTTCTGGTACTGCACCGGTATGACGGAAATCACGGTTCCCGAAAACGTAACCAGCCTTGGAAGTTGGGCGTTCTACGGATGCAGCAGCCTGACAAGCGCTTATTTCAAGGGCGATGCTCCGGAACTTGGGGAAGATGTCTTTGACAGCGACCCTATTCTTTATTATAGCGCGGGAACCTCCGGCTGGACGAGGCCCACATGGAATGGATACCGCACGGAGATCTGGGGCCCCGTGGAACCGCCGACATTGAGCAGCGAAGTGAAAGAGGGCAAGCTCATCCTGACCTATAGCGGCGGCAGTCTCCAAGCCAGCAGCGACCTTATTCTCTGGAGCCCGATAGAGGGTGCCCAAGGGGGTAAATACGAAGTGGATCTTCCCAAGACCGGCCGACAGTTCTACCGCGTAGCTCAATAGGGTCTCCAAACAATAGAGATACGCACCCCTTTGGGGGCGTGGCTGTGTTTGTACGATTGTACCCGGGGTCAAAGACCCCGGGTTTTTTGATGGGTATGCTCTGCGCACCCCAAGTTTGATGCACCCCGGGAGGGGTGCAGATAAAGTTGGTTTTTTTGGTGATTTTTTCCGTTTTTCGGGGATAACTTAACAATTTTTTGGACCGGTTTCGGCAAGGGGCAAAAAAGGGGGTATTTTCTGACTGACCGTCTATTTAATTTTGGCTCAAAAATTCAGAGGAAAAAACGTCCCGAAAAATAACCCTACCCGGAGTAAGGAAATAAATCTTTTTTTCTGCCCTTTTTCCCGTTTATAAGCTTGTAATAAAAGACGTTTTTGATAGAATAGGTTGTCTTTTGAATTGAGATGGACAAGGACTTAGATTTCACACAAAACAGTCAGTCACCACCCCCCGAATTCAGTACCGCTGGAGGCGAAAAATACGACGCTTCCAAGATTGATAAATTGGAGGGGTTGGAGGCTGTTCGCAAGCGCCCCGGAATGTACATTGGCGACCCGGATGAAAACGGGCTTCACCACTGTGTTTTCGAGGTGCTCGATAACTCCATTGACGAACACCTTGCCGGTTATTGCAAACTAATCTCGGTGATTATCCATGTGGATGGCTCGATCTCCATCAAAGATGATGGACGCGGCATCCCGGTGGATATACATCCCAAGTTTAATATCCCCGCCGTGGAGCTGGTTCTCACCAACCTGCACGCGGGAGGTAAGTTCGGTCAGGGCGCCTATAAATACTCGGGCGGTCTGCACGGCGTCGGCGCCAAGTGCGTCAACGCCCTCTCTGAATGGTTCAAGGTAGAGGTCTACCGGGATGGCCTGGTCTATTACATGGCCTTTGCCCTGGGCAAAACCACTCAGAAACTCCAGGTGATCGGTAAATCCAAAACCACGGGTACCTGCATCACCTTCAAACCGGACCCGACGATTTTCACAATCACGACTGAATTCCAGTTTGACAACCTGGCCCGGCGCCTTCGCGAACTGGCTTTCCTCAACCCGGGCGTCGAAATTATGCTCAAAGACGAGCGTCAGGAGGATAAGCAGGAAAAATTCGTCTACAAAAAGGGCATTGAGGAATTCGTGCGCCAGCTGGGTAAGGGCAAAAATACGCTCACGCCCAGCCCCATCGTTCTGGCTGCCCAAAAAGATGAAGTCTTCGTGGATTGCGTCATTCAATACAATGACAGCTACAACGACCACATTCTCTGCTTTGCCAACTCTATTCCAAACCCTGACGGCGGCACTCACCTGACCGGCTTCCGGACCGCCCTCACCCGCGCGATTAATCAATACGGCAAAAGCAACGATCTCTTCAAGAAAGATAAGGATACCTCGCTCACCGGCGACGACGTGCGCGAGGGTATCGTCTGCGTGCTCAGCGTCAAGCTTCCCAATCCGCGCTTCGAATCCCAGACCAAGGTCAAACTGGTCAATACGGAAATCGATGGCGTCGTCTCTTCCATCGTTTACGAAGGATTGATGGAGTATTTCGACCGCTCTCCGCAGATAGCCAAGATGGTTATTGAGAAGGCCCTGACCGCTGCCCGTGCCCGTGAAGCGGCACGCAAAGCCCGTGAAGCCGTCCGCAAAACGGCGCTCACCGGCGGTGGTCTGCCCGGCAAACTGGCAGACTGCTCGGACCGCGATCCCGCCAATACGGAGCTTTATATCGTCGAGGGCGACTCTGCAGGTGGTTCCGCTAAACAGGGACGCGACCGCCGTTATCAGGCGATTTTGCCGATTCGCGGTAAATTCCTGAACGTCGAGAAGGCCCGTCTGGATAAAGTCCTTCAAAATGCGGAAATCCGCACGATGATTACCGCCGTGGGAACCGGTATCGGCTCTGGCGAAACCGAAGGCGCTTTTAACCTGGAGCGGCTCCGCTACCACAAAATCGTCATCATGACCGATGCCGATGTGGATGGCTCTCATATCCGCACCCTGCTTCTGACCTTTTTCTTCCGGCAGATGCCTGAGTTGGTCAGGCGCGGCCATATCTATATCGCCCAGCCGCCGCTTTACCAGATCCTCCGCAAAAAGCGTATCGAATACGTGGAGGATGACGCCCAGCTCAATAAAATCCTGATTCAACTGGGTGCCGAAGAGGTCACCCTCAAGAATCTCTCCGATGAGCGCGTCTTCAACGATAAGCAGCTTGATGAAATCCTGGAGCTTCTTACCACTTTGGATAAATACGCCAATGCGCTGCGCAGGCACGGCGGCGACTTCAGCGATTACGTGGAAAAAATCAATCCCAAGACTCAGGAGCTTCCCAAGCATTTCGTGAAAGTGCGCGACGGCAATGATGAATTCGTCCACTACTTCCACACGGAAGACGAACTCTTTGAATTCTCGGAGCAGAACCCCGATCTGGGCCTCGACGAAAATGACGATGAGGAAAACGGCAACGGCGAAAACGCCGAAGCCAATGGAAATGGTAACGGAAATGGCAACGGCAACGGCAGGAACGGTAAGGGTAAGAACATGAGAACCCGCCGCGCCACCCGTATCGAGCTCCATGAGCACTCCGCCGTTTCTGACCTGCTCAAGAAATTGGCCCGCAAGGGTCTGTCCATTGAGCACTACTCGGCCCAGGATAAACCGCTCTTTGAGCTCTCCGAAGGCGAGGGCATCAAGGCGACCACCCGCAAGCTCTTCTCAATCCCCGAGATTCTCGAAGGGGTTAAAGAAGTCGGCCGGCGCGGCATTCAGATCAAGCGCTTCAAAGGCTTGGGTGAAATGAACGCCAAGGAGCTTTTCGAAACCACCATGAACCCGGCCAACCGGAAGTTCCTGCGTGTGGAAGTGAGCGACGCGGTGGAAGCCGAAGAGATGTTCACCAAGCTGATGGGCGAAGAGGTCGAACCCCGGCGCCAGTTCATTCAGGACAACGCCTTGAACGTCCGAAACCTGGATATTTAATAATTGATTTGGACAGACAGATAGATAGATAAACATGTCAGACGATACCACTCCAAAACCCGAGAACATGCCCCTCATGGGCGGAGGTTCCGTTTTTTCAGCGGGAGAGAAGATTGCCAAAATAAACGTGGCCGACGAAATGAAAAGCTCATTTCTGGATTACTCCATGTCGGTCATTATTTCGCGAGCCCTGCCCGATGTCCGGGACGGTTTGAAGCCCTCTCAGCGGCGTATTCTCTACGCCATGCACGAGCTCAATCTCTATCCGGGCCATAAGCATTTCAAATGCGCCAAAATCTGCGGCGATACCAGCGGTAACTATCACCCTCACGGCGAGCAGGTGATCTACCCTACCCTGGTCCACATGGCCCAGCCCTGGGCCATGCGCGATACACTGATCGACGGCCAGGGTAACTTCGGCTCCATGGAAGGCGACCCTCCGGCCGCCATGCGTTACACTGAGGCACGCCTCACCCACATGGGCGGCATCCTCATGAACGACATGGATAAGGATACGGTCGATTTCGTTCCCAACTATGATGAGCGCTTGACCGAACCGGTCGTTTTCCCCTCCGCATGTCCGAACCTGATCGTCAATGGCGGCACCGGCATCGCCGTCGGTATGGCCACCAACCTGGCTCCCCACAACCTGGGCGAGACCGTTGAAGCCATCTGCGCTCTCATTGACAACCCGGACCTGCAGCCTCTGGACCTGCTCAAATACATCAAGGGTCCCGATTTTCCCACCGGCTGTACCCTCTGCGGTTCCGAGGGAATCAAGAATTACTTCCAGACCGGACGCGGCTCGGTCAGAATCCGCGCCAAAGTCGGGGTCGAACAGCTCAAGGGCAACCGGGAGCAGATCATCATTTCCGAGATACCCTTCGGGGTTAATCGTGCCGTACTGGTGGAGCGCATCGCCAATCTGGTCAATGAGAAGACACTTACCGACATCACAGCCATCCGCGATGAATCTGACGAAAATACGCGCGTGGTAGTCGAGCTCAAGCGTGACGCCATCCCCAAAGTCGTCATCAACAACCTTTACAAGTTCACCCAACTGGAGACCACCTTCAGCGTCAACGCGCTGGCCATTGATCACGGGCGCCCCAAGATTCTCAACATGAAAGAGATGATGGAGTGCTTCATCGAGCACCGCCGCGAGGTCGTTATTCGCCGCACCCGTTATCTTTTGAGAAAGGCTGAGGAACGCGCCGAAATTCTGGAGGGCTACCTCATTGCGCTCGATAATCTCGATGAATTTATCCGGATTATCCGCCAGTCGGCCAACCGCGAAGAGGCTCGCATTAAACTGCTCGCTTTCGATTTCAGCCGCGCAGCAGTGGAGAAACTCGGCATCCTCATCCGCGACCCGGCCCGTCTCCGCAACGGCCGTTATTGCTTCAGTCTGGTCCAGGCCAATGCGATTCTGGACCTGCGTCTCTATCAGCTCACCGGACTGGAACAGGATAAGGTCCGCAGCGAATACGATGCGTTGGTCGAAACCATCAAGGATCTCCTGGATATCCTGGCCAACGAGTACCGCATCATGGGCATCATCAAGCAGGAGCTCCGAGCCCTGGGTGAAAAACATGGCACCCCGCGCAGAACCGTTCTGGCGGCAGATGCCGGCGAAATGGCCATTGAAGACCTGATCGCCAATGAGGGCGTCATTATTACCATGACCCACAAGGGCCTCATCAAACGCACCAACGTCAGCTCCTATCGCTCTCAGCGCCGGGGCGGCAAAGGCGTCATCGGCATGAGTACCCGCACCTCCGCTCTCGACGAGGATGAAGATTTTATCGAGCGCCTCTTTACGGCCAGCACTCATGATTATCTCCTCTTCTTTACCAATACCGGCCGAATCTATTGCGAGCGCGTCCATGAAATCCCCGATATGGGCAGAGCCGCCAAGGGACGCAGCATCGCCAATCTATTGGAGCTGCAGGCCAATGAGAAAGTCGCCGCTCTCATCCGAATCAATGCCCAGAGCGAAAACGGACAGGACACCACCTGGGAACAGGATCAGTGTCTCTTCTTCGCCACGCGCCGGGGAACGGTCAAGCAGACCGAGCTTTCCCAGTTCGCCAATATCCGCAGGGGCGGTATTATTGCCATCAAGATCGACGAGGGCGACCTCCTCATTGATGTCAAATTGACCACCCACGGCGATGATGTCGTCCTCATTACCCGTCAGGGCATGAGCATTCGCTTCCACGAAGATGACGTCCGCAGGATGGGCCGGGCCACGACCGGCGTGCGCGGGATCAACCTCTCTAAAAAAGATGAGGTCGTCGCCGCCGCCGTCGTAGAGAAAGACGCCTCGCTCCTGGTCGCCGGAGACCGCGGCATCGGTAAACGCACCGACTTTGAAGAATACCGAGTCCAGGCCCGCGGCGGTAAAGGTATTATCACGATGAAGACCGGTGAGAAAACCGGCGACGTGATCGGCGCCCTGACCGTCAAGGATGGCGATGAGATCATGCTCATTACGATCGACGGCCAGATGGTTCGCACCAGCGTCAACTACATCCGCGAGATCGGCCGCAACACCATGGGTGTACGGCTCATCAATCTGGATGAGGAAGACCGCTTACAGGCCATCGCCCCCGTGGTCAAGGAAGACGATGATGACGAGGATGAAAACCAGCTCAAACTGGATGTCGAAATCAATAATCCCGATGCTCCGAAACCTCTGAGCGAAGAAATAGAAGAAGAGGTGAAGGAGCAGGAAGTGACTCCCGAAACGGAATCCTCGCCTGCAGATGAAGAGCCGCCTGCATTGGATTAAAACTGGATTATGAAACTTTTCGTTCACGGTTAATCCAACCAACACCAACACCAAAGAACGCAAAGACCTCCTCCCTGGGTGCCCCCAAAGCCCAGGGGGGAGGTTCCCTTTTAGGGTACTTTAGGCGGCACCTTCACAAAGAGACTGGAAATTCACTGTCGACATGTTAATATCCCCCAGCATGTTTGCTATGGCTGTAATCCTTTCGAGCGAATTCAGACAGGCAAACGGGATTCCGATAATTTAACGACAACTGCTCCGGCATCAGCAAACACGAGTTTTTTAGAATTATGGTCACGCCTTACGCCACGCCCGCCGCGCCCTCTTCCCGGCGCCCTACCGGGAGCCTGAAACAATGGGTTCTGGCCTCACGCCCCTGGGCCTTCACCGCAGCCATTATCCCCATCGCCCTGGGCTCGGCACTGGCCGCAACTCAGGTCGCGTTTCGCCCGGCCCTGTTCCTCCTGACGCTGGTGGCCGGAGTCCTGATGCAGGCCGCGGTGAATTACCTCAATACCTATGGCGATTATATTTCCGGCGTGGATACTCCCGAATCGGTCACGCCCAGTTGTTCTCAATTGGTGCGCGGAGAGCTTGATCCCCTCACCATGCGCAATGTCGGCCTGGGCACCCTCTCCGCAGCCATTCTCTGCGGAGTCTATCCGGTCTGGGTCGGCGGCTGGCCGGTGCTGGTCTGCGGAGCGGTCGGCTTTTTCGGAGTCCTCTTTTACACCACCTTCTTCCCCTACAAATATAAGGGACTGGGGCCTCTCTTCGTCTTCTTCCTGATGGGGCCTCTGATGGCGCTGCCGGCATGGTATATTCAGGGTGCTGAAGGATTCTGGCAGCCTCTATTGGCCTCGCTTCCGGTCGGCTGCATGGTGGCCGGGATTTTGCATGGCAATGACCTGCGCGATATCCGCTATGACAACTCTGCCGGGATCAGCACTCCCGCAGCGGGTCTGGGTCTTTCCACGGCTATTACTTTCTACAAAGCGCTCTACGTGGGCGCCTATCTGATCCTGGGCGCATTGGTCCTCTTTAGAGTCCTCGATTATTTTGCCCTTCTGCCTCTCCTGGTACTGCCGCTGGTCTATAAAACGCTGCACGGTCTCACTGCGGAATCCGAACGCTCCCGCATCGAATCTCTGGAGATGACTTCGGGCAAACTCCATTTCCTCTTTGGCTTACTCCTCACAATGGGAGTCGCCATCTCAATCTTTTTCAGATTATGAACCCCATTTACCAATCCAAACCCGTTCGCCTGCCCTCAAGTATCGGCGTCCTCTTTACCCTCTTCCTGGCGGCCTTTTTCTGGTGGGCAATCTTCGGCAAAGAGGTGGTCAATTTCTGGCTCGGCATGTCCGTCGCCACCACCACTCTGGCAGTTCTGTCCCTGATTCTGGGCGGACGCGATTTCCGTCGCTCGCTCCTGAAATTCCCGGGCTCCACCACGTTCTGGCTCGGACTCGCCAGCGCCGTGGCACTCTATGCGGTCTTCGAGGTCGGCTACTTCTGTTCGCGGCTCCTCTTCAGTTCTTCGCCCGAAGAGGTCAGCAGCATCTACAACATCCGCTCCAAGGCCAGCCCCCTGATGATCAGCCTGGTTCTCCTTTTCATCACCAGCCCCTGCGAAGAAATCTTCTGGCGCGGCTTCCTCCAGCGCTGGGCCGTCGGACGCTTCGGGCTCATGGCCGGATGGATTCTCTCCACGCTCCTCTATTCCGCAGTCCATATCGCCTCGGGCAACTGGATGCTGGTCATGGCGGCCATGGTAGCCGGAGCTTTCTGGGGGCTCCTCTATCTCCTTACTCAGAATTTGTGGATTTGCATCCTCTCGCACGCTTTCTGGACGGTCCTCATCTTTATCCTGATCCCCATTCCCTGAAAATCACCCCCGGCCGGAAGTTTAAACATCATGAGCACGCCTTTTACCCAACCCAGTCCCGTCCTCTTCCTCTGCGCTGCTCTGGCGGCCTTCCTGGCTTATGGGTCATTCGGTTTCTGGAAGCGGCTCAGTTTCCGCTGCGGCCTCATGGATGAACCGGGACGGCGCAAAATCCACCGCAAACCGACCTCTCTGGCCGGCGGTCTCACGGTCCTCATGGCGGCGCTGCCCTTTTGCCTCTATTACTTTTACACACTGCCCGGGGACGGCGGTTCCCTGCACTGGTTTTGGCTCGGGGGACTCCTGGCTTTTTTCCTGCTGGGGCTGGCCGATGACTATTGGGAACTGGGCCCGGGCGTGAAATTCCTCGTTCAGCTCCTCCTGATCGGAGTCCTCACTACCCGGATTCACTTTGATTTCTTCGCCAACTCAGCTCTTGGCGCCACACTCAATTTCGCGCTCTCTTTCCTCTGGTTCGGCTTCATCCTCAACTCGCTCAATTTCCTCGATAACATGAACGGTCTCTGTGCCGGGCTCGGAGCACTTCTGGCAACCGCTTTCTTTTCCGCGAACCTGATGCTCCCGGGTGCACAGCTCCTCCCGGTTTTTTTGATTTTTGCGGCAACGCTGTTCGCCTTCCTCCCCTGGAATTACCCCAAAGCAAAAGCCTTTCTGGGTGATTCAGGCAGCCACCTGGTCGGGTACCTCGCGGCCACCGGCTCCATCCTGCTCACGAACGCTCTCTTGCAACGCTCGGCCTCTGAACCGGGCCCGCTGCAATCCCTTGCTGACTTCCTGCCGGTTCTCCTGATGCTGAGCCTGCCGCTCTATGACCTGGGGTCAATCTTCCTCATCCGCCTGCGCAACGGCCGGCCGCTCTACGTGGGCGATACTAACCACATCTCGCATCGGCTCGTCCGCAAGGGTCTGAGCCCTGCCGCAGCCGTGGCCGTCATCTGGGCTCTCTGCGCCGCAACCCTCGCTCTGAGCCTCCTCTGGATATCCCGGGGAATATAAAAATCATCCCTGAAAATTTCTCTTCCGGTCAATTTTCAGGTGACAAAAACAGAAATGCGTGCTAGAATTCACTTGATGATGGAGACAGAATCTAGTTTTCATATTTTTCCTAATTAGATCGCGTACCACTCCATCATCACCTGGTTTTGGGGGGCGGTTCATACAGAACAGCCAATGAAGCAAAAAATAGAATGTACATAAAAGTGTTCATGCTAGGGCTGCCCCCCTCTTCTTCAGAAACCCTCCTTACATTTTGACCGACCTTGTCGGATGCCTCCCCTTAGCTTTTGACTCCGGAAAGTAGTTTCAGAAGTTTAGCCCGCACCACCGGCTTGTAGAGAATGCCATCCAGATGAGTCAGGTCAAAGCCTGCCTCCGCTTCGATATCGGCCGTAATGGCGAATATCTTCACCTTCTCCGCCTTAGGCATCGCGCGAATCGCCGCCGCAAGCTCCTCGCCGCTCATCTCCGGCATCCAGAGATCCGTCAAGACAACATCATAAGAGCCTTGCTCGAACTCCTGAAGCGCCTGCTTGCCCGATGATGCCAGCGTGTGCTCGACGTTCATCTTCTTGAGCATAATCGAAAGCACCTTCAAGTTCATCTCCACGTCATCGACCAGAAGAACCCGAATCCCCATATTGATCGTGTGCCCATCCCTCATGATAGGGTCGGGTTCCTTTATTTGAGTCAGATACTCGTAACTGATCCTCGGGAAGTGAACGGTAAAAGTGGTCCCTTCTCCGGGACGGCTTTCGAAAAATATCTCTCCGCCCATCTTCTCGACCAGCTTTTTGGTGATGGAGAGCCCCAGGCCGCTGCCTTCATAGTATTGGCCTCTTTTCATCATATCCTGCCGACGGTTGAACGGCTCGAAAATATCCTTCTGGAATTCCTCTATAACGCCGATACCCGTATCAGATACGCTGAAAGTCAGGAGACATGTTTTCTGGTTCGCTGGTTCAAACTCCAACCGGACCCGCACGCTGCCCTGATGGGTAAATTTGAGCGCATTGCTGATCAGGTTCAACAAAATCTGCTTCACGCGCGCCGGGTCCAACAGGAAGAGCGGAAGAAGCATCGGATACGAAAACTGCAAGTCTAAACCCTTCTCATTGGCTTTGCCCCTGAAGATGGAGTGGGCCTCCTCCAGAAGCGCCGCGATGTCGGTCTGAACCGGAACAAACTCCGTCGTCTCAGCCTCTATCCTGGAGAGATCGAGCACATTGTTCACCAGACTCAGCAGCGTGGAACCCGACAGATAAATTGATTTCAGATAATCCTTCTCCTCTCCAGGTTGGAGGTGTGAATCCTGCAACGCTTCGCTGAAGCCGATAATTGCGTTAAGCGGCGTACGTATTTCGTGGCTCATCGTACTCAGGAACATATTCTTGGCGCGGTTCGCCGCCTGAGCCTCTTGCATCGCTTTTTCCAAGCGCACCTGGTTCTCATGAATATCGGTAATATCCACCAGGCTCTCCAGCACATAAAGCATCTCCCCATGCAGACCAAAGATCGGCTGCACCAAAGCCTGAAAAAATCTCCCCTTAAACTCGATAGAACGCAATACCTTCACTTTTTGTCTGGAAGCAATTTGAACCGGGCAATTCGTTGATTGACAGCCCCCTGAACTTTTATCGTGGCAGAAGTAGTCTCTGCACCTGGCTCCGATCAACTTCTCATAGGGAACATCCAGAAGTTTGGCAAAGCTGGCCGTCGCAATCACGACCCTTCGCTCCTTATCCACCATCACCATCGGCACCTCGATATGGTCGAACATCTGCTTCTGGAAATTGTTCGACTCGGCGATTGCCTCCATCTGCCGGTTACGTTCGTAGGCCAGCTGGAAAATATGAGCCGCACCGTTCATCGTATGGATTTCGCTCTGGGTAAAGACAATCTTCTTTAAAAAGGCGAAACTTATCTCACCCCAAAGCTTTTTATCAATCCAGATTCCTACTAGAAAGAGCGATTCAATCCCCATTTTCCGGAAATGAGATTCAGCGGATCCCGAGTATTCCGGGATATTTTCCATCCCACTGAACTCAAAATACATACGCCTTTTGTGACGCTCTATGATCCCGGGGCTTGCGGGAACCCTTTCAAGGACCCAATCGTTACGTTTCTCGGCGGGAATGTTCCTTCCTATCCAGTTGTGGGTTGTTCGGCAATAGGCATAATCTTCCTCAAAACGCATCACTCTGCAGTTATCGGCATACAGACACCGAGCCAGGATGCCCAGCACATCCTCGATCACCTGGCTGAAGTCAGTAGCCACGGCCACTTTTTGCAGACACCGGTTGACGACCCGCGTATTCTGAACGTACTTCTTCAGGTTAAAAAGCATCTGAAAACGCTCTCGGGCCAACTTCAACACCGACACTACATCATGCAGAAGCTGGATATCGTTTTCTGCGAACTTCCGTTTTGAAAAAGTAAAATCAGCCTGCAAGCATCCCCAAAGCTGATCATTCTCCCATACTCCGGTAATGACCAGGCTTTTGACCCCTCGCCGTTCAATCCAGAAATTCTTCCATTTCTCGGCTCCGGGCTCGGTGGTGTTCTCCGTGTCCTCAATCAGGATATCTTCTTTTCGCAGCAACTTCTGGTAGAACTCTTCGGAGGATTCCATCGAAATATCCCGGAATGTTTCAGAAGTGGGATATGCGCTGTGCCCCATCCACTCATGCGTCTTGACGAACCGACTCTCCTCCGGTTCAAACTTGATCAAATAGCATCGGCAAGCCCTCAACCGGTGGCCCAGGAGCTCAAGCATTTCTTCAATGGCGCGATTGAAGTTTTCGGAGGTAATGGCGCTTTGAAGGCAGCGGTTGATCGTCTGGGTGCTTTCAATATGTTGATTGAGTTCGCCCAGGAGCCTCAGCCGCTCATTTTCCAGGCCCAGACTACGGGTCACGTCCATATCTGCGCTGATAATGAGACGGCGTCCCGATTCGGTCTTAACAAAGGTTTTATAAGTTCTGGAGGTTAATATCTCGGCATTTTCGTCGCTGTAAAAATGGAGGTAAATTTGCGTTTCTCCCGTCTCCATCGCCCGCAAATCCCAGTTCCTGACATCTTCTGCCGCTCCGGATTGACCAAAAACCTCATAGTCAGTCCTCCCTATCACCTTCGAAGCGGGGATGCCGGTGAGCTGCTCGAGCCGCTTGCTCCAGACAAAATAACGGAAATCGTTATCTGCATCCTTTGCCGCAATGCCGATCGGAGAGTGATTCAGGATAGATTGGAAGAGGATTCTCAACTCTCCCTCTTTCTCCTTAAGCTGGTGCAGCTCGGTGACGTCGGAGCCAAAGCCAATCAGGAACTCACGTCCGTCAGCTGTCCGGAAGGTATTCTTCGACATCTGATACCAGGAATCCCCCAGTTTCTCCAGATAATTGTTGGCTTCATCTTTCGCAAGGGTATCCAAATCATTCCTTCTGAAGAAGGCCGCCAGCTCCGTATCGCTGAAAACCTCATAATCCGTTTTACCGATTATTTCATTGAGAGGACGCTGAGCGATCTTCTCGACAAAATTCTGGTTCGCTGTTAGATAGCTGAAGCCGTTGGTCACGTCTTTGACGAAGATGGGTGAAGGCACCGCATCCATGATCTGTCGCAGAAGCTCTTTGGTCTGGTTGAATTTGCGCTCGCTCGCGTAAAGCAGCGTCACATCCTGCAATACCCCGAAAACACGCATATTCATCCCTTGAAGCTCCGATTTGCGCCAGGCGGCCAGGAGCAGAAAATACCGGATATCTCCCTTATAATTGGAACGGAATGAGACCTGAATTTCATTTACTTTCCTGGCGAAAAGTTCCTCGAATTTTCTCCGAAAGTCCTCCCAATCTTCCCGGCAGACCCACTCTTCCGGCGAGAGAAGCTTTCCGTCCTCGTCGCACCCCCAGTTCGTCACCTGATTGCCCATGGCGTGAGGCATCACTTTGAAAGTTTCATCCATGGAAAAACAGCTCAAACCCGCCAGGCGAGTCGTAAAACGAAGCATATTCAGTGTGAATTTCAAGCGATCCCTCTGTTCATACTCCTTGCTGACATTCCGGAAGACCAGCACGACACCCTGCACTTTCCCTTCCAGATCATGAATCGGCGCGGCACAATCAGCTATGTAAAGCCGGAAGCCATTCTTCGTAATTAACTCAGTATGGTTGGCGAGCTTGACTGGCTGGCCGGTGGACAGAACCTCCCTGACGGGAGAAGGAACAGCCTCCCCGGTCACACTGCTGAATATCTGGAAGATTTCTTCAATGGGCCGCCCTGAAGCCTCCTCCTGCGTATATCCGCTCAGGGAACAAGCCACGGGGTTCAGGTAGGTAATATTCCCTTCATGATCGGTGGCGATCAATCCATCACCAATGGATTCGAGAATAATCTGGCTCCTCTCTTCGAGCTCTCTGCGCTTACTGCGTTCCTCTACCAATTCGGTAACGTCTTGAGAAAACCAAAAGACCGCCTCTTCTCCATAGAGCTCTGGGCCTATTTGCTGGAATACCATCATCCTCTTTCTATCTCCAGCAGAATAGGGATAAACCAGCTCCTTTTTCTCTTCAAACACCTGCTCGACCAACTCTTTTATTCGTTGGAGATCCAACCGCTTGAGGTCTCCCAAATGCCGAGGGTCTTCCCCGGTCCGGTAAAATCCCTTTTCGACTTGATGGTATAATATTTTCCCCTTGCGGTTTGTGATGACAATCCGGATCGGCAGCGTGCTCAGTATCCTTTCCGTCTTTAGCGACTCCTTCCTGAGCTTTCTGTGGGCGCGGGCCAACTGCACCACGAGAAAAAGGAAAATAAGGAAAAGCCCCAGCCCCAGAAACGTCTCTTTTTTATAGAGTTGCCAAAATGGGGGAATTCGATTCAGCATAACCGCCTCCTTCGGGAGAACACTCTCATCGAATGCGAAGCTCTTCAAGACCGTATCGTTAATGACACAGCGAAGCGGCCGCTGACGGCTGGGAAGAGGAGTACCCGGGGGAGTAGCAAAAATCTCTTTCATGAGAGAGACCGTCTCCTGGCCATATAGAGTGGCATCCATGACATAACCGCCCAAAACCCCTGGCACCAGAAAATCATTACGCGTTACCAGGATCGGAACCGAAGTGCTCTGTTTGATTTTATCAAACACATATCTGAAATTGAGGTATCCATTCTGCTCGGATCGGCGCCAGGAAGAAATAATTATAAAGGCATTCCCCGGCAACGTGCTCACCGCCTCCAGCATCTGGTCGGTCGTCGCCTCCATTCCATTCAATATCCGGACCCGGCACCCGGGAAACTCCTGATGATACTTTTCCCACTGCGACTGAAGGGATTTTTTCAAGAGCTCCCCTTCGGAAACTATCAGCACCTCCTGGGCTGAAGGCATCAGGCTCATTCCCAGGCGGATATTATCCCAGATAATTGGTCCGGCCTGGATTACGGTGATATTGGGGTAAGTCTCCCGATCGAAAATAGGACAGGCCTGGCAACCGCAGACGAGGATGGGCAAATCTTTGGGAATTACATCATAATTAAGCGTCAAGAAATCCGTTGCACTCCCCAGGATTGACACCATGACGTCATATTTTCCCTCCGTGCTTTGAGAGTCAAACAGTTCCTTCAGAAGCGACCAGGCTCTATTTGCAGGCAATCGCCTTCCCCTGATGCCCGTCAGCTCCACGGTGTCTATCCGGTAATTGGCCCCTCCTGTGCCGAACGTCGCTTCAATATGGTCGCGAACTTCATGTGTCCAGGCATGGCTCAGGTGATAGGAAGATAAAACCAGGATTCGGCGAGAAGGCTCATTGTTTTCCTCTGCTGCTCCCGTTGATGTCTCCGGGAGTGCGGCCGGGCCCAAATTCGAAACAACTGACTGAGCTTGAAGCCCAATCGCCCAAAAGCAAAGGAGAACCGACAACCATAATCTCATCTCATGCACCCTTTCCCAGTTCCTCACCAAGAAATGCCAACCCGAAAAGGAAGGCTTTTCTCAAATCCCCAGAGAATCTCTCTCTGAATACGTCGCTATTCGCGTTCCTATTGAAACATTGAGGTTATTCTATTCTTGTTTTTACAATAAGTCAACCCACACACCCCCAAAAAATAAAAAAACCGCCCCGAGCCGTTCAACTCAGAGGCGGTTTTTTCGATGCTTCGCGAGCAGCCTGTCTCTATCTATTTCTGGGACGCAAGAGAATCGCTTTTTTATTGGTTCCTTCTACCTCAACGCTGTAGGTTTCGACCTTTTCATCGTCTTTCAACGCATTGTGGACGATAAAGCGGTCAAAAGCGTTCATCGGCTCCAGTTCCACGATATCTCCCCAGCGGCGAACCTTCTCCGCAGCCTCCTTGGCCTTGCGGGTCAGCTCTTCGCGGGCATTCAAGCGGTAATTGGAGACATCCAGAAGAACCTTGGGCGCTTCGGGTTGGGTATTGAAAATAATCCGATTCGTCAGATATTGGAGCGCCACCAAAGCCTGACCCTTGCGGCCGATCAGCCGGCCCGGGTCATCGGTCTTGATTTCCAAGAGCGGTCCCTCATCTAAAAAGTGCTCCTCAACTTCACATGTAAATCCCAGACTTCTGAGGATGGTTTCAACAATCACTTTAGGTTGATCAGTCATAGTTGTGTTCTGTTCGTGTTCGTCGTTCTCGGTAAAAGTGTTATTTCCTGCCCGGGCGGTTTTTGCCCCTCAGAGCACGCTGTCCCAGAGCTCCTTTTGCAACAGGGACCGTGACCGGCGCTGCCGGTGCCGTCGGAGTTTTCATCCGGGTGAGCTTGGTCTGCAGAATCGTAAAGAGGTTCTGAACCGTCCAGTAAAGAGAGAGCCCCGAGGGCAAGCTATAGCAGAAGAAGATGAAAATGAGCGGCATATAGCGGAACATCTTCTGCTGGACGGGGTCCATGCCCGGAGAGGGCGGCGTCAACGAAGTCTGCCAGAGCATGGAAGCTCCCATCAGGAGCGGCAGAGGGTTGATCGGGAAATTGAGGCCGGGTATCAAAAAAATCGTATCGGGAATGGAGAGATCCGAGGCCCAGAGGAAGGACGCTCCGCGCAGCTCAATGGCGCTCATGAGCATCTTGTAAAATCCGATGAAGACCGGAATCTGAATCAGAATCGGCCAGCAGCCTCCCATCGGGTTGACCTTATTCTGCTTCATGAACTCCATGAGCTTCTGGTTCATCTTCTTGGCGTCATCCTTATACTTCTCGCGAAGGGCGTTCATCTCCGGCTGCAGCTGGCTCATCCGCTTCATGGAGCGGGTGCTCGCGGCCGTCAGCGGCCAGAAGAGAAGCTTAATAATGATCGTAATGATGATAATCGCCAGGCCGTAGCCGACATGGAGGAACGAATTGACCTGATTCATTCCCAGGAGAAGCATCTTGGAGAAAAAGCCGAAAAAGCCGTTGAAACCCATCACCAGGTCCAGGTCATTGCTGATACCCAGTTTGGAAAGCGTGCGGTACTCCTTGGGTCCGGCATATATATCGTAATCGTAGGAGACTGTGGCGCCCGGAGCCAGGAGCGACTCGGGGTAAAGCAGCGAAGCCTGCAAGCCTTTCTGCGGGCCCATATTCTGGAATTCCTCGGATTCCAGCTTCAGGGGCGTCTCTATAACAGCCACCCGAGAGCTTCCACCCGTCGGAACCGTCGCGATCGTGAAAAAGCGGTTGGCACTGCTCACCCACATCACGTTGGTCAAGCCATCGCCCCCGGTGTAGAGAGTGCGCCGCTCATTGACCGAGCAGCCCATGGTCCGGTTAGCGAACCAGCTCTCGCCGACTGTCTGCAGCTTCTCCCCGTTGTACCAGGAGATGTTCATGAGGTTGCGCTGATCTTTGGCGGTCAGCGGCGTAGCGGTACCGGTCACCAGCTCCAGGGCCGGCATTTGAACCGGTGTTTCGCCCTTGTTGGAAAAGGAAAGTTTGGCTTTAAAGAGGTAATCATCCGTGAGCGTGATCGTCTTGGTGAGCGTGACCCCGTTGGTCAGGATTGTGCTCGCCTCCAGAGTGCGGTCATCTTTGCGGCTCAGCTGATAGGCCTGAGTCAGGAGGTTCGTATCTCCCAGCACGGTCAGGAGCGGAACCGAGACCCCTTCATTGAGGACGATCCAATCGGCTTCGCTTAAAGAATTTTTCTTGGAAAAGCGGCTGACCTTGGCCGGGTATTTCTTGAGCTCGATTCGGCTCAATCCACCGCCCCGGCTGCTGAACACATATTGAGCGACCTCGTTTTCCAGAGTCAGAGTCTGCTCGGTTGCGCCGGCGGGAAGTGTCAGAGTCCGGGCAACGTCGGCCGCTGCTGCTTCCGCGGCTTTCTGAGTTGCCACTGCCGCTGAGGGCTGGAACGCATCAAGGTTCGTGGAAGCCGCTGCGCCGGGAGTCTGTGCAGAAGCCGCCGGGACCCCATTAGTCCCTTCGGCAGCCGCCTGCTGCGCCTGTTGAATCGCTGCCTTTTCCTCCTGTGTCAGAGGTTTCGGTGGATAGAGTTTATTGGTGAGCGGGAACCAGACTCCAAACAAAAAGCCCAGTGCCACCAGGAGGATTAAAAATGCTTTACGATCCATTAAATACTTTTCTACTTATCGCTTACTGCTTCGTGCTGAATGCGTTATCAGCTTTTTGGGAACCTTCCCGCGCATCATGTCGCGGAGGAACAGGGTCATACCCTCCCTCATGCCAGGGATGACAGCGGGCAATCCGTGTCACGGAGAGCCAGCCGCCTTTCAAAACCCCATGCTCGCAAACCGCCTCCTTCGCATACTGCGAACAGGAGGGATAATAACGGCAACGGGCATACGGGCCCAGAAGAGCCGACTTCATCGGGGAGAATACCCACCGATAAATGTAGATCGGCACAAGCGCCGCTACTCTCAAGACTCTGCTCCAGAAACCCATAAGCCTGTCTTCTTCAAAAAAAATCTGAATTCCCTCTCCACATCCGCCAGCTTCTTATTCTGCATCGCCTTGCGCGCGACCATGATCAGCGTCAGATCACCGGAGAACTCATGCTGATGGAGCCTGTAGGTCTCCCGCAAAAGCCGCTTCACCCGGTTGCGTACCACCGCATTGCCCAGCCTCTTGCTGGCGATGACGGCATACTTCCCCAGGGTTCCTTGCGGCTCAATTCTCCAGTTCGCTATGAAGTAGCGCGTGACAAAGCGCTCTCCGTTCTGCTTGAGGTCCTCAAAATCACTTTGAACTTTCAGGACACGATCATGCGGCAGTCTAAAGCCGGGCCGTTGTGAAGAGGGTAATCCCACCGGGGCACCCATTCAAATAAAACACCCCTTACTCGTTCTTAAACAAAGCCTGAAGAAGGGGCGTTGAAATAATTGACGCCTAAATTTGAGTCAGTTTTTTGCGACCCACGCGGCGGCGGTTGGAAAGAATACCACGGCCGGCCTTGGTAGCCATGCGGCTACGGAAACCATGCTGACGTACACGTCTGATCTTCGAAGGTTGATACTGTCTTTTCATCTCTTAAAAATACTGTTACTCCATATAAGCGTGATACATACGGTTTTCAATAGATCACGCTTCATCCCCGGGGCCATCCCTCATGGGCGGGGAGTGAGCTTACCCTCACCGCCCCGGGGTGTCAAGGCATTCCCTACCTGTTTTGAGTTTTTTATCGGCTTTGGCCCCTCCGAAGAGCTTCCGTGGTTGATAAATCCAGAGCGTCAGGGTACATTCTGGCCCGTATGAAGTTCGCTTTCAATTTTATGAATTTCTCTTCAGCCGGGGCTCTGGCCCTCTGCGGCCTCCTTTTCTCTGCCGCACCGGCATCGGCAAAAGATGCAGAACCCAAAGCGCTTACCACAGAAACGAACGCGGTTCCGGAAAGCAAAGCGGCTCCGAAAAAAACGGATTGGTCCCGGGCGGCCCATCAGAGCACCGAATCGCTCCTCAAGCACTTCTGGAACAGCACTGACCACTACTTCAACGCCGAAACCGGCGGTTCCACGAATTTCAACTACTGGCCCCAGGCCCACGCCATGGATGTCGTTATCGACGCCTGGCTCCGGACCCAAGATTCCAAATACAGTGATTACTTCGAACCCTGGTATAACGGGATCCGCGAGAAAAACGGCGGCCGATACTGGAATGTTTTCTTCGATGATATGGAGTGGATCGCCCTCACGCTCCTGAGGCTTCACGAGGCCACCGGCGATGAGAAATACCTCAATACGGCGAAGCGTCTCTGGGTCTTTATCCAAAAAGGCTGGGACCAGGAGACCGGCGGAATCTCCTGGAAAGCCGACCACCTCTGGAGCAAAAACGCCTGCTCCAACGGCCCGGGCAGCATCCTGGCCAGCCGCCTGTACCGGATTAACGGCGATCAAAAAGACCTCGATTGGGCCAAAAAAATCTATCAGTGGGAAAAAGAACGCCTCTTCGACCCGGAAACCGGCGCCGTGACCGATCACTTCAGCGACCGCACCGGCTCCAAAGCCGGGGGCCCGCTCACCTACAATCAGGGAACCTTCCTGGGCGCGGCCTATGAACTCTATAAGCTCACCGGGGAAATACAATACCTGAGGGATGCGGAGAAAGCGGCCGCTTTCACCATCACCAGCCGGAACACCCTCGACCGCCGCAATGGAATCCTGAGAGATGAAGGCCGCGGCGACGGTGCCCTCTTTAAAGGCATCTTTATCCGCTATTTCGTCCAGTTGATGCTCGAAAAAGAGCTCAAACCCGAAATCCGCGCTCAGTACCGGGACTTCCTCTATCACAACGCCGAGGTGCTCTGGACCCGCGGCGTGAAACAGGAGGAGCTCCTCTTCTCCCAAGCCTGGAGCCGTCCGCCCGAGGGGAACGCCCTGCTGAACGCCCAGACCAGTGCCTGCACGCTCCTGGAAGCCCTCGCTTTTTACGAAAAATCGCAACCGCAAACAAAATAGGCCGCCATCCCGGAAACGGACGGGAGTTCAAAAAGGACTTTCCATTTCGCCCGAGTGAGGCTACCTTCTGCGTATGAGATTACGTCTTCAATCTATTAAATTTGGCCTGCTCGCCGGACTGATCGCGTGGGCACTCCTTGCCATCCAGACCACCGATGCTCAGGCACAGGGGCGCCGTCCCAAAATCCCTTATGAATATGAAGGCTTTAAGGATACAAACTGGGTCTGCCTCTTTGACGGCAAATCGCTGAGCGGCTGGCTCCCGCTGGAGCTGGGCGGCAGCGGCCCGGTGGAGTTTCAGGAGGATTTCAAGACCGACGCCCAGACCAATACCGTCCCAGTCATTATCATCAACCGGGGCGACATGGTTTCAGGCATGGCCTGGACCAACGGCCCGGTGCGGATGAATTATGAAATCGAGTGGGAAGCGATGCGCGTAAATGGCAACGATTTCTTCGCCGCCATGAGCTTCCCCGTGAAAGATTCCTACGTCACCTTTATCCCCTCGGGTTGGGGCGGAAGCGTAGCCGGGATTTCCAGCGTGAATGGCCACGATGCCTCCGAGAACGAAACCGCCAGCTACCTGCCGCTGAAAGACGAAACCTGGCATAAATTTAAAATCAGGGTCACCGAAAAGAAAATCGAGGCCTGGGCCAATGAGAAACAGATCGTGGACCTGAATACCCTGGATAAAACGCTCGACCTGCGCAGCGGCTCCCCAGCCGAAATCAAGCGCTACGGCATCGTCTGTACGGCCTATCGCTCCACCGGTGCCATCAAGGATATCCGGATGAGGAAGATAAAAATCGAAGAGAAAAAGTAAACCTATTCAGACTCCCTCTCTACGATTCGACGCCGATCTATTCCTGGCGCCCATGCAGGACGTGACCGATCTTGCATTCTGGCGCCTGCTGGAGGCCTATGGCGGGGCCGATTGCTACGTGACCGAATATATCCGGGTCTATCCCAATTCCCGAATCGGCCCGGAGATTGAGCGGCAGATTCGCGACAACGATACCGGCCGGCCGCTGGTGGCGCAGATCGCCGGGGAAGATATCCCCAGTCTTGCCCGGATCGCGGAGGATCTGCAGCGCTTACCCATCGCCGGCATCGACCTCAACCTGGGCTGCCCCGCACAGGTGGTCTGTCGCAAAAACGTCGGAGGCGCTCTCCTGAAAGACCTTGCCCGGGTAGCGGATATCCTGAAAACGCTGCGTCCGCTCATCTCCCTGCCCTTCAGCGTCAAATGCCGTCTGGGCTATGCCGATTCCTCCTCTTTCGAGGACCTTCTGGGCCTCCTCAATCAATATCAGTTGGATTGGGTAACCATTCACGGGCGGACCGTCCGGCGGGGCTATGCCGGCCAAAGCGATTGGGAAGCCATTGAGAAGGCTGCCCGGATTCTGACCTGCCCCGTGGTCGGCAACGGGGATATCTCCTCACCGCTGGCCGCTGCCCGGATTCTCCGGGAATCCCCGCTGGCTGGACTCATGATTGGCCGCGGCGCCGTGCGCAATCCCTGGATTTTTTCCCAGATACGGCAGGTATTGGCGGGCAAAACACCCCTTCTGCCGACCGGCAGCCAGGTCATGGAGTACCTTTTCAGGCTCCGGGAGGCGACCGATCTGGGTCCGCTCGGACGCGGTGAACAGCCTCACGTGGAGAGAATTAAGAAATTTCTGAATTTTATCGGCGATGGAATCGGTGCCGATTTTCTCTATGCGGTACGCCGGGCTTCCAGTTGGAGCGAAATGGAATCCATCTGGGCTCGCTTCCTGGACCACGACCGTCCGATGCCTCTCATCCCGGCCCCGAAACTGTCCTAGCCCCAAATCTCCTCATATTGCCCCCGCAGCCGTTTCCATCTCACTTGGATAAGCCATTTCCCGGGCAAATATTTTTTTAGTCATGCGCGCATAAAACGGGTTGACAGAAAGTCCTCACCTGTTATTCTGCCGTATAAGATTCTTTTGAAAGAAAAAACTGTGAGCATCGCACCCCTACACGTATGCCCCTGGAATGGAGAAGAGCGAATAATATGAAGTTCGTATATTTCATGCGTTTCTGTTCGATACTGTTTCTGATCATCTTATGCCTGTGCTATTTGTGGTGTATTGAGATTCGATCAACAGGATCATGATAAAGTGGATACTTCAATAGAAAATAAATAGTTTAAAATGAATTATTTAAAATTAAATAGTATCATCTTTAATAATAGAAAGAAAATAGGAATATTATCGTTAATAATAGTAGGAACGGTTATCTTTTTCTATTTATCATTTTCTTTTGCAATCGAATTTTTTATATTCATTATTTTCTTAATGAGACTACTCTCATTTTTGTTTAGTAGAATTGCAAATATTTTTCTTAAAAAGAAAATTTTAATTTATCATTTTCCAGATCGCCTTTCACTCCATATGATAGTTCTCGTCTTTCTTTTGTATTTTGCCCCTCAAGATGGTGGAAACAAAAAGATTGATACTTCTAAATGGAACGGGTGTACATTAGAAGAAATATTAAGAGATATAAATAATCAAACAGGATTCTTTGTTCGGTTTAAAGGGTTTCATTTATTTTCAGAGAATTTTTCAGAGAAAGTCGATAACAACCCAGAAATAAAAGAGCTCCTAAAACAAAAAATAAATTGGGATCAGCGCAAATTGACAGTAGCGGAAGCTGCTCATTATCTCACTGAGAAAAGTGATGCAGAAGTCACTCTAGGAGAGACTACATATAATTTTTACAGAAGATCTATAAGTGGTCATTGGTTAGATTACTCAATTACCGTTCTTAAAAAAAGGGATTAATAGAAACGAGCCAAAACCGACTAGACTGTTAGGTTCGTTGTGGTAATTTTATTTTAAAATCAAGCTTTTCCGCACCCGCCGGAACGATACCGAAACCGGCCGTTGGCTCTCCACCGACCCCATTGGCACCTTCGGCGGCCTCAAACTCTATGCCTTCCAAGGCAACGCCCCCGGCAATTTTGTGGACCCCATTGGATTGTGGCACCTTCCCGGCTTTAGATTGACATACTCTTTTGCAGCTTCCATGCTCATATTCAAAGAGATATCTATTTTTCGGTGCGTTCATTTTGAGGCAATGCGGCAATGTGCTGTGAGCGTTCCTTTAGAAAAAAATTGAATTCCGGTTCCGTATCGAATAGGCTACTTCCTTTGCTTGAAAGGAACAGCAGAAGTTGAAAGAGTTACTATCTGGAAATGAGGCAATCGCCCGCGGAGTCTACGAAGCGGGTGTGAGAGTGGCAGTGGGATACCCCGGTACCCCTTCCACAGAAATTTTAGAGAATGTTGAGCAATACAAGGAGCACGTCTATTGCGAATGGTCGCCCAATGAAAAGGTCGCCTTCGAAGTAGCCGCCGGAGCCTGTCTGACGGGTGCGCGCTCTATCGTGACGATGAAGCACGTGGGGCTCAACGTGGCGGCAGACCCCCTGATGACGCTCACCTATGTGGGCGCAGTGGGAGGTATCGTCGCCATCGTGGCGGATGACCCCGGGATGCACTCCTCTCAGAATGAGCAAGATTCGCGGCAATATGCCCGTTTTGCCAAAATCCCCCTTCTGGAGCCATCCGATTCTGAAGAGGCACGTGATTTCCTCGTTGCCGGAATGGAAATTTCCGAGAAGTTCAAAACTCCCGTCATTCTGCGGACGACTACCCGTATCTCCCATTCGCGGAGTCTGGTAGAGCTCCATGAACGTGTGGAGCATACCCCTCAGGGCTTCAAAAAAGACCCGCCGCGCTTTGTCCCGATACCGGCCTGGGCCCGTCCCATGCGGGTACGTGTGGAAGAGAGACTCCGGGCCATGATCCCGGAGGTTTCCGCCTCGGCACTGAACCGGATTGAATGGGCCAATAAGGATCTGGGCATCATCGCCTGCGGTGTCGCCTATCAGTATGTAAAAGAGGTATTTCCGGAGGCATCCGTTCTCAAGCTGGGCTGGCCCTATCCTTACCCCGATGATCTGATTCGCCAGTTTGCCGCCGGAGTCAAGCGCCTGCTGGTCGTCGAGGAACTCGATGACTTCCTGGAAGAGCACGTCAAGGCGCTGGGTATCGCCTGCGACGGCAAGAATTTCGTACCGAATATCGGCGAGCTTTCCCCGATGGCGCTGCGGAGAATCCGCGCGAAAATGGAAGGAAAGGAGCTTCCTCAAGTCCTTCCTGTGGAAGAGGCGTCCAAGCTTCCTCCGAGGCCGCCCGTTCTCTGCCCGTCCTGTCCGCATCGTGCCGTTTTCTCCGCTTTGGGCAAGTTCGACGTCGTCGTAACGGGCGACATCGGCTGCTACAGCCTGGGTGTCGCGGCTCCGCTCAACCGCATGGATACCATTCTCTGCATGGGCGCGGGCATCAGCATGGCCCACGGAATGAAAATCGCTGGTGAAAAGAAGCGCGTCGTCGGCCTGGTCGGGGATTCCACCTTTTTCCACTCCGGCATTACGGCTCTCCTGGATATCGGCTACAATAAGAGCGCCCCGGTCATCATCATTCTGGATAACCGCGTCACGGCCATGACCGGCCACCAGGATAACCCGGGCTCAGGCCTCACTCTGATGGGCGAACCGACCCATGAGGCATCCATCGAAGAGTTTGCACGGGCTTGCGGCATCAAGCGCGTCTTCATGGTCGATCCCTTGAAGTACGATGCCTTTATCGAGCTGCTCAAGAATTCCTTCGAGACGCCCGAGCCAACGGTCATCATTTCCCGCTCACCCTGCATCGTGCATGACCACTCGGGACTCAAACCGGCCCTGAAGGTCAATCCGGATGTCTGCCGGACCTGTAAGCTCTGCCTCAAGATCGGCTGCCCGGCCCTGGAATTCACTGAAGGCCATGTCCGTATCAACAACCTCCTCTGCGGCGGTTGCAGTCTCTGCGAGCAGATTTGCCCCTTTGATGCCATTTCATAACCTCACTTATTTTTGACGATGAACGATTGTGTAAGCGTATTTTTGACGGGTGTCGGTGGTCAGGGAATTCTGCTGGCCAGCGAAATCATTTCCAATGCCGCCATGCTCTCCGGCTTTGACGTGAAAACCAATGAGGTCCACGGAATGGCCCAGCGCGGCGGAACGGTAACAGCCCTGGTCCGATACGGTCCGAAAGTCTACAGTCCCCTGATTTGTGAGGGCAACGCCCGGGTGCTCTGCGCTTTTGAAATGGCCGAGGCCATCCGCGCGGCCCATTACCTGGCGCCCGGCGGTCTGGCCGTGGTCAACCAATACCGGATTATTCCCGTCACGGTCTCCTCGGGCTCAGCCGTTTACCCAGAGAATATCCAAGAGACGCTCCGGAAATGCTTCCCCCGCCTCTGTTACTTTGACGCCACTCAGAAAGCCATTGAAGCCGGAACCGAGAAAGCGGCCAATGTCGTCCTCCTGGGGGCCACCTCGGTCGGTCTGGACCTGCCGGAGGAGACCTGGCTCGAGGCCATCCGCAAGACCGTCAAACCCAAGTTTCTGGAGGTCAACTTGAAGGCTTTTGCCGCCGGCAGAGCCGCCGCGCAATCCTGATAAGTCAACCCCTGAAGCAACCACCCCATCGGAGAAACGCTTTTCCGAACTCCTGTTCCGTGAAAAGCTGTCGGCCCGGTGCCCTTTAATTTTGTGATAGACCTCGATTCCCTCAACCAGCAGCAGCGCGAAGCTGTCACCGATGTGGAAGGCCCGTTCATAATTCTGGCCGGCGCCGGCACGGGCAAAACACATGTCATCACTTCCCGTGTGGCATACCTCATTGAAAAATGCAGGGTGCCGCCGGAGCAGATTCTGGCCGTCACCTTTACCAATAAGGCCGCACGTGAAATGCAGGAACGCGTCACGAAGCTTATCCCCAAAAGAACATCGGGTGAAAAGGGTAAGAAAGCCCCGAAACCGACGATCTCGACCTTCCACTCCCTCTGCGTCCGTATCCTGCGGCTCTATATCAACCGCCTGGGCTATAAGAATAATTTCGTTATTTACGATGAATCGGACCAGGTCTCGACTCTGCGCAAGATTATGAGCCATATCCTCACCGGCGACGAAAAATTCGACGTGAAAGTGGTCCAGAGTCTCCTGAGCAAATTCAAGAACAACGGTCCGGAGAGCTTCCGAGACCAGCCGGCCTCTCTGGTCGCCTTTGCCCAGCATGTCCAGAAGCAATACGAGTCGGCTTTGCGCGCCTGCAACGCGGTTGATTTTGACGACCTGATTTTGCTCGTCCTGAAGCTCTTTGAAGAGCATCCCGATGTGCTTGAGGCCTGCCGTGACCACTATCGTTATGTCATGGTCGATGAATATCAGGATACAAACGCATCGCAATTCCAGCTGATCAATTTACTGGCCGCAAAACATCGCAATCTCTGTGTGGTGGGTGATGACGATCAAAGCATCTACGGTTGGCGCGGGGCCCAGATTTCCAACCTGCTCGATCTGGAGAATTTCTATCCCGATTTGAAGGTCATCAAGCTTGAGCAAAACTACCGCTCCACCAATAACATTCTCAATGCCGCCAACAAGGTCATTAAGAATAACTCCCGCCGGCGCGACAAAAAACTCTGGTCGGATTTTGGAGATGGCGAAAAGATCCAGCTCTCCACCTATGAATCCGATGAAGCCGAGGCCGAGGGCGTCGTGGAGCTTATCGAGCTGGCCCGAATGACCCGGAATGTTCCCTGGGAAAAACAGGCCATCCTCTTCCGCACTAATCAGCAGTCGCGCCCCATCGAAACGGCGCTGCGCAAGAAGCGCGTTAAATACAACCTGATTGGCGGCCAGAGTTTTTTTGACCGTGGCGAGATTAAGGATTTTCTGGCATACCTCAAGACGCTCGTCAACCCTGACGATGATGTAAGCCTGCTGCGAATTGCCAATACACCCCCGCGAGGTCTCTCGGATGTCGCCATGGAGAGGCTTCTCGGGATCAGCCACAGGGAACGCAAATCGGTCTTCGGCGTCATGGCAGATGCGAAACTTCATGAGGGTTTCATCCCCAGAACTCGAAATGCGATTGCCGAATTCCATGAGCTCATCCTCAGTACGCGTAATGAACTCACCGCTTGCCCGGTCGCCTTCCCTCTCAATGACTGGCTCGATGAATTTCTGGAAGAGCAAGGCTTCTACGGCTTCATCAAACGAACCCAGAAAACCGCCGAAGCGGCCGATCAACGCATTGCCAATATCCACTCGCTCCTGGAGACTCTTGGGAGCCATACCCTCACCCATTCCCCCATGGAGGCGCTGCAGGAATTCCTCGAAGAGATCACGCTCGACAGCGAATTTGCCGAAGAGAAGAAGGTCGAGGGTGCCCTCACGCTCATCACCATGCACAGCTGCAAGGGTCTGGAGTTCCCCTATGTCCATATTGTCGGACTGGAAGATGGCTTGCTCCCGCATAGCCGCTCCATAAATGAAGGCACTCTGGATGAAGAGCGCCGTCTCTTCTATGTGGCGCTGACCCGTGCCAGAGAATATCTCTCCCTGAGCCACTGCACAGGCCGCAAACGCTATGGACAGGTGATGCCCTGCAACCCCTCGCGGTTCCTGCTGGAGTTGCCCTCGGAACTTCTGGAGCGGGCCGATGCCGCCATGAAAGCACCGCCCACAAAGGCCGCTGCTGAGGATTTCTTCGCCAACATCTTCTCTCAAATTAAGAAGTAACGCGGCTACCCACGGGCCCCGTTCTGAAAAAAAGGTTGAGAAAGCCCTCTTTGCCGTTACCATTGCCCCTCAGAGAGGCTCCGGGGCAGACGCCCGGCCTCAATTATTTTTCAAACGATCGTTAACGAATTAAGATATTACGGGATTATGGAATGGATTGATACGCATGCTCATTTATACGCGGAAGATTTCAATGGCAACATAGGAGAGCTCCTCCAGAGAGCACGGGAGGCTTCCGTGAGCCGCATCATTTCCGTCGGGGTCAATGGCCGGACCAACCCGCAATGCATCCGTTTTGCCGAAGAGCACGAGGAGATTTTTGCCGCCGTAGGATGGCAGCCCACCGACCTGGATGAGCTGGGAGATGAAATGGAGCTCTCACCCGTCCGCCTCAAGGAACTGCACGAGCAGGCATGCCACCCTAAAGTGGTCGCCATCGGTGAAATCGGCCTCGATTATTTTCGGCTCCCTCGCACCCAGACTGATGAAGTCCTGCGCACCAAAGAGCGCCAGAAACGTATCTTCCGCCAACAACTGGAACTGGCGGCCGAGCTGGGTCTGCCCTGCGCCATCCATCAGCGCGGCGATGGGACTCTGGAGGATTGCCTGGAAATCATGCGGCCTCTTGCCGGGCGCATACGTGCCGTCTTTCACTGCTTCGTAGGCGACCTTCAAGCCGCCCAGGCCTTCTTCGACCTCGGCTGCCTGGTGAGCCTCACCGGAATCGTCACCTTCAAAAAAGCCGAAGAGCTTCGGGAAACCATCCGCTCCCTGCCGCCGGAGAAAATCATGGTTGAAACCGATTGCCCCTATCTGGCGCCCGAGCCCCATTTTCGCAAACTCTGTGAGCCCTCCTACGTCGTTCACACGGGCAAACGGATTGCGGGAATCCTGGGATTGAGCCCGGAGGAATTTTCGCAGATCACCTCCCGCACCACCCGGGATTTCTTCCCTAAAATGAAGTAACGCCGCCCGAAAACGCTGAGCGCTCCCCGCAAGTTTTGCAAGAAGCGCCCCAAATGCGTCTCTGATAAAGAGCCTCTTTTAGAGTGTAGCCCGGAAGAATTTTTTAGCGCCTGACAAATTCACCCGATAGGGAGAAGTGACCGGAAGCTTCCCGGACCATTCTTTGCAGTCGCTGCTTTCCTGAAGCGAGCCGGTAAAGGTCAGGACCAGTTCCCCATCCTCCACCGTGAAGTTAAGCTCCGCCTCTCCGGGTACGAAAGGCACTACCGTCAGCGTAGCCCTCTGGCTCTCTGCCTCACCGAGATCATTGGAGACAAGCACCCAATAGGAACCGGCATCAGCCTGCGAGATATTGCTCAGCGTGAGCTCGGGCAATACAGCCCCCTCGATCGGTTCGTCTCCGTAATACCATTGATAAGTTTTCGCATCCTCCGTGAGAACGTTGAAGGTCGCGCTGGTGGTCTCCATCGCGGTCAGCGAAACCGGCTGCTTGAGAATCAGCGGCAACCCGGGATCAAGCTGCGTCCGCGTTACCTGAACTTTTTTGAACCCGGCATAAACCATATCCTCCGGCTGATCGGCATAGACGCCGAAACCAAAGCGAATATCCTCCTTCAGCGGGAAATCCACCTCTCCGCCATAGACACCATCCATGTAAAAGGCCAGAGTCACACCGTTGGCCACACATTGAATCTGGTGCGAGCCGTAGTTCAGGAAATCCTCCGTCTGGAAATCGGGGAAAAGCACCGCCGCACCTTCCGGATTATCGCCGGGCTTACCGATCAGGCGGTGATACCCCCAGCCGGTATGAATCTTCTCTTCGAGGCAATCAGAAAAGCGGACCCAACGCTCTGAGCCGCCCTCTCCCGCGTCCTTCTGTTGAAGGATGAGAGTCGAGCGTGCGCCCATACCCAAGGCCGCCATGAAATCGCGCTCAATCGAGAAGGTCAGCGTCTGGCGCTCCCCGAGGCTGTAGCCGACCGCCGTCATATAGGCTCCGCCGGCCCAAGGCGCTTCCACCGTCGAGAAATCGAGCGATGCGGTCTGGTCCATCACGAACGTATCCAGAACCCCGGCGGCCTCCGGATATTTTTGGTACTCGAAGGAACGGCTATCCAGCACCCAACTTTTGCTCAGGGCACTGCCTGAGAAGGCATCCTCAAAAAGGATCTCTGTGGTCTCCTCTGCCCCGGCCGGGAGGCTGGCTCCCAGCACCAGAGCAGCGGCGAATAACGAAACGATAACTCTTCTTTTCATCAGTTTTCTTTCAATGGTCATGCCACTCGCTATTTGGATTTATCGCGATAGGCAGGCGGAGGCGGGATCTGCACCCGCTGTGTTTCCAGAGCCTTGAGCACCTCTACGATACCGCGGCTGAGCTGAGCATCCTCGCCCAGGAATTCACGGGCCGGGTCATTCTCCACCTCGATATCCGGGTCCACTCCGTGGCCTTCCATAATCCACTCCTTGCCTTCCAAGTCATAGCGTGAGAATTCAGGCTTGCGCAGAGTACCCCCATCCAGAAGCGGCAGGCTCCCGCGAATCCCGACCACTCCGCCCCAGGAGCGCTTGCCGACGAGCGGTCCCAGTTTATAGTGCCTGAAGCGATAGGAGAAAATATCTCCGTCGGAGGCCGAGAGCTCATCCAGGAGGCAGACCTTGGGGCCCACCTGCATCGCCGTCGGCTCCCAGCCGGGAGTCGTATTGCGGGCGATTCTCACCATGACCGGCTCGCGCAGAAGCCGCTCGGTGATCTGCGGCGAAACGTTGCCGCCGCCATTGCCGCGCACGTCGATGATGAGCGCTTCCTTGGTCAGCTGCGGATAAAAATGCTTCACGAATTCGTTCATACCCGGCACTCCCATATCGGGAATATGGATATAACCGACTCGGCCGCCGGTGGCTTTATTCACCTTTTGGATATTGCCCTCCACCCAGTTGAAATAACGCAGATTCTGCTCGTCGTTGGTCGGGATCACCACCACTTCGCGGCTTCCCTCAGTCTCCGGCCGCGCATTCAGGCAAAGAGTCACCTGCTTGCCGGCAGTGTTATTGAGCGCCTCGTAGATATTCTTGATCTCACCGGAGGGCTTGCCGTTGACCGAGAGAATGTAGTCGCCTTCCCTGGCATTGACGCCGATTTCAGTCAAAGGCGAACGCAGGTCCGGAGCCCAGTTCTGGCCGGGGTATATTTTCACGATGCGGAAGGCGCCCGTCTCAGGCTCCTTCACGATATCGGCTCCCAGGAGTCCCACGGGTATGCGCGCAGGCTTGGCATAATCGCCGTCGCCCACATAGGCATGGCCGATATTGAGCTCGCCGATCATTTCCCCGATCACGTAGGTGAGGTCCTGGCGGACGTTGACCGCATCCAGGAGCCGTGAGTAGCGCTCACGCATCAGCTTCCAATCCACACCATGCAGGTTCGGGTCGAACATGTAGTCGCGCATCTGCCGCCAGCATTCATTGAAGATCTGCTTCCACTCTTCCTGGAGATTGAGCGTCACTTCCAGACCGCTCAGGTCGAGTCTATCCTTGAGCTCCACCTTGCCCGAGGGGATATCGATAATCCCGTAGGAGCCTCCTTCTCTGACGAGCATCTTCTTGCCCTGAGCAGCAATAGTGAAGCCGCTGATGGAGCCCAGATCGCTCTCCTTGCGCTCCTTGAAATCATAGACCATGAATGAGCTGCGGGAATCCCGGGAGCCCCTGCGCTGATAGAATAATTTATCTTCCAGACTCGAAAGGTTGTAGTAGCTCGAGGCCGGTCCCGGAACCGCCACAATTCGGCTCAGCATTCCTTCCAGGTCCACCTTGATCGGTTTCACTTTCGGTGCTTCTGCCTTGGCTGAATCCTGAGCGGCTCCTTCAGTTTTCGCCTCTTTCACCTCTTTATCTTCCTTCTTCTCCTCAGTACCCAAAGCGGCCTCATCGCTCAGAGGCTTGAAGGGTGAGGGAGTATCAGCCGCCAGTGTCACCAGATAGATGCGGTCCATATCGAAATAGGCATAGTTGAACTCGACCTCGCTGCTGACTGGCGAGAAATCACGCGAAGAGACAAAGAAGAGATATTTGCCATCCTTGCTGAAAAGCGGCGACTGACAGGGATACCAGAGATCGGTCACCGGGCTGGCGACTCCGCTCTCCAACGAATAAAGATAGATGCGCGAGATACCCTCTTCTTCCGGGTGCGACCAGGTGAGCCACAGGGAATCGGGCGACCAGTTGAAGCTGCCAATCTCCCACTTGGGCGAATAGGCCACTTCCGTTACTTTGCCGCTTTCCACCTCAACGTATTTGAGTTTTTGCGAGCGCTCGGTCCAGGCGATTTTCCCGCTGTCCGGCGACCATTGCGGCGCATACTTGTAGACCGTGCCGCCCTGGGTCACCTGCCGGGCCGGGTTCTTGCCGTCCTGAGGCTGAATCCATATCTCGTCCTCACCGGTGGCATCCGAAATATAGGCAATCCATTTGCCGTCGGGCGACCAGGTCACATCCCGCTCATGTACTCCCGAGCTCGTCGTCAGATTCCGGGTCTCCCCGTACTTCACCGGGACGGTGAAGATATCTCCGCGGGCACCGAACACGGCCCGTTTTCCGTCAGGGGAAACGTCAAAGCTGGCGACCATGCCGCTCACATTCCGCAGGCGGCTGCGGCGCTGAGAGTGATCCTCCGCAATTTGAATGGTGATCTTCTCCGAAACCGGGTCCGCAGCATCCAGATTCACCTTGTAAATAAAGCCGCCGTTCTCGAAAGCGATTGTCCGTTCGCACAACGAGGGATACTTCACGTCGTACTCGACAAAATCGGTATACTGGCGGGTCTCTTTGCTCTCCAGGTCGTAGCTGTAGAGGTTCATCCGCTTATTCGCATCGCGGTCCGAGACGAAATAAATTTTATTCCCGTACCACATCGGGAAGATATCCTGTGCCGGGTTCTGGGTGATATTCTCGCTTTGGCCCGTCTCGAAATCATAGACCCAGATATCATCGGCCTGACCGCCCCGATAACGCTTCCAGGTACGGAATTCGCGGAATACCCGGTTGTAGGCCAGTTTTTTGCCGTCCGGAGAGAGGGAGCACCAACCGCCCCGCGAGAAAGGCAGCTGAGTCGTCATGCCGCCATCGACCGGCGCCACCAGGAGCCGCCCTTTCCAGTCATTGAATTCCAGACCCCGGGAGCGGAAAATCACCCCGTCACTCCCCTTCCAGCCCATCACGATATTGTTGGGCCCCATCCGGTCGGAAATATCATCGCGTCCCAAGGTCGGAGTCCAGCTGATCCGCTGCGGTTCACCGCCCTGAGCCGGCATGAGATAGACTTCGCTGTTGCCGTCATATTGTCCCGTAAAGGCGATTGTTTTGCCATCGGGCGAAAATTTGGGGAAAATCTCGTAACCGACATCCGAGGTCAAGCGCCGGGCAATTCCTCCCTGAATGCCGACCGTATAAAGATCTCCCGAGTAGGAAAAGACCACCTGTTCCCCATGAATGGCCGGGAACCTCAAAAGCCGCGCCTCTTCACTCTCCGGCGCCTCTGCTCCCCGGGCGGGTATGCTCCCAACCGCCAGGAGTGAAACCGCAGCCAGAGCCAATACAAATCTCATCCGTTCAATCATGGAAAAGAGTCTATCCGGGAGGGCCTTTCCAGACAACCCAAAAGATAAGAAAAAGCTTCCCGGGAATTTTTCCCGGGTAATATTATTGACATATGCCGGAAATCGCCTATCTTTTTCTTGGGGGCGAGGATTCTTTCTACGTGGTGGTTACCGGAGTTCTCAAGCCTGCGTTTGGTCACGGTTTTTATGTCTCGACCCAAAAAAAACAGAAGAGTCTGCAAATTGCCCGGCACGAATACGTTCGGCCCCGTGGCAAACTCCACCGGCTGCCCCGGCAGGGAGTCGGTTGTCGTCATGACGATTGAGGAATATGAAACCCTTCGCCTGATTGATTTGGAGAAAATGACGCAGCAGGAATGCAGCGAGCAGATGCAGGTCGCGCGCACCACGGTCCAAAGCATTTACGAAAAGGCACGGGAAAAATTATCCGATTCTCTGGTCCACGGGAAATATCTGCGGATTCAGGGCGGCCATTTTTCACTCTGCCAGGGAGATTTCCCTCCTCACTGCCGGCGGCGCTGCTGCCCACGTCTTCAAATAAGCAGCGTTTCACCTTCTAACCCTAAACCTGAACAAAAAAATAATTCTATGAAAATAGCTATTCCCGTTCTCGAAGATAAAGCCACTGTTTGCGCTTCTTTCGGACGTGCTCCGTTCTTTGCGCTGGTGGATACAGACACCGATACAAACCAGTTCCTGGAAAATTCCGCGGCCAATAGCCCGGGGGGTGCTGGTATTAAAGCCTCACAGCTTCTGGTAGATCAGGGCGCAAAATCGATCCTGGTACCCCGTTGCGGAGAAAACGCGGCGCAGGTTTTCCAGAAAGCCGGAGTCACCCTCTACAAAACCCAGGGCGAAAGTCTGAGCGAAAATATCGCCTCTTTCAAGGCCGGTAAACTCGAAACCTTGAGCAATATTCACCCGGGCTTCCATCACCGTCCCTGAGGCCCGTAAGATGCGAATCGCAGTATTAAGCGGCAAAGGCGGCACCGGTAAAACACTGGTCTCCGTGAACCTGGCCGCAGCCGCAGCCCAGGCCCTCTACGTCGATTGCGACGTGGAGGAGCCCAATGGGCATCTGTTCTTCCGCCCGGAAAAGGTGGAAGACACCCCGATCGACGTCCTGATTCCCAAGTTCGATTGGACTCTCTGCAATGGATGCCGTGTCTGTGTTGATTTTTGTAAATTCAATGCTTTGGCTTTCATCAATGAGCACCCCTTTCTCTTTCCCGAGATATGCCACTCCTGCGGCGGATGCGCCAAGCTCTGCCCGCAGAAGGCGATTCAGGACGTCCCCAAGAATATCGGCTCCATTAAACGGGGCACCTCCGGCTCAGTTACGATCTTGAGCGGTATTATGAATACGGGAATCGCCTCCGGTGTGCCAATTATCCATCAGCTCCTGCAAATCGTGAAAGAGGAAAAGGGGCTCGCCGTTCTGGATTGCCCGCCGGGCAGCGCCTGCACCGTCATGGAGAGCATCAGAGATGCCGATTACTGCCTTCTTGTGGCCGAGCCGACTCTCTTCGGGATGCATAATCTGGAGTGCGTCTGCAATCTGGCCAAAGTATTCAATAAACCTTTCGGGGTTGTTCTCAATAAATGCACCGGCGAAGAAAACCCCTCCGAAACCTTTTGCCGCGAGAATCATTATCCCATTCTGGCTTCGATCCCCTTTGATTACGAGATGGGCCGCTTGAACTCGGATGGAGAAATCGCCGTCCGCCGCCTGCCTGCCTATGAAAAGCTCTTTCGGGAACTCCTGAACACCGTCACCTTGAAAACCAAAAGGCTCTGCGCATGAAACAACTCCTTATCTTGAGCGGCAAAGGCGGAACGGGTAAAACCACCCTTTCCAGCGCCTTTATTTATCTATCCCGGGCCCGTGCCTATGCAGATTGCGATGTAGATGCCCCCAATCTGCACCTGATCAATCGCAAAATGGGCACTCCCGAGACCTCCAATTTTTATGGTCTGTCCAAGGCGAAGATCGATCAAAGTAAATGTAATTGGTGCGACATTTGTATGGAGAACTGCCGCTTTAACGCCATCGTTTTTGAGAATAATCACTACAAAGTCGATTCTCTCGCCTGCGAAGGCTGCAGTCTCTGTGTTGAGCTCTGCCCTCTCCAGGCAATAGAGTCAATCCCTACCGTCACAGGAGAGCTCATGCTCTATCGCAGTCCCGAATCGATCTTCTCTACCGCCCAGCTAAAGACTGGCAGCGGCAACTCCGGCAAACTGGTCTCTGAGGTCAAAAAACGGATGAAAGAGGCCGCCCCGGAAGAAACAACTCTCGCCATCATTGACGGCTCTCCGGGAATCGGCTGCCCCGTAATCGCCTCTTTGAGCGGGGTCGATACGGTCCTGTTTGTTGCCGAGCCTTCTCTTTCGGGAATCAGCGACCTGGAGCGGGTCGTCAAAACAGCCCGCAATTTTCAACTGAGCTGCGCCGTCTGCATCAATAAGTTTGACCTGAACCCCGAGCGGGCTCGCGAAATCGAAGCTTATTGTTCTCGCGAAGACATCCCTTGCGTCGGCAGAATCCCCTTTGACGCAGCGGTCAATCGCGCAATTAATCAGGGTCTCTGCATCAGCCAGGTGCCCGGACCGGCCCAGGCGGCCATTGAAACTGTTTACCAAAATATTACCCGGCTTATGGAGCTGGCCTCATAAGATGAAAATCAGCGTCCTCATGGAAAACACGGCGCTCAGCACCGAGTTTGCTTGCGAACATGGCTTGAGCCTTCACATTCAGACCAAAGCCGGCAAAATCCTTTTTGATACCGGCAAAAGCGGAAGCTTCCTGAAAAATGCTCACCTCTTGGGTGTCAACCTGGCCCTGGTGGACCTGGCCATTCTCTCCCATGGACATTTTGACCACGGCGGCGGGCTCATGAGCTTCCTGGAAATCAACCGGAAAGCCCCCATCTACATGCACGAAAAAGCCTTTGGCGAGCACTTCTCCCGGCGTGACCAGAATGGAAATGGAGTCTATCCCATCGGCATCGACCCGATGATCAAGCTCAATCCGCGGGTGAATCTCCTCAAGGGCGATTTCTCGGTCGGCAAGGGATTGCTCCTTTTTTCATCGGTCCCGGGCCATAAATTTGAGGCACACTCCAATCAGAATCTGCTCCGCCGCGAAGAAGGGCAACTCGTTCTTGATACCTTCTCTCATGAGCAGAACCTCATCATCAATCAGGGCGGCAAAAACGTCCTGATCTCGGGCTGTTCCCACCGGGGCATCATCAACATCATTGAGCAGGCGATTCAGCTGGCCGGGGCTCCCATGGATGCTGTCATTGGCGGCTTCCACCTTTCCAGCCCCTCAATCGGTACTTCTGAACCCGATGAGACCATCGAGGCGATTGCCAAAGCACTCCTGGCCTGGCCCACCCGTTACTATACCTGCCACTGCACCGGGCTCGAGGCCTACGAGAAACTAAGAATTCTCATGGGAGATCAAATCCGCTATATTCAGGCAGGAGCGGAGCTCACCATCTAACAATTAATTTATACTAACGCTTTTTAATTACAGATATATGTCAAATAACACATCATCCTGCAACTCAGATTGCAGCAGCTGCAGCCAAGGCTGCTCGGAAAAGGCTGTTGACTTTTCCGAAAAACCACACGATCTGAGCCAGATCAAAAAAGTCATCGGCGTCGTCAGTGGCAAAGGCGGTGTCGGTAAATCCCTCGTGACCTCGCTCCTGGCAGTCGCCATGCGCAAGCGCGGCTATAAAACCGCGATTCTGGATGCCGACATCACCGGTCCCTCCATTCCCAAGGCTTTCGGCATTACCGAAAAGCTGAGCATTGCAGAGACGGGCGTCTTCCCCTCCAAGAGTAAATCGGGCATCAGCGTCGTCTCGATCAACCTGCTCCTCTCAAACGATACCGACCCGGTCGTCTGGCGCGGTCCCATCCTCGCCAATACGGTCAAACAATTCTGGAAAGATGTCATCTGGGGCGATGTCGATTTCCTCTTTGTCGATCTGCCCCCGGGAACCGGCGATGTACCTCTGACCGTTTTCCAATCCCTGCCCGTGAGCGGAATCATCGTGGTCACCTCTCCGCAGGAACTGGTCTCCATGATCGTCAGCAAGGCCGTCAATATGGCTAACATGATGAAGATTCCCATCCTCGGCCTGGTCGAGAATATGTCTTACTTTGAGTGCCCGGATAACGGTAAGAAATACAACATTTTCGGGGAAAGCCGCATCGACGCAACGGCCAAAAAACATAAGCTTCCCGTCCTGGGTAAGCTCCCCATTGATCCACGCTTCGCAACCGCCTGCGATAACGGCGCCATCGAAGCGGTGGAATGCGATTTGCTCAATATTGCCGCAGGCCTCCTGGAAACCTTGCTTGATGCTCCCGACGGCCATAACCATGATGGCTCCTGCTCGGGGGCTCTCCATAACGAAAGCGCCGCCGAAAAGGTGAACGCGGTGATTGCGCTCCCCTGCAAGGGAAGTCAGATCGAAGAACACTTCGGCCACTGCGAAACGTTCAGAATTTTCACCGTCACCGATGGCGTCATCACCAAAGAGGAACCGGTCGCCAATCCGGGCCACAAGCCGGGATTCCTGCCGAACTTCCTGGCCGATCGCGGCGTCAACGTCATGATCGCCAGCGGCATGGGCGGCGGTGCGATCGAGATATTCGAAAGCCGCAACGTGAAAGTCGTCCTGGGCGCCACTGGCGAGGCCAAGGCGGCCGTTGAGGCTTATCTCAAGGGCAGCCTCCAATCCACCGGTTCAGCCTGTGAGCATCATGACCACGATCAAGGACAGGAGCAAAGTAGCGATTCTTCCTCGGCTCACTAAAAGATAAAAAGAAATCACCGGGCTCAAAAATAAAGCCAAAGACACGGTCGACAGGGAACTGCCTACCGTGTTTTTTTTCGCAGGGAAGCTTGACAATTTTTTCTATTTGCAAAAGAATTGCAATTAGCAATGCGCGCAATTGCTTCAGGCCGACTTTGGAATCGCGCGGGGATTACAGGAATCTCCGCCGTCCTCCTTTTGGCCCTGATGCTTGCGCTCCTGGCCGCGGTCCATCCCTCGACCCATGAGTGGATTCATCACGCCGCTTCCGATTCAGAGAATCACCCGGCATGCTCTCATGAAGCCGAGGCTCAGAGCCCGAGCCACTCCTCCGATTCAGATTCCTCAGGCCATTTACCGGCCAAGGCTGAGTGCTTCGTCCTCTGGATCGCCCATGGCTTGCTCCATAACGCGCCCACCTTTACTGCACCTCCCCAGCCCATCGGGTTTATCTCTCTACGTGCTGAACCCGTTTATCAGCTCTCCACGGAAGCTCCCGAGGGATTGCCCTTTGGGCGAGCTCCCCCTTCTTTCAATCTATAAGTGAACCCGGTTAAGGCCCTTTACCGGACCTTAAAACGGAGACTTTTTCCGGAGTCTCCGTCCAATATGTTCTTTATACGATTGAAAAATGAAACAAAAATATTTTGCCTCATATAAATGGAGAGAGCCTCTCTCCCGCTCTGCTTTTACGCTCATTGAGCTCCTGGTCGTCATCGCCATTATCGCCATCCTGGCGGGCATGATCATGCCGGCGCTCTCCAAAGCCAAAATCAGAGCCCAACAGATCAGCTGCGCCAACAATATGCGCCAGATCGGCCTGGCAATCAGCCTTTACGCTGAAGATAACCGGGGCTACGGTCCGACGACAACCCACGGGGCAACCACCAATGTCTCCTGGATACATCAGCTCTCAAGCTATGCCGGCAAAGTGGATCGAATCCGAATCTGCCCGGCCGACCCTCGGAAAAGGGAGCGCCTGACAAACAACGCAGCCAGCTATACCTTGAACGAGTACACATCGGTAGACTTGGTGGACCCCTTCGGTAGCGTGCTGGAAAGCTTTCGCAAGCTCGACTCGCTCAGATTCCCCACGAAAACGATCACTACTTTTGAAATTTCTCATAAAGTCGGGGTCAGCACTTTTAATGACCACACCCATTCCAGAGAGTGGCTCTCGGGGTGGAACAGTGTCACGGAGGATATTGAGCCCGATCGCCACGGTAATTCTGCCAATTATCTCTTTGCAGATACCCACGTGGAGAGCCTGAAAGCCCAAAAAATGAAATCCCGAATTGAAGCCGGTGATAACTTTGCCCGGCCTCCGGGATACCAATGATTCTCGTAACGAAACTATTTAATAAAACTAATGAAACAAATTATCTTATCTCTTCTGCTCTCCCTACCCGTTATGGCGGCTTCGGGAGCAGAGACTCCCCTCATGATCACCCAGGGCCACGTGGCCCTCTGTGCGGTGATATGGAACCCGGAACAGGAAGTACCTTTAAGCCTGATGGTGGAAGCCGAAACCTCCAACGGGGAAATCAGCAGCCTTCCGGAAGATTGTATCGTCGTCTGCCCGGAAAGCATGAAAATGAACCTCCCGGATGGCACCCCCCTGGGCAATGGCGGAGACTGGCTCTGGATTCTCCCGCAAAGCCATTATGAAGGGGTCCCTTATCTAGGAGTTCGCGCAAAAGAAGTCCCACTCGATATCTTCCAGGATTCAATCAATATCCAGCTCACCGGGGTCGAGGGACCGGGAGATTTCCTTCTCTGGCAAAGCACGAGCGGCATCGACCTGCGGATGGATAGCCGCGACGGACTCAGCCCGGAGGATAGCCTTGAAATGCCGGCGGGCGGACATGCTCATTACAACTGGGGTTTCACTGCGCCCGGCGTGTATCATATCTCCTTCCAGGCCCATGCGACAAAGATAGGCGAATCCGAGCCGATCTATTCGCGCACGGCCGTCTATACGTTTCACGTTCTGCCCTTGCCCGAGCTGAGCCCCTTTGAAACGTGGCAGGCACTCTATTGGACCGCCGGCGACGCAGAGGCGACCCCGGATGCTGATCCCGATCAGGATGGTTTACCCAACCTGGTCGAATACGCGGCGGGTACTCATCCCCTGGAAAAGGATTCCGCTAATCCTCTTTACATCGGATTTATCCAAAAAGAGGGGAAACGCTACTGCCAGCTTTCTTTCAATCAATCGGCTGCGGCTACGGATTGCAGCTGCGAAGTGATCGCCCGGGATTCACTCGGGGGTAACAGCACGGAAGAAATCTTGAAGCCCAGTTCCGGAGAAACAGATGAGAAAGGAATCAATCACACTTTTGAGGACCCGTCTCCCCTCTCCTCGAAAGGGAAATTCTACCAATTGAAGGTCAGCCTACTTCGGTAGATCAGGCAGCTCCACCACCCGATAAAGACGCAAAGGTTCTGGGATTCCGCCCGGCACAATCGTCAGCATCGGGTGTGTGGGCGTTTTGGGGGCTCCCTTATCAATCCAGATCGCCTGAGCTCCCGCGGCTCTCAGGTGCGGCAGGGCCGGCAACCAGGTTCTGCCATCGTCGGAAAACTGAATCTCGTACACCTCGCCCGGCCGGGTGTCAAACGAGAGCATGACCCCGATGCTGGCCCAGCCGCCCACCTCATAAGGGCTCAGAGGCAGACTCCACGCCTCGGGCACATCCACCTCGATGGAAGAGGGTAAATTTACGCTGTAATAGCCGACACCCAGAGGCTGAACTTCAAAAATGGTGCGGACAGGCTTGGCGCTTCCCGAGGAAACTTTCCACTCCTCGCCAGTCATCGGCCGGAAAAAGAAAGTCGGCTCGGATTCCAGCCCCTCCGAGGGTTTATCGGCACGGTATTCGACCACGAATTTCACCATTCCGCCATTGGACGGCACATCGTAATTATGCACCAGCTCATAGGTTCCCTCGCCGGCATTGAGCGCATTGTAGATGCTCCCGCCCTTCACGTCGCTCACCAGAAGCGCCACCGCGCTCCAATCGCTCGAGCTGTTATTCACCACCAGGACGATCTGTTCCCAGAGCGCGCTCTGATGGTTGAATACAATCGGGCCGGTCCTTCCGTAGCTCTCTTCATGGACCAGCGGCGTCATCTCCTCGGCATCCCGGGGCGCGATTTCATAAGTATCCTCCGGGGAAGCCAGCAGGCCGGATATCCCCCATACGAAAAGCGCAAGGAACGTCAGAACCGGGAAGAGAACACCTCTCCCACAAGCCTGAAGCATCCCTCCTTCCGGAAAACTGAATTTCCTTTTTCGAAACACCTTTCGCATCGCTTTTCCTACTCCCGGCGCCATCCGACACCAGATAAAAATCTGAAGAACATTTAATTCCAAAACAGGCAAAAGTCAAGCCTCACCTCCAGATGAAGAGTCACCGTGCCGACCCTGAGGCCAACACGGTGACTATCGTTTCAGCAGCTCCCCTTCAGGCGCTGCCTGTGCATTCGGAGTGCCTTAAGGCATCTCGACCACTCTGTAGAAGCGCGCCGGGGCGCCGCCCATCAGCGGATGAACCGGAGTCTTGGGTGCTCCCTTATCGGTCCAGACCAAAGTCTTGCTTGTCGCTTTGACTTTGGGGACCACAGGAGTCCAGGTCACGTTATCATCGGAGAACTGAATCTCGTAGGTCTTACCCACCGTGACATCGTCAACGGTCAGGAGAATTCCCACATTGACCCAGGCTGCCCAGCCGTATTTCACGAGGTACCTGAGACCGGCCGGCGTTGCCGGAGCCGTATCGAAGGTCCAATCCTCGGAGTTATAGGTCGGCACGTCTACGACCGTGATCTTAGAGGTAATCGGCTTGGCACTGCCGGAGGCAATCGTGCGAACCTCAGTCCGGTCATTGATTCCCGCAAAGAGCGGTGTGAAGGTATACTCCGGATAATACCAGAGCGAGTTACCCGCAGGAATCTGATATTCCACCACGAAGGCGACCACTTCGCCGGGCACAACCGGATAGTTGTGGAGCAGGCAGTAGCCATCGGGGGTCGTTCTGTTGGCGTTCACCACGGTGCCGCCATCCACCTGGGCAACATTGAGCTCCAGGCCGACCCAGTTATTGGTGGAGTCATTCATCACGAGAACCAGCTGCTCAAAGAGCCCTGTCTTCTCGTAGTTCCTCGGCAGAGGTCCCTCTTCCAGAGCCCAGCGATCATTGAAGACCGCGAAGGAGCCGTCGTGACGGATGATATTGTAATTCTCCGACTGTGCACCGTAAGGCGTCAGCGTATAGATACCCGGGATCGATATATCCACAAAGAGATCTTTGAGTCTGGATCTGGGTCTGCTGATCAGGTTGCCCTCGGTCTCGTTATTCACGAAGAAACCTTCTCTCTTTCCGGTCACCGCATTGGTGATGCCGTAGTAGTATTTGAAGGTCGGGGTCACACCGATCGGGGCGGCCGGCGGATCAGCATAAGCCGTGATGTGGAGGTCCACAGGCAGCACGCGGAGGTAATCTCCCAGCGGAGCGGTCAGAGGATCGAGACTGTTATTCTTGTTCTCAGTCAGGATCTGGCTGCTCACCGCATTGGTGATGGTCACGTTCTGGCTCTTGAGGGAACCGGTGTAGACGGCCACGTTGTAACTACCCACCTTGGCCGTGTAATCCACAGCATCCGTCTTGAATTGCGGGTCGCCGCTGAAGGCGCTGGCGAAGGTCGAGAACGGAACCCATGCGCCGCCGTAGTAGAACACCAGGTCGTTGCGGGTCCAGTTCACATTCGTCGAGGTCAGGTCGCTGAGCGCTTCAGCATTGCGCTGGCCGTAGTAGCGTTCGCTGCCCGGCAGTGCAACTGCCACACCGATAGGCGTCACAGTCAGTTTCCCATTCACATAGGTGTAGGTATAGTTCGGGTCCAGAGTCCCCTGTCTGACCGTAATCGGGTAATCACCCGCATTGCTGGTCGTTACGGCCGTCGTGGTGATGTCGGCTGAACCGCTCACGCCCACAACGCTTCCGCTCGAATCCGTGATCGAGTAGGTCAACGGAGGATTGGCCGTATTGTACGGACGGCTCTTATCGTCAGCAATGACCTTCAAAGCGCTGCGGGTAATCTTGAGAGTACCCGGCTTGAAGGTATAGGTGTAGTTGCTGTCCAGCGTACCCTGTGTCGGGGTAATCGGATAATCACCCACCGGGCTCGAAATGATGGCCGTAGTGGACACACTGGCTGAACCGCTCACGCTCACCACCTTGCCCGAGCTATCCTTCACCACGTAGGTGAGAGCCGGGTTAGGCGTATTGTAAGGACGTGTCTGGTTGTCGGCGATGACCGTCAGGGCCGGCTGAGTAATTGTCAGCGTACCATTGACGAACGTATAGGTGTAGTTGTTATCCATAGTGCCTTGAGTCGGCACGATCGGATACGTTCCCACAGGTGTCGTCTTGACGGCTATCGTGCTCAGAGATGCCGCACCGCTCACGTTCACTACCTTGCCCGTGCTGTCCTTCACCACATAGGTGAGGGTCGGGTTATCGGTATTGTAGAGACGGCTCTTGTCATCTGCGGTCACGATCAGGGCGCCCTTGGTTATGGTCAAGGTTCCCGGGATGAACGTATAGCTGTAGTTCTTATCCAGAGATCCCTGGGTCACCGTGATCGGGTAGCTGCCCACCGGGCTGCTCTTCACCGCCGTAGTGCTCAAGGCTGCCGTTCCCGATACGCTCACCACGGCTCCGCTGCTGTCTGTCACGACATACGTCAGTGCCGGGTTATCCGTATTGTAGAGGCGGCTCTTGTTATCGGCCGTTACCGTCAAAGCCGGCTGGGTCACAGTCAACTTGCCCGGTACATAGGTGTAGCTGTAGTTGTTATCCAACGTCCCCTGTGAGACCGAAATCGGATAATCGCCCACCGCACTCGTCTTCACAGCCGACGTGCTCAAGGCTGCCGTTCCCGAAACCGGGAAGACCGCTCCGCTGCTGTCTGTCACGACATACGTCAGAGGCGGGTTATCGGTATTGTAGAGACGGCTCTTGTCATCCGCCTTCACCGTCAACGCAGGACGGGTCACTGTCAGTGTACCCGGTCTGAACGTATAGGTGTAGTTAGTCTCCAGTGTTCCCTGGGCCACCGTGATGGGATAAGTCCCCACCGGACTCGTCGTCACCGCTGTGGTGCTGATCGCCGCTGAACCCGAAACCGCAACTGCCTTACCGCTGCTATCGGTTACCGTATAGGTCAGAGCAGGGTTGGGCGTGTTGTAGAGGCGGCTCTTGTTATCCGCAGTCACAATGAGGGCTGCCGGAGTGACCGTCAAGGTACCATTGACGAACGTATAGCTGTAGTTCGAATCCAGAGTGCCCTGAGAGACCGCGATGGGATAAGTTCCCACCGGGCTCGTTGTCACTGCCGTCGTGCTCAATGCTGCAGCACCGGATACCGTGACCACTTTGCCGCTGCTGTCTCTCACCACGTAGGTCAGAGGCGGGTTCGCCGTATTGTAGGGACGGCTCTTATCATCGGCTGTCACCGTCAGAGGTGCCGGAGTTACTGTCAGGGTGCCCGGGATGAACGTATAGCTGTAGTTCTTATCCAGTGAACCCTGGGTCACCGTGATCGGATAGCTGCCCACAGGGCTGCTCTTCACCGCCGTAGTGCTCAAGGCCGGAGTTCCGGAAACTGCAACCACCGTACCGCTGGTGTCAGTAATCACATAGGTCAGTGCCGGGTTATCGGTATTGTAGAGACGGCTCTTGTTGTCCGCGCTCACAATGAGACCCGCGGGAGTCACCGTCAACGTACCCGGTACGAACGTATAGCTGTAATTGTTATCCAACGATCCCTGGGAGACCGAAATCGGATAGCTGCCCACAGGACTGCTCTTCACCGCCGTGGTACTCAATGCTGCCGTACCCGGAACCGGGAAGACCGCTCCGCTGCTGTCAGTCACCGTATAAGTCAGAGCCGGATTATCCGTATTGTAGAGACGGCTCTTATCGTCCGCCGTTACTGTCAACGCAGGACGGGTCACCGTCAGGGTGCCCGGTCTGAAGGTATAGGTGTAGTTGGTCTCCAGCGTTCCCTGTGTGACCGTAATAGGATAGCTGCCCACCGGGCTCGTCGTCACCGCTGTCGTGCTGATACCCGCTGCGCCCGTAACTGCAACCACCGCCCCACTGCTGTCAGTTACCGTATAGGTCAGAGCAGGGTTGGGTGTATTGTAGAGGCGGCTCTTGTTATCCGCAGTCACGATGAGGGCTGCCGGAGTGACCGTCAGGGTTCCCGGGATGAACGTATAACTGTAGTTCGTATCCAGAGTCCCCTGGGTTACCGCGATGGGATAAGTTCCCACCGGGCTCGTCATCACCGCCGTCGTGCTCAATGCTGCCGCACCGGATACCGTGACTACTCTGCCGCCGCTGTCTCTCACCACGTAGGTCAGAGGCGGGTTGGCTGTATTGTAGGGACGGCTCTTATCATCGGCTGTCACCGTCAGAGGTGCCGGAGTTACCGTCAGGGTGCCCGGAATGAACGTATAGCTGTAATTGCTATCCAGCGAACCCTGAGCCACTGAAATCGGATAGCTGCCCACCGGGCTGCTCTTCACCGCTGTCGTGCTCAAGGCCGGAGTTCCCGAAACTGCAACCACCGTGCCGCTGCTGTCGGTAATCACATAGGTCAGAGGCGGGTTATCGGTATTGTAGAGACGGCTCTTATTGTCCGCGCTCACAATGAGACCCGCGGGTACCACTGTCAGAGTTCCCGGTACGAACGTATAGCTGTAATTGTTATCCAACGTTCCCTGAGAGACCGAAATCGGATAGCTGCCCACAGGGCTCGTCTTGGTCGCCGAAGTGCCCAATGCTGCCGTACCCGTAACGCTCACTACCGCTCCGCTGCTATCGGTCACCGTATAAGTCAGAGGCGGGTTATCGGTATTGTAGAGACGGCTCTTGTCGTCCGCAGTCACTGTCAAAGCCGGACGCGTCACCGTCAGGGTTCCCGGGATGAAGGTATAGGTATAGTTGGACTCCAGTGTTCCCTGGGAAACCGTAATAGGATAATTGCCCACGGGGCTCGTCGTCACAGCTGTGGTGCTGATCGCTGCTGAGCCCGAAACCGCTACCACGGCTCCGCTGCCGTCCTTCACCGTGTAGGTGAGAGCCGGATTGGCCGTATTGTACGGGCGGCTCTTGTCATCCGCAGTCACGATGAGGGGGGCCGGAGTCACCGTCAAGGTGCCCGGTACGAAAGTATAGGTATAGTTATTATCCAGAGTGCCCTGAGTTACCGCAATGGGATAAGCCCCCACGGGACTCGTCGTCACCGCTGTGGTGCTCAAGGCCGCTATGCCCGAAACCGCTACCACGGCTCCGCCGCCGTTTCTCACCACATAGGTCAGAGTCGGGTTGGCCGTGTTGTAGGGACGCACCTTATCGTCGGCTGTCACTGTCAGGGCCGGTTTGGTCACCGTCAGAGTGCCCGGCACGAAAGTATAGGTATAGTTGCTGTCCAGGGTGCCTTGCGCCACGCTGATGGGATAGCCGCCCGCAGGACTCGTCCTGACCGCTGTCGTGCTCAAGGCCGCTGAACCCGAAACCGCCACAGACGCTCCGCTGGTGTCAGTAATGACGTAAGTCAGCGCCGGGTTTTCCGTGTTGTAAGGACGGCTCTTGTCGTCGGCCGTTACAATCAGAGGAACCGGAGTCACTGTCAGGGTCGCACCCACGAAAACGTAATCATTGGCTGGATCCAGTGTTCCCTGGGCAACCGTAATGGGATAGCTGCCCACCGGACTCGAAGTTATCGCAGGCGTGCTGATATCCGCATTGCCGCTCACGCTCACGATATTCAGATAAGGATCGCGAACCGTGTAGGTCAGAGCAGGATTAACTGTATTGTAGGGACGTACCTTGCTGTCGGCACTCACGGTCCATACACCCAGCTGATAGGCACCGATATCAAAACCGGTCCCGGTACCCACAGTCGCTCGCGGACGAGCTATGCCGCGCTGGTCACGGGTTACGGAAGCAACCACCACCGCTTGATTGTAAGCAGGGCTGCTCTTGTCAATGGGAAAAACCTGCGTGCCGTTCAGTGCCTTCGTCATCGGTTTGACCACGCTGGCAGCGGCATTGAACAGGTTGCCGCCTCCGTCAGTAAAGTCGCCGTCGACATCAGGCTTCATGCTGCTGCTCTCAGGTAGAACGACTGTCCCACTGGTTTCTTTGCTGCCGCTGAAGATATTGTTCTGAATCGTCGTCTTGAGGCCTCCGGAACTGATCGCGCCGCCAAAGCCGATACCGCCGCTGGTCGTTCCACCGCCGGAGGATATTTCTGTATTACCGCCCTTGGCCTCGTTATTGATCAGAGTCAGGAAACCCAACGTAGCCGTCGCTTTTGAATCCACGCTCAGGGCGCCGCCGTAGGAGTGAGCTCCTGCACTGGAGGCGATCTTGGGATCTTTGCCGACACCATCACCGCCCTTAGCCAGGTTGCCGCTGAAGGTACAATTCAATACGTTGCCACTCCCCTCAATATATACGGCACCGCCCGCCGCAACGGTCGGAGCCAGATTGCCTAGAGGCGTTACCCTGCCGACGGCCCCCAACGCGGTATTGTCGAAAAATGAGGAATTCTGAAGACTCAACGTGCCATCACTGAAGAGAGCACCGCCCAATGCGGCCGTCGTATTCACTCCGGCAACATCAACAACGTTGTTCAGGAAGTGACATTCGCTGACAGTCAGGTTACCCGAGTTGGAAATAGCGGCCCCTCCTTTCCTCGTTGCTCCGGTCAAACGGCTGTTTTGAACCGTCAGACCCTGAATCGTCACATTTGCACCCAGCGTCACATCAAAGGCAGGGTACGCACCGGCACCATCAATCACCGAGGTGCCGTCAAAGGCGCCCGAGATCGTGGTGTCATAGTTTATCGTGGGCAGCGGCTGAGTCAGCGTGATCGTCGCCCCCGCGGGGATAGTAATAGCGCTATCCTTCGTAGTAATAGCTGCTCTCAGACCGGCTTCGTCACTGACAACTGCCGCTTGGGAGTAACTCGCTGCGCCGAGGGCAAACGCCGTCAGCACAAGTCAAGTCAGCCCTTTTCTCCAGTATCCCATTCGGTAGGATAAGGGCCCTCTTTTTGCACCATTATTCATAACGTACATATATGTTTAGGTTGGAATCGCCCGAGACGACTCAGAAGTATACAGAAATACCTGAACCGCCGCACAAAAGATCGTCTCTTTATAAGCGAGCATACTCTATCAACCTAGCACATATATATTTTTAGACAAATTTTTAGACCTTATTTTTCCTGGAAAAATTGGAAATAATACAGAGCCCTTTGAAAATAAAAAGGTTATAAACAATACGAAAATAGTAGTGTTTTTTTGAAGAATCTCCTGCCCTACTGCTGCGGCTTGCCGCGCTTCATCCAGACCATGAGCAGACCCACGTCCGCAGGCGTCACACCGGAAATACGACTGGCCTGACCCAACGTAAGCGGCTGAATCCGAAGTAATTTTTGGCGGCCCTCAAAGCTCAGGCTCGAGATCGCGTTGTAATCGAGCCAATCGGGTATCTGCTTGGATTCCAGGCTCTGGAACTTGCGGACCTCCTCATCTTGGCGATGAATATAGCCCTCGTATTTAATCCGCAGCTCCACCTGTTCGATGACCTCTTCGGGAAGTCCGGAATTGCGCTTTTCGAGCTCACGATAATGAACCTCCGGGCGCTTGAGAATCTGCGATAGCGGAATGCCGCCCTCTTTCTCGACCGAGAGCCGCTGCAACTCCTCTTCCACCGCCTGCATCTTCGCCCGGAAATGGCGATAATGCCGCTCTGGGAGCAAACCGGCCTCATAGCCAACCTGCGACAACCTCTCGTCCGCATTATCCTGACGCAGGAGCAGACGATACTCCGCCCGGGAAGTAAACATCCGGTAGGGCTCAATCGCACCCTTCGTCACCAGGTCATCAATCAACACCCCGATGTAGGCCTGATCGCGCCTCAAAACCACCGGCGATTTGCCGGCCAACTTCAAAGCGGCGTTCATCCCGGCCATCAACCCCTGTGCCGCAGCCTCTTCATAACCCGAGGTCCCGTTGACCTGACCCGCCAGATAGAGATTCTCGCAACACTTGGTCTCCAGAGTAGGCTGGAGCTGTGTCGGATCCGCATAATCGTACTCCACCGCATAGGCCGGACGCATCACCTGGGCATTTTCCAGTCCCGGCACCGTGCGGAGCATCGCCAGCTGCACGGGGAAAGGCAGCGAAGTGGAAAGACCGTTGATGTAAATCTCTTCAGATCTAACCCCTTCCGGCTCAAGGAATAATTGATGTGACTCCTTGGTAGAAAATTTGACGATTTTATCCTCGATCGAGGGACAATACCGGGTCCCGACCCCCTCTATCACCCCGGCATAGAGCGGCGATAAATGGAGATTATCCTGAATCAGCTTCTTCGTCGCCGGAGTCGTCGTCGTAATGTGGCAGGGAATCTGATGCCCCAACCGTGACAGGACCGAGCCGGGCGGATAGGGTGAGCTCCCCTCCCCTGCGGTTGAATTCTTCTCTTGCGGGAACGCCTCTTCCTCGTGGAGGTAGCGGCCGCTGAAGAGATCCTCGCGCCAATAGGTAAACCAGGACGGGGGTTCTTCGCCCGGCTGCTCCATGCATTTGGTAAAATCAATCGAACGGCGATTCAATCGGCAAGGCGTTCCGGTCTTGAGGCGTCCCAGGTTCAGGCCCGCTTCGATCAGAGAGGCCGAAAGCTCATTGGAGACATCGTCGCCCAGGCGCCCTCCTTGAATTTGATTGAGGCCAATATGCATCAACCCGCGCAAAAAGGTCCCCGCCGTAACGATCACCGCTTTCCCGTAAAAATCCATCGCCAGAGAGGTCCGCACGCCGACCGCCCTACCCTGCTCCACGATAATGCCGGTCACCTTGGCCTGCTTCATATCCAGGTTCGGTTCACGCTCGCAAATCCATTTTGCCAGGAATTGATAGGCTTTTTTGTCGCACTGCGCCCGCTGCGCACGCACCGAGGGCCCCTTGCGGGTATTCAGCATCCGAAATTGAATGGCCGACATATCGGTGAGCTTGGCAATTTCGCCGCCCAGAGCGTCCACTTCGCGGGCAAGATGCGATTTTGCGAGCCCACCCATGGCAGGATTGCAGGAAAGCTGGCCCACGGTGTCCAGGTTCAGGGTGAGTAAAAGCGTTTGCGCCCCCATCCGTGCGGAAGCAAGCGCAGCCTCGATACCGGCATGACCGGCACCTACCACAATAATATCGTATTCAACTGGGAATCTATTCACTGGATCAAAACACCCCTCTAAAGAGAGTAAAACGAAAGCCCCATTCTGTAAAGAATCAACCAAGGAGAGTGAGAATGCAGAAAAACCCTTAAAAACTGAAAAAATGGGAAGAGAGGGAAATATTGAAACGTGAGAGGAGGGGATTCGGGGAGAAATGAGAGGGAGAAATGTTCCACGTGGAACAAAGTTGGAGTCGTTTTTTGCAGCTCATTCGGTTCCAACCTCGAAATCAAGTTCCCGAAACTGACCGACGTCACCCGAAAAGCGGCAGGCGAGGGGTGTTCACCCTAAAAATCCCTCTTCAAAATTTGAAGTCATTTTCTGACCCATTTTCTCGGCTATTCCCATATTCAGAACGTCCTCGAGGGCTCAGAGAGCCTTTTAAAGCGTTTTATCGCAAAATCGCCTTTATATTAGATTTAATTATGATGCCTATCATGAAAACGAATTAAGAAATAGGGAAGGGGAGCCGCCCTCCGAATTTAACCTCTCCTCACTGTTCCACGTGGAACAAAATTCCTCCGAAAACCGCTCAACTCAGAAAACACAAAAAAGAGATAAAGCAAAAAAAATCCCCGGAGCCTTTTTTTTGCCCCGGGGATTCTCCTCACTCCGCCGCTCTCATTCAAGCGGCCTTGTGCATTCCTTAGCAGACAATCTGATAAGTCGCCTTCGTCGCCTCATCCTGGAAATACTTCTGAACGTAGCGGTCCGGATTCGAGGCCAGATGCTCGCAAACCTTGAAAACCAGCTCCGCCTTCTCCGGTGCGCCGATTTCACGGGCAATCGCCTCAGCCGTGTGCGAGTTCTTCGGATCGGGCTTGCTTACCCGATGCTCAATAAGATAGGCCTGCACCTTCGCCTTGAGCTTCAGTATCTCGGTGGCCGCCTTCTTGCCGGCTTCCACACCCGGTTGATGGTAGGCATTGATATGAATCAGCGAGGCATAGAAACCGACCGCGCGTTCATAGAGTGCAATGAGGACACCCACATTGAAAGGTGTCACTTCTTCAATGGTCAGCGTAATCGATTCGCGCCCGTTCTCATAAAGGGCCTCACGGGTTCCCAGGAAGAATCCCTGCAGGTAATCCCCGGAGCAAATCCCCGGCTCGACCTGAATGCTCGTCGTCTGGCGGTCTCTCAGCACCTCAATAAAGGTCACGAAAAAGTTGTTGATACCGTCTCTAAGTTGTTGAACGAAAGCATGTTGGTCAGTGCTGCCCTTGTTTCCGTATACCGCGATTCCCTGCTGCACTTCTTTGCCGTCCCGGTCCAGCGCCTTACCCAGCGACTCCATAATGAGCTGCTGCAAGTAGCGCGAAAAGAGCTCCAGCCGGTCCTTGTAGGGCAGAATTACCATATCCTTGAGCCCCTTGCCCTGGCCGATATAGTACCACATCAGCGCCAGAAGCATGGCCGGGTTGTCCAGATTGGCCTGGCGGGTACGCTCGTCGCATGCTGCCGCGCCATCCAGGAGGTCATCAATATCGATTCCCTGCAAGGCCGCCACCAGGAGCCCCACCGCAGAGGTCTGGCTTGTGCGTCCGCCGACCCAGTCCCACATCGGGAAGGTTTCCAGCCAGAAATTTTCATCTGCCAGGGCGGAAAGGGCGCTTCCATCCATGGTCACTGCCACGGCATGGTCTCCAAAGAAAAGCCCCCGTTTCTCATAAGCCGCCTGGGCTTCCAGCATTCCGTTGCGGGTCTCTTTGGTGCCGCCGGATTTGGAGATGACAACGCAGAGGGTCTGGTCCAGCTCGTCGCCAATCTCACAGAAAATATCGTCCATCGACTCGGGGTCGGTATTGTCAAAGCAGAAGAGCCGCATCGGGTCTCTGCCCGGATTGCTCAGAGCGCGTGAGACAAACTGAGGTCCCAGCGCCGAGCCGCCGATACCGATCAAGAGAATGTTTTTGAAGGGACCGCCTTCGCCTTCGATTTCACCTTCGTGAATGCTGTCGACGAACTCTTCGATCTGGGCCCGTGCCTCCTTTATCGCCCTGGTGATCTCTTCATTAGGCGCCAGGTTGCCATTCCGCAGCCAATAGTGGCCCACCATCCGGTTTTCATCCGGGTTGGCGATCTGCCCTGCCTCCAGCTGAGCCATCTCGTCAAAGGCTTTCTGGATAGGCTGTTTCATCTTCTCGAAAAAATCGTCCGGGAAATTCATCCGGCTGATATCCAGACTCAATTCCAACTCGGGGTACTCTCTATAATACTTCTGGAATCGCTCCCAGAGTGCTTTCTGATCATTTGAACACTTCATTTTGTCGTTCTCCAACGGCAAGCAAGGTAACATACAAAGGCCCCGGAGTGGAGATTTTTATTTGGAAGAATCCCCGGGGATGTTACTCTCTGGGAGGTGCGCAAGAGCGATGGATAAGATTAAAAAACTGGGAATATTGGCGGGCAACAGGAATTTGCCCTTCGTTGTGGCCGAACAGGCGCGCAAAGCGGGTGTCGAGTATCTGGTGGCAGTTGCCTTTGAGGGAGAGACCGATCCGTCTCTGGCCTCTCTGGTCGATGAGATCGTCTGGATCAAGGTCGGTCAGCTTAACAAAATGATTCATGCCCTGACAGATCGCGAAGTGGACCGCTGCGTCATGGCCGGGCAGGTGGCACCCTCCAATCTATTCAAAGTGCGCCCGGATTTGCGCGGCGTCATGACCCTGATGCGCCTCAAGAAACGCAATGCCCATACGATCTTCGGTGCCGTAGGCGATGAGCTGGCCAAAGAAGGCGTGACTCTTATCTCGGCCGTACCCTGGCTCACGCCGGTGATGCCCGCTGAAGGATTCCTGGCCGGGGCCAAACCATCTCAGCAGATTTTTGACGATGCCGAGTATGGCTACCAGATCGCCAAAGCCATTTCAAAACTGGAGATCGGCCAGACCGTTGTCGTTAAGGAAGGAACCACACTGGCCGTGGAAGGATGGGAAGGAACCGATGCCTGCATCCTCCGCGGAGCTGAGCTTTCCGGTGGCAAGGGCGCGGTCGTAATCAAGGTCGCCCGTCACAATCACGATATGCGCTTCGATATCCCATGCGTCGGAATGAAAACTCTGGAAAACTGCAAGGGTAGGGGAGTCATCGGAATTGTATTTGAAGCCTATAAAACGCTCCTGCTGGACCAGCCTCAGATCTGCGACTTCGCCAAAAAAATCGGAATTACCCTGATGAGCTACGGCAAGGCGGATTCGCCCCAACCCTGAAGCCGTAAAGCACTTCGGGCCGCCTCTTTTCAGAAGCTTTTTCAAGAAGGCGCAAGCCCGCTTTAGATCCGCTCCGGATCTTTCTTAGCTCGCTCCCCTGGTCTAACCCATATTGAGGGGCAAACGGGGCTGCACGAGCCTTCTTTGCCGGGCGTTGGGGTCGCAGGCTTCATCAATGGCTTTTCGAATTTGTTCGAACCACCACTGTCCTTGGCGGCGACTCACGACGGGGTACGGCCGTCTTCCAGTGCCCGGCTGAACCTTAAATAAAAACTGCTCTCTCTCCATAACTTGCCTTTCATTCCAAAAGCACACACATTTTCACATAACGTGTTGGACATCCGCAGTCCTACCCCTGAAAAACTTTCATTTTTCAGCCACTTTTAATGTAGCCCATTTCTGGGAAAAATCAAATGAACCGAGCCCTTTTGTTTCTTGATTTCACCCCCATTGAAGAGGTACCTTGGAGCTGTCAAAATGACAGCTGCCCCTGCACCATTGCCCACTCCTGTCTGGCTCTTCTTTGCGGTCAAAGAAGAGGCGCAAATTTTTTTGAAATCGTTGCCCGCCCTTCAATGGAAGCGTCAGGAGCCCGGTGAGGGCAGGGGAGTCTCGTTCCTCCGTGGGGATTCCACTCTGCGAATTTTTATCAGCGGAATGGGCAGCAAATGCGCCCGCGCAGCCTGGGATGAAGCGCGCAAAAATAGCCGCGGAGAAAAGCCCGGATGCGTCCTCACCTGCGGCTTTGCCGGAGCGCTGGACCCCGCACTTCAGGTGGGCGATATTCTCTGCCAGAAGAATTCATTTTTCCCCGCACTCAAAGTTCCTGAAGGGAATTTTTTCTGCTCAGAACGTGTCATCCGTCGAGCCGCTGAGAAGGAGATGCTCTTCCGCCAGAGCGGCTGCCGGGCCGTGGAGATGGAGTCGGGCATTATTCAGGAGCTTTGCCTGCGCGAGGGAATTGCCTGTGCGACTCTTCGGGTAATCTCCGATACGGCGCAGGAAGATTTGCCGCTCGATTTCTGTGCCCTCACAAAACCTGACGGCAAAATTTCCGTTCCGGCTCTGGCAGGCGAACTCATCCTCCATCCCGGAAAAATTCCGGCCCTGATTCGCTTGGGCAATAACACCCGGCTGGCCGCCCGCAATCTCTCTACGTGCCTCTCCTCTCTTTTCGCCTGAAGTGAAAAGCCCGCTCCTGCCTTGACAAAAACCTCTCTTTAGAACACTGTTTCTTCATGTCTGATTTAAAGGAAAACGGAATGAAATACAGTCTGAAGTCTTGGTTTAAAATAACCGCACTCTGCGCCGCACTCACATGTATCCTCCCGAGCCTGAGGGCACAGGAAGCGGCCGCACCCGCGCGCTCAATGGAGGCCTGGGTGACACTTGCCGATCGCTCGAACCTCCTGGCCCTGCAGACCAATCAAATCTTTTTTGGACGCAATAGCGGCTCCGGATTCCCCATCATCGTGGACGAACGCCAGAGCTTCCAAGAGATGGATGGTTTCGGCTTTGCCCTGACCGGGGGCAGCGCTCAGCATCTGCACGCAATGAGCCCGGAAGCGCGCGCTGAAATTCTCCGGGAGTGTTTCGGCAGAGGCGAGGGCGCGGCCGGCTTCAGCTATATCCGCCTGAGCCTGGGCGCTTCGGACCTCAACAGCTTCGTCTATTCCTACAATGATCTGCCGGAAGGAGAGACCGATTTTGAGTTGAAAAAATTCAACCTGGGCCACGATCACGATGATGTCATCCCGGTTCTGAAAGAGATTCTGGCCATTGCGCCCGAGATCAAAATCATGAGCTCTCCCTGGTCGGCTCCCACCTGGATGAAGACCAACGGCAAGGTGCGCGGCGGCTCTCTCAAAACCGATTGCTACGACGTCTACGCGCTCTATTTTGCAAAGTATATCGAGGCGATGAAAGAGGCGGGGATCACGATTGAGGCCATTACGATTCAGAACGAACCGCTCAACTCCAACAACACTCCCAGCATGGTCATGCACGATACCGAGCAGCTTCAGTTTCTCAAAAAACATCTGGGCCCACTCTTTAAATCCCGGGGCATTAAAACCAAAATTGTTCTCTTCGATCACAATTGCGACCGGCCCGATTATGCACTCCATATTCTGAACGATCCGGATGCGGCGCAGTATGTGTATGGCAGCGGCTTCCATCATTATGGCGGCGATATCAGCGCGATGTCGCTCGTACATCAGGCCCGGCCCGATAAGAATCTCTATTTCACGGAGCAGATGGTGATTGAGCGCGGCGGCAGTAAAACGATCGCTATTGCAGATCAGGTTAAGCGCCTCATTATCGGCTGCTCGCGCAACTGGAGCAACAACGTGCTGCTCTGGAATCTGGCCGCAGACGCCAGCAATGATCCGCACACCGATAACGGCGGCTGCAGCATGTGTCAGGGAGCACTCACTCTGGAGGGCGACCGGGTCACGCGCAACCTGGCTTACTACGTCATCGCGCACGCCTCCAAGTTCGTGCCGCCGGGCTCGGTCCGCATCGCTTCGACGGCACCCTTCGACAGCGCCCTCAATCTGACAACCGATGAAGAGCGCCGGGAAGTGATGCGCGCCACCCTCGTCGCGCAAAGCAACGTGCTGCCGAATGTCGCCTTCAAAACACCGGAGGGGAAGATCGTTCTGATCGTCGTCAATGACACCTGGTCGGTCCAGTCGGGTAAGGTTCAATACAACGGAGCCTTCGCCAATTTCCGGCTGCCGCCCGGAGCCGTCGGCACCTACGTCTGGTAATTCGAGGTCGGATAACCTCTCAAAAACTTTGAAACTTTTTGAGTGGGCCGGTTTTTACATTAACGTGCTCGCCATGCGGAAGCGCATGCAACAAAAGCACAGTGACACTAGGAAAAAAACGAAGTTAATGTTATGAAAAAATTGGCAATCATGATCTCGGTAATCGCAGCCGCTGGCTTCTGGATGGCGTTCAACACCCAGGCCCAGGAGGCAGCTCCCGAAGCACAGAATACGCCTCCTCCTCCTTGCCCGATGGGTTTTGAGAGACCGGCAAACTGCCCAATGGTCGATTCACAAACCACCGGCCCCAATATGTGGGGCATGCGTGGCGGACCCGGCGGCCCGATGATGGGAGGTATCGGACAAGGAATGGCTCAGGGGCCTGGCCCGATGATGGCTCCCGGAACCAACTTCACCCCCGGTCCCAAGAAGGCCCGTAAAGGGGGGAATGCAGTGATGGGCACTCCCGGTAAGAAAATGTCCAAATGGACTAAAGGGGCAAACCAAAAAAGAGGTCAAAGCAAAGATTGGAAGGCTAAAGCAACTGCCCAGGGATGGGGACCAAAAGGCCAACGTTATGGAAATGCTCCCCAGGTTCCCGATTATCCTTTCCCGATGATGGCAGGCCCAAGACAAGGAATGTCCCAGGGCCCTCAAGGACCCGCCTTCAATCAAGGTTTACGTCGAGGCTGGGGTCCTGAAGCAGCCCCTCAGGGATGGGCTCCAAGAGGTCCCCGTTATGGTTATGGGAATGCTCCCGCATGTCCCAATTGCGGCTGCCCGATAATGGGCCCCGGACAAAGAATGTCTCAGGGTCCTCAGGGCCCGGCCTTCAATCGAGGCCCGAGGCAGGGTAGGGGTGCCGGAGCCGCTCAAGGATGGGCTCCCAGAGGCCAGCGCTATGGCTGGGATGCCTACGGATTTTAACCCCATTCTTATGCTCTCAATAAGATAGGCTCAGTTAATAAAATACAGAAAGGCGGTCGAAAGACCGCCTTTTTTATTTGTTAAGAGACTATTCAGAGCCGCAAGATCAGAATGGGAAAGGATCGCCCCCATCGACGACCGGCGGCGGCTCAGCGGTTACGGGCGCTGCCGCAGGCTGATAAAGGCGCATACTCTCTTCAAAGACTTTCGCCTTCTTGATCACGTTAATTCCCTGAACAACCAGCGCCTTATGCGGGAGCACCGGGCAGACATGTTCGCAAGCGCCGCAGCCGATGCAGACCTCGGCATGGACGTGCGGAATATAGAGATGCTTATCCACGTTATAGGGGAGCATTTCAATGGCCGTTACCGGGCAATGCTCTCCGCAGGCCGAGCAATCGGTTTCATCGGTTTTGACGACGCAGAGGTCTTCGCGGAAAATCGCGGTGCCGATCTTCTCCACCTTTTTCTCTTCCACGCTCAGAGGGTGCAAGGCGTCGACCGGGCAAACAAGCGTACAGGCCCTGCACTCGTGGACGCAGTAGCCTTTGGTGAAATCCATGAAGGGCTGCATGATTCCGTTCAGACCCCATTCGGTCAGGCTCGGTTTCAATATCTGCATAGGGCAGGTCGAAACACAGAGCTGACAGCCGGTGCATTTATTGAAAAAGTTTTTGATATCCACGCCGCCCGGCGGCACGGTGAGCCTTTTATCAGGACGCTCACCCCGGAGCCAATAAGGAGTGGCATCGGGCAAAATTTCGTACGGCACATCCGAATCGGTCGGCGCAGGCAGCGGCTGACCTTCTTTCAACTTTGCCGCGGTACATAAAAGCGCCGCAAAAGCGGGAACGCTCCTCACAAATTCACGCCGCTTCATTGAGCCGGGCAGCAACTGAACCGCTTCGGGGAGCGCTGCGGGCAGTGAGCTCAGAGCCGCTCCGGTGGAGCCGGCGCTTACGGCCTTCTTTTCGCGTGAGGCAAAAGGAGGATGGAAAACATACTGCACGCCGCCGCGCGGACAGGTCCGAACACAGTCAAAGCAAAGCACGCAACGGGAGAAATCCAATTTTTGGTTTTTGGCGTCGATGCACTGTGCCTTGCATTCACGCTCACAGAGTCCGCAGCGACCACAGCTCTCCGGGATCAGTTCCAGGCGGAAGAGCGAATGCCGGGCCACCCAGCCCAGGAACCCGCCGACCGGGCAGAGCGTGTTGCAATAAATCCGGCCTCGCCAGATCGAGAGAGCCGAGACGCCTACCAGAATGAAGAGAGCAAGACCGAAAAGCGCCAGCGAAACCCGCACGTCGCCATTGACGGCCGTGACCGTGTAGACTCCGCGCTCAATCATGAAATTACTGAGCTCGTTATTGGCCAGCGATAAACCGGGAAAGACGATGAGCCCGAAAATTTTCCCGAAAAGCGAATAGGGATCCAGGAATCCCAGAAGTGAAGTGAAGCCGAAAGCGATCAGGAGCGCCGCAAAAGCGACCGCCGCAATCCGGAGCTTATTCCAGGCACGCTCCCAGGAGAGCTTCAGAGCGCGGGCACAATACCGCCCCAGAGCGCTCTTCTTCAGAAATCGATTCCGGGCAGGGAACTTTGCGAACCAGCGCACGATATCCATCCCGATTCCCAGGGGACAAAAAAAGGAACAATAGACACGGCCGAAAATGAACGTCGTCACCGTGAAGGTCAGAAAGGCAGCACCGGCCAGCACTCCGCCTCCGCCCAGAAAGTTCAGGAGCGAGGGGATGAACTGAGTCTGTGTCGGATGGAGCGCATACCAGCTCTCAGGCAGACGGTGGAAGATATCCAGAAACTGTGCGCTCAGCAGCAGAAAAACGAGCAACGAAAAACCGATTCGCACCCGGCGCATTCCTCGAGGAGTAAATCTCATCTTATACAAAACAAGAGCGACCCTCCGGACCCGAGTGACCCGGAGCGGTCGCTTTTTTGAAGTTAATTTAAACGAATTGCACCCGCGGCTATGCCATTGCAACCCGCTTCATGTTGAGCTTGGTCAGATCCATCGTGCCGACGCCGGCCTTCTCAGCCAGGGCCAGATAGGTGATTTCCTCGGTCGTATAGGGCTTACCCATATTATGTTGGCGGGCGACCTGGGCGAAAATCTGAGTCGCTGCGGTATCGGCGGCCACCATATCGGTCGAAATAATCTGATACTTGGCGACCGGGGCGCGTTTGGGATCCGAACCGCGAGGTCCGTTCTCGAGCATCACCCGGTAAGCATCCAGAATAGTCAGTTGCGTTTTCCAGAAAGTACCGAAATCGGCAATACATTGGGGCAGGTCGTTGGAGTGCCAGAAACCGCGGTCCCAGATACATCCCATCGAATTCTTGAGTGCAGCGGTGATCTTGGTTCCGCTGTGATTTTTCAGGACCGGCATGTTGATAAAGACATCGGCACTCAACACCAGCTTGTGAACTTTCGCCTTTTTGAGCTTCACGCCCTTGGGAATCACCTGCTCTTCAAAGAGGGATTCAGTCTGGCCCGGAATCATCTTGCCGCCGTTCTTCTCCACGGCGTCCTTGATACCGCTCACCTTGTAGCGGTTCTCCCAGTCATTGCCGCAAGTGTTGTCAAAGCAGAGAACCTCTTTGGCTCCCGCATCCAGACAATACTTGGTCACGATTCCCATCAGGTCCGGGTCCGTATTGGCACCGTAATCCGGGGTGCGGTCCCAGCCGATATTAGGCTTGAGGACGACCGTCTGGCCCTTCTTGACGAAGCGGCCCATGCCGCCCATCTCGGCAATACCTTTCTCGAACATCTCGGCAGCTGTCCCCCCGTGTATTGCGACAATATCAAGGGGCTTGCTTGAATTCTCGGCGCTCTTTTTCTCATCACTCTGAGCGAAGAGAGCACCATCCCAATGCACGGCGGCTGCGGCAGTGCCGAGCGCGGCGGCTTTGATAAAACTACGTCTTTTCATATGTTATTAATAAATCTAAATTCTACGGACACCCGGTGAGTAGTCTACACACAAAAAACCTTTTGTCGAGCCCGTTCACAGTCTAAGAGACGTTTTCCGGCGGACTTTATTCACCTGGAGTGACAAATTATTTCTTCTTCATTTTTTACCCCCGCCCGGCGCACTAAAAGCGCTTCTGGTAGGTATGGCAATAAGGAGCCTTGCCCGTCTTCTGGTAATAATCCTGATGATACTCCTCGGCATTCCAGAATCGCTTGAAAGCGCTCACTTCCGTCACAGCCTCATAGCCCTTGCCCCGGAGTACCTCCAGCAGCTTTTCAGCGGTCTTTTTCTGCTCGGGATCCAGATAAAAAATCCCGGAGCGATACTGAAGCCCAATATCCGGACCCTGACCGTCTTCCTGAGTCGGGTTGTGAATCTCGAGGAAATACTTGCAGAGCGTTTCAAAATCGGTCTTACGGGGATCGTAAAAAACCTGAACCGCCTCGGCGTGACCGGTCTGGCCAGTGCATACCTGCTCATAAGTCGGTGCCGCCACGAAGCCGCCCGTATAGCCGCTTACCGCAGAGAGCACCCCTTTCTGGCGCTTCATCATCTCTTCGACGCCCCAGAAGCAGCCGCCCGCAAAAACCGCCCGACTGATCCGACCCTGTTTCTGCGATTCGAAAACCAGTGAGACAGAGTTTACGCAGTGGCGCGTATTGCGCACAGTAAGCTTTTCACCGGTAAAAACGTGTCCAAGATGTCCCTGGCAGCGGGCACAAAGAATTTCCGTGCGCCGCCCGTCGGCATCAACCTGGCGCCGGACCGCACCCGGTATCTCTTCATCAAAAGCGGGCCAGCCGCAGCCGGAGTGAAACTTATCGTCCGAAGTATAAAGAGGCGCCCCGCAATTACGGCAGGCGTAGACCCCCAGCTCAAAGTGCTGGTCATATTTCCCCGAAAAAGCAGGCTCCGTCCCTTTCTGCTCGATCACCCGCCTTTCTTCGGCGGATAAAATACCATAGGGAGATTTTTCTTTGGGAGATTCTTCTTTTGTTGATCCATGCATCATAAGCACCCCTCCGATGACAACTGCAACCCCCAAGAGCCCTATCAAAAGGGCCAGGAGGGAGCGTGCCGGGTTCCTGAGCGATTTCCCATCTCTCACCTTTGCAGTATAGCATAGAACCCCAAAGACTTCAAAAGAGCCCCGCTTTTTATTTCTTTACGATAATGAGCAGCCCTGGAATTTATTCTCCTCACATTCCGGAACACTTCCAGACGGCTTCAGGAGAGTAGCTGTCTATGAGAAGAGGGAAGGGACTGTCAGACTTATAATCGGGCATCCGATTCGCCCTGAGTTCATAGCCCTCCTCATTCAGCCGGTAAGTGAGAATAGCCGGAAGACCGGAGCCCGGAGGCATCTGCGGCAGGTATTCCGGTATGAGCATCTCAAGCTTCTCCGGGAAGGAGCCCTCTTTCATACGATAGCGCTCCAGAGCACAGGCCAGAATCGCTACATCCCGTTCAGATTGGCACCGGAGGGTTCTGTGAAGAATTATTTTAAAGGCACCCGTCATCATTTCGCTTATTCTATTTAATTTGCCTTCAACACTCTCTTGAGCTTTTTCCCAGGCTGCGTAATCCACTGTTTGTGCCTCCGGGTTCAAGGCATCCTGGTATTTCCATAACGCCTGTCTGTAGGTAGCCTTGTTGAACGGGACCATGCCGCTCACCCGAATGAGCCAAGGCACATTGAATGATCTGGAAAGTGTGGTCGTGGCACAGATAATTTTTTCACACCAAACCTGTTCCCCTTCCAGACAATACAGTAAATCTCCTATCACGTTGATTTGAGCCAGACGAATCTGGATTCCGGCTAGATCTTCCTCTGTCAGAATGTTTCTGTCTATGATTTCATGGATTGCGTCAAACATGGTCCTTTCAGAACTGATTCGCACATAGAAATCGATTAGCCACGGCTTCCAATACCTCAGAGAAGTCAGGTCCAATGCTCTCTCAAGTTCAGAAAGACATTTATCACGATCCCGAAGAATGGAATGCCATTGGGCTTTCATCAAGGTGTCTTTGGTTAACACCTTCAGAGCGCGTATATGGGATGTCCCGATAAAATCGATGAAGCCATCGTCTCCTTTTCCATATTCCTTTACATATTTCCCCCAGGGGATCCCGTAGTAGCTGCTCTCCTTTAAGTTCTTTTGTATTTCTTCCCAGACAGGATCGTTTTCCAGGTCCATGTACTCCAAAAAGAGGGAAGCAACTTTTTGTTCTTCTGAGAGTTCACTTTCCTCCACGTCGTAGCGCTCAAGAAGCTCCTGCCACAGCAGGGCCCTTTCTGTCTCAGCCTTCGCCGTTTCATCCAATCTTTCCTCCGGTATTTTCGAGGAACGTGAATAATTCTTGTTTATTTCGGCTATTGTCTTCCGTATTCCCTCCAGAGTCGGCAACGCCATAGCACGAGAATCACTTTCCCGGGGAACACGAGGGGTACAGGTCTGGTAAAAATAATGTTTCGTTCCCAAATCCCCCACCCAGACATCAAGAGTATTTGTCCTCGCCTTTTCTTCCTGCCCTTCCGTCGGGAAAAAGAACTGATTGCTGCCTATAGAAAGATTCTCCTTCATGCAGGCTTTCCACAGAGGCATATCCAGGAGATTATACCCTTCCGGAGTGGCGTTGTACTTTCGATACATCTCTTCCAAGCGGTTGAGTCCCTCGGGCGTCTTCACTCGACCGGTCTGCCAAAGACGGCACATCGCCCACGTATTGAGAAAAATGATCGGCACCAACCCTATCACGATCAGACCAAGCAGGACGTACAAAAAAATCTTTGCCTTTTTCATCTTTTAATCCTTTTTGGATACCTTCTCTAACGACCGCGAGAATACCACAAACCCCCTTTGCAAGAAAGAGTTATTTTCCTTTTCCAGAACGAATAATGCGAAGCCTTGAATTTACCGCTAAGGGCCGGGAGGAGAGTCGAAGTTGGTAAAATCCAACTTTTCCGTGAGGGTAGTAAAGGTTTTGGATTGCTCGACCTTGAGCTGATTCACAGCCTCAAGGCAGGATACTCCCAGCACGAGGCACCCCAAAAGGAAGGAAAGCAGGCTTCCAAAAAAAACGCCTTTCACACTCAAACCCCGATCCGAGCGCTCTTCTATTTCCAGACCTGAAATGCGGGTCATCACGTTTTGAACCAGCCCGACCGGGACCCTCTCATCCCTCGGTTCGAATTGGGCCGCTTCTATCAGCTTCCGCTTAAATTGATCTCTATTATTCATACTCTTTTTCCACCAGCCGCTTGACGTTCAGAAGCGTACTTCCCTCAGGCTAAATCTATCCGATTCATCAGTTTTTTCAACACCTTTTTGAGCTGCAGCCGGGCCCGGAAGGCCCGCATTTTCACCCCGGCCACAGACCAGCCGGTGAGCGCCGAGATTTCCCGCGCCGTTTTCCCTTGAATCTCAAACAGATCCACCATGAGACGTGCCTCCGGCGAAAGGCTCTCCATCGCTCGCCGGACCAATTCCCGCGCGGCTCCGCTCCGGGAGGAAGCCGCTATGGGTGAAATACGAAAATGAACCACCCAATCCTCTTCTTCGGCCGAGAAATCCGAAAAAAGGACCTCGGGCCGCCTCTTCTCTTTTCTTAATTTATCCAAGCAGACTCTCACCGCTATCCGTGAGAGCCAGTGCTCGAAAGGGGCCTCCCTGCGCCAATCCTTCAGCCTCTGAAACGCCTTGATAAAGACGGTCTGGATGGCATCCTCGGCATCCTCTTCCCGCAGGAGATAACGCCGGGCCATTGCGGACACCTTCACCTGATAGCGCTCAATGAGAAGGGCAAATTCGTCAACCTCTCCTCTCAATACCCGCCCGACAATCACTTCCTCTTCGGCCTGGTAGGCCGGGTCCGTTTCGGTTTGTCGTCCGCTTGTAACCGGAGAGTATTGTTGCACAGTCTGCTATCTCCTATCCTATCGTCTCCAGATTGTCTCCATGTTGTCCTCTTTGGGCAACTCGGGCAATTTGTTCAGGATCAGCTCGTAACCCTTCTCAGTGCGGGTGTAGGAGAGGCTTCCCTGGCTCAGAGTCCCCGGAGGCATCTGCGGCAGGTACTCCGGGATAAGCGCCTCGAGCTTCTCCGGGAAGGAGCCCTCTTTCATGCGATAGCGCTCCAAAGCGCAGCCGAGAATTACTGCATCCCTGTAGGATTGCGCACGAAGGAATGCATTCGAAGCTTTTCCGTCACCCGGAATCATCGGCCTGGCCAGGATATTGAATATGCTCTTGGGTAAATCCACCGCCTTTTTCCAAGCGGCATAATCCAGAGTCTGACCCTCCGTGTCAATGGCAGCCCGTGCGCCTCTCAGCAGATCCAGAATAGCGGCTTTATTGAGGTCTATATATCCGGAAAAATGGGCAAGCTTTACGATAAACCGAGGCCAGAAACTTTCCTCTGAGATTAGACCCAGGTTATAACGAAATATTATTTCACAAATGGATTCCCATCCTTCAAGTGTTTTCAGCAAATCTTCCATCACGTTTATCTGGGAGAACCTTGTCTGGATGGAGAGCAAATCCTCCTCATTTAAAACATCTTCCAGAATAATCGCATGGACCGTATTTGCGGATAGTATGCGAAGGGCACATCTGTACATGCCTTCCAGCGGAGTCGAGTTAAAACCTTTGAGGCTGGCCAGATCCAACAGGGTTTTTAATTCCTCAAGCGTCTTTTCTCTTTGCCCCGAATAAGCATGCAACCGAGCCGTCTGCCCGTAGTGGAAAGCCAATGTTTTCAAAGAAGCTGAGGGATTGAGAGGGGAATGAAAATACTCTTCTTCGGAGACACCCAGTTTTGTATAGATCTCTTCTGAAATTCCGAAAAAACTGCTCTCCGCAAGACTCTTTTTTATCTCTTCTTCAACAGCGGGTTTTTCGCTCTGAAAGTATTCCCGGAAGACCCCAAGGACTTTCTCTTCGTCTGAGAGATCCTCTCGGGCCTGGTACTTCTCGACCATTGGGCGCAAATCCGAAGGCACAGCCTTGTCATAGACTCTCTTAAGCCCTTTCTGAAGGGTTTCAAAGGTGGGGAGCAATTCCCTTTGGGTAGAACCAAGATATCCCGGCCGAAGATATCCCACCTGCGGCTCCAATTCTGGTTCGGCTTGTGGCTGAAAAGATTGATAATATGCACGTTTCCTGCTCTGCTCTGCGCACCAGCGGGAGAGCGCGTTCGAGGCGGATAACGAATCTGCGACCATGTAATTTCCTCCGCCCGTTATTTCTTTGAGATAATTCAACCAGAGGGGCTGCTCAAAAAGGTTCTTTCCCTCGGGCGGTGTTTTCTTCCGCTCTTGCAGCTCTTGTGATATCAGCGTTCCCTGGGCCGTTTGCTGCGCATTCACCTGTCCCAGCCTGTAAGCCCCCCATACCTTCAGGAAGAGTAGGGGCAGGAGAGCCACTCCCAGGAGAATCAGGAACACAATTGCGGTTTTCTTCTTTCTTGTCATATCGCTGCCTTTCACTCAAATAAGCCGCGTCACTTTCGCGGGCTCTACAACGGATAGACGCCAGCCTCGCCCAAAAGGTTTCTCTTCACTCAAAGAATTATTCGAGAAATCCTTCTTGCCGGGGACCTGAGTGATGCGCTTTTAGCGCCTCCAGATTGTCTCCATGCGTGCATCGGCCGGCAGATCGGGCAATTTGTTCAGGATCAGCTCGTAACCACCCTCCACGGGTTTATAGGAGAGACTTCCCTGGCTCAGAGAGCCCGGAGGCATCTGCGGAAGGTACTCCGGAATGAGCGCTTCGAGCTTCTCCGGGAAGGAGCCCTCTTTCATGCGATAGCGCTCCAGAGCGCAGGCGAGTATTACGGCATCCCGGTGGGATTGAATTTGAAAGAATTTATTCGAAACCTTTCCGACCGCCGGGATTATCTGCCTGGCCATGATATTGAATATGCTCTTAGGCATATCTTCTGCCGTCTTCCAAGCGGCATAATCCAGAGTCTGACCTTCCGTATCAATGGCAGCCCGCACGCCTCTCATTGCCTTAAAAATAGCGGCTTTATTGAGGTCCATGTATCCGGAAAAATAAACCAGCCTGATGAAAGACCGTTTCCAGAAACCTCCCGCAAATAATGACTCAAACTCAACATCAAACGTTTTTCCGCAATAGAGTTCCTCGCCTTCAAGTGTTTTAAAGAGATCGTCCATTATGTTTATCCGGGAGAACCTCGTCTGGATGGAGAGCAAATCCTCTTCATTTAAAACATTTTCCCGGATAATCGCATGGACCGCGTTTGCGGCTATTGCGCGACTGGAAATTCTGACCAGGCCTTCTATCAGAGTCGAGTTGTGGCCTTCGAGGCTGGCCAGATTCAGAAGAGGTTGCAATTCCTCAAGTGTCTTCTCTCTTTGCCCCAAATAAGCTTGCCACAGAGCCGTATGTCCGTAGTGCTGGGCCAATGCTTTCAAAGAGGCTAAAGAGGCGAGTGGGTAAGATAAATAGTCTTCTTCCGGGAGACCTTGCTTTACATACACTTTTGCAGTGTCTCCGAAAAAGCTGCTCTCTGCGAGACTCTTTTTTATCTCCTCTTCAGTAGCGGGATCTCCACTCTGGAAGTATTCCAGGAAAACTGCGAGGACTTTGCCTTCGTCTGAAAGATCTTTCCGGGCCTCATATTTCTCAATTATCGAGCTTAGCTCCGGAGGCACCGGCTGGTTGGCCGCTCTCTCCGGCCCTTTCTGAAGGGCTTCAAAGGTGGGGAGCAATTCTCTCTGCGTGGAATCAAAATCTCCCGGCCGCGGCTTCACTTTTTTATCCACCCTCGGTTTGAACCGATCATACTGGAGACTTTTTGCGGTCTGCTCTGAGCACCAGCGGGAGAGCGCGTTTGTATCGGGCTGCAAACTTGCGGCAGTGTGTTCTTCACCGCTCAATTCGCTCAATTTTTTGTTTCGGGCAGCTTGTTCTTTGAGACGATCCAACCAGAGGGGAGACTCAAGAAGGTTCTTTCCCTCGGGCGGTGTGTTCGCCCGCACCTGCATCTCCTGCGATATGAGCGTCCCCTGAGCCGTTTTCTGAGCATTCACCTCTCCCAGCCTGTAAGCTGCCCATGCCTTTAGGAAGAGCAGGGGCACGAGAACGATTCCCAGTAGAACCAGAAACACAATTGCGGTTATCTTCTTTTTCTTTGTCATTGTCATATCACTGCCTTTTTTTCAAATAAGCCACGCCATTTTCGCGGGTGTCACAATGTGTAGACGCCGCTCTCGCCCGAAAGGTTTCTCTTCACTGAGAGAATTTTATAAAAAACACGAACCCCCTTGGCAATAAAGGGCTCTTTTTTCGTTAACGCAAGAGATCCAAGTCTTCGGAATGGGAGAAAATAATCCTCGATTGCTCGGCTTTGAGCTGGTGCTGCGTTGCAACACAAGTAAGAACCAGCATCAGGCAGCTCAAAAGAAAAGAGGCCATCCCTCCATACAAAACAACTTTCCGGCTCCAATCCCGCTCAAAGCGTTCCTCCCTTCCCAGGCTCGAAATATGCGCCATCACGTTCTCGGCCAGGCCGACCGGGAGCCGCTCATCGGGCGGTATAGAGCGTGCCGCCGCCAAGAGCTTACTCTCAATATGATCTCTCTTTTTCATAACCTTTCTTCCTCGAGCCATCTGTCCCCAAGAAAGCGCTTTTGCCACAAGGCAACTCTATCGCGCTTACCAGTTTTTTCAATATCTTTTTCAACTCACGCCGAGCCCGGAATAGCCGCATCTTCACCGCCAGTTGGGAGCACTGCATCAGCTGCGAAATCTCCGCGCCCCTCTTGCCCTGGATTTCAAAGAGGTCCAGCACCAGCCGGTTCCTTGGCGAGAGCTCTTCGAACGCACGCCAGACGAGCTCACGCGCCGCAGCGCTCTCGGTGCCGACCTCATCGGGGCAGGACTGCGCGTTTTTGAGCCAATCCTCCTCCTCAGCTGAAAGCTCCGAGAAAAGCAGCTCCGGGCACCTCTTGCGGCTTCGCAGCTTATCCAGGCAGACCCTCAGCGCTATCCGGCAGAGCCAGTGCTCGAAGGGGGATTGCCGGCGCCAACCCTCCAGCTTGTGAAACGCCTTAATAAAAACAAGTTGGATCGCCTCTTCCGCATCGGTGTCGCTTCGCATATAGCGCCGTACGAGCCCCGTCACCCGGACCTGATGCCGCCCGATGAGAACCGAAAAGCGGTCTATCTCTCCTGCCAAAACCTGCCGGATCAATTCCTCATCGCTCTGCGGCGGAGGGCTGGCTTCGGTTTTGGGGCTGTTCATTTCGCGCTTCCCTTTGAGGTCTATCGCTTACTCTCTACTTTCTGGACCGCTTCCAGGTCACCTCCACTGAAGAATCGGGCGGCAGATCAGGCCGACGATTGGCCTTAAGCTCGTAGCCCTCTTCATTCAGCTGATAGGAGAGAAAAGCAGGAGAACCCGAGCCCGGAGGCATCTGCGGAAGGTATTCCGGAACAAGCGCTTCGAGCTTCTCCGGGAAGGAGCCCTCTTTCAGCCGATACCGCTCCAGCGCACAGGCCAAAACGGTGGCATCCTTCTCAGACTGGTACCGGAGGAATTTGTATAAAATTTTATCTGTCGCGGGAGCCAGGGGCTTGCACATGAAATTAAATATGCTCTCTGAGCCCTCTCCGGCGCTTTTCCAGGTTGCATAATCCATTGTTTGCGACTCCGGGTTCAAAGCATCCTGCAGTTTCCAGAACATCTGTATGTACGTAGCTTTGTTGAACGGAATTAAGCCGCTCGCCCGCCAAAGGAAAGAGAGAGTCCAAGGCACTTTTCCATTATCAGAAAGTGTGGCCGGGTGACCGATCATTTTTTCACCCCAAAACTGTTCTCCTTCCAGGCAATAGAGTAAATCTTCTGTCGGGTTGATTTGTGCCAGACGAGTCTGAATCCCGGTCAAATCTCCCTCTGTCAGAAAATCTTTAGCCATGATTTCATGGATTGTGTTAAATATGACCCTCTCATCTCTCATTCGAATCAGGAAATTGATCAGCATGGGACTCTGCTGCTTCAAATATACCAGGTCCAATGCTCTCTCCAGCTCTGACAGACATTTCTCCCGATCCCCAAGAACGGAATAGCATTGAGCCTTCAGTACTGCGTCTTCGGCTAATGTCCGCAGAGTATTTAGATGGGGAAGTACAATAAAGTAGAGAAAGTCCTCGTCTCCTCTTCCATATTCCTTTATATACTTCTCCCAGGGGATCCCGAAGTAGCTACACTCCTTCAGACTCTTTTGTACTTCTCCCCAGACAGGATCATTTTCCAAGTCCACATACTCCAAAAAGAGGGATGCCACCTTTTTCTCTTCTGAGAGTTCACTTCCCTCCACGTCGTAGCGCTCAAGAAGCCCTTGCAGCAGGAGAACATTCTCCGTCATTTCCTTCGAACGTGAACGCTTCTTGTTCATTTTGGCTACCTCCGCCCGGATCCTCTCCAGAGTCGGCAATTCCATAGCATACGATTTCTCCTCCTTAGGTGCTCCGATGGGGCTGGTATTCCAATAAAAGTCCTTTCTGGCGTCTAGTTTCGACTCCCAAACCGAAAGAGCATTCGTCGACATCCCGGATGAATGCGACACTCCTGAAAAAAACATATTACTCCCTTCAGAAAGATGTTCATCCATAAAGGCCTGCCACAACGGTATCTCCAGGAGATTCTTCCCGGCCGGGACTGTTTTGGCTATTCGGACCGTTTCTTCCCAGCGGTTGAGTCCCTCAGGCGTCTTTTCTTGACCGACCTGCCAAAGACGGCACATCGCCCACGTATTGAGAAAAACGATCGGCACCAATCCTATCACGATCAGACCGAGCAGGGTGTACAAAAAAATCTTTGCCTTTTTCATCTTTGAATCCTTTTTGAAAACTTATCTAACGACCTCAAGAATACCACGAACTCCCTTTGCATAAAAGAGTTATTTTCCTCACTTTCTGGACCGCTTCCAGGTCACCTCCGTAGAATAATCGGGCGGTAAATCATTTACCTCCGCCAACCTGTTAAGGGTCAGCTCATAACCATCTTCAGTGCGGGTGTAGGATAGGCTTCCCCGGCCCAAAGAACCCGGCGGCATCGCCTCCAGGTAAGCGGGGATGAGTGCTTCGAGCTTCTCCGGGAAGGAGCCTTCTTTCAGGCGATATCGCTCCAGCGCACAGGCCAGAATGGTGGCATCCTTCTCAGATTGGCAACGGATGAATTGATAGATCATCTTTTCAAGGCTCGAGGAAATGTTCCTGCTAAGGAGATTGAGGAAACCTTTTGGAATCTCAGCACCCTTTCTCCAAGCCCAATAATCCACTGTCTGAGTTTTCGGGTCCAATGCATCCTGGAACTGCCAAATAGTCTGCCTGTAGGTGGCTTTATTCAACTGAATTAAGCCGACCAGACGAGCACCGGATATGAGGGACCGGGGCATGTTCCATTTTTTGGGATATGATCCGTCTTCGGGCATCGGGATGAGGAGATCGAGCATCGATTCTCCCATAACATGCTCAGCCATAAGACCCTGTCGCAGCACTTCAATCATGTTGAGTTGGGATATCCGGCCCTGAAGCTGCCGCAAATCCTCTTCCTCCAAAACCTCATTTTGGATAACTTTTTTGACTGCATCCAATGTAATACTCGTCATGGCCCCCCTCACCAGACCATCCACCAAATAGGGGCCGCCACTCTTCAAAGAGATGATATCCAAACCGCTGTTCAATTCGGAAAGACTCTTTTCCCTCTCTCCCAGAATGGCATACCAGTGAGCATTCTGTCCTACGCTCTGGCAGAGCCCCTTAAAAACAGAAAGATGCGGTAGCAGGATTTCCGGGGGCGGTGTCTCCTTGTTCCCGCCAAACTCTATGAAGATCTCTCTGCTAAAACCATAATAATCAGATTCCTTAAAATCCTTTTTCATTTCTTCCGGGGTAGCTTTATTCGCGCCGTTGATATATTCCAGGAGTATGGCTGCCGCCTTTTGTGCATCTGAGAGGCTGCTATCCGCCTCGTCATAACGCCGTAGCGCATCGTTCAACAGCTGATGCCTCTCTTTCAGTTTCTTCTTCTGTTCCTCCCTCAGTATCTCATACGGGTCAGAATCGTTCGGAATTTCTACGACTGCTTCTTTCCGTCTTTCTTTCAGTATCTCCTTCACTTCCTCCTTCTTTTCCTCTTTCTGTATCTCATTCATGTAGGAATCATCCGGTATTTCTTTGGCTGCTTCTTTCCTTATCCTCTCCAATGGGACAGGGTCTTTGTATCGAGCCGCTCGGTCAATTTTTTCTTCGGCACGGAGCCATTTCGTATAAAACTCCTTTCTGTCGGATTGTTCTTCACGCCAAACGGAAATGGCATTTGTCTGCGGAGAGAAAGACTTCCAGTACTCAGGGCTATTCATTCTTTCTTGTTCTTCTTCGTACCGAGTTATATCCTCCCTCATGTACGCGTTCCAGAGAGGGCGCTTCAGGAGGTTTTCACCGGGCGGAAGGGTGGTGGTGGCTATTCGGACCGTCTCTTCCCAGCGGTTGAGTCCCTCGGGCGTCTTCACTTGCTCGGTCTGCCAAAAGCGGTAAGTGGCCCAGCCTTTGAGGCAAAGAATGGGCAGCAATCCTATCCCGATCAGGATGAGGGCAATGTACGCAATTTTTCTATACTTTTTCATTTTGGTTCCCTTTTCAAGCAGCCTTATTACTCACGGGCTCTACCTTACTAGACGTTCGAGGAGGTAGAATGGTTTCTCTTTATTTGCTTTATCCTCACCGTTCAGGTGTGGACATTTTTACTTTTTTGTGCTAATATATTCTTTGGGAAGAGACCGTTAGAAAAAACGGAGCCTTACTGAAATCTCATGAAAATTGCCATTTTTTCCGATATTCATGATGCGCTGCCCTTGCTCAAAACAGCATTGGCGCAAATTCGGGAAACGGATGCCCTCATTTGTTGCGGGGATCTCTGCTCTCCTTTCGTTATCAAGATTCTGGGGGAGAGCTACTCGCAGCCGATCTACTGCGTCCTGGGTAACAACGATGGCGACCCCTACCTTATTTCAGAGCGGGCCAAAGCCTTTGCCCAGATTCAGCTGACTCCGGTTTTTGCCGATTTTTCGCTCGGCGGCAAGCGGATCGCCGTGATTCACTACGATTCGATCGCCCGGCCCCTGATCGCAAGCGGCTGGTATGACCTGGTTTGTTTTGGTCATAACCATACCTATGAGGCAGGCAGGCAGGGGAAGACTCAATATATCAACCCAGGCGAGCTCAGCGGGGTCTTGACGGGGCAGGCAACCTTTGTCATTCTGGACACCGAGACGGGCTCCGTAGAAAAACGGAACCTATCTTAGAGAAAAGAAAGATGTTTCCCCACGCGAGAATGTATGATTAAAAGAGAAAATCCCCTGGTGGGTATCATTATGGGCAGCACTTCCGATTGGGATGTGATGAAAAACGCGGCTCAGACTCTGGATTCTCTGGGCGTTGCCTATGAGGTCAAGGTGATCTCCGCGCACCGCACCCCCGATCTGCTCTTTGAATATGCCTCCACGGCTGCCGGCCGCGGTCTGGAGGTCCTGATTGCCGCCGCGGGTGGAGCGGCTCACCTGCCCGGCGTAACGGCGGCCAAAACGCCGCTGCCCGTCCTGGGCGTCCCCATGGAGAGCAAATATCTCAAGGGGATGGATTCTCTTCTTTCGATTGTCCAGATGCCTGCCGGGGTCCCGGTGGGGACTCTGGCGATTGGTAAGCCCGGAGCCATCAATGCGGCTTTATTTGCCGCGGCGATTCTGGGCGTCAAACACCCTTCCATCCGTTCCGCTTGGGAGAGTTTTCGTAACAACCAGACAGAGAAAGGCCTGGAGAAACAGGATTCTCTCTCGATGGATTGAGGATAATTTTCTGAATAACTCAGGAAATGGATGTGAACAGTTTGCTGATAAGATGAAAAAGTCCGGGTTTGGGGAGATGTTCGGAACCGCTTCCTGCTTTATTCACAGGCGGGAAAGCACCCAACTTCCTTCTCCAGAGGGGTCTTCGGAGCTTATTCGCTTTTTCACACCCCTTAATAATAAGAATCTTTTCTTTTCTAATTGAATAAAGTAATATGCCCCTGTTTGGGAGATAAGAACAACCTATGAAGCTAACCATTGCAAAAGACACTTTGGGATACGCATTGCAGGCCGTTCTGAATGCTGTTTCAGAGCGTCAGACCTTGCCAATCCTTTCGAACGTCCTCCTTCGGACCACGCCGGAGGGTCTGGAGGTTTCTGCAACCAATCTGGATATCAGGATTATTTGTACGGTCGCCGCGACCGTAGAAGTTCAGGGATCGACGACACTGCCTGCGAGGAGATTCTCTCAAATTGTTAACAGACTGCCGACACCCCTGATCTCCCTGGAAATCAACGAGACACATCAATGCAAGGTCACATCGGGCTCCGTTTATTTCAAGTTGTTCGGAATGGCGGCAGAGGAATTCCCGATTACGACCCAGGTGGAAGAGACGCAGTTCTTTAGCGTCAAAGCACCGGCCTTGAAAAAGATGGTCGAAAGAACCGCTTTTGCCATGTCCCAGGAAGATAACCGCGCGGTTCTGAATGGACTGCATTTTTCTCTCCTGGAGAAGAAGCTGACATTGGTTGCAACCGATGGACGGCGGATGGCGCTCTGCGATACGCAGGTGGAAGCCGCTTCCGGCGACGGACAGGGCATTATGCCGGCCAAGACGGTGGGCGAGCTTCGGAAGCTGACGCCAGCAGAGGGAGAAGTGAAGGTTTATTGGGAAGGCAGGAAGGTTCTTTTCCAGATGGATGGACCCGGGGGAGCCAAATTGCAGCTGATCAGTAAGCTCATGGAAGGGGTCTACCCGAATTATAAACAGGTTGTACCGGTGGAGCTCAAACACACCCTGACCCTGGCGCGAGAAGAGTTTCTTAACGCTCTGGCGCGTGCTCAGCTGATGACGAGCGAGAGAAGCCATGTCGTGAAATTGGTCTTTGGGCAAAACCAGCTGACCATTTCGGCCAAATCGATGGAAGTCGGCGAGGCTCAAGAGACGCTCGTAATGAACCACGAAGGGCCGGAGCTGTCGATTTCTTTCAACCCGACCTTCCTGGTGGAACCGCTTAAGACGCTTGACGACGGAGAAGTTTTCCTCGAGTTGAACGATGAATTCAGCCCTGCGCTTTTGAGAGCCAAGGAGAACGCTCAATTCGTCGTCATGCCGATGCGCTCCTCAGATTAATCAATTTGCGTGGACGGGGAAATAGAACAGCTTGAAATAGGCAGGGCCCGCGAAGTCGACCCGGTCCGGAGGATGTTCCTCCTGGCGGGGTTTGTTCTTTTCCTGGACCAGCTCACGAAAGTGCTGGTGAATCGGATGATGCCCTTGAATTCGAGCCGTGAGATCGTAGAAGGCTTTTTTTCGCTCGTTCACTGGGGCAATACCGGGGCGGCCTGGAGTCTTTTTCACGGCAATAACCTGATTCTGGCCGGGATCGGAGCCGCTTCGCTGGTGGCGATTTTTCACTTCCGTCATCATTTCGAGTTCGGCAGGATCGGCGGGCAGATTGCGCTGGGGATGATGTGCGGAGGTATCCTGGGAAACCTGACCGACCGGATTTTCCGCGGACATGTCGTCGATTTCCTCTATTTTTTCATCCAGACCCGGCAAGGCCAGGAGATCGGGTATCCCGCTTTCAACATCGCAGATATCGGAATCTGCACCGGCGCGGCGATTATCTTTTACATGGGGATACTGCGCGCCAAAGAGGAACATGCTTAAGAGTCGGAAGCCGAAGGATATTTCGCTTTATCTGACCGGAGCCACCGCTTCAGGCAAGTCGAAACTGGCGCTGGAATTGGCCGCGTTGCTGAATGGGGAGATCATCACGGTGGACAGTATGCAGGTCTATCGGGCCATGGATATCGGCACCGATAAACCAAGCCTTGAAGAGCGCCGACGGGTCCCTCATCACCTGGTCGATATTCTCGAAATCCATGAGAGCTTCGACGCCGGGGCCTTTATCAAACACGCCCAGGCGGCACGGGAGGAAATTTTAAAGAGAGGCAAAACACCTATTTTTTGCGGCGGTACGGGGATGTATCTCAAGGCCTGGCTTCAGGGGCTGCTCGATATTCCGGCGGCGCCCATCGCGCTCCGGGAAAAGCTGGCCGCCATGAGCCTGGAGACGCTCCGGGAAAAGCTCCGGGAGGTTGCCCCGCAGGATTACGAGAAAATCGATATTCAGAACCGGCGCCGCGTCGAAAGAGCGCTGGAAATTTTCCTCATGAGCGGACAGGAAAGCACCCAAAAGAAAAGCCAATGGAGAGAGCCCCGAAGCGAAAACCCCTTCTGCATCATCCTGCAAAGAGACAAGGATTCACTGCGGGAGAGGATTCACCAAAGGGTGGATGAGATGTTCCGCCGCGGGTTGGTGGAGGAGACCGAATCTCTCTTGCGGATGGGCCTGGAGAAAAACCGGACGGCGATGCAGGCCATCGGCTACCGTCAAGTGGCCGCCTATCTGCGGGGAGAAGGAGGAACTCTGGCAGAGACGATTGAAGAGGTGAAGACGCGCACCCGTCAGTTTGCCAAGCGGCAGCGGACCTGGTTCCGGAGCCAGATGCCTTATGCGCGGGAGCTCGAAGCGGCCCAAGAGGTCAATAAGCAGGCGCAACAGATCGCGGAAGAATACAGAATTTATAGAGATCAATGAAAGCATTGGTTACAACAAATGCCGTAGCCAAAACGGAGAGAGTTTTTCTTATCGGAGCCCAGCTCGAGGGCAGGACCTCAATCGAGGTTCAGGAATCGCTGGACGAGCTCTCGCAACTGGCCCAGACGGCTGGAGGTCAGGTCGTGGAGCGGGGAGTGCAGGTGCTTGCCCGGCCGACGGCGGCCACCTTTATCGGCTCGGGCAAGGCGGAGGATTTTGCCGGCTTTTGCAGAGAAAACCAGATTGATACGGTTATTTTCGATGACGAGCTCAGCCCGGCCCAAGGCAAGAATCTTGAAAATATATTTCAGTGCAAGATACTGGACCGTACGGCCTTAATTCTCGATATCTTCGCCCAGAGAGCCCAGAGCCGCGAAGGTAAGCTCCAGGTGGAGCTGGCGCTTCTGGAGCATTTACTGCCGCGGCTGACCGGTTACTGGACACACCTTTCGCGTCAGAAGGGCGGGATCGGAATGCGCGGAGGCGAAGGCGAAACACAGTTGGAGGCCGACCGCCGCCGGGTTCAGGAGAAAATTTTTCGGATTAAGCGCGAGCTCCAGACCGTCCAGCGTCAGCGCACTACCCGCCGTGAGGGACGCCGCCGCAATCTCTGGCCCCTGGCCTCAATTGTCGGCTATACCAATGCGGGTAAATCGACCCTTTTCAACTCGTTGACCGGGGCCTCCATCCTGGCCGAGGATAAACTCTTTGCCACGCTGGACCCGACGACCCGCCGCCTGAGGCTGCCGACCAATCAGAATGTGCTTCTTTCCGATACGGTCGGTTTTATCCGCAAGCTGCCGCATCAGCTGGTCGATGCCTTCAAAGCGACTCTGGAAGAGGTCGTCCGCGCGGATGTCCTGCTGCATGTGGTGGATGTCAGCCATCCGCAGGCCGAGGAGCAGATCGAGAGCGTCAACCAGACTTTGAAGGAGATGGACGCTCTGGAGAAGCCGACCCTGATGGTCCTGAATAAAATCGACCGCGAGGGCTGCGGGCTTATCGCTCAACGGCTCCAGGAGCGCTACCCCAAAGCGACGGTGGCGATTTCGGCCAAGACGCGGGAAGGTTTTGACATGCTTATGGCGGAGCTCGGGGCAACGCTGCGGCCCATCCGTATGGCGTGCGAACTGGCTGTGCCGCATGAGGAGTCGGCCTTAATCGCGCGGCTTCACGCCGTGGCGCAGGTGGTCAGCACCGATTACGAGGACCCCAAGGTGGTCCGGTTTTTTGCGAGGATCCCCCCTTATTTGGAGAGTGAGTTCAAAAAATATATCATTGAATAACGTTTTAAGGTATAAGTAGAAAAGTTTATGAGAAAGACGATCCTATTACTCTGTGCCCTGGCGCTCACGTCCCTGGCGGGAGCACAGCAAAACCGCATGGGACCACAGGCTCGCCTGGCCGCTGATTTCGAAAAAGCGCCTCCCCAGGTCAGCCTGAGTGATGATTTCAAGAATCCGCCCTCATCGGTGCGGGTTGCCTGCTACTGGTATTGGATATCGGATAATCTCTCCCAGGAGGGTATTGTCCGGGATCTGCAAGCCATGAAGAAAGCCGGAATCGGCCGCGCCTATATCGGCAATATCGGTTTGGACGACAAGGGCGGCACGGTGAAATTCGGCAGCGAAGAATGGTGGGCGGTTTTGCACACGGCGATGAAGACGGCGACCGAGCTCGATATCGAGCTGGGGATGTTCAATTCTCCGGGCTGGAGCCAATCCGGCGGTCCATGGGTGAAACCGGAGCAGGCGATGCGCTACCTGACCGCGACGAAGACGATGGTCGAAGGCGGGCGGCCTGTCAACGTGACTCTGGCCAAACCTGAAGGCGATTTCCAGGATGTGAAAGTCCTGGCCTATCCGGTGGAGTATCGTATGCAGCCGGTCATTCTGGGCGGCATCATGGCTAACCCGGAATTGCCCGACGTCAAAAAGCTGGTCGATGGCGACACGACGACCGGGACGGTTCTGGCGGGTGACTCCGCGGGGAATCTCTCCCTGGAGCTGGCGCTGGAAAGCGAGCAGCAGGTACGCTCTCTCAAAATTTACACGCACGATTACTCGATCAACACGACGGCCGAATTTCAGGTCCGCGAAGGCAATCAATATCGGAGTCTGGCGCAGTTCAAGCTCGACCGCTACAACACGGCGCTCAATGTCGGCTTCAACCCCAGAGCTCCCATCGTGATTTCTCTGCCGGCGACGACGGCCAAAGATTTCCGCCTGGTTGTTCACGGAGCCGGCGCCAATACGGGGCTCTCGGAAATCGAGTTGAGCTCGATGCCTTACGTCGAGAGATACCCCGAGAAAACCCTGGCTAAAATGTTCCAGGAGCCGCTGCCCTACTGGCATGAATACCAGTGGCGGACTCAGCCCCCGGTGGATGATTCCTCCTGGGTGGTCGATCCGGCCAGAGTGCTCGACCTGAGCGCCTTCTTAACCGGCGACCAGCTCGCCTGGGATGCTCCCGCGGGCAACTGGGTGATTATGCGCATGGGCGCCACGCCGACCGGTGTCAAAAACGCACCCGCCAGCAAAGAGGCTACGGGGCTGGAAGTCGATAAAATGAGCAAAGAGCATATCGCTTCCCATTTCAATGCGTTTATGGGCGAAGTGATTCGGCGGATTCCGCCCGAGGATCGCAAGTCGTGGAAAGTGGTCGTCATGGACAGCTACGAAATGGGCGGCCAGAACTATACCGACACCCTCTTTGCCGATTTCCAGAAGAAATACGGCTATGATCCGGTTCCGTTCCTGCCTGTGCTGGAGGGAATCGTCGTCAAGAGCCAGGATGCTTCGGACCGGTTCCTTTGGGACTTGCGCCGCCTGGTGGCCGATAAGGTTGCCTATGATTATATCGGCGGCTTGCGCGAGATCAGCAATAAGAACGGCCTCACCACCTGGCTGGAGAACTACGGCCACTGGGGTTTCCCGGGAGAGTTCCTCCAATATGGCGGACAATCCGACGAAATTGGCGGAGAGTTCTGGGCGACGGGCACCCTGGGCGATATCGAAAACAGGGCCTCCTCTTCCAGCGGACACATTTACGGGAAGAAGAAGATTTATTCTGAGTCCTTTACCTCGGGCAACCTCATGTTCAGCAATTTCCCTGGAATTCTGAAACAGCGCGGAGACCGCTTCTTCAGCGAAGGCATTAACAGCTCGCTCCTCCATGTGTACATCCACCAGCCTTATGAAGATCGCCGCCCGGGCATCAACGCCTGGTTCGGGACCGAGTTCAACCGGTTCAATACCTGGTTCCCGCAGATGGATCTCTTTACCGACTACCTGCGCCGCGTGAACTACATGCTCCAGCAGGGACTCAACGTGGCCGACGTGGCCTACTTTATCGGTGAAGATACGCCCAAGATGACCGGCGAGGTGAACCCGCTGCTGCCTCGGGGCTATCAGTTTGACTATATCAATGCGGAAGTGATCGAGAAATCGCTCACGGTGAAGAAGGGTCTCCTGACTCTGCCTCACGGCACGCAATATAAGCTCTTGGTACTGCCGAAGCTCGAGACGATGCGCCCGGAATTGCTCAAGAAGATCAAAAAACTGATCGAGCAGGGTGCCGTCGTTCTGGGACCGGCTCCGAGCCGTTCGCCCAGCTATCAGAATTACCCGGCCGCCGACGCGGAAGTGCAGAAATTGGCCTCCCAGATGTGGACCGGCGGTGAAGATCCTTACCGGAATATGGGCAAGGGTCTTCTCATCAACGGAGTCGGCATGGAGGAAGCTCTGGCGGCCGCTCATTGCACGCCCGATTTCCGCTTCGAGGGGAATCTGCCGGTTGTTTACGCACACCGGACGAGCCCGGATGCCGAAATTTACTTTGTCGCCAACCAGGGCGGCACGGAAATCTCTTTTCTGCCTGAATTCCGGGTCAAAGGGATGAGCCCCGAATGGTGGGAGCCGACCACCGGCGCCATCCGCGAGCTGCCTGCTTTCTCGCACACCCTCTTCGGAACCGTGGTGCCGATGCGCCTGGCTCCTTATGAGAGCGTCTTCATCGTCTTCAAGGGCAAGAATGTCTCCAATCTGGATTCGTTAGTGGCCGAGAAGAATTGCCCGCAGCCTCAAACCGTCGTTGAGCTGGCCGGTCCCTGGAAGGTCGCTTTTGACAACGATTATATCGGCTTCCGCAAAGAAGTGGAAATGCCCAAGCTGGAGAATCTGGCCGCCAACAGCGAGCCCGACCTCAAGTATTACTCGGGCACCATCCGCTACAGCACGACGTTCGAGCTGGCTTCCAAGCCTCAGGGCTCTCTCTTCGTGAACCTCAACGAAGTCCACGTCATGGCCAAGGTGAAAGTGAACGGCCAGTATGTGGGCGGCGTCTGGACGGCTCCCTGGCGTCTGGAAGTAACCGATTGGGTTAAGGAAGGGACTAACCAGATCGAAGTGGAAGTAGTCAACACCTGGGGCAACCGCCTCGTCGGCGACCTCAACCTGCCTGAAAACCAGCGCAAGGTTTGGCTCCTCCATAACGGTTGGAACGCGAAATCGGATCTGCCGGCCTCGGGTCTGGTGGGACCGGTCCGGATTGAATCGATGCTCTATCTGAGCGACCGCTAGAACCGGAAGAACTTCGAACTATACAAGAAAGACGCATCGGGATGCCGGTGCGTCTTTTTTATGCCTAGAAGCAGATGCGGCGCTTGCTCTGAAGTGCTCCGGCCAGGCGGGTCGGTTTGACCACCTGAGCTGAGGGGGTACTCTTGGGCGTTTGCCGGGCCGCATCCAGTGCCAAGGCCAGGCTCCAGAAGTGATCGGCATGGCCCGCAAGCCCGGATTCATCGCGTCCGGCCGAAATGCTCACCTGGCCCGAGGGCGTAATGACGCGCCGGGGCAGCCGCAGGTCTTCGGCTAAAATGAGGTCCAGAGGATGGCGGATTCTCTTCTCCTCATAGAGCCGGACCAGATGCATGGCCAGCGCCTCGGTCACCCGCACCGTCGGCTCCCGTTCGCTCAATCGGGGCAGACCGACTCCGCGCGGGAGTGCCAGGCGTCCGGCCGGGACCGTGGAGGAAAAATTCACCCCCTGAACACGGTTTCTCCCGAATGCCTGCTGGGTATATTCATAGAGACCCAGCCCGAGACCGGTCATATCAATCGAGAGCGAGAGGAGCCGGGGCATCTTCAGGAGCGTTGCCAGGCGCTTTTGCTGGTCGGGCAGGCGCATGGATTCCAGGCGCAGGATGGAGCGCACCAGCCAGAGGCCCCCTTGCCCCGATTGCACGACCGTGATCACCGTACGGTCGCGGCGCCGTCCGACATCCACTCCGGCAAAGAGCGGCGGTCCCTGCAACGAGACCTTTTCCAGCAGGTTCAGCGCTTCCGGCGACCAATTGTTTGCGCAGATGACCCCGATATCGGACTGGGCCGCACTCTCGATCAGCTCGCCCGAGAGCAGGCAGAGCGTCTCGCCGATAAAGGCGCATTCATAGTTCTGGTCGTAGGAGTCTTTATCCACGGCCGCGGCACGGGCTTCTTCCGGGGTGATCGGCTGCCGTGAGAGCGGGTCCAGAATGGGCACCCCCATCTTCCAAGCATCGGTGCGGGTGACCCGTGAGAGTGCAAAGCGCGAGTCGTGCACCATCCGGTAAAAGAGGTTGCGCCCATTGCCGGTGGAGGCGATTCGGCAGAGAAAGCTCGGATGCGAAGAGAGAATCGGCTCAGCAGCATCCCAGACCCCGGCAATATCTTCGCAGTGGGCGAATTCATCCAGGACCAGATCGCCCGAGAAGCCGCGCGCCGTCCGCGGATTGGCCGCCAGGGCCAGAATACGGCTCGGGCCCCCGGGAGTCAGGAGGCGGATTTCGTGGCGGGTGATTTTGAATTTCAGGGCGTTCTGGTCGGCCGTCCTGTTTTCGCAAAACCGGGCCACCCGTTCGATGAATTCGGCCCCATTGCGGAGCGAGTTGGAGAGCAGCGTCACGGTGTGGCCCTGATATCTCAGAATCCGCTCCAGAGCCCAGGCGGCCAGAGTCGTCGTTTTGCCGATCTGCCGCGACCAGTGCAGAATCAGAATCCCCGTGGTGTGGTCCCGGAAAACCTCCCATTGATAAGGACGAAAAATGAACATCCCGCCTTTATAGGAGGGACTTCTCCCAGACTAAATTCTCGCCTGGCAAGGATGGTAAGGGCTGCGGTGCCTCCCGGAGTTTTGAGGGACGTTATTTTTCCTTTTCATTCCGTTGGGCGGGTGGTAGTTTTTGAGCGGGGAGCGGAAGATGTATAAAGTAATAGGCAAAGACGGCAAGGAATATGGCCCGATCGAGAGAGAAGAACTCAGGCGCTGGATTTTCGAGCATAGATTGATCGAAACGAGTCTGGTTAAAGAGGAGGGGAGCGATGTCTGGGTACCGATCGGTAAAGCACCGGAATTTGCCGAATTCTTCGGCGGCGGTTCCTCTGCATCAAAAACCTCCATTCCTCCGTCGGCATCCGCCGGCTTTTCAGAGAGTGTGCGTGGAACTCATCCTCTTTGCATCTGGGGTTTCTGCTTCAGTATCGCCTCTTGTGTGATTTGCTGCTTCGGGTTGCCGTTGGGTGTGGTCGGCTTTATTCTCTCGCTGCTGGGTCTGGTGACGGTCGTGAAAGACCCACGGTATAAAGGAAAAGTGTTCGCGATTATCGGCATCATCATCAGCCTCCTCGTCATTTTTTCGAGTTTTTATCCTTCCCATAATGGGAACGGTTTCCATTTTTACAGGCAGATTCCGATGCCTCCGGCGATCCACTTCCAGCACCAGGGGCTGTAGAGAAAAGGCTGTTTCTCTATGGAATCCCATCGGATTCATCTGGCTATTTCGCCGCTCTGGCACTATTGCGGCGTGGTTTTCCTCTGGCTGGCTCTGGCCGTATTCCTGGGAATCCTCTGGCGCTTTAACCCGGAGGAGAGCTCTATCTACCCCACGTGCCGTTTTTTAGAACATAGCGGCTACAAATGCGGAGGCTGTGGGATTCTGCGCTCGACTCATGCGCTCCTTCACGGGGAGTGGCTTCTTGCGGCGCGGTATCACCTTCTCTGGGTCGTGGCTCTTCCGCCCGGCGTTCTCTGTCTGGTCTGGCATACGGTTGCCGTTTTGCGGGGCAAGCCCTGGCAGGTGATGGAGTTTTTCTGGGCTCATCCCTCCCTTCTGCTGGCGGCCGGGGTGCTGGCGGTCCTCTTCGTCTTCCTGCGGAATATCTTCGGGTTTTAATTTGCTCCCGGCCCCTTTTTCCCACAAAACAAAACGGAGCTTGAGCGGCCATGCCCAAGCTCCGTGATGATGTTATTTAAACGAGTCTCTTCCGGCGTTCTACTTTTTCTCGGCCAGAGGGAACTCGGTAATTCTCAATTGGGTCGAACCATAGGGAACGAGCTTGACCGTTTTGGTCTTGAGTCCCTTGGGGTCGATGGGCGACTGCGGCAGTTCGCCAGCGGAATTGAATTCCATTTCCCAGTCTTCAACCTGGCAGGCCTTGACCGAGAGGGTCACCGGGGTCGCTGCCAGAGCAAACGGGTAGGAGGAAACATCGGAGGTTTTCACCCTGAAAGCTTTGTTCAATTTCTCCGGGTTGAGCAGGAGCGCATAATTCCAGTCGCTTGCGGGGCGGAACTCCCAGTCTGCGACATCGGGGTAGACATCGCTGTGGCTCTTGATGCGCGTGGCATATTGGCCGACTTCGAGCGAGAAAACCAGCGGGCCGCGGAGAATCGCAATGGAGTCATTGTAGCGGCGCTCGGCGCGGATATCCATCGGCAGGGTCAGCGTGACCTTGTCGCCGGTATTCCACACGCGCTTGATGCAGGCAAAGGCGCCGGCCGTAGCTTCGACCTGTTCTTTCTTGCCGACCACGAGCTTGGCACCCTCAGCCCAGCCGGGGATGCGGATATAGAGCGGGAATTCAGCCGATTCCTGAGAAGCGACCGTGAAAGTGATTTTCCCATCGAACGGGTAATCGGTCTCCTGAATGATATTGACCTTCACTCCTGCGTCACTGACCAGTGCCGAGACCGTGTTGGGTCCCAGCGCCACAGCGGCCAGACCGTTATCGCGGGTAGCCATCCACATGGAAGCGACGAATTTGGGCCAGCCCTGGTGCATATTTGCCGTGCAGCAGCCGAAGTTCGGCTCCAGACCGTAGATGTTGGAGCTGTCGCCATTGGTGGACCACTTGCGGTGATCTTCGGTGCAGAGAACCTGGTTGGCCTGCTGATCGTATTGGTGCGCCCAGAAATCGGGGGTGACCGTACCCGGCAGCGCATTGTAAGCGACTTTCTCCAGACGGTCCGCAAGGGCTGGGGTGCCCCAGATGCTGATCAATTTCTCGAGAGAGTGCATCATTTCGACCACGGCGCAGAGCTCGGTGCCCTGGTTGGGATTGGTTCCCGCCAGATGTTCATCGCATGAGAAAACGCCGGTGACCTGGCCGTGATAGCGATCCAGGAAGTCGAGCCCCATAGTGAAGCTTTCGTGGTAGGCTTCCTCACCAGTCTGCTGGAATTTCAAACCCGGGTATTTGAGAGCCATGGCGATATTGACCCCGTGGGAGAGGAGGTTATATTTGATATCCTTAATCTGGTCTTCCGGGGTGAGCGGTGAGCGCCAGTGGGTGATATCTTTATCGGTATAGGCGAAATTCCTGAACCAATCTTCCCATTTGAAGCAATTGTCAAAAATGGTCTGGGCCGCTTTGAGGTAGAGCGGATCCTTGGTGCGCCGGTACATCCAGTGAGCCGTGAGGCAGGTTTCCATGGCGCGGACACCTCTCCATTGATCATCGGGCCAATCCGGCGGCGTATCCACGATATATTGGAAGTAGCTCTTGAAGAGCTCCAGGACGCGCGCATCGCCTGTGGCCTCGTGGTACTGGGTGAGGACCTTCAGCGCGACAGACAGAGGCCAGCGGTCCTTATTCTGCACGGGACCGAACCAGCCGGTATTCTGGCGGGTCATCAGCATATATTCGATATAGGGCTGAATTTTGGAGATCAACCGCTGATCATCCAGGAGATAGGCCAGGGGAACCAGCCCATCCAGATAGTAGGGGCCGCGCTCCCAGGCATCTCCATCCAGACCCTTCCAGGCGGAGGAGAAAAGTGAATCCCAGAATTCATCCAGGTGGCCGGTCAGACCGCGCGCCTGGACTTTGAGCTGACTGCGCAGCCAGCCATCGGGCTTGACCGCTCCCAGCGGCAGCTCAATGAAAGCCTCAGGAGCCAGCGGCTCCGGGTTTTCAGGATAGAGGGAGGCCGATGCCCAGGACCCTGCACTTGTCAGAAGAGTGCAGGCTGCTAATGTTGAGATAAGTCGTTTCATAATAAAATAAAATACAATGTTACAATCCCAAAGCCAGCATACAAAATAGCCTCTCTTTCTACAAGGTTTTATTCAAACCGAAGCCCCTCGCGCATTGCCTCAAAAATACCCGCACCGAAAAGGGGAAGAACCACGAATAGACACGAATGAAGAAGGAAAAGAGAACCACAGATAGACACGGATAAACACGGATGTTTTTGGTTGGGTGGTTCAAGGTGCAGCGCGAAATAAGACCCGTAATAATCGGCTCGAAGCAGCAAACACTTCAGCAAATGTCCCTCATTATTTCTGAAACCACTTCACTTATCCGTGTCCATCTGTGTTCATCCGTGGTTCAACCTTGTGTTGCCTCAAAAATATGCGTACTGAAAAAGATTTTACTTTATCGGGGACGGGTTGCCGGAGTTTGCCAGTTTTTATGCCAACGCAGATTCCATAAATCTTCCAGTTTTACCTTTTCCGCATGTCCGTCACTCATCCCGATATTGATGGCCCCGGGCATGACGCCCGCAGGGTTAAAATCACGAGGTGCTTTGGCCGGGGAGATATTCCCATGGCGCCCAATCGTCAGGCGTCCCATTTCATTGGTGCGCTCCCAGTAAGAGCGGCCGGCATACAAATCCCTGGCCGGGAGATCATTTTCCATGGGCCAGGCGTCCACCCAGACCGAATCGAAAAAGACAGGTGTTTTGGAGGGAGTGTCTATATTCTGGGACTGCAAATAGAATAATTTCTCGGATCCGACAAACATTCCATCCTTCAATCCTGCCGTGTAGAGCCATCCATTGTAACCATAGCTGCCGGAATACATGCGCGCCTTCGGGTCGTTTTCTGCGGACCAGCGAACCCAGGCAGTATCGGCAGAACCCTGTTTATCCTCACCCACCTTTGGTTTGCCTTTCAATCGAGCCGCCGGGCAGGCAAAGATTTTTTCGTTTTGATTTTGATTTTCTGAAATCAGTGCCCCCATCCAGACTCCTTTTTCATTCCAGTATCCTCCCTCCTGTTGATTAGTCCCTTTTTCCAAATTCCCATAATCCAGGTGTTCCCCATAGTCATCGGAGTGCGTATAATTGGCCAGAGTCAGTTGTTTGATGTTACTGGTGCAATTGACCTGGGTGGCCTTTCTTTTGGCGGAAGAGAGAGCGGGCATCAGGAGCGCGCTCAGTATAGCGATAATGCCCATCACCACCAGTAACTCGATCAACGTGAAAGCCAGTGAGGATTTCTCCGGGCCGGCCCTTTTTTTATATGCCTGTTTCAATTTTATTTACCCTTTCTCAGGAACGTCTTTCTGGATATCCAAATGAAAAGAATTATAAGAATCGCACAGACAGCCGCTATTTCCATCCAGCTGTAAGAAGAAAACTCCCAGGGTTTATTCTCCTCCGGAAGCGGCGTAAGGCTTGAATCATCTACAACAAAAGTTTCCTGGTTAGCTTGGTGCAGCACAATCGGATCCGGAGTGTTGGTACCCTCGGCCAGCAAAAACATGCTGGGAGTATACCCCGCTCCTTCAAGGGTCGCCTTTCCAATATCTATATCCGCCAACATATTTGTAATGTAGAAAGTATGACTCTCTCCCGAGGAGAGGAGGTATTTCATCTCATTGACGATGATGTTGGGGAGCCGTGTTTTTCCCACCGGTTTTGAGTAAATAAAATGTTTCCAGATCTCTCCTTTGCCTTTAAGGGCAGGCCAACCATATTCCATTTTCGTGGGACGGCCATCTGTATCCCGGTCTGTAATCCGACCGGTCAGAACCTTGTCAGACTCACTTGTTCCGATTTCAGGACCTTCTGCCACACCTTGAAAGTGATCTTCATCTATCCAACGCAACGAACCTGGCAGCAAACTATTAATCCAAAGTGTACGTACTCCCCTTAATCTGATTTCTCCCGTATTTGCTCTCTGGCCGGCATGGGTTTTTAAAACCTCAGGTTCAGTTTTCTTGGCGGTACTCACGGCCCCTTCGGGAATGGAATAATCGATATCCCAATATAGCCCACCTAGGCTGAAACCAGCGACAGCCCCTTTGGATTCATTGGAAAACTCTCTTCCCGGCATGTCATCCATAATACGGTTATAAAATGTATCTGGTTGCCAGGCTCCCTCATAATGAACAAATTGACCTTTTTTGAGTGCAGCATCTTCCTCTGATTCTCCTACCTTCAGAAAAGTGCTCGCGTCAATTCCGTAAACCACTTTCCGTAATGGCGGAGCCTCTTCCAGAAAACGTTTCACATCGTAATTCTGTGAATCTTCCGCAGATGTAACGGCAGCGGGTGCGGCCACGTTGTTTGTGGCATTTGCTCTATCTCCTGCGATTACAAAAAGACCTAATAGTAATCCCAAGAATATTTTTATCAGTTTCATTTTATTTCTCCAATTAAACTTATTTATTCTTTATTAAAAGATTCTTTCCAAATTTAAAGAGGAATGGAAATAGAATGAGACACACAATTAGAGTGATGCCAAGCAATTTGGATTTCAAACTAACAGTCCGTCCTCTCTCTTCATCAGGAAATCGGGTTAAACCATCTTTTTCAACTTTATATATAACATGATTAGACTCATATACCACATAAGGAGTTGACTTATCCATTTCTAAAAACATTTTAGGAATATATCCATTATCACCTACGTTCGTTGTCCCTATATCAACGTCTAATAAAATATTTGTAGAGAATCTTCTATCTTTTTCACCATCGGTAAGCATGCGAGTGCTTGAATTGACAATAATATTGGGCAGCTTTGTTTTACCAACTGGCTCCGTATACAAAAAATCATTCCAAACTTCGACACCCTCTCTCATTGCTGGCCAACGGTACTTAATTTTCGTGGGACGTCCCAACTCATCATACTCCGCAATTTCACCAAAGATAACCCTCTCCGATTCATTGGTTCCATACACTCGTTCAGAGCCGGAGGCTTTGCCTTCAAATCGGTTCTCATCAATCCAACGCACTGAGCCGGGAACCAGGCCATTGATCCAAAGACTGCGAGTCCTGTTCAAATCACCGTAAGAAAGATTGGCCAATCCTCCAGAATGAGACTCAGCTGAGGTTTCGTCTTTCCTGTTGCTCGTAAAAACGAGTCCTTCCGGTCGCCGCATGTCCGTTGTCCAATTTATCCCATCAGAGGAAGCTCCGACAGAGGAGCCAATAACAATCCCGGGTATTTTTTGTTCCGGTCGTGCTCCAATTGTCCGCAGGTAAAATGTCTCGGGTTGAAAAGCCCCCTCATAACAGACAAATCCTTTCCTAGCTTGGCGAATAATATCTGGTTCATTGACATCTATATAATTACGAGCATCAAGTCCATAAATGATCTTTCGTAAAGGCGGAGCCTCTTCCAGGAAACGCTTGACATCGTAGTCCTGTGAATCTACTGTAGACGCAGCGGCAGCGGGTGCGGCCACATTATTTGTAGTGCCTGCTCCAGTTGTTGCGAGCGCTAATATACATGTTAGTAGTCCTTCTAAAATTTTTACTTTTCCAATCATCTTCCACCATCCGAACAGATGATACGAATTTTGTCAAATGAGTCAACACTTTTCCAAAATTTTTTCCAAAAAAATCGCGTAATACGGGTGTTTCTTTTGAAAAGTTTTCGGTTGAGAACGGTGTCTCTCTGCTGTAGCCCGGAAACGCAGAGGCTCACGCAAGCAAATAGAGGCAATTCTGCAGGTCCGGGCGCAGTTCTTTCTCCGCTAATTCGCAGAGCAGGCGTTTGAGGGGAATTGATGAGCCGCCTTCGCTTATCTTTGCGATGTTTTTTTCAAAGCTTCGGGCCGTTTTCGGGTCGGAGCTCTCTTTGAGAGAGTCCCAAAGCTCCCGGGCAGCCATCACGGCGTTGGCGGGGGAGACCGGAGCCTTTACGGCTTCATCGATCAGCCGGTAAAACTCCCGGACCGGGTAGGCGCTTCTCTTTTCCAAGAGCCGGCAAATTCGGCGATGGGCTTCGGGAGAGTGTTCCAGAACGAGGTGTCTGTAGCGGGCCCATTCAGTTTCCAGGCGCCGGATGTCGGGTGAAGCGATCGCGTTGATACATTTCACCGCGGATAAATTCTTGTCTTTGACCTCCAGCATGACGTCGGAGCCGCTATCTCTGATCTCTTCGTAGTACTGCAGGAATTGGTCCACATCCAACGTGTCGGAGTGGGACCCCGGCCGCCTGCCAGGCTCCTGCTGCGAGTAGTGCATTTTTTGGGGACCATCCTCCGGCTTCCAGGTGCCGGCGCAGAGAGCGATCCATTCGCGCATGGAATGCGAGGGATCCGGGTTGATTTCGTGGTGAAGATTGTCGAACACGACCGGGATGCCCTGGCCCTGTCCAATCGACAGAACGTCGGAGACGGTATACTGTCGGTCATCGTTTTCAATAATCAGCCGCCGGCGTATATTTTCATCCAGGCGCCCATATTGCCGGATAAAGCGCTCAATCGCCGCCGATTTATCCCCGTAAATGCCGCCGATGTGGAGGATGATCTTGTGCTCCCTGCTCAGACCCAGCGCATCCAGGAAGCGTGTATGGTACCGCAGGTCATCCACGGCCCGTTCGACGACCTCCGCATCGGGGGAATTGAGCACCGTGTATTGGCCCGGGTGCATGGAAAGGCGCAGACCATTGGACTTTGCTTTTTGGCCGATTGCATCCAGTTGATCTTTGAACACTTCCCACCATTTGACCGTGTTGATCGGGTGCGAACCAAAGGTGATGATGTCCGAGCTGATGCGGAAGAGCTTGATGCCGTTACGGATGTTATAATCCAATATGTGGTCGAGTGCATCGAGGTTTGATTGGATGAGGCCGGTCAAAACATCGGGGGTGACGCTTTTCATGGCGCAGGTGCGATGTTGCGTCCCCGGAACGCCGACAGTCAGGCAGGCATAGCCGATCTTCATAAGAGTCTATTGTTCTCTAAATTTTTCGGGTTTCTGCCCCTCGGACCCAGCCGGATGGCAGTCTCACTCTCGGATATAGGGTATCAAAAAATGACAGCAAACAAGGTTGGTAATGTAGATGATGATCATCCCCAGTAAAAGGAAGGTCCAGAATTCTAATTTCCCTATCGTACTGAAGGGATTCGATTCAGGGAGAGAATCCTGTTTCATGAAGGAGTGTTTAATCCGCTGATATAGAAGCCATAAAAGATAGCCGACGCCGCCCGCTAAGGCCCCCAGAAAAATAATGTAGAAACCGGAAAAAATGAAAAACAGGACGTAGAAATTTACTCTGTTGTAAAAGGAGGTCGGCTCTAGAAATAGCTGAAAAATCGCCATAGCCGGAATCAGAGAGTAAAACTTGAAAGAAAAAAACAGGATCAGACCGAGTATAAAATACAACAAGCCGCCTGTTTTCATTAAGGCCATGACCGGCGTCCCCCGAAGGCACCCTGGTTTCCATTTTTCTTTCTGCATTTTTCTTCTTTCCGTTTTTACCGAAGAATCCCGAAGGCAACTTACATGAATTCCGGTTATTTGCAAAATTTTTTTGGGAGGCCCGGTTTTCAGGATAAGGATTGAAAACCGGAGGAAATCGGTTTAGACTTCCTCCTGGCTTTTTGAAAGACGAAAAAGGAGAATAGATGAAGAAAATATTTTTATCTTTTTGGGCGGCCGCTCTGATGCTGGCTGCGGTTGCATTGAGCTCGAACGCCGTCGCAGCGGAGCCCATTGCGGTGAAAACCGATGATGCACAGCTCAAAGTGATGACCTTCAACCTGCGCTACAAAAATGAAAGCGATCCCTATCCCTGGTCCAAGCGCAAAGCGGTTATCGGAGAATTCATCAACGACCGCAAGCCCGATCTCTTCGGCACTCAGGAGGGTGTTTACGTGCAATTAAAGGATATCCAGAACGCGGCGCCGGATTATGCCTGGCTGGGTGAGGGAAGAGAAGGCGGCAGCAAGGGCGAATACATGGCGATTTTTTACCGTAAGGACCGCTTCGAACCGCTGGAATACGACCACCTCTGGCTTTCGGAAACGCCCACCACGGTCGGCAGCAAATCCTGGGATTCGAACTGCACCCGAATGGTGACCTGGGTGCGCTTCCAGGATAAGCTCACCGACAAGCAATTTTACTTTGTGAATACGCACCTGGACCACATGAGCCAGGAGGCACGGATCAACGGAGCCAAGGTGATCGTCTCGACGATTGAGAAGCTCGATAAGAAGCTGCCGCTGGTCCTGACGGGCGACTTCAACACAGCCTCGAGTGACCAGGAGGTTCACGGAGCCTTTGAAGCACTTGGCCTGCAGGATACCTGGGACGTCAAGGAACAGAAGCGGAGCGCGCTTTATAATACCTTCAATAATTTCAAGATGCCCGGAAAAGAAGGCACACGCATCGACTGGATTTTTGTCCGCCCGGATACCCAAGTCCTGGCCAGCGAGATCGTCGTGCCTGAAGAAGGGAAGATTTGGATCTCGGATCACTCTCCGGTGATTTCGATTATCCGGATGCCCTAGCCAGGGGATTTCTAAATCCAGTTTTAATAAAAAAGCCTTCCACTCTCGCGAGTCGGAAGGCTTTTCTCTTAGCGCAGCAGGAGGCCGAACGCCTCATCGTAGGAGAGGCCGGCCGAGCGTTTTTCATTCACGAAGGAGCGAATTTCCTCCGGACTTTGCAGGAGGTGCGGGCTTGTCCGACAGTAGGCCAAACGCAGACCGGCGGTGGAGGCGATGGGGCTGGTTTTCATGGGAGGCAGCGAGCTGCCGCAGAGGCCCGGAGCGCCTGAGGTATTCGCCAGAGATTGCCCCTGTATATTGGGCCGGCGGGTGAGGCCGACCGAGAGGAGCTCTACCGGGCGATAGAGACGTTCTCTCTGATCGCTGCGGCCGATCTCTTCCACCTTCCAATAGGGCGAGAGCCAGCGGATACCGCCCTGGACCAGCTTCAAGCCCTCTTCCGTCAGGATAATGCGCGCGAAGAGTCCCTCGTCCCGGGCTTGCAGCTGGCTGATGAGCCCATAGAGGCGGTGATCGGGGTAGCTGCGTGCCAGCTCAGGCGTATCGGGATGGCCCAGGTAGACGGCGCGGCCCACAAAGGCACGCTTGAGCCGGCCCAGAAGCGAGTGAAAGGAGCGGACCATCCGGGCCAAAGATTCGGCGTCCACCCGTTGAACTCCCTGTTCATGGGGGTGATCGCCCAGAGGGGCCAGGAGAATCCACTTTTCCCGTTGAGCCTGATCATCCAGGGGCAGCGGGGAAGCGATCGAGAATTGAGGTTTCGTATTCATATTCTAATTTGTTCGGGATCGGTTTTCTAAGGGATTACGTTTCGGAAGACTCCGGTTTCCCGGCTGGTGAATCCGGCTCGCTGACCAGAGTCTCCCCAGCGGTGGGTAAAGAGCGTTGATAGCGCTCGAGCATCTGGCGCAGGGAGAGCGGCGCGCGGTGCCGGAGTAGGAATTCATCCACCTTGAGGTCCATATCGACATTGGATTTCTGTGAGTTATGGAGGTGGACCTTCGCCAGAGGCCGGACCTTTTCGCCAAAGAGATAACGAATCACCCAGGCATCCAGATGCGTGTTCAAAGTCTCGGAAATCCACTCCGAGTCATCCGTCTCCAGGAGCAGCGCTTCATCCTGCTGCAGAGAGGCGCCCGTGCCGTAATGGGTGGAGCGGGTGGAGAGGTCGCCGCCGCGCCAGAGCGAAATAATCGCGCGGGTCATCTCCTCCACCAAGATGGGGAAGGGCAGGGTACCGGCATTGCCGCGCTCAATTACCCGGATGCTCTCGGTGGGAGAAATGAGGACCGATGAATTGGAGCTGAATTCTTGGAGCGCTTCGAGCATGTCGCTCCACTCGGGCGAGCCGCGTTCGGCCGAGCTGGTTCCCAAAACGGCAGGGGTTCCGTGGCGCTGGCAGTAATTGAGCCAATCCTGAAGAGGCAGTTGCTTAAAGAGGCAGGCAATGGAGCAGGCCATCATGAGCCCCTCGCCGACGCTGACCATCCATCCGCCTTCCTCAAGCGCAATGGAGACGGAGCCGAATTCGTTCGGGTTGAAGCGCAGTTTGCCGGTGGTGTTTTCGAAGCACCAGAGCGGCACGAACCGGAGCTCGGCGCTGAGGCGGCCCCCGGGCTCGGGTCTCCAGACGATTTCATGAATGGCATACCTTTTACCAACGGCATCCATCATTTGGCGGACCAGAAGCTGGAAGCCGCCGCGCTCGTTCTCATCCAGCGCATGGGTGACGGCCAGATGTGAGTAGAAATACTCCAGCGCCTCCTTGTGGGCCAGGGCTGCGGGGGATTCCTCCAGAGTCAGGACCTCATATCCGTGGCGCGCGACGGCTTTTTTGCGTTTGGAAGAGGAGATGCGGATGGTTTCATCGCGTTCTTCCATCGCTTCCCAGGTGAGGACGGCTTCGCGGAGGCGTCCCGCCGAGAAAGCATCGAGCTGGCGGGTGAGGGCGGAGGCATCCAGAGAGGACAGCCGCTGCAGAGAGGCCTGGCGCAGGAGAACCGGGGAGCGGCCCAGGCCGGAGCGTTGTTTCATTGCGGTCGTATTCATCTTGTGTGGGGAGAGTCTGGGTCAAGCCCTGAGAGAATACGCAGGCAATCCTGGCAAGGATGTCATCCTTGTAAAAAAGAAGAAAAAGAAAAAACCGGAAGGATAGATATCCCTCCGGTCTTATAACACCAGGAGATGGCGCTTGTTCAAGGCGCCATCTTGAAAAATTGGCACCGGTATTTCTACCAGGCCCAGCCCTTGCGGTATTCGCGTTTGACGAAGGCCGCGGATTCAGGGCAATTGGGCGACTTCATGCCCGGGCCGTCCCATTCCATGAGCTTGCCTTCACCCACGCGAAGAGCAACACAACCCAGGAGGATGATCTCGGTCAGGTAGGCCGCGATGTCGAAGTTCGAGTAAGCCGGCTTGCCGCCCTTACAGGCTTCGATCCACTCTTTGTAGTGGCCGATGGAGCGCGGGATGCTCACAGGGATGACGTCGGTCTTGGCTGCGTCATGATTGCCGCTGGCCTTGAACTCTGCGTCTTCGTTGAGCTTGACGTAGAACTGTGCGCCGTAATCGTCCGGAGAGAAGATCTGACCCTTTTCACCGATCAGGAGGCAACCTGAAATGGGTACATTCTCGAAGAGCTCCTTGATGTGAGCGGTGACATCATCGTTGGGCTTCCAGCCGCCGTCGTACCAATAGAAGGTAACCGGGGCGAGGCCTTCACGAGCCGGGAATTCAAATTTGATCCGGGATTTATTCGGATAGGTTTGGCTATTGGAACCTTCCGTGGCTTCGGCAATGACGCTGCTGGGATAACCCAGTTTCAATGCGCGGAAAGGCATGTTGGCAGTATGGCAGGCCATATCGCCCAGTGCGCCGGTACCGTAGTCGAACCAGCCGCGCCAATTGAACGGCAGATAACCTTCGCCGTATTCGCGCTCAGGTGCCGGTCCCAGCCAGAGATCCCAATTGACGCCGGCAGGAATTTCAGCCTTCGGCAGCGCATCTTTAATACCCTGGGGCCAAACCGGACGGTTGGACCATACATGGACCTGCTTGACCTGACCGATAATGCCGCCCTGGATACACTCGACTGCGCGGCGCAGACCGGTTTCCGAGGAGCCCTGGTTGCCCATCTGTGTGGCGACCTTGTATTGAGCTGCGGCCTTGCGGATTTCGCGTGCTTCGTACACGGAGTGCACCAGCGGTTTCTGCACATAAGCATGGAGACCGCTCTGAATGGCCCTCATGGCGGCCGGAGCGTGGTTATGATCCGGAGTGGAGACTATGACTGCATCGAGATATTTTTCCTTCTCGAGCATGACGCGATAATCTTTGTAATAACGGGCGTTGGGGAGTTTCTCCCGCAAACCCTTGGCTTGGCGATCATCTGCATCGCACAGGGCGACGATATCTTCGCTCATGACTCCTTCGGCATCGCTGTAACCCTTACCACCACAGCCAATAACACCAATCTTGAGCTTGCTGGTGCCGTCGGCGCGCATGATATAAGGGGCAGACATGGTGCCCAGAGTTGCCAGCGCAGCAGTCTTAAGGAAGCTGCGACGGCCCATACCATATTTGATGACTTCTTTCATAATTTAATACCCAAAACGACCGTGGGTCCTAAAAAGCTCAAACTCTCCTCCCTCTTTGGGGGTCCTGCTTACACGTCTTTTTATTACCCGCATCACCGCCCAATATATATTTTTAGAAGGGGCTAGTCAAGAGCCCTCCAAGCCGGAATAAAACTTTTTCGACCAAAAGAGAGGAGGCTTCCCAAATCAAAAGCTGGAGGATTTTATCTCCTTCCGGCTCTAAGAGATAGGCAAATAAGGGCCGGCTTGCCGCTCCGGCGGCTTTGAGCTGATTACCGCCCCCGAAGCAGTTTGTGTATCGTAAAACGGCTTTTACGATACACAAAACCTTTTGTGGTAATTAGACGATACACAAACTCACTAAAGGACCTTTTTCCCTTCCGCGACATTCAACAAATCGGGAAAAGCAAGAATTGCCGGCCTGCGGCCACAGCCAGGTCGGAATTCATTAAGAATCCCCCCTTTTTTTAGTTGTCTGAGAATGGACATTGCCGTGGCTTTTTGTATTCCGATTTCCTTCACAAAGTCTGTTGTTTTAAATATCGGGCGGTTAAAAATCTGATCCAAAACGTGAACAGAATATTGAGAGTGCGTGATTTCTTGAATTTTCTGTTTCATCTGCTCGTAGAGCTCGCGGATGTGATTGACTTTTTCAATATTGCTTTTCGCCTGCTCTGTAATAGCCTGCAGGAAAAAAAGGATCCACCCATTCCAATCACCGCTTTGGGAAATTGCACCCAAATGACCGTAGTATTCATCGCGGTGCCGTTCAAGATAAGCACTAAGATAGAACATTGGTTGCGAGAGGCGCTTCTTTTGATACAGGAACAATGGGATTAACAGACGCCCGATTCGTCCATTGCCATCTTTAAACGGATGGAGCATTTCAAATTGAGCGTGCATTACTGCGGCTTGTAACAGAACATCAATATCTTCCGTCTCTAAATAATTGAGCCAATTTTCCATGTGATCCTGCAATCTCAATGGAGACGGAGGGATAAAAATAGCATCTTCGATGGGGGTCCCCTGAAAACCAATCCAATTTTGATCTTCTCTGAAATTTCCGGGACTTTTATCTTTCCCGCGAACACTATCCAAAAGAAGTTTGTGAATGTGTCTCACAAATGAAAGCGTAATCGGATACTCCCTCAAATGTTCCTGAGCAAGCCGCAAGGCTGTTCTATAGTTGATAACTTCTTGGGTGTCGCGTATCTTTTCTGCGTCTTTCTCAATGCCCGCTTCATGTTCGTAAACATCGTCAACCGTTGCCTGGGTACCCTCCAATCGGGAGGATAAAACCGCTTCCTCAACAGTTAATGGTGAGAGCATAATCGCCGGATTTACAATTCCCTGCAATAAACCGTCATACCTGCCAAGCTCTGCATTGGCAGCACCTGCCGGAGTAATCAGACGACGAAGGTCTAAAGTCTCAGTAGGTAAAGGTAGAGATGTAGGCTCATAAGGTTTCACGCTTTATTTCCCAATTATAATTTTTTCTAACACCGCTTTAATTTGATCCATCCATCTGGAACATTCCTCTTCATTATCAATAGCAATATTTTTGACGATTTGCAACAGGGCAGATGATAAACTGTAGCAATCTTCCGGTTTTATACTTTTGGGGTCGGAACAATTCCCAGTGGCATCTTCTACATTATTGATCCACATTGAATCCAGCTTTTTATAAATGGCTGCCATGTTTGAAAGTAACATAACATCTTCTTGTGAAACGCTTTGACCTAAGATATTGAGAGGTTCGTGGACAAACACGTTACGGCGATTTTTCGCCTTGGAAATGATTTCAACATCTCTCTCAGTCAAATCACCTTTATCCTGGAACCACCTTACAGATGCAGGGAAAGGATTTTTATCCAGAGCTTTCACATTTTGTTTATAATTATCGTTTTCCTCATATACTATTCTACCTTCTTTCATCTGACTGGAGTCAACACAATAAAGTCCGAGAGGACGATCAATAATGAAATCTTTTAAACATTCGAAAATCAAAACGAAAATTGATGAAAATAAAATACATTTCTTTAACGTTTCTATATTTGAAATATTTTCAAAAATCGTAATGAATTCGTCCTTATTTTCTTGTAGAGACACACTACACCTCTTTCTAGAAACAAGGTAGAGTTTTAAACAGGGTAAGTCAAGCGCGCTCCAAGCGGGAATAAAACTTTTTCGGGCAAAAGAGGGGAAGTCTCCCAAATCAAAAACCGGAGGGTTTCATCTCCCTCCGGCTCTAAGAGATAGGCCAAAAAGGTCTGGCTTGTCGCTCCGGCGGCTTCGAGCTGATTACCGTGCCCGACGCAGTTTGTGTATCGTGAAACGGCTTTTACGATACACAAAACCTTTTGTGGTAATTAGACGATACACAAACTCACTAAAGGACCTTTTTCCCCTCAGCGACATTCAGTAAATCGAGGGAATTCCGTTGAGGTTGGGGGGTGCTATCTCCTCTATTGCCCAAGTCCCACGACGTTCCTTTCTACAAAAGAAAGAGGGCCCCCAATTAAGGGAGCCCCCTGGTAATGCGTTCTCAGTCTATATGATGAAGACAGAACGAAATCTATGCACTCCAGTTCCAGCCCTTGCGGTACTCGCGCTTGACGAATGCGGAGACTTCCGGGCAGTTGGGCGACTTCATGTTCGGGCCGTCCCATTCCATGAGCTTGCCTTCACCCAGACGGATGGCCAGGCAGCCCAGGAGAATGATCTCGGTCAGGTAGGCCGCGATGTCGAAATTCGAATACGCCGGGTTGCCGCCCTTACAGGCTTCGAGCCACTCTTTATAATGGCCGACGGAGCGCGGGATGCTCACCGGGATGACTTCGGTCTTGGCCGCGTCATGGTTGTTGCTGGCTTTGAACTCAGCGTCGTCTTTGAGCTTGAGGTAGAACTTTGCGCCGTAATCATCCGGAGAGAAGATCTGCCCCTTGTCGCCAATGAGGAGGCAACCTGAACCGGGAACCTTCTCGAGCATCTCGCTGATATCGGCTGTGATCTCTGGGGTTGGTTTCCAGCTTCCGTCATACCAGTAGAAGGTGACCGGAGGCAGGCCTTCGCGCTCGGGGAATTCAAATTTGATCCGGGATTTATTCGGATAGGTCTGGCCGTTGGCACCATCTAACGCTTCGGCGATGACGCTGGTGGGGTAACCGAGCTTCAAAGCACGGAAAGGCATGTTGGCCGTATGGCAGGCCATATCGCCCAGTGCGCCGGTACCGAAATCGTACCAGCCGCGCCAGTTGAACGGCAGATAACCTTCGCCGTATTCGCGCTCGGGGGCCGGTCCCAGCCAGAGATCCCAATTCAAACCGGCGGGGATTTCAGCCTTCGGCAGCGCATCTTTGATACCCTGGGGCCAAACCGGGCGGTTGGACCAGACATGGACCTGGCGGACGGGGCCGATAATCCCGGCCTGAACGCACTCGACAGCGCGGCGCAGACCGTTCTCGGCTGAGCCCTGATTGCCCATCTGGGTGGCGACTTTCTTGCGGGCGGCGGCCGCACGGAGCTGACGCGCTTCAAAAACAGAGTGTACCAGCGGCTTCTGCACATAGGCATGGAGACCTCTCTCAATGGCCAGCATGGAGGCCAGGGCATGATGATGATCGGGTGTGGAAACAACCACTGCATCCAGGTCTTTCACCTTCTCGAGCAGAACCCGGTAATCGCGATAATAGGGGACATTGGGTAGCTCTTTGCGAAGAGCTGCACACCTTCTGTCATCAGCGTCGCAAATGGCGACGATATCCTCACCCTTCATGTTGTCGGCATCGCTTTTACCCTTACCGCCGCCGCCGATGATGGCGATCTTCAGCTTGGAGGGTCCGTCTGCCCGCATGATATAGGGGGCGGAGAAGGTGCCCAGAGTTGCCAGCGCAGCCGTCTTGAGGAAGCTGCGGCGGCCCATTCCGTATGTGTATATCTGTTTCATAGTGGTTCTGTAAAAAACCTGTAATATTTATTTCCAAGGCTCTTTCGGAGCTGTGTGCCACAACCAGAGTCTCCGCTCAGTAGAAATTCGTTACGCCCCTAAGTCAAGATTTCTCTTCCAAAGGGCCCAAAAAACCCGAGTATCCACCAAAAATTAACCTCTGAAGTTGCGGGTTAGCAGAAAATATGCCATATTCACCTCAGGGATCGATAATTGTATGGGGCGTGAAATGAAACTGACAATGAAGACGGCTCTGGCGCAGGTAATCGCGCCTCAGCTGCAGGAGTCGTTGGTTTTATTGGCGACCCCCGTTCTGGAGCTCAAGAGCAAGGTCAATGAGGAATTGGAGCGCAATCCGGTTCTGGAAATGGATGAGGGGCCGCCTCCGGAGACAAATCGCTCCGAGGGAGCATCTCCCGCTGCAACTCTCTTCCCTTCAGCACCTTCTGGAGACCGAGATTTCGATTCCGGTCCGGAAGCCTCCGGCGCTTCCGATTCCTATGGAGAGCGCCTGGCCGAGGAGGGTGAAGGCTGGAAGGAGTATTTCCTCCAGGGCGACCAGCGGACTTACTCCACCAACACGGTCGATGAAGAGAAGCGTCAGTATTTTTTCAATTCCATTCCGACCGAGCAATCTTTGCAGGAGTATCTCCTGGAACAGGTCGAGCTCCTGGATATTACGGACAGAGAGCGGGAAGTCCTGGTTCTCCTGGTCGGTTTCATCGACGAGCAGGGGTATCTGCGGGCCAAGCCTGCCGAGCTGGTGATTTCCACTAATCTCTCCCCGGAAGAGATCAAGCGTGGCCTGGAGCTCATGCATGAAAACCTGGAGCCGGTCGGCGTGGGCGCACGCGATTTGCGCCAGTGCCTCCTCATCCAGCTTGCGCGTGCCGGCATGAAGGATTCTCTGGAGTGGAATATCGTCCACGGGCACCTGGAAGCGCTTGCCGGGAAGAAATATCCCGAGATCGCCCGCAAGAACAAGGTCACGGTCGAAGAGGTGAACGAGGCGGCCCGGCGGATTGCCCAGTTGGAGCCCAAGCCGGGTAGACCCTTCTATTCGGTTTCGAACCTCTATGTGGTCCCGGAAGTTTTTGTAAAAGAGGATGATGAGGGCGAATACAAAGTCATCATGAATGATGATCTCCTGCCGCGGCTCAAGATCAACCCCATGTACAAGGAGATGATCGGCTCGAGCGATTCCAAGGAGACCCGCAGCTATATCCAGGAGAAAATCCGCTCCGGGCGTTTCTTCATTACCTCTCTGGCACAGCGGCAGCGGACGATCCGCAAGATTGCCGAAGCGATTCTCTCTTTCCAATCCGAATTTATGAGGGTTGGCCCCAGGGGTTTAATACCGCTGACGATGTCCAAAGTGGCCGAGGTTACCGGACTGCATGAGACGACCGTTGGCCGGGCCGTCTCGGGCAAATACATGCAGACGCCTCAGGGAGTCTTCGAGATGCGCTACTTCTTCAGCAGCAAGCTCAAAAGCGATACCCCGGAAGGGGTTTCGAATATCAAGGTCAAGACCGCTCTGTCCGAAATGATTGCCGGGGAAGATAAATTAAACCCGCTCTCAGATCAGCAGCTGGTCGAGAACTTTGAGAAAAAAGGCATCCACGTGGCCCGCCGCACTCTGGCCAAATACCGTTCAGAGCTCGGGATTTTGCCTTCTTCCCAGCGCAAGAGCTTCTAAAAAAGAGCTTTAAGAGGAGTCCTACTTCTTCAGGAGAAAGCGGAAGCTCTTATCCTCCACTCTGAAAACCGTTTTACCCTCTTTTTTCTCAGCGACCAGATCAATCACCGCCGATTTGCGAGGATGCACTTCTTTGTCCGATTTGTGAGTATGGAAGACGTAGAGGAGCTTGCCCTCCGGGTCGGTGAGAATGTCGCCGTGGCCGGTTCCGTTATGTCCTACGTTTTTGCGGCTCAGAATCGGGTTGCCTTCATAGCGGGTCCAGGGGCCCAGGGGTGAGCTCGCCGTGGCGTAACCGACGGCATATTCCGCATAGCGATAGTCATTTGCCGAGTAGAAGAGGTAGTAAACTCCGTCGCGTTTGATGACGGTTGGTCCCTCTGCCACGCCATAATCGTTGTTCCGGACGTTTTCCCAGGAATCCAAACGGGTGGAGATACATTCGCGGAGGGTATCCTTTTTGATTCCGGAAAGATCGGGCTCCATTTCCGCGACGTAAATGCGGTTGCCGCGGTCCAGACGAACGTGGAAGAAGTAGATTTTGCCGTCATCGTCAAAGAAGATATAGGGGTCAATCTGAAGAAGCTCGCCCGGGAACTTCTCCATTTTTTCCTGTTTGAAGGGGCCCAGGGGGCTTTCGGATGTGGCCAGCGCGATACATTCATCAGCGGCATAGGCTATCCAGTAGCGATCCTGATAGCGGAAAATCTGCGGAGCCCAGAACCATTTCGTGCCGAAGACGTCTCCCTTGACCAGTGCAAAGCCGTCTGTGGCACCGGCCGGACCTTCCCAGCACTTGAGGTCTTTGGAAGTATAGACCAGGAATCCATCGCGTCCGGAACCGGGCAATCCCCCTGTCCCGTAGAGGTAATAGGTCCCCTTATCCAGGAAAATGGTCGGGTCGGCCAGCGGGATGGTTTGCTCAGGCTCCGCGGCAGAGAGCGAGCCCGCACTCCAGAAAGCCGTTAAAAGAGAGAGACAACCGAGTGAAAACCACAGTTTTTTCGCTTTATTCCACATGGCCCTATTATCGAGTCTGGCGGCGCCCATTCCAAGAGAAAACTCTGATGAACCTTTGACAAAAAAAGCGTTTTAGCTCACCCTTTGGCCGAAAAGGGTGAGGTTAATAGCTGCCTCCGGGGGAATGAAGTTGAATATGAGCGACATAAAAAGAGGGGAGAGATTTTTCTGCAAGATGGAGGGTATCGGGCTGTTGGTCCTTCTTCTCCTGTTCTGGTTTAGGGGGAATCTCACGGCGCAGAGTTTCAGCCCGGCTCCGGAGTTTGCTGGCCGGAAGATGGCGAATTTTGACCAGGCTTTCGGTTTGAATGCAGTGGGCTGGAGCGTTGCGCAAAGTGCCTGCTCGGCCGGCGCCAATATCCTCGGCCCCGGAGAAGAGGCCGCCTTCACGTTTTTTATTAAGCCCGAAACACCTTATCGCGGGGCCGTTAAGCTCGAGGTCAACCGCTATGGAACCCGTATGCGCCCGGAAGCGCCCGATCAGCCGGTGATTTACCTCATTGAGAAGCTGGGGACGACGCAAATAGAGGCGCAGATTCCGGCCGAAGGCGCATTCGTGACTTTTACCCCCGAAATTGGCGAGCTCTTTGGCGGCTACCTTCTGGTCCTGGAGTTGGAGGGGAGAGGCCGGGCCTTTGGCGCATCGGTGGCGCGGGTTCTCGAGGCGGATCCGGGTCCGGTCTTCGAGCCCGGTTTCTCGGTGGATCTGGATTCAAGTCTGGAGCTTTCCCCGGTCCTTTTCAATGCTCTCCGCAAGCTCGGGATCAAGGGTGCCCGGCTGGAGACGGGCTACGGCCTTTTCCGGGAGGCCTATGCGCAATGGGCCTCTGAGAACGATGTGAGCCTGCTCCTGAACGTGGGAGGCGGAAGCCTGCCGGTCTCAGCGATGCCCTTGGACCGGGAGCGTCCCTGGCTGAGTCCCGAAGATGTACTGCTCGCGCAGGGACCGCGGGATAACTCCTGGATGAGTTCTTTTGATGAAACCTGGAGCCGGTACTGGCTGGAGCTCCTGAGCCGCTACGGCTGGCCGCTGGGCTCCATTCAGGCGCTGGAGCTTGGGCAGGCCGGACCCACGGCGAGCGAGAATTTTGCAGGATGGAGGAGCGATATTCTCCGATTTCAGGAGGTATACCGCGCGATGAGCCGGGCCGTCCTGGAGGCTCGCCAGAGCGCCGGAGTCAAAACCCTCGTGGGCGCCTCGGGCAGCTCAGCTCTGGTGGGTGAAAGTCTTTTGTCCGAGAGTGGGACCGAGTTTCTGAGCGATCTGGATTTTATCAACGCTACGGATCGGCCCCTGGCTGCTGAGCTGGCGCTGAATCCTTTTTTGAGCAGCCGCAAAAATCCCCGGGGTCCGGTGCGTTTCTGGGATTCGGGCGGCGCGCGGCTCCGGAGCGAAGAGCAGATCGCGGCGTTCTGGGCCGGACGGAGGGCTGCCGGGTTTGTGCGGACAGGGGCCGGACTTCACGTGAGCTCCCTCCTGACTCTTGAGAAGGCGCCCGGGACTCCTCAGGCGGATGCGGCAAATGAGGTCGGGAGCGTGGCCCAGGTATGGGCACCGGCCGCAGCAGCGGCTGCGGCTCAGAAATGGATCGGCCAGCGCACGTTCCGGGAAATTCTCTTCAAAAACGGGTTGCCCTGGGTCTTCGTCTTTGAAGGTTCACAGGCCTACCGGGACGGGTTGCCCACGGGCAAAGCCCATTCCGAAGATGGAACGGTCGTCGTGGTCGGGAATTTGAAAGAGAGCTTCCCTCCGGACCAGACCCCCTTCCGCTCGGTGAAGATCAATCCCGGTGCCAGCTTTTCCATCGAGAATCCCCGGGGTGAATTCCGTGTTTATGATTTCTACGGCAACCCGCTCGAGAGCGTGGCGGCCCGGATTACCCTGCCGCTAAATGGCAGCGGCTACTTCCTGAGGACCACCGGCCGCAGCGGCTCCTTCAAGCGGTTGCTCAAAGCGCTCAAGGAGGCGCAAATCCGCAACGTCGACCCGGTGGAAATCGTCGTCTATGACTTCACCGCTCCGATATTGAGGCCCAAAACCACTCTGAAAATCCGCGTTTCCAACGTCCTGAATCAAACAGTTAAGGGCAGCCTCCAGGCATTGGTCCCGGGGATTGTTTTTGAGAAGGAAAACTTTGAGCTCAAGCTCCGTGCGCATGAATCCCGGATGGTCGAGCTGCGGATTGTGCCGCATCTTTCCCAAGAGCGCGACGGCAATAACTACCCGTTAATTATCGCCTGGAGCAGTCCCGAAGGGAGCATCCAGCATGCTGAAACCCTCCACGTCCAGTGGCTGGCGCGGCATACGCCCGAGCTGGATGGAAAACCCGATGACTGGAAAGAGATTCTGCCGGTTTCGAGCTTTACGCCCCTAGCCCCGGCCGATCCGGCTAAGCCTTACGAGCCTTTCCATGATTGGCCTCTGGCGACCGAGCGCGACACGGTGAGCGGGTGGGTAGCCTGGGACGACGCCTATTTCTACTTTGCGGCCCGGACACCCGGCTTTCGGCCGATTCCCCGTTTTTCCACCCGGGATGAGGAGAGCTATTTCTATCCGCAAACAGTGAAGGATGGCTCAGCGGAACTCTCCTGGCCTGAGGGAGTGCGGCGCTTCTCTTACCGCATGGCGCCGGATTTACCCTCGGGCAATGGCAACTACAATGTGCAGATCGCCTTCAACGTCCTGCCGCCGGAGAAGAAAGGCCTGAGAGCTTTTGCGCCCGAAGCGGTGCCCCTGGCCGGCGCTTACCCCGACAGCGATTATGAGTTTGCCCTGAACCTCTGCAGTGACGGGGGAACGGAAATCTTCTGCCTGAGCCGCCCGGAGGCCCCCCGCAAACATTTCTATCCGCGCCAGCCGGTTTCGCCGCGCGATGGCGGCCCGCTCGCCGATGACGCCCGGCTTGTTATCCGGGGCGGTTTTTGCGAGTGCGCGATTCCCTGGAGCCGGATTCCGGAGGTCCGGGATTGCGTGTTGAAGGGCAAGCCGATCAAGTTCTCCTACCGGGTCAATGCCGGTGAGCGCGCCTGGGAATTGCCCCAGGGGCGCAGTGCCTCCAGAGAAAACCCGTTCACTTTCCACGATGCCGGCTCGATTCACTGGGCCAATGAGCTCCTCTTCGGCATCGAGCCCGCTCCGAAGAAATAGACTTCCTTCGGGGTGCCGTGAACCACGGATAGACACGAATAAACACGGATTCTTGAAGTGCTTTCTACAACGATGCGGGTGATTCGGTGAATTGTTTGGCAGCTTTGATCTCGAGTTTCGCGAGTCCTATTCCGTGCGGCGCCTTGAACATCCAACACAAAACATCCGTGTCCATCTGTGTTCATCCGTGGTTCTGATCAATGGTTGTTTTACCCGTGCTGGATTCATGTTATTTCACGTTTTCACGCATTGTCTTTCGGGCTGGGGCAGGCTAAAATATCTCGGCGTGAGGCAATACCGCATAACGACTGAACAACCATGAAATTTCTCAATTCCAAACCGATCTTCCTGGTGGTTTCGGCCCCCAGTGGCGGCGGCAAAACGACCGTTTGCAATGAACTCCTGGCAGCAAACCCCGATCTTCAGCGGGCGATTACCTGCACCACCCGGGCTCCCCGGACCGGAGAGGTAAACGGCAAGGACTATTATTTTCTTTCTCAGGAGGAGTTCCGGGCCAAACGCGATGCCGATGAATTCATCGAGTGGGCCAATGTCTACGGTAATTTTTACGGGACGCTCAAGAGCGAGATCATCACGCGGTTGGAGGCCGGCTGCGACGTGATCGTCTCGGTGGATGTCCAGGGTGTGGAATCGATCAGCCGCAAGGCGAAGGAGGATCCGGTATTGGGTGCCTCACTGGTGAGCTTTTTCATCGCACTGCCTTCCCTGGAGAGCCTGCATAAGCGGCTCCAGAAGCGTGCCACCGATTCGGAAGAGGTGATCCGTCGGCGTCTGGATACGGCCCGGGCGGAGATGGAGACCTGTGTCGGCTTCGATTATATTCTCCTGAGCGGCTCTATTAAGGAGGATTACCAGCTGGCCCAATCCATTCTCTGGGCCGAGAAAATGAAGCGCTCCCGGGTGAAGCCCGCAGAGCTGGAGAATTTCATTGCCTCATTTCGCTAGAAGGCGTTGACTGAAGAGAATCGCCTTGTAGGCAGAAGTTTCCCCTTCCTGTAGAGGGGCCGTTCTGCTATAAGTCCGGACGTGATGAGCAGCTTTTTAGAAACGAAAAGATCCCCCCAGGTAGTGGTCGGCGTGACCGGTTCGATCGCGGCGCATAAGGCCGTGGACCTGGTCAGCTTCCTGGTCCAGCGTGATTGCGCCGTGCGTGTGGTGATGACCGCCGACGCGCTGCGGTTCGTGACCGAGGTGCCGTTCAAGACGCTTTCGCGCAATCCGGTGGTGAAGGACCTTTACGATACCGATGAGGACTGGGTTCCGCAACATATTTCCCTGGCTGATTGGGCCGATGTCGTCGTCATCGCTCCGGCCACGGCCAATACGATTGCCAAAATCGCCTGCGGAATTGCCGATAACGCTCTCACCTGCCTGGCGCTGGCGCTCCGGCCCGAAACCGGGTTCCTCATCGCTCCGGCCATGAACGGCAGGATGTGGTCGCACGAGGCGACGGAGGAGAACGTGAGGATTCTGACGGCTCGAGGTGTGAATATGATCGGTCCGGCTGAGGGTCTCCAGGCCTGCGGCTATTCAGGCAAGGGCCGTATGAGCCCCGTGGAAGAGGTCGGCGCCCAGGTGATGGAGATGCTCAGAGAGCGCAATTTGGCCTAGGCGGGAGGATCCGCAAGCCTTTCAACCATGCAGAAGATCAGAGAATTACTGGACAAGGCCAAGGCGCTCGTTCCCGAGTCTGAGGAGATGCGCCAGCGGATACGAGTGGTTGAAAGGCATATTCTTCTGCCCATCAAGGTGGTGGCGCTGCCCATAGTCCTCTGGAAGGCTCTGGCCCAGATCTGGAGTGCGGAGGTGCTTACTCATTGGGATGCCACCATGCACATGATCTATCTCTTCTTCGTCTTCTATTTCATGATCTCGCTGGCCTGGGGGATTCTGATCTGGGGAATGGCCGGGCTCAAGCGCTGGCAGCTCCTGATTGTCCTCTTTGCGGGAATTCTGGCCGATACCCTTTTCCTGGCCGGGGTCATGGTCGGCTCGCACGGCTTTGACAGCCCTGTTTTCTGGCTCTTCTGCTTCTGGATTATCCGGACCTCGGTTTGTCTGCCGACCTTCATGATGCAGCTCAGCGTGGCTTCGATCATCTGCCTTCTCTATGTTTCCGCGGGGCTCCTGGAGAGCTGGGCCGTGAGCGCCGATGGGTTCACCCGTGAAGCGTTTGCCGAGCCGGTGGTCTTGCGAATTTTCTTCCTCGTGATGCTTTCGGTCTGTTCCATGGGGGTGCATCTGACCCTGGTGCGCCAGAAACAGGTGCGCGAAGAGGCTCAGGAGTTCTGGCTGCGTCAGGAGCAGATCCGGGCCAATGGGCGCCTGGCGGCCGAGATCGCCCATCAGCTCAAGAACCCGCTGGGGATCATCAATAACGTCGCCTACATCATCCAGAAAAAGGTGGAGCGCGGCAAAACCGATATCGACGGGCAGATTCAGATCATTCGCGAGGAGATCAACCGCTCCGACCAGATTATTACCGACCTCATGGGCTATGCCAAGCTGGCCGAGGGTACCCTGGAGCGGCTCGCCATCAATGCGGAGCTGGACCGCGCACTGGACCAGGTTTTCCCCAAAGGCACCCAGTTCGGAATTGATATTTCCAAGGAATACGCCCAGGGCCTGCCACAACTCATGATGCAGAGAAGCCACCTGGCCGAAATCCTCGTGAACCTGCTTTCCAATGCGCGGGATATCCTCGAGGACCGCGGTCAGATCGCCTTGCGTTCGCGCTTTTCGAGCGATTATGCCGTGATTGTGGAGATCGCCGACAGCGGCCCGGGAATCAGCGCTGAGTTTTTGTCGCAGATTTGGGTGCCCTACTTTACCACCAAGCGGAAGGGGACCGGTCTGGGCCTCTCCATCGTCAAACACAACGTGGAGATGTATGGCGGCACCATTGAGGTTTATTCGGAGCCCGGCCGGGGAACCTGTTTTACGATACAACTTCCTGCTCGTTCTTTTTTGAAAATGAGTTAAAATGAATCGAGCGTTGTACGACCTACGGTGAAAAAATGGAAAAACAGATGAAAAGAGCTTTGCCTCCACTGCTGATTGTGGATGATGAGAGAAACATGAGGATTTCTCTCCAGACGGTGCTTTCAGATGAAGGCTATGAAGTGATCGCAGAAGCCTCTGCCGAAGACGCTTACAAAACGCTGGAGAACAAGGAAGTCTTCATGATCATCACCGATGCCCGCCTGGGAGGGATGAGCGGTTATGATTTCCTCCGTGCCGTCAAACAGCGCTGGCAGGATATTCCCGTCTTGATGATTACCGGCTATGCGACCCCGAAACTGGCGGTGGACGCCATCAAATGCGGCGCGGTGGATTATCTGGCCAAGCCCTTTGCTCCCGAGGAGCTGATTCACAGCATCAAGCGCTGCGCCGAGCTCCATCTGCTCCGTCAGGAGAATTTAACCCTGAAAAAGGCCAGCACCGAGCAGTTTACGCTTTCCCATATTATTGGCGATCATCCCTCCATGGCCGAGCTGAGGAGCCTCATCGAGACCGTCGCTCCGACCGATGCCACGGTTCTCATTCTGGGCGAGAGCGGCACGGGTAAGGAATTGATCGCCGGAGCCATCCACTCCCTGAGTCGACGCAAAGCCGCTAATTATGTGCGCATCAATTGCGCTGCCATCCCCGAGACTTTGCTCGAGAGCGAGCTCTTTGGCCATGAAAAGGGGTCCTTTACCGGTGCGCTCAAGCGGAAGATCGGCCGCGTGGAAGAGGCTGACGGCGGTACGATTTTCCTGGATGAAATCGGCGATATGAGCCGTTCGCTCCAGGCAAAACTCCTTCGCTTCCTGGAAGATGGCACCTTTACACGAATTGGCGGCAATGAAGAGCTCCAGGTGAATGTCCGGCTGGTGGCCGCCACCAATCGCGACATCGTCGAAGCCATCCGGCAGGAGTCTTTCCGCGAGGATTTGTTCCACCGCCTCAACGTGGTTCAGTTTTGTCCGCCTCCGTTGCGCGAGCGCGGCGGCGACGTGATGCTCCTGGCCCAGTTTTTCCTCAGGCAGTTTGCCGCATCGCTCAATAAAACGATCGAAGGCTTCAGCGAGGCCGCAGAGCAGAAGCTCACCCGCCATCACTGGCCCGGCAACGTCCGCGAGCTGCGCAATGCGATCGAGCGGGCCGTCATTCTGGAGCGCGGCAAGTGGATCAGCCCGGAAAATCTGCCCAGTTTCCAGATAGAAAGCCGTCTCAGAAAGGACACGATCAACTATCTCTCCTTCGATTCGTACGAGGAAATACTTGAAGACTGTGAGCGAAATATGTTACTCAATGCCCTTGAGCTGTGCGATTACAGTCTTCCGAAGACGGCTGAATGTCTGAAAATCACTGAGGCACTTCTCAAGAAAAAAGCGCAGAAGCTCAATCTGATTGTTGGGTCGATGGGTTCCGGTGGCAGGGCGGCAAGGTAATGAGCGTCCGGATGTTAAGTTTGGTATCTTTTCTGCTTTCTTTGACAGGCAGGGGCCGAAGTAAGTAGCGTATGATTTTTAATTCTCTAAATTCTGTTTTAGCTCAATCAGTTGTTCAGACACTTGAACAACCTGATCTAGTCAATTCTACCTATAAGTTCAATATTGAGACGATCTGCGGCGTTCTGCTCCTTCTGGTGATGGGGATCGGTGTGGGTATCTGGATCGGCTACAAGAATGTCAAAGGGCGCAAAGTCCGCGTTTACCGCACGAGCAGCCGTCACCACCATTCCTCCTCAAAACGCAGAAGCAGTTCCTCTTCCGAAGAAGAGGGTTCTGAGCGCGAAGAAGAAGAGGAGGATAAAGAAGAGACTTCTGAGAGCACCCCGAAAGAGGTGGAGACTGATGACGAAGAGAGCGAGGAGAGTGAGGATCGGGAGAGTTCTTCGGAAGGTCACAGCAAATCCCGTAAGCGCCGGCATCGCCGCGAACACCGCCCACGGGGTACGAGTTTAGCCGAAAGTGGAGAAGGGCTGCCTCCTCCGCGTCCGCCGGGAGTTCCCCCTCCGGCTTTCATCAAGAGAGACGAATAAAATTGTGCAGCCGAGCCTGTCCAGCCAGGAAATCACCCGCAAAAGCGCATCCAATCTCGCTTTAGCCTTCATATTACTTCCCAAAGAGAAACGCAAAGCGATGGTTTCTCTTTACGCTTTCTGCCGGCTGGTGGATGATATTGCCGACGAAGAAACCGCTTCAGTACCGGAGCGGTTCCGGGAGATCAACCGCTACCGCGAGGGACTCCAGAAAATCTTCGATGGATTGAGTCCCGAAATCCCCTTTCTGGAGGAGTTCGCCCCTATTATCCGCCGCTATCACATCCCCTATGATCTCCTGAATGACCTTCTCAAGGGAATGGAAATGGACCTGGAAGGCGTTGAATACCAGACCTGGGAGGACCTGGATTTATACTGCTACCGGGTGGCTTCCTCGGTGGGATTGATGAGCCTGAGGATTTTCGGTTTCACCCGCCCGGAAACTGAAGAATATGCGCTGGCTCTGGGCCGTGCCCTTCAATATACCAATATCCTGAGAGACGTGAAAACCGACCAGCAGAAGGGGCGGCTCTATCTGCCTTCGCAAGAGCTGGCCCGGTTCAACGTGAGCCGCGAGGATATCTTTGCCGGACGCTATACGGAGAACTACCGCCGGTTTGCCGAGGCTTACAAAGAGCGTGCTCTGGGCTATTACCGCCGGGCCCGCGAGGTTCTGCCCGAAGTCGACCGCCCGAACATGATCGCCGCCGAGCTCATGGGGGCCGTTTACTGGCAGCTTTTCCTGAAACTGATCCACTTTCAATACGACGTCTTCAGCCACGAGCGGATCCGCCTCACCAAGTGTGAAAAAATCCGGCGGATATTGCTCACCTGGTTGCGTTTCAAGCTCGGCTTGCGCACTCCTCATTACGGGGTGTTGAAAGGCGAATAAATGGGTGCGGCTTTATCGAGAAGATTGATCGTCAATGCGGATGATTTCGGCAGAGATCCCGCCGCCAATGAGGGAATCACTGAAGCGCATGACCGGGGAATATTGACCTGCGCCAGCCTGATGGTGAATGAGCCCAGTGCCGCGGCCGCAGTCGAGCTGGCACGCAGCCGGCCAGACCTGGGCGTGGGGCTGCATCTGACTCTGGTTTGCGGACATGGTGCGCTCAGCCCTGAGCAGGCGCCTCATCTGGTGGATGGCCGGGGACGCCTCTCCGACAATGCGCCCAAAGCCGGAATGCTCTACTTCTTTTCACGGGCGGCACGGGCGGAGGTCGAGCGGGAGATTACCGCTCAGGTTCAAAAATTTAAAGAGACCGGTTTGCCGCTGGATCACGTCAATGGCCACCTGCATCTTCATCTCCATCCGGTCGTGTCCGATATTCTCCTGGACCACGCAGAGGAGTGGGGGATAGACGCGATGCGCTGGAGCCGCGACCTTTTCTGGATGAGCTGGAAGCTGGGCTCGGGGCCTCTCTTTTACCGTGTCCTGCACGCCGTCATTTTCAATCTCCTTTGTCTGCGGGTGAAAAAGCGCTTCCGCAAAATGGGCATCCGCCATACGCCTCGAGTCTTCGGCCTCATGCAGACCTCTCACGTGGCATAAGCCTACCTCCTGAAACTCCTGGAGCACCTGCCCCCGGGCGATTCGGAAGTCTATTCCCATCCCTCTACCGAGGCGAAATATCAGAAGGAATTCTCAGCCCTGACTTCTCCAAACGTCCTCCGCAAAATGAAGGAGGAGAGAATCGAGCTCATCTGCTATCGCGACCTGTAATGAAGCGGCTAAATGCCGTTCAGGGTACGCCTGAGCCAATCCAGAGCGAACTGCGCCACCGAGAGCTTGAAGCTTTCCCGGTCATAGGGGTAAAAGAGTTTGTGGGTCTGGGTTCCGCCGGCTGAGCTGAGCGACACGAAGACCGTTCCCACCGGTTTATCCTCCGAACCGCCTCCGGGCCCGGCAATGCCGGTGGCCGAGATCGCGTAATCAACTCCCAGTCGTTCCCGAAGACCTGAAGCCATTTCCGAGGCAACTTTTTCGCTGACGGCCCCATGGAGCTTGAGCGATTGCGGGTCGACTCCCAGGAGGATGACCTTGGACTCATTGGAATAGGTGATACAGCTGCCGAGGAAGACTTCTGACGCTCCGGGCACGTTCGTCAACTGATTCGAGATGAAGCCGCCGGTGCAGCTCTCGGCCGTGCCAACGGTCTGGCCTCTCTGACGCAGTAGGCGAACCACGATATCGCAGAGTTTCTCGTCGTGCTCGGTATAGATTTTGTCGCCCAGAGTATCGCGGGAGAGCTTCTCGGCAATCCGCACGATCTCTTCTGCACTGTCACCAAAAGCGCTCAGCCTCAAATCCACTTCTCCCACGCGGGCGCAGTAGCCGATCTGGAGCCCCTGATGGACCAGCTCCTCAAGCTTGGGAGCGATCTCCATCTCGATGAGCGATTCTCCCACGCAAGCCGTTTTGAGCGTGATGGAGGCATGTTTCTGATGATTGGGCAGCTTCTCCTTGAGGAGCGGAATCACCCTGTCGCGGAACATCGGCCGCAGCTCGCGCGGAGGACCCGGGAGCATGATGAGGAGCGCTTTCTCCCCGGAAGAATTGAAAGGATTATGCTCCAGCTCGATCAAAAGCCCCGGCGCAGTCCCGAAATCATTGGCGATGACGAGTGCTCCTTCGGGATACTGTGCCTGAATTTCGCATTTGAACGGGATTTCACGCCCGCGGGATTGAAAATAATTGCGAATGTGTTCCAGTGTCGGTTCATGCACGAGGGTTCTCCTGTGGAAAAGTTTCGCGATCAGTCCGCGGGTCAAGTCATCGGAAGTGGGCCCCAGTCCCCCGGTCAGAATAACGGCATTGGAGCGGCTCAGCGATTCCTGAACCGCATCCACAATGGCTGAGCTTTCATCGCTGACCGATACCTGGCGATGCACCGTGTAGCCCAGCTCATCGAGTTGAGCGCAGAGCCACTGATGATGCGTATTGAGCACGCGGCCGATCATGAGCTCACTGCCCGTATTGATAATTTCAATTGCCATGCTGCGAAAAAATCCTGTTTTTAAAGAGTATCCTTCCCGATGTTGTTTTTTGCCGGGAGCAATGTCCGCGTCCTTACGTGGGCACAGTCGAGCTTATAGCGCAGTGAGCCTCAGCGTCCAGAGTTTTATGAAGGAGGAATAAGAGAAAAGAGAGAACAGGCTTGCACAAAAAGAAGGGCATAGTGCAAAAGTACCGGCAGATTTGCCGTTTTATACCTGAAAAAAAGACAAAAAAACCGGGCTCCTTAGATCAGGGGATGACCCAGGAGCCCGGGGAATTTACGAATTAAACACACTCTTGTAGATCTCTGATAGGATACCCCCAGACCGTTATGTGTCCCGACCCAGGGAAATTGTTTTAAAGAACACCCACACACTTTCGATCCGCATGATCTCAAGCCGTGTGGCTCTCATCTGCGAAAGAGTATAGCGGATACTGAAAAAATGGCAAGCGATTTTTAAAAATTTTTCCAACTATTTTTCAGCAGTCTTTATAAACCCCTTATAATGAGCATGATATTGGTTGTAAAATTTTTTCATTTTTCTCGAAAAAACCGGGTTTCGGGCTCAAACACGCAAAAAAACCGCAAAAAAAACTGTGAAAAAAGTGGGCCTTTCCGGTTTTTGCCCTTGTTTTCCGGGGGGTAGAGGTCTAGCCTTAGGCTCGAAGGTTCGTTTTAACAGCTAATACACAACACACTCGCAAAATATGAATGATCAAAATGATAAAAAGGCGGCCCCGTCCCAAATGAAAAAAGGGACCTGGTCGGTTCGTACAGGGATCCTCCTTTCGACAATCTTTCTGGCAGTGCTCTTCTACTGGCTTTTGGGCTTTGCCACGCATGATATACGCTCGATCAAGGGACCTGACTATGATTTGTTCTTTGAAGAGAAAATAGGCAAGGAACTCAAGGACAAGAACGAATCGCTCACCGCAGAAATCAGCCGTCTGAATATGGAAATCAGAGCGCTCAGTGAAGAGCGGGATTTGAATTCAAGTGGCTTCAAAATTACGGAGGTGGCACTGGAGCAGCTCAATAAACAGATCGCCTCGACAAAAGATGATGCCGAGCGTGAAAGGCTCAACCAGGAACTGGAAAAGTTTCTGAAAACAAGGGATAGGGATCAGGAATTGCAGGAGAAGATCAGTAAATGGATTCTGGAGCGGCAGGATATGGAAAGAGAGCTGACTGGGGTTCAGAAAGAGATAGATTCCCGGCGTACTGCCGCCGGGAAGGTATGGGACAAACAAGGAGAATCGCACCGAACCAAACTGGCACTCCTGGAGCTGGCGCTGATGGTTCCTCTGCTTTTGCTCGCGGGCTATGCCCTGCTGCGGGTACAGAAGAAACAGGGGTCGCTCCTTTTCCCGGTTCTCCTTGCCTTTGTCTGCGCGACGTTGGTGCGGCTTTTCTTCACCCTGCATGAATACCTGCCGAGAATCTGGTTTAAATATATTGCGATTGTGGCGGTGATCGTGGTCATAATTCGGTTCCTGGTCTATCTGGTTGGGCTGGCCACGAGGCCTCGTCCCGACCGGTTATTGCTCCAGTATCGTCAGGCGTATGAGAAGTATCTCTGCCCGATCTGCGAGTATCCGATTCGCGTAGGTCCGCTCAAATATTTGTTCTGGACCCGTAAAAGCGCGGTCAAAACGTTGGCCGGAACGCAAAAGCGGCAGGCCCCGTCTCTGAATCAGCCCTACACCTGCCCGGCCTGTGGTCAGATTCTTTTCGAAACCTGTCCCGATTGCGGCAATATCCGCCACACGCTCATGGAACACTGCGAGCATTGCGGCGCCCGCAAAGAGGTCAAAACTCTTTTCTAGAATTTTCCGAAATTTCTCACGGGGGAAGAGCGATTACTCCTCTTCCTCCGCAAAATTCTGCCAGATTTCCGAGGTGACCGATTTGAGTTTGCCACCGCGGGCACTGCTTTTGGGAAGGGTATCGCTGGCGACGAACTGTACGTGGGTGCATCCGTTGCCCCGAAGGATATGGCTGACCCTTTCGTTCAGGGCGTTGAAAAAGGCAGTCCGGTCGGTTTCATCAGGGTAAACGGCGCGGAATTCAAGCCGGTTCCTCTGGGTCTGCGCGAACTGATAGCTCAGGACTCCGGGCATGTCGTTCATCAGGGTGGTGAACACGATGGAGGGCAGGAGGATATTTTCGAAGATGACGACGTCCGATTCACGGCCATGGACGGTGATGAGCTGCCGCTTGGAGCCGCATCTGCACGGCTTGGACATCGGCTGCACCCGGTCGTCGAGCCGATAACGGATGATGGGCTGGACGAAATTGGAAAGATCGGTCACCAGGACGCTGTCGGAGATTTCCATGGGGCATACGGGCCGGTCTTCTTCATCCACCGGCTCGAGAATAATCCAGTCTTCATTAACATGGAGCTTGCCGCAGGGGCAGGTCATGGCGATTTCTCCGCCTTCGGCCGCACAGTAATCGTTCAGGACCGTGCAATTCTCGAATGCGTTTCGAAGGGCCGCGATGGTTGCCTCGGTCAATTGCTCGGCAGAGGAGAGGATGAGGCTTGGGGCAATCTGCAGCCGCCCGTGGATTTGCTCCAGAGCCAGCACGCCCAGGAGCGAAGAGTACCCGCAGAGGGTTGCCGGTTGGAATTCGTTAAGTTTGCGCACCAGCTCCGGGATCGGCTCAATCGTGGAGAGTCCCAGGATATTCTCGGATTTCTCCGGGAAGAGCCGCTTGAGCTTTACGTAAGAGATGTAGTTGGCCGAAGGAGCGTTTTTCAGGAGGATGATGGCGATGCGGTTGCAGTCCGGCCGGAAAAGCTCCGGGGGGATCCGCCCCAGGAGGCGTTTGAGCCGAAAAGCCTGATGGACCTCCTGATGGAGTTTATCCCGAACCACGATGAGCGGCGCGTCGGAAGTTCCCGAGGTGGTCACCAGTGAATACTTGCCCATGAACGGGGTCGCCATGTTCTCCGGGTTTGACAGGAAAGCTTTGGCGTCGTCTTTGCGAATGGCAGGATCGGTCACCCATTCTTCAAAATTCTGCTCCAGAATCGCCCTCTCCTGAACAGGAAGCTCATTGAGCGTAAAGTTCTCCGGGTCAATATCCCGGTAAAGCTTGGAAAGATAGGGGGAGTGTTCTTTGGCGTGAAGTAAAAGCTGCTTGAGCCGGTTAGCCCTTCTTTCGAGGGAAACCACCCTTGGCGTGGCGTCAAAAACTTCAATCTCTCGAATGATCTCTGATTCAGGCATAAGCACCCTCAGTCTTTTCAAGAACCCTCTAGAAAATACAACTAAAAAGCTCATTAGACCAGTAAAAATCGACGTCTTCCATCCCGGCCGGATTCTTCAGCGAAACAGAAACAGGAAGATAGGTGAATAACTTTCTACCGATAAAAAGGTTAAAACCGAGAGGGAAAAATTCTCATTGCTCCCTACTTTTGGCTTTAATCGTTCAGAGAGTTCGATATAATCTCGGGCGGTATGATGTGTAAATCTTGGTCTTCGAGGATATCTTTGCTGTACGTGACGGCGTTGCTTTTGACCGGCGCTACTGCGGCTCCCTTCTCTTTGAAGCCCGCGAAAGTGTCGGTCCCGCCCCAGGGAGCGGCAACTCAAGCGGCTCCGGCTGCCCCGGCTGCCCAAGCCGTTCCGGCCGGTGAGCGTGAACCGCTGACCCGTGGACCTGCAGTCAGAACGGTCACGGAGGATGCAAACGCGGTGAGGATCTACACCGTTGATTCTTTCTACATGACTTTCAAGGTGGAACCCACGACCGGCAAGTGGGAGCTTCAGGAGAAGCTCAGCAACACCCGCGGCGGCGAAGTCTGGAGCTCAGGTGAAAAAAGCTTTGGCGAAGTAACTTACCAGATTGATGACCGCCTCTTTACGGCCGAGCTCAAGGATTGCGAGGTAGCGGTTCATGGACGCGGACTCAAGATGACCTTCCGCCCCGTGGCCGAGATTGCCGATATGAACCTCTCGATCCTGGCGATGCTCTCCAGCGATCAGCCCAAAATCACTTTCACGGTTCATCCGGCCCGCCAGCTCAATATCGTTTCGATCAAGCTCATGGATGGCGCTTTCCCGCTGACTTCCGAAGATGCCGGAGCCGGGGTACTGGTGCCGGCCCGTGCCGGTATGTTTGTCCCGGCCGATTCAGGCAAAACTTTTGAGCGTGAGTTTGGCGACAGCGCCTATGAAGGCTGCCATATCCGTCTCTGGGGGCTCACCAAGAATAATACCGCCGCTTTCCTCACCTGGGATGACAGCTATACCTCCCTGGGTCTGAAGAGCGAAATCGATTCCAAAGGCAAGCAGACGCTGAGCACCTCCATTATTCAAAAGAAAAACCCCGGCGGATTCAGTTTCTACGCTTGCGGTAAGGGTGATTACAATGAGATCGCCTCCGTTTATAAAACCAAGGTGGCCGAGAAGGCGGGTTTCTACGTCCCCTGGTCGGTGAAGACCAAGGAGAACAGCCTGCGCAAGAATCTTTGGGGCGCAACCAATTTCAAACTCTGGAGCGTGCTTGATCGCAAAATGGATGAAGCCGGCCAGAAAGAAGAACATGCCGTCGTCAACTGGACCTTTGAAGAGGCCGGCAAAGTGGCCGAGCATCTGAAGAATGACCTCCAGATGGATGATGTCCTCTTCAGCATGGGCGGCTGGATCCACAGAGGCTACGATAACCAGCATCCCGATATTCTCCCGGCGGCTCCGGAATGCGGTGGCAACTGGGAACTCCGCAAAGCGGTCTGGGCTATCCAGAATGCCGGCTACACCGCCTGCCTGCACGATAACTACCAGGATATGTACAAGGATTCCCCGAGCTGGGATGAGAAGTATCTCTCTAAAAATCCCGATCAGAGCATCAAACCCGGCGGAGTTTGGAATGGCGGCCGCGCTTACCTGACCTGCTCCAAAGCCGCGATCGACCTGGCTAAACGTCCGCAGAATTTGCCCGAAGTGCTCAAAATCACCCAGGCCCGCGCCTATTTCATTGATACGACTTATGCGGCCGGCCCCATGGAATGCTATGACCGCACTCACCCGATCGATTACGATGGCGACATCTACTGGCGCTCCAAGCTCAGCGATTATGCCCGCGACATGTTCGGCATCTTCGGCAGCGAGGATGGACGCGAATGGGCCATCCCCCATGCGGATTTCTTCGAGGGAATCACCGGCGTGTCAGGAAATGCTTACCATACCTACAAGATCGAAGAGATGGGAGCCACCCTGGTTCCGGTTTTCGAAATGGTTTATCACGACACCATCGCCGCCTACGGCAAGTATGGTTATGATCACAAAACAGCGGCACCGTTCGTCCTGCGTCATATCACTCTGGGCCGTCCGCTCTACCATCACAGCGTGCCTCCTCATCTCTACTGGCAGGGTCAGGAAAAGTGGGATAGCGCAGATGCGGCTCTGGCTCCCGAAGCCGTCTACACCCGCTCCGAAGGCGGTTGGACTGCCGGAATGCACCCCTTTGACGTGTTCGTTAAAAACACGCACGAGATTCTCTCTCCGCTCAATAAGCTGACGGCTGAGATGCGCTTGACCCGTTTCGACTTCCTCACCCGGGATAAAAACGTCGCGCGCTCGGTCTTCCAGGGCGAAGGCAAAACGGTGATCGCCACGGTCAATTACGGGGTTGAGCCTTTCCGCTCCGTCTCCATCATGGGAGAAGATTTCCAGATTCCTCAATACGGGTTCGTGATCGAATCCAGCGACTTTGTCGCCTTCAATGCGAGCCTCTATAACGGAGTCGAATATGCGGAACCGGTCCTTTTCACTCTCCGCAGCCTGGACGGCAAGCCGGTCTGGAATTCTGCACAGGTGCAGGTTTTCCACGGTTTTGGTTCACCGATGCTGAAAATCGCCGGCAAGGAGTACACGGTTGAGCGCGACAGCGTGATCAGCACCGCCGGTTCGGGCAAACAGAAGGCAGGCGCCGCTGAGCCCAAAGTTTCCGAAGAGGTAGAAGCTCCTCAGGAGCCGGCCGTGGAAGCCGCTCCGGAAGCAGCGGTTGAAGCCGCCCCGGAATCTGCTCCCGTACCCGCCGTAGAACCGGCCCCGGAAGTGGCCCCCGCACCTGCCCAACAACCTGAAAAGGAGAAAGCACCCGCCAAGCCGGTGCGCCTCCGCGCACACCCTCGCAGCTAGCGGCTGCGTGCGCCATCCCATCACCGAATGGCGAATTATTCTGATAATGACCCTCTGCCCGGCCCTTCTGAAAAGAGAGCTGGGCAGGGTCATTTTAAGCCTCCTCCTCTTCCGGAAGAGGCCGCTGTTAAGCCCTTGAAAATCCCGGACCTGGGCAACCTTTCCCAGACCGATCTGCCCGAAATCGAAGAGGGCACCAAGCTCATCCCGGCACCCTCCAAGCGCCTTGCCATGGAGTGGGGCCTGGTCTTGAGCAGCCAGCGGATTACCTACACGGTCATGCACCCCCATAACGGGCGCTGGTTCCTGAAAGTGAGTGCCGAAGACCATGCCCGCTCGCTGGAAATGATCCATCTCTACCTCTTCGAGAATCGGCACTGGAGCTGGAATCGGGAGATGATTCTGCTCCGCGGCAAGCTCTTCAGCTGGGGCGGACTCTACTGGGTTTTCCTGGTCCTCCTGGTCTATCTGCTCAACTACCTGACCCACGATGCGCTCAAGACTTACGGCATCATGGATTCGGAGCGGGTTTTGATGAACGGGGAGTGGTGGCGTATCGTTACGGCGACCTTCCTCCATGCTGATATCGGCCACCTGGCCAGTAATTTAAGCCTGGGCATCCTGCTTTTCGGACTGGCTATGGGCTACTATGGAGTAGGCTGGGCCCTGATCGGCGCCTCTCTGGGTGGGTTTTGTGGCAATCTGCTCAGCCTCTTTCTTCACCAGAGCCAATATCTGAGCCTGGGCGCCTCGGGTGTCGTCACGGGAGCGCTGGGCCTCCTCACCATTTACTGGCTCCCCTGGATCTACGCCAAGAGCCGTCCGCTCCGCTTTGCTTATTCGATGCTGGCGGGCTCGGCCCTCATTTTTATCCTCGCCGGACTCTCCCCGGACCCGCAGGTGAACGTGCCGGCGCACCTGGGTGGGTACCTGGGCGGCATTTTCTTCGGCGCGATTCTGATCTTCATTCCGGATCGATTCCTCGAAAATACCGAGCTCAACGTGGCGCTCACGATTCTCTGGTTCGCCTTCTCGGCTTTCTGCTGGTTCCTGGCCGTCCAATACTGAGATCACCCCTGCGGCGCAGAGGCAATTGAACCGCAGATTCTGCAGATTCACACAGATAATTGCAGCCCGAGGATCATTCCCTTCCGGTACATCCTTTAAAATCTGCGCCCATCTGCGTAATCTGCGGTTAAAAAAATTTGAAAATAAACGTTTGCATAACCTCAAAAATCATCCACAATGCCGGGTGGAATTATTGTGTAAATGGTGTAAGCCCCTTATAAACTCGAAATAACCCGAAATATAAACGAATTATCACGTGACTGATCAGCTGACAACGACGGATGCGACAGGACTCAGGGGTGCATAGAAGTTGAGTAAAAGAAGTTAAAAATCGATGAAACAAATTTTATTCCTACTAATTGCGTTAGCGCTTCTGCAGGGATGCGTAAAGAAAGCAGAAAATTCTGGCCCTTTCAAAGAGATTTTCAACCAGTTGGACGCTGCCCGCCAAAAGTCTCTTCCTCCTGAAGAGGTTCAGAAAATAATAGTCCAAGTGAATGATGATTTACAGGCAATGGGGACGAATGTGCTCACCTGTGTGGTTGAAGAAATGAATTCATTTAAAGTTGCTAAAATAGATTATCCGTGGGAGGACAATAAAAACATTGAAAATCGTTTCAAAAATTTAAAACTTGTATTCAGCCTTTTAAACAAAGATATGGAGCCTATCATCCCTGAATTTGTTGCTAATTTAGATACTAATCGGAATTTTTTAGCAGGTATATCAGGACTGTTAAATTGCGGAAGTTTGGGGATGCCCTATCTGGAGGCGGCTCTCAATCATCCTGATGAACATATCCGAGAGGCAGTTACTATCAGTTTTATAGCTAAAAAAAACCTATTTTCAGATTGGGAACTGAGTCCTGAACTTTCAAAAGCTGTTTACGCTGCATCCGTTTCACTTCTGGAAAATAAATCTGAAGACCTCAGAGTTTTGGCTGCTTTTGGAGTGGCTAGTTATTGCACTAATCCTGAAGAAAGCATTTCGATCTTGATGGACCGTTTTACGAAAGAAACCAATGCTATCATGCGTGTGGCATTCATCAAACTCTCAGCACAAGTTTATCGGGAATTCTCTTACTCTGATAAAAGTTTTTTGGCCACTTTAGAAGAGATAGCCAAAGACGAAAATAATGAGGATACAGTGAGAAAAACAGCCCGATCTGTTCTTAAAGATATCGCCGAGAAAAATTCAGAATAATATTATAAAATATATATTATGAAAATATTAATTGGTATAGCTCTTGGTTTCTGTTTAACAATATTATTATTTATTTTGTTAGCAAATATTCCTTCATATGTGGGGCCGCCTTTCGATGTAGATAAAATTGATATAGTCAATATATACGAATATCGATCTGATTATGAAAAAAAGAACAATGAAATATCGGATGATCAACCTATATATCGAATGGTTGGAGAAGAAGCGCGATCATTTCTTAAGGAGATTAGGCCAAATTTTAAATTTGCAGAAGTATCTTATCCTAAATTAATATATTCTATTGAAATAAAGGAAGAAGATGCATATTATTTAGGAAAGATTTATCCAGGTCTAGGTACTATTGAAATTGACGATTATTGTGGAAAACTTACTGGAAAATCAAAAGAAATAGCTAGTTCTTTATATACAAAATATAGAAATGAAAACGGAACAAGATTAACTTTAATTCAAATTCAAAGCGCCGTTAATGCATTAGAAAGTAAAAATAAAGCAACTATAGATAATTTAATTGAAAACGAATATAAAGAATTAAAATTAAAAGTAAATGAAAAATTATCTCTATTAATAAAAAATGAAATTTATAACAATTATAATGAAGAAGACTTTGAAAAATATTATAAAAAAGACGACTGGGGCACTCCATTCAATGTGGATTATACGACCAACCTGACCGGGCTTTCAGAATCACTTTCTAATTCTTTAAGTAAATTCTCGATTGCTGTCTGGTCCAGCGGCCCCAACGGAATAGACGAAAGATGCCTCGGGGATGACATTCCCTGGCCTGCCTCCAGTGAGTATTAAGCGCAGGAAAGAAGGACAACCAAAGAGAAAGTGTAATGCTATGAGAATCGAGATTGGCACCATGTCCGAGAGTATCTCCAGTTATTTAATGGTATCACCGAGAATAATTCATAAAATATTTTATGTATAAAAATATTTTATTAAATTTAAATTATTTATCAGTATTACTGGTAATTTGTATGTTGCTTTCTGCCTGTGGCGGTGATGCAGCTAAGCTGGAGAATCCAGAAAAATTGTCTGTTAAAGAACTACTAACCTATTTGAATGAGAATGATATTTTAGATGTACAACATCAGAATGGTACTTTGCTTTTAGAACGGGCAGTCCCAGGTTCTTTGAAATTCGAAATACACAAGATATGTATGGATGAATTGCGTTCAAGAGGGACTAATGCTTATCCTCAGATTATTACTGAGCTCAATTCACTTCATTATGGTGAAACCCCATCTCAGGAAGAAGAAAAACGAATTAGGACACTCGCAAATGTTTTTATTCTTTTTAGAACAAATATGTCCCCATTTATTCCTGAATTGGAATCAAATTTAGAATCGAACAAAAATTATATCGCTTCCACTGCAGGTTTTGCAGCGATGGGGCAGGAAGGGATTCCTTATCTATTGAAAGGAATGACAAACCATTTTGGGCCGGTTCGAGGATATTCTGCTCGTAGTCTTACGATCATAGAAGAATCCTTGAGTAAAGAAGAAATAGCTCGTCTATCTGAAGAAGTTATCCCAGCTTTTCTTTCTCTATTAAAAGACGAATATGACATGGCAAGGAAGTTCGCTCTAGATGGATTGTATGTCTTTTGCACAGAAGAAGAAGCGGAAGAGTGCATTAATAAGCTCCTCGAATGTGAGGCGATTGAACCTGTTTTTTATTTTCGCTATAATATACTTGCTGTAACGGCATATCTGAGTAAATCTTTTAATATTAAAACTAATGATGTAATAGATATTCTAAAAACAAGATTAGAAAATTCTGATATTGAGCTTGAAAAAAAGTTGCTCACAAAAGTTTTAGACAGAAATTTCAAAGCTTCTATGGATGAAAGTGTTACATCAAACCAATCTGATTCAACCAAAAAGACGGATGCTGAAAATGGAAACAATGTAGTGACTCCGAAAGCCAAAGCAGAAGTTCAGAGTGAGTGAAGGGAACGGGCACCTCAATATCAAAGTAATAATTTATATTACAAAATATAAAAAAATTAAGATTATAATATTCTCAATTCCATTATTCTTTTTTATTTTAGTATGTTCGTTTATTGTGCTGAGTGGGAGTGATAGGTACCATGAGAAGCGTCATAGAAAATATGCTGAGGAAACAAAATGCTTGGCAGAACTTAGGATAACAAGTTTAAGAATATATATTTCTGACGAATTAGCGAAAACAAATAGTATTGAAAATATATGTAAAATTCTTAAAAATGATGGTCATCTTTCTTTCTTCGATTCGTATGGTCATGAAAATATTTTCTTTAATACGAACATTTTTCTTTGGGTGGATTATTCTAAAAAAGCTAATACCGAAAGTTCAAAAGACAAAGATATGAGAAGATTGGCGGTCGCTTTAAGAATGAAATCTGATAAATATTTAGGCATTAGATTTGACGGCACATGGTGTAAGACAAACGCAATTTCAACAGAACTACATAATGTTCTGGTTGAATGAAAGTAAGATGGGAATATTGAGTGGAATGTCGAATTATTTTATCGTATGGTTATAAATAAAAATGAACATAGTTTCTATAACAATAAATCAATTTATAATAATTTAAAATAAGATGCTGAATTATATGAAAAAATAATGAAGCAAAAAAATAAGTGATCCGAAAGAAAGTTATCGTGTGCAATGGAAAAATAAAAATTATCTATTTAGAGGAGACCTGATTATCTCTCAGACAGGCAGCCATTTTTTAATAATTGGACCTGATGCTCCTTACCCATCTTCGACTTCTGAAAAAACTGAAGAAACTAAGGAAGAAAGTCTGGAATAATACAGCAGGTTTGGCGATCTCGGGCTATGGGATGGCTTCCGGGGTGCTCAAATGGATTTTCCGGGAATATGATTTGGTAGAGAAGAAAAAATTGTTAAATAGTATATGAGAAAACTGTTTTTATTTTTTGTGATGGTTAATGTTTCTCTGCTTCTTTCCGGTTGCAGAACGACAGACCCTATTGTCGGAAAAAATGTTAAATCAAAAGGATCCGGATCACTCGGGAATTTCATTATCATGAAAGTATTCGAGTATTCGACCCCAGAGTCTATAGATTTTGGTATGTTATCCATTCCGACAGGACAGCTAAAGGGAAGTTGGGATTGTGCAGAAGATGATTTTGGAATTGTGATACAAAGCAAAGAATTTACTTCTGAGGAGGTCGAGAAATTCATAGTTTCCATATATGGAGAACCACCATCATATACATCAGATTTGATGCCGGGGACATTCCTGATACCGGCAAAAGTCTCAGGTGCTGCTATTTCTGTTTATAAGGACTTTTCAAAGGATAATGAAGAAATAACAACCATTATTGTTAATAAGACACCAAAGTAGGTGTAGAGTGACAGTGCGAGAATTATTCCCTTCCGGTTCATCCCTTCAAAAATAATCTGTGCAAATCTGCGTAATCTGCGGTTAAACAGGTCTCAGCGGTTCCATATTAACGGAGTGGCTGGGGTGTCCCTGTTTTTCGCCCTTTTCAGGTAATTAGGAAGTCCTTCCGGTTCCAAGTCTATCTTCAGAGGGCTTGCCATTTTCTCTTCGTTCTCGTCGGAGAGTTGAAGATAAAAACCGATCACTTTGCGTTCCCGGGTATTGATTTCGACGTGGAGCGCATTGCCGTGGTCTGCGTCCGTACTTTTCTCGGGTTCCCACGCCACCCTGCAATAAGGGAGATGAATTTCGCCGGGCAATGTATAGGGGCCCTCTAAAGTGGGGGTGCAATTCGTGCTAATAAGAGACTCAAATCCTAATTTCTTCAACGTTTCGGTTGCTAGAGAGATTATGGAATTGGTTGTCATCCGAGTTTTACCGGCAAATTGTCTTATCTTCGCGTTTTTTGCGAACAAGTCTTTGGATGGAACAAAACTCATCGATCTCGATGGTGGGTATTTTTCATTGGAATTCTCAGCGAAAAAATAGTTATCCGGAGATCGGAAACTGCTCACATATCCCGCCTTATCGAACTCAAACCAAAAATGGTTTGTCAGCTCTATGCTCCCGGCAACTTCGTCCCGTATTTGCGAGGGTCTAAAAGAAAGCACCTGTTTCTCTGTGAGCGATTGATCCAGAGGCAAATCGAGTTTTTGAGCAAAATCTGAAATATGAGGCAGTACCGCTTTTAACAGCGCGTTGGAATAGGTTGGAGTAATGTGAACAAAAAGCGACTCCAGAGGAATTTCCATTTTTAAAGGGACTCCGATCTTATTTCTACCTTCTCGTGAAGAATTAAGCCAAAAACCGGTTAGTTCTTTTTCTTGCACATCCACCTCCATTTGAGAATAAATTTTTCCAGAATCCTCACTACTCCAGGAAAAAAGGCAATAAGGAATACGCACCCCAGAGTTTGGATCGTCTAATGGTCCCTCCAGTGTAGGAACACTGTCTGAGCGGGTAACATCGGTGGGATATCCCAATTTGCTAAACACATTTTGGGTAAAAGATAGAATTTCATTGGTATTCATTTCTGATTTTCCGGGTTTTCCCCGGTAATAAGAAGGACTTTTATGATAGTCCCAATCTGTGTAGAATCCCGGTTTGCTGTATGTACCGACAAAACCATCAGGGTCAAAAACAAATCGTGCCCCATTTTTCAAATCAACCGTGCCGCCATATTTTCCCGGCAATGGATCGGCCCGGAAATGTTTTACCTGGTCTATCCGAATCGGAGTTTCTACATTCAATTCAACTTTTTCAGCAAAATCAGAAATGCGCGGCAAAATAAGTTTCAGTAAAGCATTAGAGTATGTCGGAGTTATTTGCATCCATTTTTCCGTCTTGGATGTAGCCTGATTCGTCAAGGATCCTTGCGTCCGTTGAAGAAAATATTTTTCCGCATCCGGCTTTACCGCTAATTGCAATGGAGTTCCTATGTGAGGACGAACGCCGATTGTGGGAACAATGATCAAGCCTTTCAGTGCCTTTTTCTCTGTGTCTATAAAAAGGCTGATTTCAGAATTTTGCTCGGGGTCGTTGGAAAAATTCCAGGAAACGTTTGCCTGAGGAATCATTTCGCCGGTATCCAGCAGCGTGGGCCCTACTAATTTTGGCGGAATATCCGGATCAATCACGGCTTTGCTATAACCCAGTTTTTGCACTGTCTCACGAGCAAAGGTCACTATTTCATTAGTAGTCATTGTATTTGTGCCAAAATACAAAGGCATGTCTTCAATCTCTTGGATAAAAAAGTAATTCCTTGGAGTAAAAAAATCTTCTATTACGCCGCAGTTATCGTGCGTAGAAGACCACGTAAAGGAGTATTGGTTTGTAAGAGTGACTGTTATCTTGGCGCGTCCTTGCGAGTAGGTGCTGAAACTGGCAACCTGTTCCATAGCAATGGGGTGCTCAATCGGCAAATTCAGCTTTTCGGCATAATCGGAAATATGCGGTAAAACCGCTGACAACAGCGCCGTTGAATAAACAGTGGTAAGATGAATTATTCCTTCTGAAACCATTTCTTTGACAAGTTATTGTTGATAATTGGACCTGTAGCCTAAAGTGTTACACCCATTTGGATAAAGCCCCCAGTAACCGAATACTTTGATTTTTTCCACATCCCGCGAAACGGCAAAGGGATATGAATAGTTATTCCTGGCTCGATCCAATGCATATTTGACTCCTCCACTCTCGGGTGGGTCAACTGCAGGCCTTTGACCCCATTCATATAAAAAATTTTGTATAAACAGTATATGATGAACTTGGAAATTGTTTCCAAATCCCGCTGTTACATTTTCTGTGAATCCAACAAAAGCACTTGGAGTTAATGCCGCAGATAAATAGCTGGACAAGGGGACGTTTTCTTTATGAATCATTCCAAAAGATTTTGGTAAGTCACCTTTAGCCGTTTGGCATCCATACAAAAAAACAAAACGGTATCCATGTCTATTTGGGTGATACGGAGCTACAGTATGCAATCTGATCGTTATTTCATCTGAGGAAATAAAACGATTTGTGCTATTTGGACTCATACCAATTCCATTATTTGCCCCATGTCCGATATAAAAGAAATTTCTTGATTCTGAATTAAAAAGAGCTGATCGCAAATTATTCCAGGCATTTTTTTGTTCTTCGGAATCTTGTTCTTCGTGTGGAATACAAAAACAGTATCCTTTGTCTATTTCATTGTCGCGTCTGTCGGGACGTACTGTGAGGCCGAAACTTTCGGCCCTATTAAAAAAATCACCACCCGCAGCAGGCAGCTCATCACCCCCAACATAACTTTCCCATGCGTCGTGGACAGCAATGACCCACATTCCATCGGTTGACCAATTGTCTGTTTGTCGATAAGAGCGTTTTTTTTGAGACTCGGCAAGAGTCGTTGCTTGAGGCGATATGGAAGCTCCTTGCGGGGCATTTGAAACTACTCTTACTACGAAGTCAAAAAAGGTCTCATTAGTATGAACTACATTATTCGGACCAACAAGATCCCAATATCCGTCAATTACCCCATCATTCGAATGACCGCCGAAGGTTCCGACATAATTAGTGCCATTACCGTAGACGTCCATTTCCCAATCAATGTTTGTATACCCTAATTGTACTTTTAGAGAAAGCCGATTGTCCAATTCTCCAAAATAATCCATCCAATCGGGGAATGATATGGGGTTGAAGACATTAACTGTAACAGGCTCCGATTCTGTGTCTCCCCCATCTCCAAGCCCGGTGCTCGGTCTCCATGAGGCAAAAGCTGAAATTTCATGAACTCCATTGCTCATGGAGGTGGTGTCAATTGTGACCTGTAAGGGAGACGAAAATGGGGCTGTCTTTATAGAGTTTCCAATTGGAGTGCCATCTTCTTCCACACATATGGTTGTCAATACGCCATCATCCAATCCCACCTCCAAAGGGATAGTGACAGTTCCTGACAGAGTCATTCCATTCGTAATACCAACCAACGAGACCCCGTGACGTACGACACGATAAAGGCGGATATCTGATGAAAAAAAAGCGTCAGTATTGGTTTCAAAGCCACCGGAAGGTATGGGGGGCTCAACGTTGTCCGAAGAACGAATAATACCGTCGCCACTTGACCAGGATTCAGTAAGCGGATCAAATAAAAGGAAACCGTTGAAGTTGTAGCCTGGAGGATAAATAAACATAGGAACAATACTTAATGGATTATCTCTTGGCATAACCCATTGTACGGGCCTTGAAGATGTATCGTAGGTTAGAGATCGAAAGGAGAGCAATTCATTCCCTGTAGAGAAGGGGCTTGCAGTTGCGCCTTTTTCGGGAGCTGCTCCTTCATGGATAAAAAGCGTTGTGTTTGTGCCCTCGGCTCCCGGCATCCAATTGGTTAACGTTTGCCAAGGAGGATTGGAGTTGAGATTTGTGCTATACTGCACAAGATAAAAGTCTGAATCCGTACTGGTCCAGGAGAGAATCGCATTGGTATCCTGAAGAGATACCCGAAGCCCTTCTACAGCCTGAGCACTGACAGCAACTGTCAGAAGTAACGCAATTCCACTGATTTTTTTTAGCGTTTTCATAGAATCTATCCGTTCGTTTTTTTTGATATCTCATGCCCTGGGTGCTGAAGGCATCCTGAACAGACGGACAAACGTAATCTATGGAAATTTGCCCAACCGTTCGCTGTCTGTTGAGCACAACACTTATCTTGGATAAGAATTTACCTTGTTTTTACTTTTTTGTCAAATTATATTTCAGCATCCCCATACTTCGCATTACTTCCAGTTCATCCACTCAAAAATAATCTGTGCCCATCTGCGGAATCTGCGGTTAAAACTGCGGTTGAAAAAACGTCCTCTGCGGTTCTTTCTCTTCCTCGGTATTCCCTCTTCGGTGCGGATATTTTTAGGCAATGGGGAGGAGAGAGTTATCTTGCGAAATGATCAGGATTTGGTTAAGTTTGCGTTATGAGAAGTTCGCTCAAAAAGATTTTTTGTATGCTGGCGGCGGCAGCGGCGGTTTTTTGTTCCGTGAGCGCACAGGCGCAGGAGGCTGCCCCTAAGACCAGCGGCAACCCGATTTTCCCGGGCTGGTATGCCGACCCGGAGGCCATCATCTATGGGGATACGTATTGGATTTACCCGACCTACTCGGCCCCCTATGACCAGCAGATCTTCTTTGACTGTTTTTCATCCAAGGACCTGGTTACCTGGACCAAGCACGAAAAGCTCATCACCAATCAGGAGGTGAAGTGGGCCCGCCGCGCCATGTGGGCACCGTCGGTGATCCAGCACGAGGGCAAGTATTATTTCTTTTTTGCTGCCAATGATGTCCATGAAGGGGAAGTGGGCGGTATCGGCGTAGCGGTATCGGATAAGCCCGAGGGCCCGTATCGCGATCTTCTGGGCAAGCCGCTGATCGGCCGCATCGTTAACGGCGCTCAGCCGATTGATCAATACGTTTTCCGGGATGACGATGGCCAGATCTACATGTATTACGGCGGCTGGCGTCACTGCAATGTCGTCCGCCTGAACTCCTCCATGACGGGCCTGTTGCCTTTCAATGACGGCTCTTTCTATAAAGAGGTTACCCCGGAGCAGTACGTGGAGGGACCCATCATGTTCAAGCGCGAGGGCAAATACTACTTCATGTGGTCTGAAGGGGGCTGGACCGGTCCCAATTATGCGGTGGCCTATGCCATAGCCGAGCACCCGCTGGGACCTTTCAAGCGCATTGACCGGATATTGCAGCCGGATAAAGAGGTTGCCTTCGGGGCCGGCCATCACTCTCTCATACGTATTCCCGGCACCGATGATTGGTACATCGTCTATCACCGCCGTCCCGTGGGCGAGACCGACGGCAACTACCGGGTGACCTGTATCGATAAAATGGAATTTGATGAACAGGGCTTGATTAAGCCGGTGAAAATGACTTTTGAAGGCGTAAGCGCCCGTCCGCTGGCAGCCAAGGCCGCTGAAAAATAAGAAGGAATATTCGGATATTTGATTGCCGAATAGGCTTGAGATTGTTAGAATCCATAAGGTGTTAAGAGAAAGGTATTCCCGGAAACACTTGGACTATTCACCGAAAAACTAGATGCTTCAAAAAGAAAGAAATATTCTGGTACAGGCGCAGATGTTTCTGGATGCCGTCCTGTGCATGCTGGCACTCTGGATGGCGCATGCGCTTCGTAATCTGATCAACGTCGATTTCCTGCCCAGCCCGGTGGAGATTGAGTCGTTCGATCGGTTTCTCTGGATGCTGCTGCTCATCCCGCTATTGGCGCCTTTTGTTTTTCACACGCAAGGGTATTATGTTCGGGAGCTTCTCCCCATAACGCGCCTGAGGCGTTATGCGGCACTGGCTCGGGGGTGTTTGCTGCTCTTCATCATCATGATCTTGGTGATGTTCTTGATGAAGTTTACGCTGGCCCGCTCGGTCCTGATTCTCTTCCTTCTTTTGATGTTCACTCTGGTGATGCTCAAAGACGAGGCTCTTCACCTGTTCCGGAAGAGCAAGATGGGTAAGACGCAGTTCCAGCGCCGGGTCATCATCGCCGCTTCAAGCAATGAAGCCCGCCATATCCGCAAAATGCTGTCCACCCTGGGCACGGTCGATTTTGAAGTCGTGGGGCACTACGATTTGGGTCAGGCAAGAGAGGAATCGCTTCTAAGCATGCTCCACGATCAGTCGGCCAATATCGTGCTGGTCGGCTCCAAATACGCTCAGTTCAGCGAGGTCGAAAAAGTGATTCAATGCTGCGAGCTCGAAGGGGTGGATGTCTGGGTCATGGCGAATTTTTTCCGGACTCAGCTTTGCACGACTTCGATCGATACGCTCCAGGGCAGCCCGCTCCTGGTTTTCCGGACCGCGCCCGACTTCACGCTGCAGACCTTTGCCAAGCAGATGTTCGATTATGTCGGTTCATTCCTGCTCATTCTCCTGCTCTCGCCGCTGTTGCTCCTGATTTGCCTGGCGATCAAGTTTACTTCGCCCGGACCGGTCTTCTTTTCTCAGAAGCGCAGTGGGCTCAACGGCATCCCCTTCACCATGTATAAATTCCGCTCCATGATCAATAATGCGGAGATGAAGAAGCATGAGCTGGAGCGGTTGAACGAAATGAGCGGCCCCGTCTTCAAGGTAACCAACGATCCGCGCGTCACCAAAATCGGGGCTTTACTGCGCAAGACGAGCCTGGATGAGCTGCCGCAGCTCTTCAACGTGTTGAAGGGCGAAATGAGCCTGGTGGGCCCACGGCCCTTACCGGTGGATGAAACCCTCCGCTTTGACGATATCGCCCACAGGCGCCGCCTGAGTATGCGCCCCGGGCTCACCTGCCTGTGGCAGATCAGCGGACGCAACAACGTGACCGATTTCAACGAATGGGTCCGGCTGGACCTGCAATATATCGACAACTGGAGCTTCTGGGGAGATTTCAAAATCCTGCTCATGACGATCCCTGTCGTCTTTCGGGGAGTCGGCGCCAAATAATGTCAGGTCTAGCGAGATGAAATGTTTTGTTACGGGAGCCTCCGGATTCGTCGGAGGCAATTTAGTCAGGGAGCTGGTCCGTCAGGGGCACGATGTCCGTGCGCTTCTGCGCGATGTCAGCGACCTGCGCGGTCTGGATGGGCTCGACAGCCAGCACTATGAGACCATTCGCGGCGACGTGCTCGATAAAGACTCCCTGAAGCTGGGGATGAAGGATTGCGATTGGTGCTTCCACGTAGCTGCCAGCTATCATCTCTGGATGCCCGATTATCGGCCGATGTTTCGGACCAATGTCGACGGCTCAGAGAACGTCATGGAGGCGGCCTGCGCTGCAGGTTGCAGCCGGATCGTCTATACCAGCACAGTCGGCTGCATCGGCATCACTTCCGAGACGGGCGTTTCCGAGCCTCCGGCCGATGAATCGCTCGACCCTCATCCGCAGAACCTCACCACGGCTTATAAAAGCTCCAAGTGGCTGGCAGAGCTCAAGGTTCGTGAATTTATCAAAAAGGGCGCACCGATCGTGGTGGTCTGCCCGACGGCCCCGATCGGCCCTCGTGACGTGAAGCCGACGCCCACGGGCAAGATCATCGTCGATTTCCTTAAAGGCGAAATGCCTGCCTTCCTGGAGACTGGCCTCAACTGGGTACACGTACGGGACGTGGCTCAGGGCCATATATTGGCGGCCGAAAAAGGACGCATCGGCGAGCGCTATATTCTGGGCAATGCCGAAGGCAACTGGATGATGAAGGATACCTTCACCGTCCTGGCCGATATCACCGGCCTGCGGGCTCCGCGGGTCAAGATCCCGTATCGGGTGGCGCTCCTGGCCGCTTATGTGGATGAGGCCCTCTCGCGGTTCACAGGCAAGCACCCCAAAGCGCCCCTGGCCGGAGTCAAAATGGCGGCTTTTCGGATGTTTTTCAATCCGGCCAAAGCGATTCGGGAGCTCGGGCTCCCTCAGACCTCGCCGCGGCAGGCGTTCGAAGATGCCATCCGGTGGTTCAGGGATAATGGATATGTAGAGAATTGAAAGCTGAAGGCTTTCTCTTGAGAAAAGGAAGATTATGGAAGGAATTTTACTGAGCATCGCCTTGGGGCTGGGCTTGAGCGCAGCCTGCGGGTTCAGGATTTTCGTGCCGATGCTCGTCGTCAGCATCGCGGCCCGCAGCGGGCATCTCACCTTGAGCGAAGGGTGGCTCTGGCTCGCATCCACTCCGGCACTGGTCGCATTCAGCACGGCAACGGTTTTGGAGATCGTCGCCTATTATATCCCGCTGGTGGATCATTTTTTGGATATGGTTGCCGCACCGGTCGCGGCGGTTGCCGGGGCGGTGGTGGCTGCGGCTGTTTTTGTGGAGATTTCGCCGCTTCTCAAATGGACACTGGCCATCGTGGCCGGCGGAGGAGCCGCTTCCGTGGTCCATGTCGGTAAAACGGTGGCTCGTGCCGGTATCTCGATTCCCACTTTCGGGATGGGGAACTGGCTGGTCAGCACCGGGGAGATCCTCTCGGCCTTTGGCGTGAGCGTTCTCTCTCTCCTGATGCCGATCCTGGGATTCATTTTCTTCCTCGGATTGGCCGTGCTGGCTTTTGTCATCTATCGGCGCCGTCGTCTGCGCAAACGGGCTCTCTTGCCGGCTTAATCCGCGGCAGCTCCCGGGAAAAGACGAACCTATCATTATTTTGTATGTCTCGAATATTGGCTATTGACCACGGCACCGTGCGTATGGGTATTGCTCTGAGCGACGAGCTCAAGATGATCGCCCAACCGCTGGAATATATCCCAGCTGAACCGCTGGAGAATTTCTGGGAATCTCTGGGGAAAATCGTCCTCGAAAAAGAGGTGGAGATGATTCTGGTCGGGATGCCCCGCAATATGAACGGAACCTATGGGCCGGCCTCCGAAAAGGTGCGCGCCTTCATTGCCGCCTTGCGGGAGCACCTGCCGGATATGCCGGTGCGCACCTGGGATGAACGGCTGACCTCTTCAGAAGCCAACCGCCTCTTGATCCAGGGCGATGTGCGCCGCAATCAGCGCAAAGAAAAGGTCGATAAAATGGCCGCCGCCATCCTCCTGCAATCCTACCTGGACGCCATCGGCTAACGCATTGCCTCAACACCAGGAAACCCCGAGCAGAGGGTAGTTAACCGCAGATTCCGCAGATGAATGCAGGAGGGCGTATTCCCTCGGTTCAACCCTTGCGGGCACACCAGAATAGCATTAAGCCAAACCCTAACAAACTTGCGATAGCCATTCCATTCCAGAGATAAAAGCCCAAAGGGCGTCTCTTGTCGATAGGGCCCAACGCGTCGAGAGTCTTTTGAATGAGTACGGGATCTCTTCGATCCGGGGTTATAATTTCCACGCTATTTGAAAAAACAGTGAGAACCATCTCGTTTATATCAACATGTGCCTCCGGCAGGAAACGCTCCGCAGGGATCGGTTTTTCTGATAATTCCAGTTTCCGAATATGAAGGACGGGCAAGTATTCGGCTTCGAGCCTGAACACTTTTTCAGTATCGAATATATCCAATAATTCCTCCGCATCCACTTCATCAGGGTAGCCCATGTAATAGATCCTTGCCGGAAACCATTCCGGACGGTCCGGTGAATCTTCATACTCGAACTCAAAAAAAACGGAATGTTTAACCGCTAAACGATGGATTTTTCCATCTTTGACGCTAATCCGGCCGACCATTTTATTCACATCTCTTTTCTTTGTCGGATTGTTTTCATTATAAACTTCTATCTGTTGTCTCATAAACCAGGACGGACGAAAGGTAACATCGTTTCCATTCCATACAGCCGACCCAGGTTCTAAAAACTGCGAACCCAACATAATGAGACGAGTAAGATGAGTTAAGGCACTCTCTCCACCCAGTGCGTAAAGGTCAGGGTTCTCCCTATCAGGCGCAATTGACTTTCCGAGTTCCATACCGGATGTCTCCCAGCTCTCATCTTTATACCGACCTAAAAGACTGGGGACTCTTGTCGGTTTAATTTCTTCTACAGCAACGTCCAACCCGGGCGGAACGATTCTAAGATAGTATCCATCCCCACAGTAGGCCCCAATAAATGAAAACCTGTTTGTTTTACCAACGAGATCATATTCTACTCCAACCACTTTTGAAATAATGGGTTTGTGTGAAAGATAATCCTTTAAGGCCTTTACGGCCGGAGGGTCCGCTTCCGGCAACGAAGCCTTACATAAGACGATACTGCAGAAAAGCAAAGGAACCCATCCAATGAGAAAAACTGATTTCCATTTCAACCTGTTCATAAAATCAACTCTGTTTATTCCCGATGGCTTTAAATATAAGCCAAATTTTATGCCTGTAAAACCAACAAAAAAGGGCGGAAATGGTAATGATAAGGCAAATTCCACCCCATATAATTGAAGAACGATGACTCGCTTGCTTCTCAAGATATTCTTTGGGAGCACTCCGAATGGTACGAACGGAATAGGGGTAATCCGAATAGGATGTCGAATTGGATGCGCTCAGAGAATTTGTTCCCGTTAATGTACCGATTTCGTTGGATACTGTTGTTTCTGAAGGGCTCTCTTGTGCCAATACGCTAAAGAGAAAGCAGCATATAGGCATCATCATCAAAAGTACCTTGGGCAATTTTCCCTTCACCAATAATGACATAAAACCAACTTTCACTGCATGAGGATGTTAGGCGTTTTTTCTTCAGTTTGTAAAAACAAAAAAACTGCATTTTTTACATTACTACGGTTCGTCCTTAAAAAATCTGCGCCCATCTGCGGAATCTGCGGTTAAAAACATGTCATCTGCGGTTCCATCGGTTGCAGTGATTCAGTGAAATACGTGACTTCAAAGGAGCAGAAATTTTTTATGGACAGATATTTTGAAAGTGATATAAAGAATCGTGTCTTATTTGGAAATAAAAATGTCAGGTTGTAATTTTTATTTACAGTGAGTAAAATAATAAAAAAGTTTTTACAGTCCGATTCAGAGAGAATTCCCGCATTTTTGCGCCCTTCTGTTTCTGATCCTGTTTTCCAACAGCCTGTTTTTTGTTCGCTGCCGAAGTCCGAATCTATTCAATTTAGTTAAGGAGTTTTCGATTGTCTCTCCCTCTTTTGCAATTCTCTTTGCGTACTCGATTCTCCTTGTTCTGCAATTTATCAGGCGGTTTAAACACCCCATTTTGCCGAAAATCTTTCTCATTTCAGCCTATACCCTTTTTCTAAGCCTGATTTTGTTTGAATCCTTCACCGTTTTCATATTTGGAAAGCACATCCGTATCGACGTTATCGAAGTAATTTTGAGTACTAATACCGGAGTAACGGGAGAATTCATCACCACGTACCTGTCACAATTTCCATTGCCTCTGGCTTTATTTTTATTCGCTTTGTTTTTTGGGCTATTCATTCGAAAAGGAATTCAAAAATATAAGGTCCCCGATAAACTCGCTTTTGCCTTCATCCTGGCAATGATACCGGCCTTGGGGTGTCTTGCCATCAATGCGAGTTTTTATGCAAGAACGGGCACTGTAAAAGGGAGTTACAGGTCAACATCCATCACACGTTTCATTGGGGCGTGCGTCTTGCTGAAAAAATCGCACTCGCAGATGGAGGATTTCAAACAACGGTCCCGTCCGGAAACGGTGCAGTACATTTCAAGAGAGATTCAATGCAGCAACATCGTGGTGATTATCGGGGAATCTTTTTCCAAATATCACTCTTCTCTTTACTCCTACCCGAAGGCAACGAACCCCAAACTGGGAGAGCTGGCTCAGAGCAATCTCTACGTTTATAAGGATGTTATTACACTCTTCAGCTACACAACCTCCGTAATTAAAACGATTTACGGTATTACTAGATATAGATCGGACAAAACGTTTCCCCCTCCGTTTCCAAGCGTTTTAAGAGGAGCTGGATACAGAACACACCTCTATGACCAACGGGATTACTTGAAAGAAGAAAAGTATCAGGTTATCTGGAGCAACATGTTTGATACCAAGAACGACACCAAAATCCGTGATGATCTGGACCTCATCAACTCGATAGATGTCAGCAAGACCGAGCCCTCTCTTTATGTTATCAGTCTGCGAGGTCAGCATTACACCTATGCCAACAGGTATCCGGAGAGCTTCGACCGTTTTAAGAAAGACGACTATCCCGAGGTTTCCGACAAGCAACACGCAGAAATCATAGCTCACTACGATAACGCGACTCTCTATAACGATTTCGTCATTTACAGTTTAATTCGGAAATTCATGGACCTGGAAGCCGTGGTTCTCTATTTTTCGGATCATGGGGAAGAGGTTTACGACTACCGTAACTTCATGGGCCATGGAGGAATATCCGAAAAGAGCAAGGAGATCAAATATCAGATTGAGGTTCCCTTCATGATATGGGTTTCTGACCTTTACAAAGAACATCATCCTTGTGAAGCGGAGAAGATCAAAAATGCCGTGAACCGTCCCTATAATACCGGAGACCTGACGTATTTAATCATGGACCTTTCCGGCGTCAAAGCCGTGGGATACGATCCCACCCGGAGCGTCATCAATGACCGGTTTGACTCTACCTACGACCGAATCGTTCTGGGATTCATCAATTACGATCAGCGCAGAAGGGACTCTGCGCAATAATTCCCTCTATATTCGAGGCTTGCTTTTTGGGGAGAATTTGGCTTAGATGAAGTAGGTCTTTTTCTATAAAGACTGTGTAAAGTGGGGTCCCGTAGCTCAAATGGATAGAGCAGCGGTTTCCTAAACCGTAGATCGGGGTTCAATTCCCTGCGGGGCTGCCACTTTTTCTTCTTTTTTCCCGGGGCGGTGCACTTGTTGCGAGCCTATTCAAAAACGTTGGAAGTATTTGAAAGCGTTATTGCAAAGGGTGTGTTTTGACGTTATAGTGAGAGTCGGCTGGGGGTGAGTCTTCGAATGATTGCCTTAGTCAGATAAATACCATGGATTCAATATATTCGGGTTTAGAACTTCTTTACGTGGTGTTGGGCGTGTTGGTGCTCTTCGGCGCGGCCGTTTTCGTACACGAGTTCGGGCACTTCTGGGTAGCGCTCAAATGCGGAATGAAGGTGGAGGAATTCGCCATCGGCTTTGGTCCGAAGATCAAGAGCTGGAAGCGCAACGGCATCGAGTATTCAGTTCGCTGGATACCGGCCGGCGGCTTTGTCCGGCTGCCGCAGATGGTGACCAGTGAAGCGCTGGAGGGTGCCAGCGAGGAGCCTTGTCCGCCGGCAGCTCCCTGGAAACGGATTCTGACGGCCTTTGCGGGTCCGGCCATGAACATGGTATTCGCCTTCCTTCTGGCCATCGTGATTTATTTTGTCGGTTTGCCCTATTTGATCAATCCGCCTGTGATCGGCTACGTGGACCAAGCTTCTGAGGAATACAAGATGGGTATCCGTTACGGGGATGAAATCGTGATGGTCGGCGACAAAAAAGTCCGCTCCTGGGAAGAGGTTCATGAAACGTGCATCCTTTCCCGCTCAAGCGAGCTGCCCTTCGTGATGAAACGCGGGGATACTCTCTTTACCAACCAACTCAAGCTCTCGGTTGACCCCAAAATCGTGGAGGTCTCGGGTTTGACCTGGAAGCTGCCCAACCTGGGAGGCAAGGATTTGCCCGTAGCCCAGAAGGTGACGCCCGATGGCCCCGGAGACCTGGCCGGAATGAAGGATGGCGACCATATTACCAGCTTTAACGGGATGCCGATTCTGGGCAGGGAACACCTGATCAAGATGATCTCGGGCAGCCCGGGCAAAGAGGTTCAGCTGGCTGTCTCGCGTCCTCTGCCCGAAGGCGGAATGACGAATCTCACTCTCAGCGTCACTCCGGCGGATTTGGGCGGTAAGGGGAGAATTTCGGTTTATTTGACGACGGAAGGCAAAATGACCTATGCCGTGCAGTATCCGGGGCCGAATCCTCTGGAGAATGTCAGCAGCGTTTTGGAGAGAACCTACAGTACGATCGCGGCTCTCTTTCACTCCAAAGAAACCGGGGTTGGGGTCAAAGACCTCAGCGGTCCTCCGGGGATTCTGGCGATGCTGGCCACTTACGTGAAGGGTGATTACCGCCTGGCGCTCAATTTCATGGTCCTGCTCAACGTCAGCCTGGCGATATTGAATCTCTTGCCGATACCGGTCCTGGATGGCGGCCACATCGTGATGGCCTCTTATGAATGGGTGACGCGCCGCACGGTCAGTATCAGATTCCTCGAGTATGTGAACACGGCTTTCGCGTTTCTCCTGATCGGCTTCATGATCTTCGTCTCTTACAATGACATTAAGAAGTTTTCTCTCTTCACAGGGATGTATAAACAAGATTTCCAGTTCGAAGAGACGAGTTCCCCGGACGGTAAATAGCCGTCAGACAGCATGAGTTTCAGTCAGTCACTTTACTTTTACCAACGCCGGCCCACCCGCGAAGTGGTGGTGGGTATTCCCGGAGAGGGCGGCGTTATTATCGGAGCAGATCAGCCGGTCGTGGTTCAGTCGATGCTGACCAGCAAGACCAAGGATACGGATCACTGCGTGCGCGAGATTCTCGAGCTCGAACAAGCCGGCTGCCAATTGGTTCGCCTTACGGCGCCGACCTTGAAAGACGCGCAGAATCTGGGCGTCATTGTCGAGCGTCTCCGCGCCCGGGGGAGCAAGATCCCGCTGGTGGCTGATATTCATTTTGTCCCGGATGCGGCGATCGAGGCCGCGCGCTGGGTGGAGAAAATCCGGATTAATCCCGGCAATTACGCCGATTCAGTAAGCTGGGATATGCAGTCAAGCACGCCCGAAATGTACGAGGCGGCCCTGAAACGGGTGGAAGAGAAATTTCTGCCGCTTCTGGAAATCTGCAAAAAGCTCGGCCGCGCGATGCGCCTCGGCTCCAACCACGGTTCCCTGAGCCAGCGGATCATGAGCCGCTATGGCGACACTCCGCTGGGAATGGTGGAGGGCGCCCTGGAATATGCCCGAATCGCCCGCAAGCACGGGTTCCATAATTTCCTCTTTTCCATGAAAGCCAGCAGTCCCAAGGTGACGATCGAAGCCTACAGGCTGCTTGCTCTGAAGCTTTCTCAAGAAGGCCCTGACTGCAATTACCCCTTCCATCTGGGTGTGACCGAGGCCGGTCTGGGTGCGGATGGCCGTATCAAGAGCGCGGTCGGGATTGGCGCACTTCTGGTCGACGGACTGGGCGAAACCATCCGCGTCTCCCTATCGGAGGACAGCGTCCATGAAATCCCGGTTTGCCGTTCTCTCCTGAGCTCCATGCCGGAGATTTTCAGCGGAGAAGCGGCCCCGGAATTGCCGCCGGCCTGGAATCCCTATTCTTATGAACGGCGCCCGAGCGAAGAGATCCTTTACGGGGGAATTCCCCTGGGAGGAATGCAGCCGGTGCGCGTGCTGGCTACCCCGGAGCAGAATGAGCGTGCCGAGCGCAAACTCCTGGCGAAAAAGCGGGTCTTTTGCGAAGCCGAGTATTCGCCCCATAGCTGCGTGGAACTCGAGGTTTCCAGGTCTCTGCCCGTGGTTGCGCCCGGGAAACTGGTGACGATTGCCGACGGCTCTTCCGTACCGGTTGTTTTCGCTTTTCGCTGGCTGGCTGCGGCACTCAAGGCGGCCGGTTTGAAGAACCCGATTCTTCTCAAAGATACTTTTAAACCCGAAGAGAGCGACCGGGCCGAAAAAACGGTTCTGAAATCGGCCACTCTTCTGGGCTCACTCCTCTGCGACGGCATCGGCGACAGCGTGCTGGTGCGCCGCGAAAAGAATCCCACGGAGGCGGTTTTGCTGGCTTGGAATATCCTGCAGGCCTCCGGCTCACGCTCTTTCAAGACCGAATATATTTCCTGCCCTTCCTGTGGGCGCACTCTCTTTGATATTCAGAAGGTGATCGCCCGGATCAGCGAGCGGACCAGCCACTTGAGCAGCGTCAAGATCGGTATCATGGGCTGCATCGTCAATGGGCCCGGGGAAATGGCCGATGCGGATTTCGGTTATGTGGGAGGAGCTCCGGGAAAAATTACCCTCTACGTCGGCAAAACCCCCGTTGAGCGCAATATCCCGGAAGATGAAGCGGTAGATGCCCTGGTCGAGCTGATCAAAAAGCACGGCCGCTGGGAAGAGCCCCCGGTTTCAGAAGGTGGTATTTAAAGGAGCGGTATTAGCTCAGTATTTCAGAGATTCCACTCGATGATGCGGACTCCATCGCCGATATTCCGGATAACGGTCCCCTTAACCTCCTGGCGATGAGGGCAGGATGTTTCGTTGGGGTGTTCTTCGGACGCGCGGGAAGCGAAAACGATCGCCTGTGCGCCGCGCTCGACTAAAATTTTGGCCCGAGGAACTGCCTCTTTGCCGGGGCAGCCGCCGCAGCTGAAGAACCCGATGACCTCGACCGGACCTTTCCCTCCGTCGGAAGATTTACCTTCGGCCTCGATTTTAAGATCGGCTGCACACGGGCATCCGCATGTGTCTGCGGTTTTCTGGCATTTGATAATTCCTATTTTCATTTTTCTCTTCCTCTGCCTACAAAGACAGAACATCCTCAGGTTTTGACGCAAAGCGCCGGCTTTGAGAATAATTTTCCCAAAGCTCGTGGTCAATCCTCAAGCGCTCCGACTTATTGCTGGAGAGGCTCGGGCTTCTGATAGAGGTTCAGGAGGCTGTTCATCGGGATATTGAGCTCCTGGGAATTCATGCCCACGCAGGCCAGCACGGGCAGCCCGGTGACCTCTTCGATCACTTTGCGGTTATCTTTATGCAGGATGCTTCCCTCCTGAAAGTAGTTGAGGATAATGCCCCGGACATCAATATTATTGCTGCGGGCATGTTCGACGGAGAGAATCGTACTGTTCAGGGTTCCCAGGGCAGCCGATGAAACCAACAAGACGCCCAGGCCCAGTGCATGGATCAGATCGGTCTGGAACCAGTTTTCTTTGTCATCGCGCCGGAAGGGGCAGAAAAGTCCTCCGTAGCCATCCACGGTGAGATACTCATGGCTTCTGAGCGCTTTTTCGAAATCCTTCTTGATCGTCTCTATTTCAATGGGCGGACCCTCAATCCGGGAAGCCAGGTGAGGAGGCACAGCCGACTGGAAGAGGTAGCTGCTCATGCTGTTGGGGTCTTCATAGAGACCGCATTCTTTGGAAACCCGGAGGGGATCGCCCGCAACCAGGCGCCCATCCAGATTGACCGCGCCGATCTGAACCGGCTTATAGTAGCCGGCCTTCAATCCGCCCTGCATTAACTTTTTTATCAGGAGCGCCGAGATGTAGGTTTTGCCCACGCTCAGGCCGGTCCCGGCGATAAATATGCTTTTACTCATGGTGTTTTAGTTTCGAAACCCAGTTCTGAAAGAGTTTTCAGGTCGTCTTCGATATCTATTCCGCAGGTGGTCAGGAGATTGCCCGAAATGGCGGCATTGGCTCCCGATTGAAAGATACTGCGGCCGTGATCGGCCAGGAGACTGCGGCCGCCGGCCAGGCAGATCGTCGCCTGAGGGAGGGTAAAACGGAAAAGGGCAACCGTGCGGCGAATTTCTTCAAGCGGCAGCGGTGGATTGTGTTCTAGCGGCGTGCCCGGAATCGGGTTCAGGATATTGACCGGAATATAAAGAACGCCTTGCCGCCTCAGTTCCAGGGCTAAATCGAGCCGATCCTCCATCGATTCACCCAGGCCGATAATCCCGCCGGAGCAGATTTCCAGCCCGGTTTGGCGCAGGGCCTCCATGACCCGGATTTTATCGTCATAGGAGTGGGTCGTGCAGACCTGTGGAAAAAAGCGCCGCGAAGTCTCCAGATTATTATGGTAGCGGGTGAGCCCGGCCTCTTTGAGGCGGTGGAGCTGGCTCGGGGTGAGGAGCCCGAGCGATGCGCACAGACCGATAGAACTCTGCCGGCGGATCTGGCGAAAAACGTTGCAGAGGCGCTCCACCTCTTCCTCGGTCAGCCCGCGGCCGGAAGTCACCACTGAAAAGCGCTCGGCACCCTGCCGTGCATTTTCCAAAGCTTCCTCGAGAATTTCAGATTCGGCCTTCAGGGGATAGGAATCCACCCGGGTCCGGTAATGGAGCGATTGGGCACAGTATTTGCAGTTCTCGGTGCAGGCGCCGCTTTTCGCATTGAGGACGGTGCAGATATGGAATGCCTTGCCGCAGAAGTGTTCCCTCAGCTCTTCGGCTGCACGGCAAAGTTCCTCCAGATCGGCAGAAAACAGTTCCAGAAGCTCCTCCCGCAGAGCTGAGCCTCCTGCCATTATTTTATTCTTCAGCTCTCTGACCATTTTTTTAGAGGGTATTCTGCCGATCTTTTTTAAGAGAGCTCCAGCATCCGTTCAATGGGTGCCCGAGCCTTGGCCATAATTTCGGCCGGAAGCTGGATTTGCGGCTTCATTTTGTTAAAAGCGCTGATCATCTTATCGAGCGTATTCTTCATCATGTGCTTACACTGGGGCTGGAAGCCCTTGATCGGCAGCGGGTAAAACGTATTGCCGGGTAACTCCTTGCGAAGCCGGTGGATGATATTGACCTCGGTCACGATAATGAATTCCTTTGCCGGCTGAGTGCGGCAATAGGTGATCATCTTCTCGGTGGAGCAGACCTCATCGGCGGCTCGGCGGACCGGAGCGGTGCACTCGGGATGTGCAACCACCTTGGCCCCGGGATGTTTTATCTTTTCTTCGGCAATGGCTTCGGCCGTAAATTGGGTATGAACGTAACAATAGCCCGGCCAGAGAAGCATCTCGCGTCCGGTCTTCTCCATGACCCAGGAGCCGAGGTTCTGATCGGGTGTGAAGAGAATCGGACGATCCTTTGGACTGGCCGCAACGATTCTATCCGCATTGCCGCTGGTGCAGATTACGTCCGAGAGCGTCTTCACCTCGGAGGAGCAGTTGATGTAGGAGACGACATAGAGCTCCGGGTGCTTCTCCTTCAATTTTCTCAGCTCTTCAGCCGGGCAGCATTCTTCCAGACAGCAACCGGCATTGGCGTCGGGCAGGATAACGGTGCGGTCCGGGTTCAGGATTTTTGCGGTTTCGGCCATGAAATTGACCCCGCAGAAGAGGATGACTTTGGCATCGGTTTTAGCGGCCTCGCGCGAGAGACCGAGGGAATCTCCCACATAGTCGGCAACATCCTGAATTTCTTTAATTTGATAATTGTGAGCCAGGATAATCGCCTGATGTTTCTCTTTGAAACGGCGGATTTCTGCCTGCCGCTCCGCGATCCACTCCGTAGAAAAGGAAGGGGCCGGTATTTCGATTTGAAAAGGATTTGCGCATTCGCAGTAGCCGACGTTCTTGCAGTGTCGAACGAGAAAATCAGGAATCTCAATATCCATAGACCGAACAATAGCAGAAGGTACGCCGCTCTTCAAGGAAGAGTAGGGGCTCTGCGGCTGCCGGGGTCAAGAGGTTTTTTCGGAAGATAAGACAGTTTTTAGGGGTATATAAGTTACTGGAAATCAATTTAATCTCAAAAGTTTAAAGAATAATTATTCTGAGCCGCTCTTGAAAGAGATTCTGTATTTTAGCATTTATATGTGGGCGGAATTTTGGCAGAATTGCAGGGGCCAATGCGCTATTTTTGGAAATTTCATGACTTTGAGCCAGTTGCAGTTGAGGAGCTCGCCGCCCGGTTGGGAGTGAGCCCCTTGATGGCGCGTTGTCTTTGGAACCGGCGGGTGAGGACAGCTGAAGAGGCGGAGAGCTTTCTCGAACCTTTTTTAAAAAAGCTGGGTGATCCGTTTCTGATTCCCGATATGGAAAAGGCGGTCACGCGTCTGCTCCTGGCAAAGGAACTTGGGGAACCAGTCACGATTTTTGGTGATTACGATGCAGATGGGATTACCGCCGCGGCTATCTTAAGCGAATTTTTCTCGGTACTGGGCTGGAATTTCCAGGGCAGCTACCTGCCTATCCGGATGGAGGAGGGCTACGGGCTTTCGGAAGAGGGGATCGATCACTGCCTGAAGAGCTACCCGGAGACGCGTGTGCTCCTAGCCGTAGATTGCGGCTCCACTTCTTCCAAGGGGATTGAGCGTCTTCAGAGGGGAGGTCTCGATGTTATCGTTCTTGACCATCATCAGATAGACCATGCGGAGAGGCCCAATCCTTATGCGTTGGTCAATCCGCGCAATATCCCGGAGGGAGAGCCGCCGCAGCGACAACTCAAAGAGCTGCAAGCGCTCTGCTCGGCCGGTCTGGCCTTCAAGCTGGCCCATGCGATTTTGAAGAAAGGCCGCCTCGCCAATGAGGAATGGGCCGAAAAATTTGACCTCAAGGAGGTTCTGGACCTGGTCGCGCTGGGCACCATTGCCGATCTCGTCAAGCTCAAGGGAGAGAACCGGATTTTCGTGGCGCACGGCCTGAAGAGAATCGCCCAGACCCGACGCTTGGGGCTGCAGGAGCTTTTGAATTCGAGCCGTCGCCGGGTGGTTTCGGTGGATGACGTCTCTTTCTACCTGGCTCCCCGGCTCAATGCGGCCGGGCGCCTGGAGGATGCTCAGGTGGCGCTGGAGCTCCTGACGACTCCGGACCCGGGGCAGGCCGTGTGCCTGGCACAGCAATTGGAGCAGGTGAACCAGGATCGTAAAGGCTTGCAGAATCGAATCGCCGAAGAGGTGATCAGCCGGGTGAAGCGGAATTTCAACCCGGAAAAAGATTTTGTGATTGTGGAGGGGAGCTTTGATTGGCACATTGGCGTTATTGGGATCGCTGCGGCCCAGGTGGCCAAGCAATTCCGTCGGCCGGTGGTCATCCTGGGCGGCAACGGCCAGAATTGGCGCGGCTCCTGCCGGAGTGTGGATGGTTTCGATATGGCTGAGGCACTGCGGCAGTGTGAGGGGCTGCTTCTGAACCACGGAGGCCACTCGATGGCCGCCGGGGTGGAGCTCGAGCTCAATCAGTTGGAGAGCTTCCGCCAATGCCTGAACCAGGTGGCCCTGAAAGCCCTGGGTTCTAAGGTCATTAAGCCGAATTTGCTCTTGGATGCGGAGGTGAAGTTCTGCCAGATTACCCCCGAGAATCTCAAAGAGCTCTTCCGGCTGGCACCCTTCGGGATGGGCAATCCCTCTCTGACTTTTGCCGTTCGCGGTGCACGGATGGCGCGGCCCTGGCGGAAATTCGGGCAGATGCAGCGGCACCTGAAATTATTTTTGAATGATGGCAGTGCGGAAACCGTCGAAGGGGTGATCTGGAATTTTGAGGAGCCGCTTCCGGAGTTTGGTTCTTTTCTGGATATTGCTTTCGAGCCGACGCTCGATAACTTCAGCGGCCAGGAAGTCGTCCGGCTCAAAATACTGGATTGGAAACAGAGCGAGGATTAAACCTCGGCATCCCCTGTTGAACGATAAACCGATATTGACCCAACAAATACTTTTAAGAGAGCATGCTCAAATGGATCAGTAAACTGTTAGCCAAAACGGCCGACTGGACAATGCTTTATCCCAAGCGTATTGTCGTCGCCCAGCTTCTCCTGGCCGTGGTCTCGATCTGGTACACGGTCGAGTACCTCCAGTTCAGCACCAACCGCAATGAGCTGGTGGGCGAGGACCAGAAGTATCACAAGATTTTCCTCAAGTATCAGGAGGAATTCCCGAACCAGGATGACATCGTGGTCGTCGTGGAGAGCGACAGCTTCGACCGCAACCGGATGTTCGTGGAGCTCCTGGGCGCACGGCTGGAGGCCGAAACCAATCTCTTCACCGACGTTTTCTATAAAGGAGACATGAAAATGATGGGCAATAAGGCCCTGCTTTTCTCCGATGAAAGCATGTTGGTGGATCTGGAGGCCGAGCTCAAAAACTATGCGCCTTTCATTCAGGATTTTGTCGGCATTACCAATCTGGTCGATCTCTTCAATTATGTGAATGACCGCTTCATGCGGGCTCAGAAGGCCGAGACTCAGGAGAACCTGGATATGATCAATACGCTGCCCGCCCTGGAGCGAATCCTCGGCGGAGCCCACGGCGCGGTTACCAAGCCCGGAGTCCCCATGTCGCCCGGTCTGGCAACTCTCTTCGGAAGCGGAGAAGAGGCCGAGAGGCAGCAATATATCACGTTCGGCGACGGGAAAATGTACCTGGTCAATCTGCATATCGTTTCGAGCGAAGTGGCGCCAGAGGCCGTGAGCCGGCTGCGCTATCTGGTCGAAGATGTCAAAATGCTGGTGGGAGGGGTAAACGTCGGCATCACAGGCGAACCGATTCTGGAGTTTGACGAGATGCAGCAGAGCCAGAAGGATACGACTCTCTCGAGTATCGTCTCTTTGGTCCTCTGTCTTTTCATCTTCTGCTATGGATACC
>Ga0265294_10000024_pt1 | contig 162262 bp, 155 predicted proteins | sample MunlanPumphouse3_FD_192504 | JGI IMG/M metagenome (GOLD analysis project Ga0265294, IMG submission 192504) | Groundwater microbial communities from a municipal landfill in Southern Ontario, Canada - Pumphouse #3 | ecosystem: Environmental > Aquatic > Deep subsurface > Groundwater | place... | reverse complement strand
TTTACATATCCATCATTAGCTTCTGAGATTGTAAGAATAGGTGCAGTATCAGATACTCCATCACCATCACTATCACCAGGAACTGTTGTATCTACTGAAAAAACTATAGGACTACTGGTAATTGAATTACCAGAATCATCAGTTGCTGTTACAACAATAGTGTGTGAACCATCATTAAAAGGAACAACAGAAGTAAATGTATAATCACCACTACCATTAGCTATTACCGTTCCTATTAGTGTGCCACCATCAAAGATAGTCACGATTGCTCCAGCTTCTGTTTTACCACTAATTGTAGGTGTTGAATCATTTATTATTGAAGCATTTGTATTGCCATTTTCGTCTGTAATAAAAACTGTTAATAAAGTAGGTGCGGATGTATCTAAAAGTATGTTATCATTTTCTGTATCTATATTATACCCAGAATAGTCAGATAGCAGATTATCTCCTAAAGAAGATTTAAGATCAGTTGATCCATTGTCTCTTTGTGCAAAATCTAAATCTAATGTAGAATTACTTAATTTTTGCTCTTCCCCAGCAGCTGTTTCTTCATCTGTTATGTCTTTTTCTATGGTTTCGTTTTCTGTGTTTTTTTCATCAGTCAAAGCAAGTTCTATAGATTCTTTTTCAAAATATAATTCTTCACTGTCAAATGTATTATTCAGAACCGTTGGCTCAAAAAGCCTTGATTCCATACCAGATAATTTTAGAGAGTTATTATCATCTAGTAAAATTGAAATTTTGTTTTGTGATGTGTTTGAAGGGTCACCAAATACAATATCACCTTGATGTATTACATCACCAACATTTAAAATTTTAACATCACCAAAAACACTTTTTACATAAAATTGTCCATTTATACCATCCACTTTACCTAACTGTTCCATACAAATATCCTTTGTAGTAATAAAATTGATTAATTATATAACTTTTGATTGTATAAATATATCACCTTTTGGGGTGATATATTGTTTTATGTGATTATATGATGAGGTTATTATTATTTAAAAAGTAAAGCAAATGATATTTTATCATTTACATGCAATTTTTCATAAATATGTTTGATATGGGTTTTAATTGTATTGATAGAAATATCTAATCTTTCAGAAATATAAATATTTGTATGTCCTTCTTTTATTAAAATTGCTATTTCTTGTTCTTTATGGGTAAGTTGATTTAGTATTTCAGTTTCATTAGAAGAGGATATATCAGATGTAGAGATGTTTTTTATAATCTGAGTAGTCAATTCTGGAATAAGCCAAATCATATCTTTATTTATCGTCTCAATAGCAGACTGCAAATACAACGATGCCATTATGGGATTTCCATAACCATTTACTCCTAGCTGGAACATTTTTTGAGCTATTGCTAATGTTGGTACATTGTCTAAAACAAGAATTTTATTCAAATTCTTCGTAAGTCGTAAAATCGTAATATCTAAATGATGAGTAAAAGAATTAATATGCAAGAAAATTGTAGATTTAGAAATTTTATGCAATTGCTCCAGTTCTTCAATAATACAAAGATTATAATCTGGCAAATAATTATCCCAAATTTGTATTAAATTAATATCATTACAAAATAAAAATATTTTCATTATCTTTCCGTAAAAGTGTATTGTTTAGTTTTTAGTATGGGTTTTAAAATATAATCCATAATACTTTTTTTACCAGTTATAATATCAACATCACTAGTCATACCAGGTATAATCTTTAATGGGTCTGATTTGTTCCCAATGTAATTATCTTCTGTCTCAACTCTAACAAGATAATACTTTTGGTCATCCTTTTCTGTTATTGTGTCTGGACTTATATTTACAACATGACCTTCTAACCCCCCATATATAGAGAAATCATAAGCTGAAAATTTAACTATAGCTTTTTGTCCAAGATATATAAAAGCTATATCCGCTGGTTTTATTTTTGCTTCAATCAATAATGTATAATCTGTCGGGACTATCTCTATTAAGTCTTGTGCTGGCTTAATAGCGCCACCGATAGTGTTTATATGGAGTTTTTGTACTATTCCATTGAGTGGAGATTTTACAATAGTTCTTGAAACTTGATCTTCAAGGGCTATTGAATTTGCTTGAAGCTCTTTTAAATTAGTAACTACCTCGTTTAGCTTTTCCCTTAATTCAGAATCATGTGTTTGATAAATTTCATCAATTCTCTTTTTAATTTCTGCTATTTCTGAATTAATTTTATTGATAGATAATTTTGCGCTTTGATATTTTTGCTTTGCATCACTTTCTTCTCTTTGTAACTTCAGAAAATCAACTTGTGATCTTATCCCTTTTTCTACCATAGGTTTTGTTAGTCCTACTTCTTTACTAATCATATCAAGAGAAAATTCCAAGTGAGAGATATTTTGATGTAAATCTACTAGTTCATTTTGTTTTTGTTTAAGTTGTTCTTCTAAAATTTGCACTTTTGAAGTAATTTGTTGTTTGTTTGTTAAAAATAAATTTTTTTCATTTTCTAAAAAAGTATTCATTTCTTCTATTTCAGAAGGTTCAAAATTAAAATCTTTTTTATTTAGCTCAGCTTCAAGTCTTAAAACTTGTGCTTCTAAAGACAGGACTTTCATACTTGATGACATTAGATTTGATGAAGATTTTTCATTACTAATTCGGATAAGAATCTGGTCTTGGTGAACCATCTGACCTTCTTTTACTAAAATCTCAGAAACTACACCACCTTCAAGATTTTGAATAATCTGATTTTGTCCACTAGGCACAACAATCCCAGTACCTCTTACTAATTCATCAATTTGTGCAAAAGATGCCCATATAATAAAAAAGAAAAATGTAAAAACAAATACTAATAATACAAAATGGATTTTTGTTGGTCGTATTTGTAATACAGCTGAGCTTAAACTATTCATAAACTCATAATCATGTTCGTTGAGCGGTTTTTTTGGTAAATTTGGTTGTTTGTCAAAAAAAGGAGATGATTTAATATCCTTAATAAGTTTTAATATTTTATCTACCATTGGAGCCACCAATTTGTTTCATTATCTCATTTTTAGCACCATCTAAAATTTTCATACCCTGATTCATTACAATAACTCTATCTACCAAGTCCAACATATTCATTTTCTGAGTAACAAGCAATAGTGTTTGTTCCGAAATAATATTCTTTAAATTTTCCAATACCAGATTCTCAGTTGTCTGATCCATGGCATTAGTTGGTTCGTCAAATAAAAATATATTAGGATTAGTAATTAATGCCCTAGCAATTCCAACACTTTGTCTTTGTCCACCCGAAAGCCCCATACCTCTTTCTCCTATTTCCATGTCGTATCCTTTCGGATGTAATTTTACGAAATCATCAGTAGTGCTTAATTTTGAACATTCCAACATCCATTCATCATCAACAAACTTATAAGCACCAAGTATATTATTTTTGATAGTGCCTCTAAACAAATGAATATCTTGTGCTACATAACCAATTTTCTTTCTTAAATCGGCTGGATCTATTTGAGATATATCTATGCCATCTATCAAAATAGAACCATTTTCTGGTTCATAAAGCTTAAGAATTAGTTTTGCAATAGTACTTTTACCAGAGCCTATTTTACCAATAAATGCCACTTTTTCTCCAGCATTAATAGAAAAACTTACATTTTTAAGAGCATAAGCATCACTTTCAGGATACTTGAAAGTGACATTTTTAAATTCTATATTCCCATTTAGTGATGGTCTTTTTACAAATTCCTTAGCAGATGGTCTCTCTACTGGTCTATTTAAAATTTCATCAAGTGCATTATATGATGTTTTGGCATCTTCATAATTACTAATTAGTCCAGCGATTTGTCCCATAGGCGAAATAGCACGAGATGAAAGTATCATTGTAGCTATTAATCCACCCATAGTAAGTTCAAAATTTTGTATTTGATATACACCAAAAACAATAATCAACACAGTATTCAATCCTACAAAAAACCCAGTTATATTTGGTATAGAAGAAGACAATAACCTTGATTTTAAACTTCTATTTGCTATTTCACCTGTTGATTCTTCCCAATGCCATTGAGTATTTCCAGCTAAACCCATAGATTTTATAGTTTCTATATTCTGTAGTGATTCTATTAGTATGCCATTTTTTTTAGCAGATGCCTCATAGGTTGTTTCTATACTTTGTTTTAATGGTTTTTTTATTATTGTAGCATACAAAACAATAAAAATCATGATAGAAATAGGTACAAATACGACAATTCCAGCTATATAATATATTATAATCAAAAAGAGTAGGGCAAAAGGAAAATCTATCAGTACACTCAATGTTGAATTTGTCAAAAAGCCTCTTATCGTGTCAAAACTTTTTAGATTATTTGCAAAAGAACCCACAGATTTTGGATGAGATGACATTTGTAAATCTAGTACCTTCTCAAATATTATAGAAGACATGATTACATCACTTTTTTTAGCAGCCAATTCTAGAAAATAGGATCTAACAGTTTTTAAAAACATATCTATCAAAAATACAACAACAATACCCAATGTAAATACAAAAAGTGTTTCTTGTGCATTATTTGGAATAACTCTATCATATACATTCATTGTAAATAAGGGCGTAGCTAGTACAAAAATATTGATAAGTACAGAAGCTAAAATACAATCATAATAAATAGATCTAGACAACCCAAGTGTGCTCCAAAACCAATGCCTTTGATTTCCTAAATCTAGTTTATTATTATATTTGTCATATTCAAAGCCTTTTTTAATCATAAAGGCATAGCCTAAATATTCATCTTCAAGCTTATTAACATCAACCCAATCTTGAAGTGGCTCATCCCCAGGATATATGATTTTTGCCTTTTGTTTATCCTCAGAAAAACTTTCTAAGATACAACTATTATCATTTGACATTATTAGAATAACAGGTAGCTGTAATTGCAAAAATTCTTTTATTGGTCTTTCAATAAGGGTAGTTTTCAGCCCAGCTCTTGATGCAGCTCTTGAAAATAGTGATTTTGAATTATCTTTTGAAAATAAAATCTGATCCGTTAAATTTGCATCAATAGGTAACCCAGACAATAAAGATTCCGCAGAAAATGGTTTATGAAATAATTTTGTGTATATAACTAGAGATTCAAGTAATGAATCTCTACCTTTTTTGTAAATTTTTTTATTCACTTTTGACCTCTATTTATCTAATCAATTGACCATGAAGAATTATTTAAAGTTTCTTCAGTAGTTATTGTATTGGATTTGTCTTTTACTTTTGTATCAATAATTTCTGCTTCTATTCTTCTGTTTAGTGCTTGACCATCCATTGTATCATTTGTTGCGTTTGGTTCACTAAATCCTTTGCCTATTGTTGTAATTCTTGATTCATCAATGCCACCACTCACTAAAATATTTTTAATACTTTCGGCTCTTTTTAGCGACAATACATTATTGTAATCTGCTTTACTAGTTTTTGTTTTGCTAGTATGTCCTATAATTACAGTATTGTAGTCTGGGTGATCACTCAAAAACTGTTTAAATCTATCAACTCTATCCAATGAATCAATTCTTACGATAGCAGAATTATCTTCAAATAATACTTGAAGATTTAGTTTTACAGTGCATCCATCTTTATCAACTTGATATCCATCCATTGTATCAGGACATTTATCTAAATTATTTACAACTCCATCGTTGTCATCATCCAAAGGACAACCAGAACTATCAACGATAAATCCTTCTTGTGTATTAGTACACAAATCATATATGTCAATTACACCATCTTTATCACTATCTATAGGCTCTACTTTGGGTACATAAAGCGAAACTACAACTCTAGAATTTAAAGTTTTGTCATTAGAATTTGTTTCTAGGTACAATTTATCTTGATTTGCTCTTGATTCTATAGTAATTTTATTTTCATCAATACCTTGCTCAGTTAAAATATTTTTAATATTTTTTGCATATTCCATGCCTAGCAAAAAGTTTTCTTCCAAGTCATTTTTGGAATTAGAATATCCTATAACCGTAATGTTTAAAATGTCTTTATTTATGTGTTGTTTGATTTCGGCAACGATACTTTGAATAATATGCTGTTGACTTTGAGTTCCATTACTCATATTTATAGCTTCAAATCTTTTTATTAGTTCAAATTTATCATACATTAAATGATTTTCCAATGGCTTTGAAGCTATATTGTTTTTAAAATCAGTCGAATACTCATAGTCATATAGCCCTAATTTCTCAGATTTTATCGGACTATTCTCGTTGTAAGGATTTATAAAACTTACCATTGCTTCAGGATTAGTTGAAAATTTATTTTTTCCATTTTCTTTATCGCAACCATACTCATCGATTTCCATACCAAAAATAGTATTTGGGCATTTATCTAAAGAATCAATAATACCATCAAAGTCGGAATCTGGTAATTTTTGAGAACAACCATAAGGTAGAATATCATTATTGTTTTTAGAATTATCACAAATATCCAAAGAATCAACAATATTGTCTTTATCTATATCTAGATTTATAGGCAATGTATCATCTATAATATCAAATGGATTTTGTGTTGGATTCAATAACTCTTCATAAGCTGGAGTATCTCCTGCCAATGCACTTACTAGTATCCCCATTGCATCTAAAATTCTATATTGAGCAAACAATCTATCAAATTCTGCGTTTATGATTTGCGATCTTGCATTTATAAGATCATTTTGTGCGGACAACAAATCAAGCAAAGTTCTTCTACCCATTTCATATTCTTGCTGATAGCTTTCTAGAGTTTCTTCACTGTGTGTTTTGTACTGATATAATTCTTTTAATTGATGTGCTATCATTTCATAAGAAACCCAAGACAGTTCAATGCCTTCGATAGTTTGTCTTTTTAAATCTCTTTGCACTTCAACTTCTTTATGAATACTGCTTTTGGTTTTTTGAAGTGATGCACTATCAGCGCCACCTCTGTATAAATTCCAGTTTAAGACAACATATGCTTTTTGTCTATCATCGACAGTATCATAACCATTATCACTTTCTTTGGCATCATTATAAAGTTGTTCTATTTCTAAGTTTATTTTTGGATAGAAATTACTCTTCTTTTCTTTATATAAAGCCTGCGCGCCTTGAATATTATAATTAGTCACAATAATTGACGGATTATTTTTCATAGCATACATTGTTGCTCTTTGTAAGCTTTCTGGCATAGGCAAATTCAAATCTGGCATCTCAAGTTCTGATATATGTATATCTCTACCAAATAACCTTTTAAATCTAAATTCTTTTTCTTTTATATTATTTTGCTGAACTACAAAATTTGATCTAGCCAAAGACAATGCTGCATATATTTTTGTAACTTCTGATTTTGTAGTCAATCCAGAATTATATAATTCCTGAACATCATTGTAGATTTCTTCATTGATTATAACATTTTCTTTTGCATTTTGTACTAGCTTATGGCTTCTTATTAAATCCAAATAAGCATTAACCATCTGAAAAGATATATCATTTGCATTCTCAAGATAGTGGTATGCAGCAGCTAAAATTCTAGCTTCTTGATAATTTATTTTATGAGTAGTTGAAAAGCCATTGAATATATTTTGAGTTATTTTAAGAGAATTTGTATAGTGCTGATAGCTAACATCATCAACAACACTTCTAATTGCACCAGCTTTATTTCTACCATAACTACTTGTTAGGTCAAGACTTGGTAAATATTCTGATCTAGCAATTTTTAAATCTTGTTGGGTTTCATAAAAGTTTTTTAATCTTTCCTGAACAACAGGATTTGTTCCAAGTACTTCAACAATACTTTCTTTCAATGTCAGAGCATCTAAGTTGCAATTTAAAAGACTTAATCCAGCTAAAATTAAAGCACTAGTAAACTTTGTATTCTTTTTATATTTCATACAAATTCCTTTATAAGTAAAATATCTTTATAATTTATACTAATGTCTTAATTATAATGAAAATATTATTAGAAATTGCTTAATACTGTTACAAACATAAAAAGATTATATTATAAAATTTACTTTATGTATATTTTATAAAATAAACAAAGTTATTTTATTTTGTTATGCTTCTAAAACCTTTATCTTGAGAGTAGTTAAATAGCTTAAAAGTTTCCCATACTTGTACGCAAACTGGATTTTTTGCGTTATAACCATCTTCTGCCAATACTCTAGCGCGACCTAAATTGGGAAAAACACCTTTACCACTAGCATACATTAAAGCCAGATGACATTGTCCAGTCACATATCCCGCTTCGGCTGATTTCTCAAACCACTTAACTGCTTCTTTATAATCCTTATCTGCGCCTAGCCCAAATGCCAAATACATTCCTAGTCGATTTTGAGACGGAGCATGTCCTTCGTTTGATAGTTCCAAAAAGATATTATATGCTGTACTATAGTTGTGGTATGGATTCTTGGTATTAAAATAAAAAATACCCAAAGCATATCTTGCATCAAGATATCCAGCTTTAGAAGCTTGTTCAAAAAAATCTTTTGCTTTTGAGTAATTTTGTTTTATAAATCTACCTTCATAGAAATATTTACCAAGTTGATATATTGCTTCTGGTGAGCCATCGTATTTTGCAGCTTTATAAAACAACGCCATAGCTTCTTTGTGTTTGTCATCTTTTTGTGCTTCTTTTGCATTACTTAAAAACTCATTGCCAAACAAACCAACAGCCAATAAGCTACAGAGCAATAAAGCTTTTATCATTCTATAACTCTTTTTATCTGTGAAGATAAAGATGTCAATATTTCATAAGTGATAGTTCTATGAAGTTGTGCCAAATGATTTACATCATCAAATATTACAACTTCCTCTTCATTGGTATCCAAAGACAAAGAATCCATTGAAACTTTACCAAGAAGAGTAAACCCTTTTGGTGTGATATATTGTCCATGGTTTGGGGTAAGTCTTAAAAAGCCATCTCCATACCCTATGTCATATGTTGATGATGCCATATCTTGTGATGCCTCAAATTCGCCACCGTATCCAATACGATTACCTTTTTTTAGATGCGTAGTTGAGAGTCTAGTTGCCACCAAAGAAGCAACTGGTTTTAGTTTTGGTTCATAAAGTGGAAATTTATTATCACAATATCCATAGCATGCAATTCCAATTCTTACAAAATCATCATCAACTTTTTCACATCTAAAAATGCCACTAGAGTTGAGACTATGGAAGTGTGGCAAAGAAAGAGAAAGTTTTTCACATATAGTTTTAACTTCATTTTTTATGTTATTAAAATTTGTTTGTTGCCAAAAAAATTCACTTGATAAAACATCAGAACTTCTATAGTGCGTAAATACCCCAGTTAGGTTTAAATTAGCCTTAGAAATGCGGTATATAGCCTCTTCTAGCTCTTCTATAGTAATACCATTACGGTGCATACCCGTATCTATTTTTAGGTGTACATTGGTGTTTTTACATATATTGTTTATATCTTGTAAAGAATTAATTGCTATGTGAAAAGTATGTGAACAACTTTGATTTATTGTCTCAGCAAGCACCAATATATAGTCAAATAGATGACTAATTTCTTCAGCTTCTTTGATAGTTCTAACAACTGCTTTTTTTATTCCATATTCATTTGCAAGCTTAGCTATTTGCATAAGTCCATGTCCATATGCATTATCTTTTAATACAACTGCAATTTTATCCGTATTGTTTAGTTTTTGATTGATTGTATCAAGATTATGAAAGTAATTTAATTTATTTAGTATAATTTTTGCCAATGCCTATCTCTTTGTGTCAAAATATTCTCGTAGAAGAATACCATCTTTTTCGTTTAAAACTTCTTTGATTGATTGTAAATTTGCTTTTTTGATAGATTCAAATGAGCCAAAATGATTTAAAAGTTTTTTTACTTTAGCTTCCCCAATTCCTCTGACTTTTAATAAAGATATTTCACGATCTAATTTTAATTTTGTTTTTTTATGAAATGATATCGCAAATCTATGTGCCTCATCTCTTAGTTTTTGGATAAATTGCAATCTCTTATCGGTTGGAAGAAGTTTGATGATATTTTCTTTTGTATATAGGATATCATTTGCTTTACCTTTACTTCTGTTTGCTTTCGCATCAATTTTCTCTTTTGCAATAGCAATTACATCAATATCCACTCCAACGCTAGAGAGTATATCTCGAGCAAGGTTTAATAAAGTCTTACCGCCATCTATTACCCAAAGTTCAGGAGGTGGATTTTGCTCAAAAGCATTGACTCTTCTACTTAGCATCTCTTTCATTTGCCCATATTCATCTTTTGCTTCTAGATGATACATTTTATATGATGACTTGTCCCATTTGTTATCATCATACACTACCATACCTCCTACAATTCCAGCACCTTGTAGGTGTGAGTTATCAAAAACTTCTATTCTAGTTGGTATGTTTTGTAATTCACAAAGTTCTTTTATGGCATTTTGTATAAAAGTATCCGTTGTATTATGTTTTATTCTTAATAATTCTTGACAATTTGATATGGCAATATTACAAAGTTCCTTTTTTTTACCAACTTTTGGGTGTGTTAGCTCTATTTTCTTTGAAAATTTACTATATATGAAGTCTTCAAGGGTTTTTTGCGTTTCATCAGAAATAGGGTGGGAGACAATTATACTTTGAGGAACAACCAAGATTTCATTTGAATTATAATACTCAATAATAGCTCTAGAATAAATCTCATCAAAGTCAAATTCAAAATCACTTTTTAGATAATCGTAGCTACTACTGACAAGTTTGCCTTCTCTGATAAACATTTTTACAACTATACCTCTTTGATTTTCAAAAAGTGTAGCAAATAAATCTATATTTTCAATTGTAGCAAAATCAACCCCTGTTTGAATTTGAGATTTTTCTATAGTGGAGATTCTGTCTCTCAAAACTTTGGCTTCTTCAAATCTAAGTTCTGATGATAAATCTACCATTTTGTCTTGTAGTTTTTGAATAAGTATTGTTTTATTTGAAATAAGACTTAGTGCTTCATCCAAAAGAAGTCTATATTCTTCTTTTGTTACTTTAGCTTCGCAAGGAGCTAGGCATTTGCCAATTTGATAAAATAAACAGGCTTTTTTTGATTTTAGACAACTCTTTTTTTGTACAAGTGGAACTATATCATATATAGAATCCAATATATCTCTAGCACCACTTGAGTATGGTCCATAATATTTAACATTTTTAGATTTTATTACTTTTCTAGTAATTTCAATTCTAGGAAAGTCATCATCAAAGTTTATATAAATATACGGATATGTTTTATCATCTCGTAGCAATATATTGTATTTTGGTTTAAGTTGTTTTATTAAAGAGTTTTCTAAAATCAAAGCATCATTTTCACTTGGCAACACTATATATTCAAGTGTGGCTACCTCGCTAATCATCTTAAAAATTCTAGGGGATAATGTATCGTGTGGGGATAGGGCAGGGGTAAATCTAAAATAGCTTTTTACTCTATTTCTTAATGATTTCGCCTTCCCTACATAAAGTATTTTGCCATCTTTATCAAAATACTGATACACACCACTACCATTAGGTAGTGAGTGTATAGTTTCTTTTAAAGCTTGCATATATCAAAAAATTATCTATTTCTTGAAGATCCGCTACTGCTTCCTGGTCTTGGGCTTTGGCTTCTGCTTCCACCATCTCTTGGTGCTGAACTTCTACTTCCTCCACCATCTCTTGATGAACCTCCACTTCTAGAACCGCTAGATCCACCAGCACTTTTGCCACTGAATCCTCCGCTTCTTCCTCCGCCACTTCTTGGACCTCTACCTCTATATTTAGAACTTCCACTTTTTTCTTCTCTGTAGTTAGAAATAAGTCTATTTACTTCAGTTGAGCTTTTACCAATTGTATCTTTTCCTCCAACATCTTGTTCTTGAAATACAACAGAAGCAAGTTTGTAAGCAATTGTAGATATATCAAATTGTTCTTTTAATGTTTCTACCAACATTTGAGCAGCTTGTGATATTTCTTGGTCTGCAATTTTTTTTGATAGTGAAGTTTGATTTTTTTCTCTTACTTCAGAAATTGTAGGAATTACACGAGATTCTAGTGTTGCTCCAACACTTTTTTGTATTCTTACAAGAGAGTTGAATTCATGAGGAGTTACTATAGAAATAGCCAAACCTTCTTTTCCTGCTCTTCCTGTTCTTCCGATTCTGTGAACATAACTTTCACTTTCAAAAGGGATATGGTAGTTGAATACATGACTTACATCATTTACATCAAGTCCACGAGCTGCAACATCTGTAGCAATAAGAATTTCTATATTACCACCTTTGAAGCTTTTGATTACTTCTTCTCTTTGTCTTTGCTCCATATCACCATGAAGACCTTTTGCACTATATCCTTGAGAAACCAAGAATGTGCTAAGTCTGTCAACTTCTTTTTTCATTCTACAAAAAATTATACTTTTGTGTGGATTTTTATAATCAAGAAGTCTAATCAAAGCATCATCTCTTTCATATTCTTCTACCACATAATAGTATTGTTTTATGTTTTTATTTGTAACTTCACCAGTTGTAACACTGATAAAATGTGGATTATTTAGAATTGTTTTTGACAATTCTTTAATCTCTTTTGGCATTGTTGCAGAAAACATCAATGTTTGTCTGTCGCTTGGCAAAAATTTAAAGATAGATTTAATATCTTCCAAAAATCCCATATCTAGCATTTCATCAGCTTCGTCTAAAACTACAAATGCTGGGTTTATATTGATTTGACCATTATTTAAAAGATCCAAAAATCTTCCAGGTGTTGCAACTATAATAGAAGCACTTTCAATATGTTTCAATTGTCTTGAGTATGAGCTACCACCATAAACCGTAGCAGTTTTTATCCCTAAAAATTTACCAAATTTAAATAACTCATCACTTACTTGCACCGCAAGTTCTCTTGTAGGAACTATAACCACAGCTTCAACTGTTCCGTTAAGTTTTAATTGCTGTAAAATTGGTAATCCAAATGCAGCAGTTTTACCTGTTCCTGTATGTGCTTGCGCAACTATATCTCTACCTTGTAGTACAACGGGCATAGCCTCTTTTTGTACTGGGCTTGGTTCTTTAAAACCAGCTTCATTGATGGCTTCAATTATTTTACTTTTAAAACCAAATTCTTCAAATGTCATCTCGATCCTTCTGTATTAAGGCACCTTTGAAAAATTAGAAGACTTTTCAAAGGTGCCGATGTTTCACTTTAAATAGTATTTTGTGAATAATTTATTTAAAATGTTGCGTATTATATCTAAAAAAAGCGAATTTTTAGTATACTTTTATAAAAAATTGGAGAATTTAATATATGTTTAAAGAATTTGATATAACAAACCTCGAAAATGCCCATAATGAACTGGAAAAAATTTTAAATGAGAATAAAGAGTATCTTCAGCAGTTACTGAAACAAACCAATAAAAATTATGAGAATTTTGTAAAACCATTTCAAAATATGCAAGAAAGAGTAGGGGAGTATATAACTCCTATATTTCATATTGACTCAGTTAAGAACTCTGATATATCTCAAGAAGTTTACGCAAAATGTATTCCATTGCTTTCTGAATACGATAGTGATTTGTCTCAGAATGTTAGTTTGTATAATGCTTTAAAAGCTATACAGGATAACTATAAAAGCTCTTTAAGTGATATACAAAATAAAGTTTTGGAAAACGAAATAAAAGAGATGGCAAGAAATGGTTGTAATCTTTTACAGGGGGATAAAGATATACTAAAAAATATAAATTTAGAACTAAGTAAACTAAATAAAGAGTTTTCTCAAAATATTTTGAATGCAACAAATAGTTTTGAAATGATAGTAGACACCTACGAAGATGTAAAAGAATTGCCACAAAGTGACATAGAACTTGCAAAAATTGAACTAGATGGAATCATAAAATACAAGTTTACTTTACATATGCCATCATATATAGCATATATGACTTATGGTAGCAATAGAGAAAAAAGAGAAGAGCTTTATAAAGCATATAGCACAAGAGCACCACAAAATGGTGATATTATTGAAAAAATATTGGAATTAAAACAACAAAAAGCAAAGCTTTTGGGCTTTGAAAACTATGCTCAGCTTTCACTTGATAGTAAAATGGCAAAAACAGAAGATGAAGTAATTGATTTTTTATATAATCTTGCCTCTAAGGCAAAAGAAAAAGCAATACAAGAGGTACAAGAAGTACAAAAGATAGCATTTGACATTGATAATATACAAGATTTAAAAAGCTTTGATTTGACATACTATAGTGAAAAGCTTAGAAAAAAACAGTATGACATAGATGAAGAACATTATCGTCCATATTTTGAACAAAAATCTGTCGTAAAGGGTATTTTTGAATTCTTAAATAAAATATTTAATATAAGCTTTATCAAATCAAACACAAATACATGGGATGATAAAGTTGAAGCATATGATATTTATGAAAACAATACACCAATAGCTAGAATTTATTTTGATCTTGAAGCTAGAAAAGATAAAAGTGGTGGTGCATGGATGAATAATTGGCACAGTAGATATATTAAAGATGATATCTTATCACTGCCAACAGCTTTTATTGTTTGTAATTTTCCACCTTCAACCGATAAAGTTCCATCATTATTGAGGCACAACGATGTAGTAACCTTATTTCATGAGCTAGGGCATGGGCTACACCATCTTTTAACAAAGATTAATGAGCCTTTTGTGAGTGGAATAAGTGGAGTTATGTGGGATACAGTGGAGTTTCCATCACAATTTTTGGAGTATTTTTCATATGAAAAAGAAGTTTTACAAATGTTTGCTAAGCATTACCAAACTGGAGAGATATTAGGAGAAAAGGATATAGAAAAACTCAAAAATGCAAGAAACTTTCAGTCATCATTGGCAACTTTGAGACAAGTTGAGTTTGCTTTATTTGATTTCAAGCTATATCAGTCATCAATCCAAACACAATCTCAAGTACAGATATTACTAGATGATATTAGAAAAGATATATCGGTAATAATTCCGCCATCATATAACAAATTTCAAAATAGCTTTTCCCATATATTTAGTGGAGGTTATAGTGCAGGGTACTATAGCTATAAATGGGCTGAAGTCCTAAGTGCTGATGCTTTTTATTTGTTTTTAGAAAAAGGGGTATTTGATAGCACACTTGGTAAAAAATATAAAGATATTATATTGGCTAGTGGTGGAGCAAAAGATATGAGTGACTTATATTTTGAATTTGCAAATAGAAAGCCAGAAGTTGAATCATTATTGAAAATTGATGGAATTATTAGCTGAAATCAATAAAAAATTTGGTATAATTACTTCATAATATTAATTAGTATAACACATAAAGAGGTATAAAATGAAACAGTCAACACAAGTATTATCAGAGGCACTAAATAGACTTATAACTGCATACGAAGAATTGCAAAAAGAAAATAGTAAATTAACTAATAAAATAAAAGAACTTGAAGATGATAATTTAGATCTTCAACAAAAAATTGAAGACTTAAGTGACACCACAGACAAACAAACGGAAGACATCACATCAATGCTTGGAAAAATAGAATCATTGTTTACTGGCAATGTTACAGCTAAGGTTGAACATATTATGCACAAACAAGAGCCAAAAGAACTGTTTGAAGACTTAATAATAGAAGAAACTCAAGAAGAGTTAACCTTGTCTAGTAACAATGAATCTGAAGAAGAGATTAGTACTGCCAAAATAGACCTTCAAAGAATGGAAAACTTACTAAGTGGATTTGGCGGAAATAGGTAGCAGCACAAAGTAAACGGTATAAAAGAAGTGAGTTTTTCTCAACTAGATAAAGTTAATGTTTACATGTCCTTTGGTGTTAGTATAGGAGATTTCAGTAAACTATCCTACACCATTGACACAATGTCACCATCTGTTGTAGAATACTTTTTGTCTAGTTTGATTATAAATTATGATGAAGGTAGTAGCAATATTGATTTTAGTGAATACATTCAAGTAGGTGATTATATGATTTATCAGTCATGTAGTGGTGATTTGTATTTAAAAAGCAACAAAAAATCACATGCTGATGATTTGTATGAGACTGGGTCTTTGTTCTGATAGAGGGTTATATATATTTCTGTGAAAATCTAAGTTTTCATCAATTAGAATTAATGTTATATATGATATGATTAGACTAGACAATAATCAGTACAATACAATATGGAGGTTTATATATGAGATATCCTATAGATTTTCTTGATACTTTTGATAAAAGCTTACTTTTTTGGATGCAAAATTTTGTTAAAATGAAATTAACGACTCTATCTAATCGTCAAGTTGAACATGTCGATGACTTCCAAGAGATTCTCTATAAGTTCAGAAAAAGCATTAACTCTATGGACGAGCTAAAAGAGATTTCTAAAAGTGCAAGACAATGTGGACTTATTGGTATAAACACCTATATTAATCCTTTGGAAAAACTCTATTATGAGCTTTGTAAGGCTGGATTTGCTTCAATGAAAGAGATTGATTTAGAATTTATTATAGATTTCTTAGCTATTCATACATCAAAACTTAGTGATGCTACTAAAAAAAACTATAAAATGGCTATTTTGTCCTTTTTTAAATATTTAGATAAAGAAAATAAAGATGACAATGGCAATTCGTATATATTTGGATTTGAAGTCAAAAATTGGGCAGGACTGTCCGGTACAAAAGGAACAAAGCTCCCTACTCACTTAAATGATGAAGAAATAAAAAGATTTTTAGAAGCTATTGAAAAAACTGAATTTAAAGATTATTCAAGAGCTAAAAACAGGTTACTTATCAAAACAATACTTTTTACTGGTATGAGGGTATCTGAGGTGCTTGGATTAAAACAAAAAGATATCGCAAAAGAAGATGGATACTATATTTTTCAAATACAAGGAAAAGGAAATAAATATCGTACCTCAATGATGAAGATTGCAAATGTTCAAAAAGACATGGAAGAATGGCTACAATATAAGCCATTAAATAGCGACCTACTCTTTTGCAGTCGAACTGGCAAAAAACTATCTCAACCATATGTTTCGTATATCATGGAAAAAATACTGCTTGTAGCAGGGCTAAGAAAAGAAAAAAATGGTGCTCATATGCTAAGACATAGCTTCGGAACAAAATTATACAACCAAAGTCATGATTTAATATTAGTTCAAGAGGCTTTAGGTCATAGCGATATCAATACTTCAAGAATATACACACACTTTGACAAAAATAGACTCAAAAAAAGTGCTGATATTTTTGACAAATAGGAGTTATTATCTTCTTTTGTTATTGGCAAACTCAATGATATATCTTGCGATATCATTGAGATGGCAAATATCTTTAATAGCACCTGCTTCTATAGCTTTTGCTGGCATACCAAAAACAACACAACTTTCTTCATTCTGAGCTACAGTGTATGCACCACTATCATATAACTCTTTTATTCCAATACTTCCGTCATCACCCATACCTGTCATCATTACAGCCATGGCACTTCCACCTACAGTATTGTTCATACTTCTAAACATAATATCAACACTAGGTTTATGACGACTTACTTTTAAAGTATCTAGCAACACTATTTTATAAGTGTTATCTCTTTGTTTTTCTAGCGTTAAGTGTTTGTTTCCAGGGGCTAGATATGCATGTGAGCGTTCAAGAATCATTCCATCTTCTGCCTCATATACTGTCAATTCTGAACTTTGATTTAACCTTTGAGCAAATGAACTAGAAAAACCATAAGGTATATGTTGTGTAATAATTATAGGGGGTAATCCACTAATCAAATTGGAAAAAACTCTCAATAATGATTCTACACCACCAGTTGATGACCCTATTCCTATAACCCTAGAACCACTTATAATAGCTGGCTTTTTAGGTAATACTTCATCTGGATGAACTTTTCTTTCTACTTCAAAATTGCCACTATTTAAACTATTTGGTTTTTTACTTACCAAAGTTTTTGTACCTTTTGGTTTTTTTAGTGTATATCGTTTTAATAAAAAGGTTAAATTCAAAAGTGTATCTTTGATTCTTTCACCAAAAGACTGGATACTTTCGCCACCTTCAGGTTTTGGTACAAATCCAACTGCACCATCATCAAAAATATTATTTCCCCTTACACTTTCACCAGATATTACAACTGCTGGCATAGGATGAAGCCTCATGAGATTTCTCAAGAATGTAACACCATCCATTTTTGGCATATTTATATCAATAGTAACCAAGTCAGGCTCATATTCTTTGATTTTTTCTCTAGCATCATATGCATCCGTCGCTGTAGCGATTACTTCAAACTCATCTATTTGGTTTATTAAATCAGTAATAACCCTTCTCATAGAAGGTGAATCATCAATTACAAGAACGCTATACATATTATATTTCCCTTTTTATTGAACTAAAAAAGTTCTATTTCCATCTCAGGTTCTGCTTGATGTGGAGCATCAAATAAGTCAACACCACCAACATACTCTTTGATAACTGGTGATTTTGAAATTTCTCTTTGTAATTTTGCTTCTTCTGCAGAAATCTGTGCATCAGTTTCACTTTTTTGTGTAACTTTAATAAAAGTTTCAAAATTATCAGCCAATAAAATTAACCTACCATGTTCACCTCTTACATGTTCTGAAACTATTCTAAAGCCTTCTGCATTACAAAAATCTTTTGCAAATGTTACATTTCTAAAGCCAATTGTATCTTTTGAATGCCCTAGTTTCATGACATCAGCACCTCCTGATATCTTTGCAATCATATTTTGCTTTCTACATCCCAATTTATACATTTCATTAAGCATTGCCTCAACAGAATATAAACCATATTTCATATCGTCATTTGAACTATTTGTATGAGGTAATAAAAAATGATTCATTCCCTTAATTTTACTTTCTTGATCATAAAACATAATAGCAACACAAGACCCAAGCAAAGTTTTAAATGCAATGCTCTCTAAATCACTCCCAACAGCAAATTCACCACCTATTATTGTATGAGCTAAGTGTCCTTTAACTTTTTGAGTAAATCTAGTATTGGAGGCTTTTTCTATGCTACCATCTTTGTGACCAATAATAATCAATCAATATCCTTATTCTTTATAAATATATTTTGTCCTGCTCTTGTAACATAATTTATTAAATCTTGAGGACTTTCACTATGCCCTAAATATAGTGTACCACCAATTTTTAGGTGTTTAAAAAGTTTTTTTAATATTTTGTTTTGGTCTACATCATTAAAATAAATTAAAACATTCCTACAAAATATTACATCAAACTCATTTCTTTCAAATGGATAATTAATGTCACTTAGATTCATAACACCAAATGTTAAATATTTTTTAAGTTCATCTTTTACTTTGATAAGAATTTCTTCAGTTGCTAAATTCTTTTGAACTCTTTTTTTAAAATATTTTTGTGGCTTAATCCAATCTGGAAACTCTTTTGAACTTTTTGCGTATCTGTATACACCATCAGCCGCATATTGCAATACATTTGTATCGATATCTGTTGCCAAAATAGAAGCTTTGATTCTAATACCAAGTGTCTCTGATACTTCAGCAACAGTCATTGCCATAGAATAAGGCTCTTCACCAGTTGAACTCGCACTACAATACATTTTAATTTCTTTACCATTTCGTGCAAATTCTGGCAAAATTCTATCTCTTAAATCAACAAAATGAAACTCTTCTCTAAAAAAATGAGTTTTGTTTGTAGTAAAAGAATTTATAAATTCAGTTACAAATTTACCATTTTCTATGGCAACCAATAAATCATCTAAATTTCCATCAAAACTTGTATCTCTTTTTAGTTTTTGAAGTCTATTAGAAATCATAATGTCTTTATTTTCATTTAACGTAATTCCAGTTAAAGAGTACAAAAGCTCTTTAACTTTATCGTGTAGATGAATAGTATCTTGCATTAAACTATTCCTAATATTATTTTATGAAACTTTTTGTTTTTTAAATTCTAAATCAAACTTGTCAACTTTTTTCTGAGCATCAATGATTCCAAGTATGTCTAAGATTAGACCTATACTTCCATCACCTCTTACAGTAGCAGCCCCGATACCTTCAACACTTCTGAAGTTTTTATCTAGTGGTTTTACAACTACTTGGTGTTGATGTAAAAACTCATCTATAAATAATGCTACTTTTTGATTTCCAGCTTTTACAACTATAAGCATACCATCTTCAAGATTGTGATATTTTGGTTCAACATCATTAAATAATTGGTATAATTTAACAACAGGGATAAACTCTTCTCTTAACATCAATAAATCTTGAGTTCCATCACCAATTTTTTTGATCATTTCTTTTGTAGGTTGAAGTGACTCAACTATTGCACTTAATGGAAGTATGAATTTTTTATCGCCTACAGCAATATCAAGACCATCAAGAATAGCTAGTGTTAGTGGTAATACTATTGTGATAACTGTACCATACCCAATTTCAGTTTCAAGTCTTATAATTCCACCTAGTTTATGAATATTTGTTTTAACAACATCCATACCAACACCACGCCCAGATACATCAGTGATAACATCAGCCGTACTCACCCCTGCTCCAAATACAAGCATTGCTTTATCGTTTTCATTCATTTGAGCTAATTGATTCTCATCTATTAACCCTTTTTCTAGTGATTTAGCAGCAACTTTGTTACCATCAATCCCTTTACCATCATCTTTTATAGTAATAATCATTTGACCATTTGCTTGTTCGGCACCTATTGTAATATTACCAGTTTCATTTTTCCCAGCTCTTAATCTATCTTCTGGCGTTTCAATACCATGATCAAGAGAGTTTCTGATAATATGCATTAATGGATCTGTTAGTCCTTCAATCATAGCTTTATCAATTTCAACAGCATCACCATGATGTTTGAAATCTACTTTTTTATTCAGTTTTTTTGAAATATCTCTTATAACTTTAGGAAATTTTGAATAAATAGATTCCATAGGAACCATTCTTATACTCATAATCGAATCTTGCATCTCTCTAATATGACGCTCAAGAAGTTCAAGTCTTTCAAGTACCGAAGCTCTTGTCTTTGTCTCAACTATAGTTGTAGCAAATTGTGTAAGCATAGCATTAGTAATAACCAAATCTCCAACATTATTCATTAAAGTATCTATTTTATCAAGATTAACTCTGATATTATTTGTTGCTGCTGATACAGCAGATGCTTTCTCACTACTGTCTTCTTTTTTGATTGAGCTTTCTGCAGGAGCTTGTCTTGATACTATAGGCTTAGATACAGGTTGTGCTACAATAGGTTTTTTTTCTACTATAGGTGTAGCCTTACTTTCATGTTCTAATTCTTTATTATTAGGGTTTATAGCTGGCATATCGTCAAAAAATCCAAAGTTATCATTTTCTTCATAATTTTTTGAAGCTACAGTAGGTGTATTATTGCTTTTTTCTTGTAATTCATCACTATAAAATCCAAAAGCTTGTATATCTTGATATTCTTCTTTAAAAAAGCCATAAGCTTTGTTAAATTTACTAGCATCAAGATCTTCATCATAAAAACCTATATTCTCACTTTCTTGATGTATTGTAGGTATTGATTGACTTATTGTTGTTTCTACATTTTCATTTGATAATGTTTGTGCAGAATGACTACCAGCAACATAGCTTTTAATATCAGATATAAGTCCATGTGTCATTTCTTCTAATTTTTCTTGGTTCATATCTCCAGCTGCTTCAAGATGTAAAATTTCTTTCATAACATCCATACAGTCTATTAATGTAGAAGCCATTTCAGGAATAAATTTTATTACATGATTTCTTAGTTTATCCATCATGTTTTCTACTTCATGAGTAAATTTAGCAAAAAAGACTAATTCTACAGAAGCTCCACTTCCTTTGAGCGTATGAACATCACGAAATAACTGACCCATTTGCTCTTCTGTTAAAGAACCATTATTTTCAGCTTCAAGAAGTACATTGTCAGCAGACTCAAATAGCTCAGTAGCCTCTTCCATAAACATCTCTCTGTACATAGAAATATCAAAACCAGCCATATCAAACCCTTTTTAATTTATTTTTTATTAAATTTTTATCTACTTAAAACTATATTTACAGCTTTTAGTAATTGATCTGGAACAAAAGGTTTAACAATCCATCCAGTTGCACCCGCTGCTTTACCTTTTGCTTTCATTTCATCACTTCTTTCGGTTGTCAAAACCAAAATTGGTTTTGAGCTGTATTGTGATAATTTTCTAAGCTCACCTATTAATGTCAAACCATCCATATTAGGCATATTTACATCAGTTATAATTAAGTCAAAAGAAGCAGACTTAGCCTTCTCTAAACCATCAACTCCATCAACAGCTTCAACAACATCGCTATATCCACCTTCACTTAATGCATAACTCAACATATCTCTTAGCATCGTTGAGTCATCAACTATTAATAATTTTGCCATAAAATCCCCTTGATCTTTTCTAACTCAAACATTATTTGTTTGTATCTTAACATAAATAAACTTTAAAACATTATAAATTTGCTAAACTTAACTCTATTCTATCTTTTTTTACACTTAAAACCTTGATTTTAACCGCATCGCCAACATTAAATACATCAGTTACTTTATTTAATCTTTTATCAGACATCTTTGAAATATGCAATAAACCTTCTCCACCCTTTGGTAAAGTTACAAAAGCACCAAAATCTGTAATTCTTTCAATTGTAGAATCAAATATATCATCTGTTGCATAAATTTTTTCAAAATCTAGCGGTTGATTTGATTTCTTTTGAGTATTATTTGTAATACTTATTATATGGTCTTTTGCTTGCAAAATTCCTTCTTGAGTTTCACCACTAATTTTTACATTTCCACTATTTCTATCTAAATCAATTGTTACATTGAATTTTTCTATAATATCTTTTATGGTTTGCCCAGCTTTACCTATTACTGCAAAAACTTTTGACGGATCAATAATGAATTGTTCAACCATAGGCAAAGCCTCACTAGGCTTTATTTCATCAGCAGCTTTTTCCATAATATTTAAAATATGTAACCTGCCCTCTTTTGCCTGCAATAACGCTTCATCAAGAACACTTAGCTCAATTCCACCCAATTTAATATCCATTTGTAAAGCAGTAATTCCATCTTTTGTACCAGCAACTTTAAAATCCATATCACCATCATGATCTTCAAGACCCATAATATCAGTTAAAATTGCATATTCATTGTTTTCAGTAACAAGCCCCATAGCAACACCAGCAACCAAGCCACTTATTTCAACTCCAGCTGCTTTTAAAGCCATAGAACCACCACACACAGTTGCCATCGAAGAGCTTCCATTTGATTCTAAAATTTCTGAAACAATTCTTATTGTATCTGTGAAATCTTTACTAATCGTACTTTCTAATGCTTTTTTTGCTAAATTTCCATGACCTAGTTCTCTTCTTCCTACTCCAAAAATTGGCTTAGCCTCGCCTACGCTAAATCCTGGAAAATTATAATGTACCATAAATCTTTCTATATCTGTCGACTTTTCAGTTAATATCTCATACATTTGTCCATCTTTTGAACCACCGAGTGTACCAACTACTAGTGCCTGAGTTTCGCCCCTTGTAAATAAACAACTACTATGAGCCGAAGGTAAAATATTAGTTTCTATTGAGATGGGTCTAACTGTCTTTAGCCCTCTTCCATCTGCTCTTACTTTATCTTTCAATATCATGCTTCTTACAATTTCTTTTTTTACTATACTTAATGCCTCGTATGTTTCTTTATACTCAAATCCATTTTCCACCACAAAACTCTCAGTTACTACTTGTTTAGCAAGTTGTTTAAGTTCGCTTGCTCTTTCACTTTTAGCAAGTTTTGTAAGTGCATTTTTGATTTCTGATTGATAAGTGCTTCTAATATAATCTAAAAGTTTTACATCTACATTAAATGGTTTTAATTCTACTTTAGCATCAATCTTTTTATATAACTCAAGTCCTTTGGAATATGTACCAGTTGCTTCTTTTATGGCATCTTGTGCAACTTGTATCAACTCTACTAATTGTTTTTCATCAACTTCATTTGCATTATGTATAGTTGTAAATGAATCAATACCTGTATCTACTATTTCTGCACTTGAGATAGATTTCATTTCAATCATTAAAAGTTCATTTTCACTACCAGCAACATATAAATCTAAAGTAGAATCTTTAATCAAAGATTGCATAGGATTCACTACTACTTGATTATTTATTTTTGCTATTCTTACGCCACAAACTGGTTTATTGATTGGCAAATCAGAAAGATAAAGGGCTGCTGAAGCTGCATTTAGTGCAACTACTTGCATATCTACATCTTTATCCGCACTTAAAACCATAACAGTAATAGTAGTTGGATATACATACCCAGCAGGGAAAAGTGGTCTTAAACTTCTATCAATAACTCTTGATGTAAGTGTTTCAAAATCACTAGGTTTGCCTTCTCTTTTTATAAAACCGCCTGGTAATTTTGCAGATGCATAAGTTTTTTCTATATACTGAACAGTTAAAGGGGTAAAATCTTCACTTACAGGATTATCAAATTCTGTTACAACTGTTGCTAAAACTACACACTTTCCAACTTGTAACATTACAGAACCATTGGCTTGTTTTGCAACATGATTTACCGTATAAACCTCTTTTAAATTATTAACTTCAAATTCACAAACTATTGACATGGTTTTCCTTTTTTAAATATGTTTCTATTTCACTTTGGGGTATATACTCTAAACTCTTATAATAAAAATCTATTGATACAAAATGGTCTATTTTCCTATAATAATACAAATCATCCGCAATTGACTCCAAATCACTTATAGTAGCAGTTGGAATGATTGGAGTTGCAACAGAAACAGATTTAGCTCCAAGCTTAATCGCAGTTTTTATACATGCCATCATTGTAAGCCCAGTATTTAAACCTTCATCTACTAATAAAACATTTTTGCCTTCTAGATTTATTAAATCTTTCTGTCTATGTATTCTAAGTAGTGGTAATAGTTTTTGCTCAAAAACTTCTTTTGCTTTTACAAAAATTGCTTCTATATTTATATCAAATGATCTCACAAGCTCTTCATGGATTACTACTTCTTCTTTTTCTGTAACAATTGCAATTTCACAATCACTATTTAATGGAGCCATAACTTTTTCGCTAAACATAAAATCAAACTGACCATCTATAGCCTTTGCTATCTCCTTGGCTATTGGTAGAGCCCCTGTGGATGTAGCAAATACAATCCAACTTTCAAGTTTCATATTTTCAACTGGCAAAACTTTTAAAAGTTGGTTAGCTGCATCTAGTCTATCTTCAAAAATATTTTTATTTTCCATTGCAGTCCCTATATGAAATACTATTCATTATTTGGTTTATCTTTCATCGTATACTCATAATCAATACCACCTATTGGTCTTAGCTCAACAAAAAAGTATATCACATCTTGTCTAAGAGGTTTGTTATCTAATCTAGATGATGATACTAATTCATCAGCAATACTAAAGTTTAAGTACCAACAGCCTCTATCTACAATCAACCTATACTCTTTTTTATTTAAGATTTTATCATGTATATTGTAATTTTCTCGATATGAAAGCTTATAATTTTTCCAAAATCCAAAACCTAGCTCATAAGATATTGATTCCGTGTCTAGTTTGTTTGAATGTGGAGTAAGCTGTGTCCAATAATGTCCAGCATTTAAAAAATAATTATCATATACAAGCCGTAAAGTTGTAGATGATTGAATTAATTTATTGTCTTCATGGTTGTAAAATAGTCTATTTGAAATTGAGCCAAACTGATGATAAAAATATATTTCATTTTCCAAATTTCCAAGCTTTGAGTTGCCATCTCCATCATATAAAATTGATTGTTTTATTCTATGATTTAAAAATAATGTTGCAAAATCTCTATGATAAAATGATTGACTGAGCCAAAAAGACAAATTCTTTTTGGCTTGCGTAATTGGGTAATCAGCAAGTAATGTATTTTCATTAGAAATATTATATAAATCACCTTTTGTTGTTGCATTATTTGGTAAATAAAGAGTCGTACCTAGATTCATGGTGTGAATAAATAAATCATAAGCTTTTATAAGGTTTGTAGATACTGTTGCACTATGTCTAAATTGGAAATATTGTCCATTATCAAACTTTTGTGTTAAATCATTTTCATCATAATCTAAGTATGCAAAAAATATTTCTTCTTGAAGAGAAATATTTATATAATCATCGAACAGGCTTGTCCCATAAAAAAATGGCATACTAACAGTAGTTTCTCTTTCTTTTAAACCTTTTGTTCTGTGGTAATTTGTAAAATTAGCATCCATAGAATATAAAAAATTTTGTGCTATAAGTGGTGTTGAAAATTTATGATAATGTAATACTGGTAATTTTTGAATAGTTGCATCATTAGATTCTTTTGAAGTATCTTTATAATATCTTAAATAAGTCCCAAAATAATCATCATTTGTTTTATAGAAATAATTAATATTCGATTCTGTTTTACTAGGATAAGAGTTCACATTATATTCTGATGTATATGAACTATTGCTATTATTTGAACGCTCCTCTAATGTCTTATATTCAATATCTCTTAAAAAATCTAAATTTGCATAAAATCCATCCTGATTTTCTTTTGATGCAAATATATTAGACCTTTCATAGTTTAGAGTAAATCCGTAATGGTCTTGGTTTTTCAATTCATGTTCTTCTTGGAAAGCTTTTTTTTCTTTAAAATGACCATAGTGCATTTTCAACATAGAATCAGGACTATCAGCATATCTTAAATATGTATATAAACCGTTACCTCTTTTTGCTCTATATTGCGGAACAAATTCTAAGTCAAAATCATCAGTTGGTGCATAATAGTAAGGTTGAATATATTGGAGTCCTTCTTTACTAGAATATCCAATAGTTGGCATTAAAAACCCAGAATGTCTATCTGTATTTGTATAAAATGCAAAATATGGGAAATATAATACGGGAATATTTTTTATATAGAGTCTATTATTAAAAGTTTGTAACCAACTGTATTTATCATAATGAGCACCACTTGAAAATTTGATACTCCAATCTGGATTATTACAATCACAACTAGACATATATGACTCTTTCAAAAAGACATCATCACCTTTTGAAGACATTGAAGATGACTCAATCCATAGGTCATTATCATACAATAAAAATACGACATCAGAGAAAGAAGAAACATCAAATTCCATAAAAGAATAATCACTTATAGATAAATTTTTATTATCTTTTAATATATTTACATTGTCATATAAATCAACTTGATTTTTATTTTTATTGTAAACAATTTTTTGAGCCGTTATATAGTAAGTCGGGGAAAACATAATTACATCGCCAGTAGCTGTAATGATATCATCTTGATAATCTAAATGTTTTGCAACAACTTGAAACTGCTCTTGCTTTATATCTTCATTTGCTGATAATATAAAAGTAGTTAAAAAAATAAAAAATAAAAAATATTTACGCATTTACAACCAATGTTTTACCAATTTTATCTTGAAATGTTTGTCTTCCATCATTAAAATAGGCATATATAAATCCAATATAAAAAAACATTTCACTCAATATTCTTCCGATTGACCTTACTAAAGAATTAACCAAAGTGACTTTACCAAAATCATTATAATCAATAACTTTTATTTTTGCTAGATATTTGCCAACAGTTGCACCATAATACCATACAAAAAATGTATGATAAGTTATTTTCAAAATCATAACTGGAATAACATAAGAATTTAAAACCATCAAAATAGAAGCGAACTCATCACCTACTTTAGTTATTTGCTCCCAAAAAATCAATGCGATAATAAAAGTAATTAATAAATCATCTATAATAAAAGCTTTAATTCTCGAGGCAAAAGAAGCTAGTTCTAGATTTTGAGTATTATGGTCTTTGTTGTCTAAACTTTCAATCATTTAGCGATTACCTTAAGGCTTGATATGCAATATCGCTTCGTAGCTTTTTGCCAGCAAAATGAACTTGTCCACATAGACCATAAGCTCTATCTCTTGCTTCTTTTATGCTAAGACCTAGTCCAACACACACCAAAACCCTACCACCAGTTGCAAAAAGTTTGTCATCTTCAAATGTAACACCAGCATATGATATATGAGAATTTTCTATCAAATCATTATCTACAATCTTATCTACAATTATTTCTGCCGCATCAGAGTTACTGTAAGGATAGTTTTTACTAGCCATTACAACACCTACCGCAAATTTTGGTAAAAACTCAATTTTAAGGTTTGATAAGTCTTTTGTGGCACCTTTATAAAAAAGTTCACTTACAGGAGTTTTAAGCAATGGCATAAGGATTTCACATTCAGGATCACCAAATCTTACATTGAACTCCAAAGTATAAGGCTCTCCACCGACAACCATAACACCAATAAAAAGAACACCCTCAAAAGGTGCATTTTCTTGCTTCATACCATCAAGTGTGGGTCTAACTATTCTTTGTTTTACTTTTTCATAAAGCTCATCATCTACAAGAGGCGTTGGTGCATAAGCACCCATACCACCAGTATTTGGCCCTGTATCACCATCACCTATTCTTTTGTGATCTTGAGCTGCTGGAAGGAGTATGAAATCATCTCCATCACATATTGCAAACATAGAAAGCTCATACCCATCCAAAAACTCTTCAACCACAACTTTAAGTCCAGCATCACCAAAAGAAGAACCACTAAGCATATCTGATACTGCTTCCTCTGCTTCTTCTTTTGAGTTAGCTATAATAACACCTTTTCCACCACAAAGCCCATCAGCTTTTACTACAATTGGTGCGGTTAGTGTATCTATGAAGCTTTTGGCATCTTCAAACTTATCTGTTTCGATAAATCTAGCTGTTGGAATATTATATTTTTTTAGTATATTTTTCATATACACCTTCGAACCCTCAAGCCTTGCAGCATCTTTTGATGGTCCAAATATTACTAAGTTATTTGCTTTGAATATATCTACAACACCTTCAGTTAGTGGAGCTTCAGGGCCTACGATTGTCAAATTTATTTCTTTTTCTTTAGCCCAAAATGCAAGTTCATTATAATCTTTTATATTTATATTCTCACCTAAGTTGTTTGTTGCACCATTTCCTGGGCAAAAATATAAAGTATGTTTTTCTTCTTTATGAAGAGCTAGACCAATAGAATACTCTCTACCACCACTACCTAAAATCAAAATATTCATTTACATTCTCCAAGATGATTAGGTAAAAGGTAAAAGGTAAAAAGTAAACTTAAAGCCATTAATGCCAATTTTTACCTTTTACTTTTTACCTTTTACCTCATTTAATTTTCCCGAGCAAGCGTTAACCACGGAAATGGCCCTAAAAGCCAATAATTGCAGATTGAGCACTTTTTAGGAACTGCTACAAAACTTGAGCGTTACACACCAAGTGACTACGAAATCCGCGTGAAATACATTATCGGACCCTCAAAATGTGGGAATCCCGCATTGCCTAGGAAAATTTTATATTAAAATATAATCTTATTATAGCTAATTTTAAATTAATTTTGCTAAGTTTATACAAGCTTCGATTGAAGTTTTCTCAGGTATTTGGAAATTTATATTTTTTGGCATATACTTAGCGGTTGTTTTACCTATACAAATAGCCTTAAAACTATCATTCCAATTGAAATTTTTGAAAAAACACTTTATTGAAGATGGGGAAGTGAAGATAATAGTTGAATCTTGTTCTATCTCGATATTGTTAAGTTTTGAACAAATTGTTTCGTAAACAACAAGAGAAGATAAAAGTACACCATTTGATTCAAGTATAGATTCTAAGTCTGAAACAACCTCTTTTGCTCTTAAATAAAGCACTTTTTTATCTTTTAATAAAGATATTAATTGTTTGGCAAATTCATTTCCATGACCATTTGTCCCAGTGTATACCAAATTTGCATTAAGAGATTTTATATAAGTACTTGTTGGCTCAGCAATACAATAAGCTGGGATTTGTTTCCATATAAGATTTGATAGTTCAAGTGCCTTAGCACTATTTTTTGAAGTAAACACCAAAGCATCTATATCAGATAAATCTATATCAATATCTAAAAACTTAATATCCAAAAGGGGCAGATTAACTACCCCTTCATATATTTTGTCATTGTTTGTCAAAAATATTTTTGACAATTTTTATTCCCATTCTATTGTAGCTGGTGGTTTTGAGCTAATATCATATACAACCCTATTGATACCATCAACTTCGTTTATAATTCTTCTACTCATTTGCTCTAATATATCGTGAGGAATATGAGCAAAAGTTGCAGTCATACCATCTGTTGCTTCAACTATTCTAATACAAGCTGTGTTATCATAAGTTCTATTATCACCCATTACACCTACTGATTTAACATTTAAAAGTACAGTAAACGCTTGCCATGTTTTATCATAATACCCACTAGCTCTTAATACATCTAGCATAATTGTATCAGCAGCTCTTAAAATCTCTAAATCATCTTTGTTTACTTCACCCATTATTCTGATAGCAAGACCAGGTCCTGGGAAAGGATGACGACCTATCATATCTCTTGGAAGTCCAAGCTCAAGTCCAAGAATTCTCACTTCATCTTTGAATATTTCTCTTAAAGGCTCAATAAGCTCAAAAGTCATCCAATCAGGAAGTCCACCAACATTGTGATGTGATTTTATAGTTTTACTAGGTCCTTTTACTGCAACTGATTCTATAACATCAGTATAAAGTGTACCTTGTGCTAAATATTTGATACCATCATGTTTTTTCGCTTCTGTATCAAATACTTCAATAAAAGTTTCTCCAATGATTTTTCTTTTTCTCTCAGGGTCTGTAATTCCAGCCAATCTACCAAGAAAAATCTCGCTAGCATCAACTGTTATCAGATCAACCCCCCTACTTTTAAACATAGCTTCAACTTGTTCTCTTTCATTTGCTCTTAAAAGTCCATTATCTACAAATACAGGAATAAGTTGATCTCCTATTGCTTCAGCCAAAAGTGTAGCGACAACAGAGCTATCAACTCCACCACTTACTCCACAAAGAACTTTATCTTTTCCAACTTTTGCTTGAACTTTAGCAATTTGTTCTTTTGCAAAATTTCCCATATTCCATGTGCTTTCACAGCCACAGATATATTTTGCAAAGTTTTTTAATAGTTTTGACCCTTCTTGTGAGTGATAAACTTCAGGATGAAATTGGAATGCAAAAATATTTTTATCCATATTTGCAATAGCTGCATAAGGTGAGTTATCACTATATGCAATTTTACTAAAACCACTTGGCAATACATCTACCTTATCACCATGACTCATCCAAACTATTTGACCATCTTGTGTATCTTTGAAAATTGGGCAATTGCCTTCAATATTTAATTTTGCTTTTCCATACTCATGATGATCCGCAGCAATAACACTTCCACCCATAGAGTGAGCAATAAGTTGCATACCATAACAAATACCAAGTATTGGCAATCCTAGGTTAAAAACTTCAGGACTTGGATGATAAGAGTCCTTTGCATATACTGATGCTGGACCACCTGATAGAATAATCCCTCTTGGAGTTCTTGCTTTTATGAGTGTTATGTCCTCATTATAAGGTACTATCTCACTGTAAACTCCATTTTCTCTAAGTTTTCTAGCAATAAGTTGTGTATATTGAGATCCAAAATCCAAAACTAATATAGGTACATGATTCATTCTTTTCCTTTTAATAAAATATAATGAGCCCCGATTGACTCTTTTCTTTTTAATGCAGCTTCTAAGATTGATTTGGCTGTCAGTAATCTTAATTTTAGCAATCTTCCAATATCACATGATAAGTAATAATTGACTTTTTCTAATGCAAGCTCAAGACCTTCTTCTGTCCTTCTTATCCCTGCATGTGTCCACATAAGCTCTCTTAAATCATTTTTTATTACTTTATCTGTTGGCTTATACAAAGTATAATGTTTGATTAATGATTTATATTCACTAGGTTCGACTTTGAAATCATCTTTTAGTGAATTCATAACTGCAATCTTTGAAAATACCAACCCTTCAAGTAATGAATTTGATGCGAGTCTATTGGCTCCATGTACACCAGTACAAACAACCTCACCTATAGCATAAAGATTTTTCATCCCTTTTACTTTGGCATTGATATTTGTCTCTATTCCACCCATGGCATAGTGAAAAGCTGGAGAAATAGGAACTCTTTCAAAAGGTAACTCAAAGCCAAGTTCTTTTAGATTTTTATAAATATTTGGAAATCTTTTTTTGAAAAAAGCTTTTTTGAAATTTTTAAAAGATAAGTAAACCTGTGAAGAAGTTTTTTGTGCATAGTCAAATATAGCACGACTAACCACATCTCTAGGAGCCAATTCTCCATCAGCGTGATAATCAAACAAAAATCTTCTTCCATCTTCGTCCTCTATCTCTGCACCTTCACCTCTTAGGGCTTCACTTAGTAGTGGTTTTCTGGCAAAATCAGTATCTATAAAAACAGTCGGATGAAACTGCATCATTTCCATATCTTTCAAAGCCAAACCTTTTTCAAGACATATCCCTTGTATATCACCAGAAACTGTAGTTGAGTTTGTATGATATTTGTAAATAGAGCCTATTCCACCACTTGCTATAATAGTATTGTGAGCATAAACAACTCGTTGTTTTTCACCTGTTCTAATAACTGCACCATAACAAATATCATCTTGAATTAATAAATCAATTACTATTGATTCAGTTACCACTTCATGAGGACAAGTTCCTAATAAAAAAATATGAAGCATTCTTCCAGTAGCATCACCATCTGCATGAAGAATTCTGCTTCTTGAATGTGCTGCTTCTTTTGTAAAAGCTAGCTCTCCTGAATCATTCTTATCAAATTCAAAACCCTTTTCTATCAAATCTTCTATGGTTTCAAGTGATGTTTTGCTAAGCTTTTCAACCGCTGCCACATCATTTTCTTTAGCACCAGCTTCTATCGTATCACTTATGTGTGAAGGGATATCATTTTCATCTACAGCAGTTGCTACACCACCTTGAGCCCAAAAGGTGTTACACTCCCAAGGAGCTTTTTTGCACACTAATAATACTTTTTTATTTTCTGGAATATAGCTAGCAGCACTAAGTCCCGCCACTCCTGTACCTATGATAATGTAATCATATATCATTTATTACTCTCAACATACTTTGGAGGAGCTTTGTATCCACATCCTACAACACTAAATGCTAAAACAAAAACTACAATTATATTACCTATGAGTGCAAAGATATTTTTCTTTAACATTTATTATAATACTCCGTTTTCTATTTAAAATAGATACAATTTTAGCTAATTAAAGCTTATAGCTAATTAAACACCCTCTTCAAATTTAAATTTTACACATTTTTTATTACATTAGACAATTATATCTCAAATTAAAAATTGTTTTAAACAAACTTTTAATACAATATCTAAAAAAAGGATTTGTCATGAGTAAAATCACAGAAAGAGTTACTGCTGTAGCAGTTTGTATATTTGCAACAATGTCATTTGCTAATGCAGAGTCTGTAAATATTAAGGTTACCGAACAAATTGCAATTACAAAACCATTTACAACAAAAGTTAAAACTGGTGAAAGATGCTATGAAGATACTGTTGAAGTATTGGTTAATTGTGGAAACGAAGACACAAATGCCATAGGAATAGATACATTAATAGGAGCTACATTAGGTGTAATTGTGGGACATCAAATTGGTGGTGGAAGTGGAAAAGATGCTGCTAAAATAGTAGGTGGATTAGGTGGTGGATATATTGCTAATCAACAAAGAAATAATAAACAATGTAAAACATACAATCAAGTAACAAGATGTGAACCAACATATGAGTATATAACAGAAGAAAAGACTGTGGGATACAGAAACTGTGCTGAGTATAATGGTCAAAAGATTTGCAAAGAAACCATTAGTCCATTGGATACTTTAACTGTTACACAAAAAATTGTAGTTCATTAAACCAGAATTATTCAAAAAAATTAAATTTAAAACAAAGGTAGTAAAACAGATGTTATTGTCAAAAAGAGTAAATGTCCTTTCAGAGTCCTTGACTATTGCAATTTCTTCGTTAGCAAGAGATTTAAAAGCTAGTGGTAAAGATGTATTAAGTTTTTCAGCAGGTGAGCCTGATTTTGATACACCTCAAAAAATAAAAGATGCTGCAATTGAAGCTTTAAATAAAGGTATGACAAAATATACCGCTGTTGAAGGAACGATTGAATGTAGAAAAGCTATTGCAAATAAATTGAAAAGAGAAAATGGCTTAGAGTATGCACCAAATCAAATTGTTGTAAATGTTGGGGCAAAACATTCACTTTTTAATCTTTTTCAAGCCGTAATTGAAGAAGGTGATGAGGTTATAATTCCCGCACCTTATTGGGTAACATATCCAGAACTTGTACTATATAGTGGTGGAACTCCTATTTTTATAGAAACAAGTGATGAAAGCAGTTTCAAAATGACGCCTGCACAGTTAAAAGCAGCAATTACACCAAAAACAAAAATGGTTGTAATTACTAGCCCATCAAACCCTACTGGTGCTGTTTATACGAAAAAAGAACTAGAAGCAATAGCTGAAGTTTTAAAAGGTACAAATATACTAGTTGCTAGTGATGAAATGTATGAAAAATTACTTTATGATGGAAGCACATTTACAGCAACAGCAAGTATCAGTAAAGATATGTATGATAGAACAATAACAATCAATGGACTAAGTAAAAGTGTTGCTATGACTGGATGGAGATTTGGTTATCTTGCTTCTGGAAATAAAGAACTAATTGATGCTATTAATAAGCTTCAAAGTCAAAGCACTTCAAATATCAATTCAATTACGCAATATGCTGCAATTACTGCATTAAATGGTGATGTAGATAATGATATAGAGACAATGAGGGTTGAATTTGAAAAAAGAAGAAATCTTGCTTGTGAATTATTAAACAAAATAGATGGATTAAGTGTGGTTAAACCAAGTGGTGCATTTTATCTTTTTGTAAATACTAAAAAAGTAGAAACTGATAGTATGAAATTTTGTAAAGATTTACTAGAAAATGCTGGAGTTGCAGTGGTTCCTGGTCTTGGATTTGGTATGGATGGTTATTTTAGATTATCATTTGCTACTGATGAAGCAACTATTATCGACGGAATTGGCAGAATAGAAAGATTTGTAAAGTCTTTGAAATAAAAAATATCGTGTAGCTTAAGAACCTTTTTGTCTTAAGCTACAAAAACTAAGAAAGCAATCTTAGAACTGATTGTTGAGTCACATTTGATTGTGATTGGACATATGCCCCAACTTGTGATAAAACATTTTGTTTATCAAAATTACCAATCTCTTGTGCTATATTTGCACCAACCAATTCTGATTGAGCTATTTGAGTTTGAGTTTGTTGGCTAAGTAGATTGATAGCTGAACTTTCCAATTGATTTTGAACACTACCCATGTCTGACCTAAAAGAATTTAAAGTACCGATAGCATCATCAACTTTTGACAAAAAACCTCTAGCATCATCAGCATTAAAAGATGAAGCATCTTTATTTAATAAATCATTCAATCCAACACCAGAAGAATTTGATTGAAGTTGAGGCGAATAAATTGCATCTTGATCATTATTCCCCACCTGAAAAGTCATTGAATCCGTAGCAGATTTGTCATCTTGAGTTCGTTGTAATAATACTTGACCATTATAATTGGTACTACTTGCAATATTGTCGAAATTTTTCATCAAACCTTGAATATCTTTAAAAATAGCTTCTCTACCAGCATCTGAAGTCGTACCATTTGATGCTTGAAGTAATTTTTCTTTTACATTATCTAAAATTTTAGATTGCTCACTCATTGCTTGGTCCGCAATTTGCACAGATGCAACAGCACTATTTGCATTGCTTAAAGCTTGAGTATATCCACTTGCTTGAGTTCTTAATACATCAGAGATTGCCATTACCGAAGCATTGTCTGAAGCTTTATTTATAGCTAAACCAGTAGCAATTTTCTCTAGAGTCTTATTTTGTTCTAAATAAGGACTTTGATAGTTTGGAATATTATTATTTATTTGCATAGTAACTCCTTACCATATCTTTAAGTTATTTTAATACAATTAAGTTGAAATAAAAATTAATATCATAAATTAATTATTTGAAAATTCTAGAATAATATTCTTTATTATTGGATGATTGTTATACATAATCTGAGTTTAAGTAAAATTACTATAAAATAAGCTTTCAACTGAAAAATATGGGATAATCTAATGAGTTTAAAATCGAAATTATTAGTAGAAAATAAATGACTTTACAAAAAAAAGCAACTGTCGTATCTAGTGCAGTTGCAGCTTTTTTGACTATTATAAAATTTAGTATAGGACTAGCTAGTGGTAGTGTTGCTGTTTTAGCATCTGCTGTTGATTCTATATTGGATATGTTTGTTTCACTTTTTAACTATTTTGCTATATCAAAAAGTGAACAGCCAGCCGATGAAACATTTAATTATGGTCGTGGGAAAATTGAAGCTTTGGCTTCAGTCATTGAAGGTAGTGTGATTGCATTATCTGGTATTTTTTTACTTTATCAAGCATTTAAAAAAGCACTTTATGGTGAAGAATCAACCTATCTAGAATTGGCACTTTATGTTATGGCTATTTCTTTAGTTGTTACTATTTGTTTGGTTATTTACTTGAATTTTGTAGCCAAAAAGACAAGCTCAATGGTAGTAAAAGCTGATGCCCTACACTATAAAACTGATATCTATAGTAATGGTGCTGTTTTATTTAGCGTTGGCTTAGTATATTTAACAGGATTTGAATTTGCGGATGTTATCGTGGGTGTTGGTATTGCTTTGTTTATTATTTATTCTGCTTATGAGCTTATCAAAGAAGGAGTACTCGTACTTTTAGATAGAGCTTTAGAAGTAGAATTAGTAGACCAAATAAAATCTATAATAGAAAATGAAAAAATTGTCAATGACTACCATTATCTCAAAACAAGACAAGCAGGTCATGATATTTTTGTAGAAGTACATTTGGTTTTTGATTGTTTGATATCTTTAATGGATGCACATCGAGCAAGTGATAGGATTGAGGAGAAAATTAGATTGATTGAATCAAATAAGAATTGGGTTATTAATATGCATTTGGATCCATATGATGATTCTGTTATCAACGATACACATGTACACAATAAAGGAGAATTATGATAAAAAAACTTTTACTTTTAATAATCATTTTGATGACTTCACTCTTTGGTGATACGATAGAATATAAAGCTGATATAACCGCTATTGAAGCATATAAAATGCAACAAAATGGAGTTATACTTGTAGACACTAGAACAAAAAAAGAATATGATTTTATGCATCCTAAGGGTGCCATCTTGATAGAATCTTATTTTGAAAAAGATGGTCAAAGAGTTTTTAATGATGACTTTGTAACACAAGTTGAAGATTTAGTTAGTATGAATTTATCAAAAGAGATTGTACTTATTTGTAGAAGTGGTAGTAGAAGTAAAAAAGTTGCTACAATTTTAGCAGAAAATGGATTTTCAAATATTTACAATGTAAAAACTGGATTTGTATATGATTGGATAAAAGAAAAATTACCAATAGAAAAATAAGAGTTTTTAAGGTACAATATAAATAAAAAATTTAAACGGAGTTTTGTATGATAGATTGGATGCAAAGGCATAAAAAGTGGTTAGTTGTTACAATATGGATTAGTGTTATAGCTTTTGTTGGTGCAGGATTTGTTGGATGGGGTGCATATGACTTTGGTAAGAGTGATGGAGCCGTAGCTCAAGTTGGCAAAAAAGAAATTCCAATGAATGAATTACAAAGAGAATACAGCAATCTTTATTCCCAATATTCTTCTATCTTTGGTGATAGTTTCAATCAAGAATTAGCTAAACAACTAGGACTTGAACAATTAGCACTACAAACATTAATACAAAAATATTTATTATTGTCATATGCAGATGATTTGGGAATTAGTATAACAGATGAGGAAGTAGCAACTGAACTTATCAAAATAGATGAATTCAAAAAAGAGGGAAAATTTGATAAAGACCAATATGTAACAGTTCTAAGACAAAATAAAATTGTACCTGTCGAATTTGAAAAAAGTCTTAAAAATGATTTACTAGTTCAAAAAATTCAAAATATGTTTAAAGTTCAAAGCTCACAAAAAGAGATTGAAAACATAAGCTCTTTGATTTTTATTAAAAATGATTTACAAATTAAAATTATTGATAATAACTCTGTTACTTTAAATATTCAAGAAGAAGAACTAAAGAATTTTTGGGAAGAAAATAAGAACAACTATTTATCAGAATTGGTTTATGAAATTAGTTTATACGAAACAGCTACTAAAACTATAGAATTCACAGATAGTGAGCTAACTGACTTTTATGAAAAAACAAGATTAGACTACAAGCATGAAGATGGCAAAATTAAAACTTTTGATGAAGCATTGGATGATTTAAAACAAGCTTTAACGCTTGAAGAAAGTAAAAATGATGCACTTAGAACATATCTTGCGTTAAAAAAAGGTGAAGTTCAATTCCAGAAAATCACTACTTTAGGACAAAATAGTACTGAAATTTTACCATATAAAGAACAATTATCTAATTTAAAACCAGATGATATAGTAAAACCATTTATTGTGGATGATAGCTATGTTATTTTAAAATTAAACAAAATTATTCAACCAGAACCTTTATCTTTTGAAAATGCAAAAGAATTAGCAAAAAAAGATTTTATAGAAAAAAATTCTTCACTTGCTTTGGAAAATAAAGCAAAAGAAGTGCTATCAAACAATAGTTTAGAGTCAATTGGCTATGTAAGTAGAGAGTCTGTTGAAAATATAAGCGGGTTAAGATCTGATGAAGCATCAGAATTTTTGAATCAATTATTTAAAACAAAAGATACTTCTGGAGTAATAATGCTTCAAGGTAAAGCTGTTGCATACAAAATATTAAATTCAAAACTAGGAATTCATAACGAATCAAAAAATCTTATTGTTTCAAATACCATAAGAGATATTAAAACAAATGAACTATTTTCTAAGTTGCTTGAATCATTAGAGCAAAAATACAAAGTAATATCGTATATGAAGTAAAGGAAGTTAAATTGAATAAAACAATCTTAGCGATAGACATAGGCACAACAAACATTATAACAGTAGTTGCTAGAAATGATTTTGATAATAGAATAAATATATTAGGTGTAAGCAGTAATCCAACTAATGGTATCGAAAAGGGCTTGATTAATGATATTCAAAATGTTGGTGAAATAATCAAGGTATCTGTCGAATCAGCAAAAAAAAGTGCTGAAGCAACTATTGATGAAGTATATGTATCTTTTTCGGCAGCATCAACTAAAAATATTATTAGCAAAGGTGCAGTGAATATTCCAAATGGAATAATCACAGAAAAAGAAATCAATCAAGTAATGCAAATGGCTCATTACAATGCCAATATTGTACCTGATTACGAAGCAATACATGTTTTTCCTATTTCTTTCAAGGTTGATGATTCTGGAGAATTTTCAAATCCATTGAATATGAATGCTTCAAGATTAGAAGTGAGTGTGTATATCGTAACTGCAAAAAAAACAGCTATTACAAACACTAAAAATGCTCTAAAAGTAGCTGGTATAGAAAATAGCACATTTGTGTTACATGGCTATGCTTCAGCTCTTTCTATCATGAGTGAAGAGCAAAAGAAATTTGGTGTTGCTGTGCTTGATATGGGAAGTAGTACTTCTGATTTGATAATTTACAGAGGTAATGCTATAGTATATAGTGATTTCTTACCAGTTGGTTCTGTAAATATAACAAACGATTTATCTGTTATGCTTCATACTCCAGCAATTGCAGCAGAAACTGTAAAAGTTAAATATGGATCATTAATACCAATAGATGAGAATGATGAAAATATAATAAAAAAAGTTCAAGTCCCACTTATTGGCAATGAACTAGAAACTAAAGAAGTTTCAATAGATATGATACAAACAATTATTCATGCTCGCGTAGAGGAAACTCTAATTTTCTTAGCAAATAAAATAAAATCAAGTGGATTAAGTGATAAAATTGGTGCAGGAATAATATTGACTGGTGGAATGAGTAAACTTGAAGGTATAGAAGAATTAGCCTCTATTATTTTTGGAAATATGCCAGTAAAAGTAACAAATCCTAAAAATATAAAAAATGGATATTTGGATTTCAATAATCCAACAATGTCAACCACTGTTGGATTATTGCTTTATGGACTTGATTTAAGTCCATCTTTTGAGCTTGATTCAAACAAAAGATTACGAAAAGCTCCGATGCTAAAAAGTACTACGCCAAGACAAGATATACCTTTGGTTGATAAAAATATTAGACCAACAAAAGGTGATTTAACTGAGTTGTCACAACTTAAAAAAAGCAATACTAATTCTTTTTCGAAAATGTGGAATAAAATATTGGAGTGGTTTTAATGGAAAATTTATTTGATCCAACTAGTATAAAAGTTGATTTACCTACAAAAGTCATGGGTGAAAATTTAGTTAAGATTTCGGTTGTAGGTGTTGGTGGTGGTGGCTGTAATATGATTAGCCATATGATCAACGAAGGTACATATAAAATTGACTTAATAGTTGCAAATACAGACTTTCAAGCTCTCCAAGTTTCAAAAGCTCCAAAAAAAATCCAATTAGGTGCAAAACTAACAAAAGGTTGGGGAGCGGGTATGGAGCCAGAAATTGGTCGTGATTCTGCTGTAGAAAACTATGAAGATATAAAAAATACTTTTGATGGGTCTGATATAGTTTTCATTGCTGCAGGTCTTGGTGGAGGAACTGGAACGGGAGCTGCTCCAATCATAGCAAAAGCTGCGAGAGAAGTTGGGGCTTTGACTGTATCTGTTGTTACAAAACCATTTAGTTGGGAAGGCAAAAAAAGAGCTGGGGTAGCAAATTTAGGACTTGAAGAGCTAAAAAAAGTAAGTGACTCTATAATAATTATTCCAAATGATAGATTAATGGAGATAGTTGACCGTGATATTGGGATGAAAGATGCTTTTAAGCTTGTAGATAATATTTTATTTCAAGCTGTAAGTGGAATGAGCGAGGTCATATTAAATCCAGGCAATAATGATATCAATGTTGACTTTGCTGATATCAAAAAAATCATGCAACACAAAGGTATGGCTTTAATGGGTATTGGTCGTGCAAAGGGCGAAGATGCAGCTATTAGAGCCCTTGATGATGCAATAGAGTCTCCTCTACTAGATAAGATGTCACTAAATAGCGCTAGAGGTATTTTAATACACTTTAATGTACATCCACAAGTATCATTATTTTCAATAAATGATGTAATGACAAGATTATATGAAACTATTGAAAGTGGAAGTGCTGATGTAATATTCGGTACAACAACAGATGAAACACTAGATCGTGATGAAGTAAAGATTACAATAGTTGCCACAGGCTTTGAGTCAAAAGAACCAAAAGCAGTAAAAGCTCAAGAAGAAGAAGCAGAACATTTAACTATTAGCATATCAAAAGATGATGATAAATATCTAGATGTTCCTCCCCTTATGCGAGAGTATGTCATAAAATATTCTTTAAAGAAAAAGGCTTCATAGTCTAAAGATATATTTTTCACAATGCCCATAATGTGGGCATTGTTTATTATCTAAATCTAAAATCTTATCAACTATATCATAGTCTTTAAATGGTGGAATTAATCTAATTTTATTGTGATTCATCAAGCAATGGTTACATCCAAGCCTATCTGTACATTTTGTATCACCACTGATTATAACTATTCTTTGTTTTTGATTATACAATAAAAGTTCATTGAGTAGTTTTACATTATTAAAATTTCCAAAATTTACTATAACAATATCATATACAATATTTGAGTGTAATTCATCTTTAATATTAGAAATTTTTGTGATAAAAGTTATATCAATCTTCTCATAAGCTTTAGCCATATAATCTTTAATGGCTTGACCTAAGGATAGATATTCATCTATGATAAGTAATTTCAAATTTATTCGCTTATATTTTTTTCATCTTCACATAGTAATAACTAGTTGCGAAAGTAATTTTATCATAATATACTTAACATAAAATTAAACTAATATTACGAATTAGACTATTTCAGGTAAAGAGGTGTTATGAGTAAATTTGCGGATGAGATTGATTTACAGCTTATCGATATTTTTCACAAACAAGTAGGTAAAAATGTTAAACACATGAGAGAAACAAAGGGTTACTCTCAATTGAGATTATCTCAACTATTAGGGCATAAATCTGTAGGACTTGTATCTCAAGCTGAAGTTTATCACAAGAAGCAACATTTTAATCTTACTCATCTTTATAAACTAGCTTATGTTTTAGAATGTGATATAAAAGAGTTTTTTAAAGACACAAATACAAATCCTATAAAATAATAGTTTTTATTGACTGATTGCTATCAATAAATGACTTAGGCTCTGAAATAGCAAGTACACTATTACCTAAAAGATTTGTCAAAATAGCACTGGTTCCTATTTTTTTATTTCTTGTATCTACGTAATAACTACCATCTTGATATGATATATTTGAAGCCGTAAATACAGTTTTTGATGTAGGATTATTAAATTGATTGGAAGCAATAGCATTTATAATATTTAGTTTTTCATAATTACCTCTATATTTAAAAATAACAGGCAAACAAAAAAGTAAAAATGTAACTGTGCTACTATAAGCAAAACCAGGCAATGCACATATAAACTTATTACCAAGTTGTGCCACTATAATATGCTGACCAGGCTTTATTTCAACGCCTTGGAAAACAACTTCAGCTCCAAGTTGGTCAATTACAATATCTTTTACAAAATCATAATCCCCTACGCTCACTCCACCTGTTGTAACAACTATATCACAACAATTAAGTCCATTTGAAATAGCATTTAATATGGAAGTTTTATCATCTTTGATAAGTCCTAAGAGTTTTGTATTACAGCCATATTTGTGTGCTATTGCTTGAATTGTCAAATGATTTGAGCTTCTAATTTGTGATACATTTGTAGACTCTTCCCCAATATCCAATATTTCACTTCCTGTAGAACAAATACCAATAACTGGTGAATCATACACTTCAACAAAAACTATATTGAGGCTAGCCATTACGCCTATTTGGGCAAAATCTATTTTGCTCCCTTTTGGAATTAGTATTTCGTTTTTTTCGTAATTCTCCCCTACTCTCATCACCGCAAAACCACAAGGAACTTCTTGCGTGATTGAAATAGTATTATTTTCTAGTAGTTTTATATTTTCAATGGGTACTAATGTGTCACTTCCTTTTGGCATCAGTGAACCTGTAAAGGTTTTAATACAAACATTATCATTTACTTGTGTATCCACTACACTTCCAGCTGGCGAATAATCAACTATTTTGAATTCTTTATTTGATGGGTTTGACGATATATTGATAGCATATCCATCCATAGCAGCTGTTGGGTATGCTGGAGAATTTGTTTGGGCTTTGATATCTTGAGCTAATATTTCACCGAGACTATCAATAATAAAGACTTTTTTTGTTCTTGTAGTAATATTTAGGTTTTGTAATTTATTTAAGGCTTCTTCGTAGGATATTTTAGACATAGTAACTCTTTTTTATTTTGATTATCTCAAAAAAGTCGTTAATATGTGCTTAGATAAGATTATATTTCTTGATTTTATATCCTATCTGCCTAAGAGTAATTCCCAGTTTTTTTGCAGATTCGGTTTGGTTATAGTTTGTTGTAACTAGAGCATTCAATATAGCTTCTTTTTCCAACTCATCTAAGGTTTTATTTGAAATCAGAATACTATTGTATTCTTTTTGTTGATTTTCATCCCCAACCATACCAGTAATGAGTAAAACATCATTTTTTGTAACAATATCTTTTTGTGCTAAATAAACAATTTTTTCCATACCACACTCAAGCTCTTTTAAATTGCCTTTGTATGGATAAAGTTTCAAAGTATTTAGTGCATCATTATCAAAACTTATATTTTTGGAATAAATTATATTAAATTTGTCTAAAATCGTGTTTATAAAATATAATATGTCTTCATCTCTAGCTCTTAATGGGGGGATTTCTATAGTAACAAGATTTAAAATAGTATAAAGTTCACCATAAAATTTCCCTTCATTAACTAAAGTTTCTAAATCTTTAGATGTTGTTGCAATAATTCTTACATTATATTTGGAGGATACGAAATATGAGCTTTTATATTCATTAGTTTTTAGAATATCTACTAGTCTTTTTTGGATATTTAAAGGTAATTTATCAATATTTTCAATAATCAAACTCCCACCATCAGCAAGCTCAAGTTTACCCATTTTTGATTCTTTGTGCATTTTGTTTATTTGTTTTTTATTTCCAAATAATTCTGCTTCAAAATCATTTTGACTGAGTAAATCAGTTTTCAATATAACAAATGGTTTATTTTGTCTATGGCTTAGCTTATGAATCATTGTAGCAATTGATAGTTGTTCTGTGCCTATTTCACCTTTTATGAGTACTCTTATATCATTTGGGGCTATTTTAATAACATTATTTTTAAGATTTTTCATAGCTTCACTTACGAAAGTACAGCTTTGCATATCATAATAACTTAAATCAAATTCTTTTTCGTAATATTGCTTTAACTCTTGGAATTTACCCACTTTATAGTCTTTTTCAAAATTTGAAAATATAGCATACCGATATAATGTAGTCACATATTCCAAAAAGGTTATTTTTTGATTTATATTTTCTGTTGTCAAATCATATAAAGATATTGCAAAAACACCAATAACTTCCCCTTTATGTATAAGAGGTATTGATATATAGACTACATTTGATAAGTCTATATTCTTTGATTTATCGAAAAAAACTATATCGTTGTAGTTGTTGTCAACTACTATTCTTTCTTGACTTTTTTGTGCCAATGTTCTAGCTTCTCTAAATTCTTTGGATTGGGCTTCGTTATCTTGATCGGATGATGCAAAAAGTTTCAACTCATCATCATCAGGAATATATATTTCACATCTTTTAAATTTCAAATTTTCTTTTAAAATTCTTAATGATTTAGATATGGAATCTTGATAGTTATTTAAATCAAGCAGTCTCAATGCTACTTCATAAAATACAAAAAACTCTTTTGATGTTTCTATATTGTCATCCTTTATATCAAGATCAATCAAAAATATCCCCTTTTTGTTTATTGCTAGCAAAATAAACTCAATTATACATTACAAAAACTGGGAAAGTATAATTTTTTTTGTATATTTATTATACAATTTTTTTAATTAGAGTGTAATTAGTTGATTAATAAATAGAATATCTATGGATTATACCTTAAATGTTTATTATTTGATTTCATTAATCACATTTTTTTATAATTAACACTAAATTAACACACCTTTGGTATGATTTCACAAATTTTATACAAAAGGGAAGATTAATGAGGATATCAAAGAATAAAACATTGCTATGTTTTTTATTGGCAACAACGGTAAGTTATGCGAGTGCGACTGAGAATTTAGGACTTATTACTGTTGAATCATCAACAATTGACGATAAGTTTATGGAAAAAAAGACTGAAGTTTCAAGTGTGGCAAATGTATCTGGTGAAAAGATTGATGAGTCTCATGTTGAAAATATTCAGCAAATATTACAACAAATTCCTGGTATTACATCAGAAGTAAAAAGTGGAGATTCTTTGAAAATACACATTAGAGGTGTAGAAAACCAAATGTATATGGGTGAAAAACCAGGTGTTGCTGTCGTAATAGATGGTGTTCCTGTTTTTGAAAGAACGGGAGCTGTTAATATAGATTTAGACAATATTGAATCTATCAAAGTCATTAAAGGTGGAGCAAGTTATCTTTTTGGAGATGATGCATTAAGTGGAGCAGTTATAATTACTACTAAAAGAGGTGCAAAATATGCACATAACTTTGCTACTATAGAAAGAGGAAGCTTTGGATATCAAAAACTTCTTGCAAGAACTGGATATGCCAATGATAAACTTAGCTTTCATGTACAAGGAAGTGAAAGAAAGGCTGATGGATACTACGAAGATTCATCGTATAGTGCAAAATATTTTAATGGTAAAATTCAATACTATATAGATGATTCATCAGATATAAGTTTTGGTACAGAATATTCACAAAGAAAAAAAGATTCTCATGGAACTGTAGGTGGAGAAACTGCAGCTAAAAACAACCCTCAAAGTATATTTGATGGAGATATGGATAGTAGAGACTATACCAGAATGTATGATGTAGATTTATTAAAAGCTTTTGCTACATATTCAAAAGATTTTGAAAACAATTCAAATTTGTTAGTTAATGGCTATGTATATACAGATGATACTTCTTTTTGGTCATCACCTCAAACAAGAGGTGCGACAGGCTTACCTGGTACATATACAGATGAAGATTACACAACCAGTAATTTTTATAAACAAACCCAAACTGGTATAAAAACAGAGTACAGAACATCAAATGAAAGTTTTGCAACACTTTTAGGTTTGGATTTACGAGATAATGAATATAAAAATAAAACCGTAAATAAAACTACATATAAAACAAGTACAAGCCCTTTTGCACCTACATATTATGAAGGTGATATAAGAAGCCAAGATAAAACTGATGAAAATGTATATGCAATTTATGGGGAATACAAACATCAATTAAATGATAAACTAAGTGCTACTTTAAACTTAAGATATGATACTTTAAAACTTGATTATACAAATTTATTAACCAATCTTAATTTAAAAAAAGATTTTAATCTGTACTCTTATAGAGTTGGTTCAAATTATGATTTAAATGATAATCAATCATTATTTATCAATTATTCTACAGGTTTTCGTGCGCCTACTATAAATCAAATGTTTGCAGGAGATGTGAGTGCATGGGGAAATACTGAAAGTAATCCTAATTTAAAAGAAGAACAATCAAGAAATTACGAAATAGGAACTCGTGGTTATATAAATACACTTTTCTATGAAGCATCTATTTTTAGACTAGATAGAAAAAACTTTATTATGAAAACTTCTGGTAATTATGGTGGTAGCACAAGTACTTTTACGGATATGTGGGATAATATTGGTGGAGCAAGACATGAAGGTTTTGAATTGGCACTTAGCGACAATATCACAAAAGACTTATCTTACAATATTTCTTATACATTTTTGAAAGCAAAATATACAGATTATAAGAATCTAGCTATAGACCTTGATGGTGATGTCAATACAACAAATTTATCATTTTTTGATGTAACGGGTAACTATATACCTAGAACTCCAAAGCATACTCTAAATATTTTGTTAGATTATAAAATAACTCCGAAATTAACAATTACATCGGAGATTAATTCTAAATCAAATTATTATGCTGATGACCTAAATGTAATAAAAATAGATAATGTTACTACACTGAATCTATTAACCACATACAAAACAAAATTGAATGGTTATGATTTAACATTGTTTGCAAGAGTAGATAACCTATTTGATAAATTTTATTACAATACTGCTCGTTCAAGCGGAGATAGAAATGATGATGGAATATTTAATGCCGAAGATTTGTCTATTACTGTAAACGAAGGTCGCAAGTATACTGCTGGTTTAGCTCTTAAATTTTAATCGATAAAAGGTATATATTATGGTCAATTTTATAAAAAGAGACGATAATGATATTTTCAATAAACCAATCTTAGGATTTTTATTTAAAAATCCTAAGTTTATATTGAGTGTCAGAATTGTTATTTTAGTTCTGTTTGTATATGCAATATATTACGGTTTTTCAAATCCTACAGAGAATAATATTTTTACAGGAGCTGTTTTTTGGGGTCTTTTTTGGGCTTTATTTATGGTTTCTACTCTTCCCACATTTGGGCGTATTTTTTGTGGGATTTGTCCTCATGGATTTGTTGGTAAATATATAACGAAATTTGGACTCAAAAGAAATATCCCTAAATGGCTACAAAATAGATATATAGGGATATTTTTACTTGTAGTTGGATGGTGGGGAATTTATTATACATTTCCTGGATTTTGGAAATCACCACTTGCCACGGCTGGTATGTTTGGTGGTATGACTGTTTTAGCTTTTTTATTTTATTACTTATACAAAGATATGAGTTATTGTAAATATATATGCCCTATTGGGAGTATGTGTAGAGCTTATGATAAACTTTCTTTTACCAAGCTAGAAACTTATACGGATACTTGCAAAGAGTGTAAAACATTTGAGTGTGCAAAAGCCTGTCCTTATGATTTGAAACCTTTTACATTTGCCAAGAAAAACTCTATGGATGATTGTACTTTGTGTATGGAGTGTGCAAATAGCTGTGAAGCGGTAAAATTCAAGCTTATCAAGCCATCCCAAAAGCTATTTAATAAGTTCAAAACTATTAATACTGAGATATGGGTATATATACTTATTCTGGCTTCTATACCAGTTACCATGACTTTTGCTCATGGTTTAGACAGAAGTGCAATTGCTAATAGTATGATATGGAATCAAACAGCTACATTTTTAGGTCTTGATGAATATGGTGGAATGTTTGCATTTATGTATGCCATTTTATTGACATCTTTTTTTGCTGTTGCTGGACTTTATTTAGCTGCCAAAGTACTAAGAAAAGATTATTCTGATATATTTGTAACACTTGGATATGCGTATGCACCTTTATTTATTTTGGGTTCACTTGGGCATACTCTTGAAACTTTTTTTATAAAAGATTATCAAACTATTATACAAGGCTTTGCTCAAGTATTTAATTTTAGTTCAAGTGTTGCTCCGTTGGCAAAAAGAGGAGATTCTTGGCTAAATTATCTAGGTCTTCTAAAATGGGTAGGTATTATTTGGACTTTAGTCCTTTTATACATTAGATTGAAGCTTGTAGATAGCACTAAGCTTAGAAAAATAGTTGCATATATTTTTGCCTCTTTACTTGTTCTATTTTTTATAGGAATCAACTCATATAGAGGATATGTTTTTACAAAATATGGTGTAAACGCTAACAATAAAGGTCATACTACTCATTCACATGGTGGAAGCACTCAGCCCATGTTTCAAAGTGTTTCTTTCAAAGAAGCAACTCTTCTTCAAGATGGCAAAAATAAAACAAGCGGTATTGTATGCGGTATGAATCTACCACAATTTTATAAAACAAATCATTCTGCTACGCTAGATGGTAAAATAAGACAGTATTGTTCCATACATTGCTTATATGAGGATTTGATTATCAATAAATTGCCTTTAGAAAATGTACAAGTTGTGGATGTGAGTAGCTTGAAATTCATAGATGCCAAAAAAGCTTATTATGTTGTTGGTAGCAATAAGTCCGCTACAATGAGTGCTATAAGTAAATATGCATTTAAAGAAAAATTAGAAGCAATAGAATTTGCAAAACAACATGGTGGCGAAATAGTAGATTTTGACACGGCACTTCAAGCCACATCAAAAGATTTTGGTGTAAGCGAAATGAAAATACTTCAAGAAAACGAATCTGTATTCTTTACTCTTGAAGATCCTACCCAATCAAACAATCAACGAGCAGGTAGCTCTATGCATAATCATGGCGGTGGTAATCCAAATGCAATTCCAACCAAAAAAATATGGTTAGTTTTTGGTGATTTAACTAATAAAAGTGATGCATTAATTGAATCTAAAACTTTTTATTATAATGTAAAAAATGAGTTCAGAAATTTACCTAAAGATAAAAAAACAAGTGCCTTTGTTTTTGAAATACCAAATAATGGTTACTACACACTATTTGCAATAAATGAAGCAATAGAACATGATACCTTATATTACAAAATAGCAAAGATGGAATACCTACATGGAAGTCATGGCAACAATGATAAGTATTCAGATATTGATAAAGAAGTACTCTTTGCAAAAGAACCAAGAATTGATTTGGTGCGTTTTAGAAGTAATAAAGAAGATGGCTATTTTTATAAAAACTATAGCGGTGAAGAACTAAAATTCAAAGCATTGTTGGATCATGAACCTTTAAGTAATGCAAAAATTAAAGTTAGTCTTGATACTGGATGGGTAAAAAATCTTACAACAGATAAAGATGGGTTTGTAGTATTTAACATTATCAAAGACTACTTTCCAAAATGGACAGAATTTGATAAAAGACATAAGCAAAATTTATTAATTACCATGGAATTTGAAAAACAGAGTCAAACAAAAGATTTCAATAAAGAAAAATTCATCCTAACTTATCCTATCTCATTTTATCCAGGTGAAGATGAGTACAAATCATATTCATCTGGTTTAATGATAGGATTTGGGTTATTAGTATTGATTTCATTGACTGTATATTTGTATAGACTTCAAAGTGCAAAAAGAATAAAAGAGATAAAAAATGTTGAATAAAATAAAGAAATTTATTAATAATGGAGATTTGCGAAAAGTAAGATTTTGGATTCAACTTGTAACATTTATTTTATTTGTTTATGGAGGATATTTTGCTATAAGCTTTGGTTCTAGTTTTCCTATATTTACATGCCCTTTCAATGATGAATCATCAGCAATTTGTTATTTGATATCTTTGCAGCATCAGCTCGCAATGCCTACGCAAGTGATATTTTCTATGGCAAGCCTTGGGATATTAATAGGACTTATTACTTTTATAGCTTGGTTTGCAGTACTAAATAAAGCTTGGTGTGGCTATATGTGTCCTTTTGGAACTTTGCAAGACTGGATAACTGCTCTACGAAAAAGAATGGGAATAAGATTTAGTACATATACACAAAATGAGTTTGAAAATCTTTCAAAAATAAAATATATATTTTTGGCAATCATTTTATTGGTACCTTTATTTATGGGATTGGGAGTTTTGGATAGAGAGTGGACTCATGCGTTTTGTCAAATGTGTCCAGCTAGGATAATATCTCCTATGTTTGTGGGTGATTTTTCTCAATGGACAATTGATTTTTCTTCTATTACTGTTATGATTTTGACGGGAATTGGGGTAGCATTTACTGGGTTATTTTTTGTAGGTAGCTTTGTCAAAAAAAGATTTTTTTGTTTTTTTTGCCCTATGAGTGGCTTGCATTATATATTTTCAAAGTTTTCTATTATAAGATTTACAAAAGAAGGTGATAAGTGTACTAGATGTGGGGATTGTTACGCTGTTTGTGATATGCAAATCAAAGATATAGCAGATGATGTAATAAGCAAAAATATACTAAGAGATGACTGTATCTTATGCCTTAAATGTGTAGCGGCATGTCCAGAAGATGATGCCTTGCATATTGATATATTCAACATAAAAACATTCAGTTCCACAAAAGAAGGATTCAACAAAAGAATGGGTATCCAAAAATTCAAAGGGTCAATTGATGAGTAATAACAATCAACATAAAATAGAATCACCAAAAGATAGACAAAATAGACACAAAGCAATGGAAGCAATCAAACTTCTAAATAGTATAAAAGAAGATTTCAAATCGCCAGTTAAAAGTATGGATTATTTTTATGATTTATTTGAAAGAGTATATTGCAAAAATGAAGCTTTACATAGTGAAAATGTCAAAGTAGGAACAATGTGTATTCAGATACCATCTGAAATCATATATGCCCTAGATGGCGTCCCTATTAGGCTATGCAATGGTTTTTATACTGATGATGAAATAGGAAGTGATTTGCTTCCTCAAAAGGCATGTCCACTAGTCAAAGCAACTGTTGGGCATTTTGCAAGTGGTAACTTTAGTGACAAACCAGATATTGTATTTTCTCCTACAACTTGTGACCAAAAAACAAAATCTGGAGCAATAATACAAACTTTTGGATATGATGTGATAGATGTAGACTTTCCTAGAACAAAAGAGAGTGAAGAAAGTAGAGAGTATTTTAGAAAAAGTATCAAAGAATTTACCACCAAACTATCAAAATTTCAAAACAAAAAACTATCAAGAAAAAACCTAAAAGCTTCTATTTCAAAAATAGGATATGCCCAGTCACTTTATCATGAGTTATCAAAATATAGAGAAAATACAATAGTTCCAATTTTAGGGATTGATGTTTTTTTGATAACCAACGCTTTTTTCTTTGACAAAATAGATAATTGGATAGAAGCTATGGAGTCCTTGCTAGTAGAACTTGATAACAGAAACAAAGAAAAAATCAATGCTGCAGGTAAATTAAGCCCAAGGATAGTCTATACAGGTTCACCCCCAATATTTCCAAACTACAAAATTCCACATATCATAGAACAATCAGACGCTATAATAGTTGCCGATGAGACTTGTAGTTCTAATAGAATGTTTAATGATATGGTAGCAGTTGATGAATGGCTAGTAAATGATATGCTAGATTCCATAGCTGATAAATATCTAAAAGCTTGTACTTGCCCTATTTTTACAAAAAATGACGACAGAATAAGAAGAATTATCCATCTTGCAAAACAATACAAAGCTGATGGTGTAATATACCAAGCATTTGCAGGATGTACAGTGTATGAAATGGAACAAAGAAGTGTTTTGGAGGCTATGGAAAAAGCTGGAATCCCAATTTTATATATAGAAAGTGATTATAGCCCATCACAACATGGTCAATTAAGTACAAGAATAGAAGCTTTTATAGAATCACTAAAAACAAGACGGAGAAATAAAAAATGAAATACTTTGCAGGTATCGATATAGGCTCAACATCTATCAAAATCACACTAACAGATGAAGAAAAAAATATTATAGGATTCAAAACAAGTGCTAGTGGAAGTATGTTTTATAAATATGCCCAAGAAACACTAGATTCCCTCCTACAAGAACTAAATATAGACAAAAACGATTTAGCTTATATTGTAGCTACTGGATATGGAAGAAAGCTATACAAAGAAGCCGATGAAAACATAAGTGAAATCACTGCAAATGCTATAGGTGCAATAGCCGCAGCCAAAGAATATGGTGAAATCAAAACAGTTATAAACATAGGTGGACAAGATAGCAAAGCAATATCACTTGATAGTGAAGGCAATGTAGTAAACTTTGCTATGAATGACAGATGTGCAGCAGGAACTGGCAAATTTTTGGATGTGGTAGCTCTTAAGCTTGAAATTGGTGTAGATGAACTAGGTGATTATCATTTCAAATCAACTGGCACTCCATTATCGGTCAGTAGTACTTGTGCAGTATTTGCAGAGTCTGAAATAATAGGACTTTTAGGGAACAATCACTCAGTAGAAGATATTGTTTGTGGTGTTCATTATTCTATCGCCAAAAGAATAGTAAAACTAGTAAAAAGAGTTGGTGTAAAAGAAGGTATATATTTTGATGGAGGTCCTGCTATGAATGAAGGGCTTGTAAATGCTATAGAAAATGAACTTGGTAAGAAAATATTTATACCAAAATATCCACAAGTTACTACTTCTTATGGTGCTGCTATCATGGGCGTAGATTCATATAGGTATGAACAAAATTTATGATTTATCTTGGAATATTCTTTTTAGGGTTACAGCTTGGTGCAACAGCATGTGCAATAAGTTGTATGCCTGTAATTAGCCCTATTTTGCTAGCAAACGGAGAAAATAAAACAAAAGCTTTTGCTATTTTGACACAATTTTTTGGAGCTAAAGTATTTGCTTATATGATATTGTCAATTTTAGGCTTTTTTGGTGCAGGAATAATCAAAACTTTAATAAATGAGATGTTTTTTGTTCAAATTTTAGGTTTTTTTATCATGATACTTGGTGCTGGGCTTTTGTATTCTTCTTTTATGTCCAATGGCTGCAAAACATCATGCGATAGCTCTAAATTATCAACCACAAACTATCTTGCTATAGGATTTTTTAGCTCTTTTAGCATATGTACACCTTTAATGTCACTTATGCTTTTTAGCTCAAGTGCAAATTCTTTGTATATATCTATGGCTTATGGACTGTGTTTTGGTCTTGGAGTGGTTTTGATACCATTTTTGTTTTTTTACTTTTTTATCTTCCAAATAAGCTCAGGTATTACAAAAGAACTATTTAGATACAAACAACATATTCAAGTTTTTGCTTCTTTATTGCTTATTTTGATAGGCTTATTGGTTTATTTGGAATATTTATCTCTTTAGTACGGAAAAATTAACATTAAATTAACACATCATTGGTAAAATTAACAAAAAATAAGGGACTTAATGGACATTGAATTATTACACAAGATTACAGACTATGGAATTATTGGAACACTAGGACTTATGAGTTTTATTTCTGTTTGGCTATGGATTGAGCGAATGATGTTTTATAGAAAAGTAAATATTCAAAAATATACATCAAAAGAAGAGCTTGAAATCGACCTTACAAACAATATCAACACAATAGCATCTTTTGCTTCAAATGCACCTTATATCGGACTTCTTGGTACTGTAATAGGTATAATTATCACTTTTTATATCATGGGTGAAAGTGGAAATATGGATGTAAAAAACATTATGACTTCACTAGCCCTTGCCCTAAAAGCTACAGCAATGGGGCTTGTGGTGGCGATTCCTTCTATGTTTTTCTATAACCACTTATCAAGAAAAGTTGAAGTGATAGTTACAAAATGGGAAATAAGCCATGGTAAAAATTAAGAAGTTTGATTCAATCAATGTAGTGCCTTTTATTGATATAATGCTAGTACTTCTTGTAATAGTCCTTACAACTGCTTCTTTTGTCTCTCAGGGCATTATCCCTGTTGAGTTGCCTGATTCTTCTAGTGCTGTAGAGTTTGACCCTAAAGAAGAGCTTGTTATCACAATAAACAAAGAAAATGAAATATTTTTTGGAAAAGTTGCTATAGATATCAATGAAATAGACAATCAACTTTCACAATATAAAGCAAATACAAATGTTTATATCAATTGCGACAAAAGTGTCCCTTTTGAAAAATTCGTATATATACTTGATATTGTAAAAAAATATTCTTTTGAAAACTTAGGGATTATTACAAATGACAACAAGTAGATATTATAATTCATTTTTTATTACACTTTTTCTATTTTCATCACTTATTTTTGGGATATTTTTGCTATTCCAAAACAAAACAATTTATGCACAAAACATATCAAAAAATGAGCAAAAAATATCTTTTACTATTATTTCACAAAAACCCCAACCAATAGAACAAAAAATAGTAGAAGAGCAAGTAAAAAAGATTGAGCCAATTATCCCTCCAAAACCAATCGCCAAAAAACCACTAAAACAAGAAATAGTAAAAGAAAAGCAAACTCAACAAGAGATTATAAAAGAAGTAACCCCTATCACAAACACAGATACTAAGCCAACAGAAACGATCATAGAAAAACAAATCTCACAAGCCCCTCAAATAGATACAAATGCTATAAAAGAGGAGTTTTTGAAAAATATAAAAATCAAAATAGACAAAAACAAAGTTTATCCACCAAGAGCCATATCAAGGGGTATACAAGGTATTATTGATGTAAGCTTTACTTTGCTATCTAGTGGAGATATATCAAATATAAACCTTCAAGGTCATAATATATTCAAAGCTTCTATAGAAGATGCTCTACAAAAAAGTTTTCCAGTCACAATACCACATGAACTCGATGTGTTCCCTATGGTTATAAATCTAAAAATAGCTTTCAATCTCAGATAGTTTTTATACCAAAAAATGTTGTTTTTTGGTATAATCTACCAAAAACCATTGGAGAATATTTTGATATTAAAATTTAAAAACTGGTATCCACAAATAGGTGAAAACTCTTGGATTGCACCAAGTGCAGATGTAATAGGAAATGTAACTATAGGAAAAGATAGCTCTATTTGGTTTGGTACTGTCATAAGAGGAGATGTACATAGAATCGAAATAGGTGATAGAACATCTATTCAAGATCTATCCATGGTACATGTAACACACTATAAAAAAGAAGACATGAGTGATGGCCACCCTACTATCATAGGTAATGATGTAACTATAGGACATAAAGTGATGCTTCATGGATGTACGATAGAAGACGGCTGTCTTATTGGTATGAGTGCTACTATACTTGATGGAGTTGTAATAGGCAAAGGCTCAATCGTAGGTGCACATTCACTTGTAACTCAAGGCAAAAAATTCCCACCAAAATCTCTAATCATGGGAAGCCCAGCAAAAGTGGTAAGAGAATTAAGCGATGAAGAAGTAGAAGGGCTACTAGCTCACGCTGCAAGATATGTTAAATTTAAGAATGAATACATCTAAGGTGCGTGAATCGTAATTAGTGAGTCGTGAATAGAAAAGAAAATACAACTCACCCCCTACGATTCACGATTTTGAAAATCCTATCAAATCCTCAACGGTAACCACATGAGCGGGTAGGTTTTTCAAGCACTTATCAAATATAAGCTTGGTGCTTAAAGCGTCACTATAAGCCCTGTGATGAGTGGCTATGTCTATATTTAAAAGCTCTTTTAAAGTAACCAGTCCGTATTTATCACTTTTAATAGTCCGTTTTGCTAAATCTATCGTACAAAGTTTTCTATTTTCAAGTTTTCCATAATTATATAATTCTAAAGAATTTGATATAAAGTTGTAGTCGAATTTAATATCGTGAGCTACAAATACACAATCTTCTAAGAAAATCTTAAACTCAAACAAAACATCTTTTAGTGTTGGAGCACTTTTTAGCATATAAGGTGTTATATTTGTTACCTCTTGTATAAACTCTGGTATCTCTTTTGCATAAACCAAAGATTCATAACTATCTATTATCTGTCCGTTTTTAATCTTAATTGCAGCTAGTTCTATAATTTGACCGTTTTGAACTTTTGAACCATTTGTTTCAATATCCACTATGCAAAACTTTTGATCTTGTATAGATGTGGTTTTTGTTTTGAGTCTCACTTTTTCATCAATAATCTCCAAAGGAAGACCATTTGACAATAAAAGTTGATATTCTAATTCTGGATTTTCATAAAACGAATCTATATTTTTAAGATATCCATAAAACTCATCTTTTGGAATATCGTTTTTTTTAAGTTTTTCAATAATATTTAATAACTCATTTGTTTTTTGCTTCAAAAAATTCCTTTTTATTGAGTAGCTGAGGTACTTAGTAACTGAGGTGATAAGCCATGAGAAGCTTATAATCTAAACTACCGTCTAAAACCTACAATCTGCCATCTAATTTACTATTTCTTACAAACGCTTCTACTTTTTCTCTATCTTTTTTGCCCTTACTTGCCTCTACTCCACTACTCACATCAACACCATAAAATCCATATCCATTTAGTTCTTTCAAATTGTCTGGATTCAAGCCACCAGCAAGGATAATCTTCGAGCAATCAACACCTTCAAACCACTCCAGAGCTACTCTTTTGCCTTCTCCGCCATAGCTTTCCACAAAAGCATCTATAAGGAGATATTCTCCAGAATACTTCAATATATCTTCTTTGCAAGTAGCTCGTATCACTCTAATATATGGTGTCTTTAGGGAGTCAAAAAAGTCTTGACTTGCTTCAAAATGAATTTGAGCCAAATCAAGCCCACAAAAATCACACACTTCATCCACATAATCAGTATCCACATTGACAAAAAGCCCTACTCTTTTTATAAATGGTGGTAGTGATTTGGCAATTTCTCTTACTTGTTCTTTTGTCACAGCTCTTGGTGATTTTTCATAAAATACAAACCCCAAGGCATCAGCACCTGCTTTACAAGCCATCAAAGCATCTTCAAGATTTGTAATACCACAAATTTTTGCTTTCAAGTTCTATACCTTTAGGGATGCGATTGCTTTTTTATAATCACCACTTCCAAAAACATAACTACCAGCTACAACAATATCGACTCCAGCATCACGAAGTTCATGAATATTTTTGTCACTTACTCCACCATCTACTTCTATTAAACAATTTTTATTTCTTTTTTCTATCAAATCTTTTAATCTTTTTGATTTTTCAAGAACAGATGGGATGAATTTTTGTCCACCAAAACCAGGATTTACACTCATAAGCAGTACCATATCTAAATCTTCCAATAAATATTCTATAGCCTCTACTGGTGTATGAGGATTTAGTGTAATCGCAGGTTTTATTCCTAAACTTCTTATTTTTTGTATAAGTCTATGAGGGTGTTTTTCTTCTTCAATATGAAAAGATATATATCTAGGATTCAAAGGAGCAAATAAATCCACAAAAAAAGTATTATTTTCTACCATTAGGTGAATATCAAGTGGTTTTGTAGCTATTTTTGCCACAGCACTTACTACAACTGGACCAATAGTCATATTTGGCACAAAATGCCCATCCATTACATCAACATGTATAAAATCACAATCAGCATCACAAATTGCTTTTATTTCATCATTCAATCTTCCAAAATCAGCACTTAAAATAGAAGGTGCTACAAGCATTAAAGTCCTTTATTATAGCGACTGAGAAACTGAGTGACTGAGAGACTAAGCACTTACGCTAATAACCAATACACCAATAACCAATCAACTGAAAATTTATAATTCAAAATTTAAAATTCAAATTCTTTGTGTATCTTATCATACTTTAAGTTAAATTAGGTATAATTACGGCTAAATTATACATTACAAGGGATTTATTATGTCAAGAAAATGTCAAATATCTGGCAAAGGGCCAATGACAGGAAACAATGTTAGTCATGCTAACAACAAGACAAAAAGAAGATTTTTACCAAATCTTAGAGTACTTAGAGTAACACTTGAAGATGGCTCAACAGCTAAAATCAAGATATCTGCTAAAGAGTTAAGAACTCTTAAGAAACATTCATAAATAGTAGCACCGGAGTGCTACTATAATGAGCAACTCTTTCAAAAAATTTGGAAAATTTTTAGGTTGGGATGATACAAATCGCAAACCTGAATACAATCTAAATCCTCTAATTTACGAACAATTAAAACCTTTTAGACTTCCCCTCATTATTATTCAAATCACTATGATTATAGGTACCCTAGGGTATGTATTTATTGAAGATTATACTGTTATGAATGGTATTTTTCAAGCGGCATATACATTTTCAACCACAGGATTTGGTTCTCTTAATGAAGAAAACTTTAGTAATGCTGGAATTATATTTACTGTAACACTTATTATATTTGGATTTGCTGTTTTGACTTTTTCTGTTGGTATATTACTTAAGGTTATTGCTGATGGTACACTTTTTAGACTCATAAAGGAACGAAGTATGTTATACAAAATCGCTAGACTTAGAAATCATTTTGTTGTGTTTTACCACAATGAATACACAGCCCAGCTTGCAAAACAATTTCGTGCAAGTCATATACCTTTTGTTGTTGTTGACCCAGACCCAAATATTGAGCAAATTGCACTTGAAAACAAATATCCATACTTTATACAAGAAGAGCCTTATATAGAAAGAGCTTTCTTAAAATCACATCTATCTTCGGCAAAAGGTGTTATTTCATTGTCTAAAAATATGTCAAACAATATCACAATTATTGCTTCTATAAGATTGTATGAAAAAGAACTAGGTAGAAAACCATATCTTATTATATGTAATGCTGAGACCAATAACGATATTGAAAAGCTAAAGAAACTAGGTGCTGATAAGGTTGTTGCTCCTCCTTCACTGATGGCAAAAAGAGTTAGTGCTATGGCAATACGACCTGATATGGAAAATCTACTTGAAGAATTTTTGTACAAAAAAGATACGCCTATCGATATGGAAGAAATTATAATTAGAGACAATAGCTGGATGATTGGGCTAGAGATAAAAGAAGCTAGATTAAGAGATGCCATTAAAGTTAGTGTTATAGGTATTACTGAAACAAATGGTAAATTTATAGAGATGCCTATGGGACATACAAAGATTAATATTGGTTCAAAACTTTTAGTTGTAGGAAATCAGACAAATATACTAAAGGCAAAAAGACTCTTAAGCAGAACAGAAAAACCAAAAGATATATAATTATAAAGTAGTTAGATAATAAAAGAGATTCTATATCTTTATATTATCTACACCTACCAATGACATCAAAATTTACTCACCAAATTTATAAAGGATTAAAAATGTTTACAATTCTACCAATAAAAGGTTTTATTGACCAAATTGATGGTTTTTACTGTAATGGAATTAGTGCAGGACTCAAACCAAATGGTAAACTAGATATGGGTTTTATTTACAGTGACACTTTATGTGATGTTGAAGCTGTATTTACACTTAATAAATTTCAAGCGGCTCCACTTGTCCATTTTCAAAGATATCCAAAAAACTTCAAATCAAATTTTGTTTTGATAAACTCAAAAAATGCAAACGCTCTTACTGGTGAAGAGGGTATTATAGATATTGATGTATTGTTTGGTGAATTATCAAAACAATTTGAATTATCAAACCCTATTATGAGCTCAACTGGAGTAATAGGCAATCGTCTTCCAATGGAAAAAATCATAAATGGTGCAAAAAGTTTTGATTTATCTTCAAAAAATGGTGAAAATCTAAGCCTTGCTATCATGACAACAGACGCTTACCCAAAAACTTCACTATATGAAGTCATTTTGGAAAATGGACAAAAGTTTAAAATTGGAGCAGTGGCAAAAGGTGCTGGTATGATAAATCCAAACCTTGCAACAATGCTATGCTTTATAGTAACAGACGCATCAGTTCCAAGAAATGATATGAAAGAAATGTTACTAAAAAATTCAAAAACTACTTTTAATGCAATCAGCGTAGATGGTGACACTTCTACCAATGATACAGTTTTATTGATGAGCAATGGAAAGTCAAATGCTTACGATAAAGAAGCTTTTACAGAAGCTTTAAGACTTGTTATGCAAGATTTGGCACTTTTGATAGTAAGTGATGGTGAAGGTGCAAAAAAATGTGTTGCTTTTGAAGTAATAGGAGCATCTAATGATGAAGAAGCTGAAATTGCTGCCAAAGCACTATCAAATTCACTCCTCGTAAAAACTGCACTTTTTGGAGAAGACCCAAATTATGGTAGAATAGCATCTACAATAGGTGCAAGTAGAATAGAATGTGACCCTACTACACTAACTATCTCATATAATGATGTAATTGTATATAATAAAGGTGTAATTGTATTTGATAAAGAGTGTGAAATAAAAGCTGGTGAAGTACTCAAAAACGATAGCTTTAAGATAATATGCGATATAGGACTAGGAAACGGCAAATTCACAGCCTACGGATGCGACCTGGGGTATGAATATGTTAAGATAAATGCTGATTATAGAACATAAAACAATTAATAACTAATAATTAACAATGAATAATTGCGGTGTTGCTACGCAACTATTTATAAAATATCGCTTTTAGCGATACAATAGTTATTAGTTGTTATCTATTAGTTATTAATTTAGTTACACTTGCTTCTTCGGCAATAAGTGTAATAGACTCCACTCTATCTATAAGCAAAGCATCTTTTTTAGACTCTGGTAAATCTTTGCCAAGTTCTAATGTACTAACAACAGCACGACCAACAATATATCTTCCTATACTTCCATCACTTTCTAAAGTTCTAATACCCCAAACATTATGAAAAACTAGTGGTTCTTTATCAACATGACCAATATATATCATAGTATGTCCACGCAAATATACAATAGTTAGAAATGGGATACCATTTTGTACAATAAAATCTTTTTTATCCTGATTTGACAAATGACCTATTTCATGAACTATGCCATCTTTTTTTTGATCAGAAGAATTTCTTTGCAAGAATATTCCAAATGGCATATAAAAATCTCTAATCATTGAAGAACAATCTCTATGACCATATAATCCGCCCCATCCATATTTTTGACCTATCAATTGACTACTTAAGAGTTTTATATTTTCACGATTGAAATCTAAAGGAAATTGTCTAAAATTATCATTCTTATCTATATATACTATGAAAGCATTGTGTGCATAGTCTTTTGACACATATACAAATTTATCATTGTGCTGTGGCAATATTGTACCAATTTCCAAGTTATCAACTAGATAATTATTGCTATAAATCAAAGTATTATCTTTGGTATTGACAAAATAATTGTTGTTTCTAAATTCTGATATGAAATCATCATCCACAAATGCGATATCTTTCAAAGAAATCCAACCCAAGGCAAAGTTTGACTCCACAAAAGCCCAAAGTCCATCTTTGGAAAAGTGAGAAATAAAAAGAGGGATATTTGGTTTTATTGAGGAGTTTTGATTATAATCAAAAGGAAAACCCTCCCCTGCTTTTTGTGGATTATAAAAAATTACATTTTGTGTTGGCAATGCTCGTAGATGTGAATTATTAATTGTAATTGCTTTTTTTGCTTGAGTATTAAAATCTTCAAAATTAGCATACTCTATTATATTATCAAACCATTCTTTGGTAATTAGCAGATGATTTTCTCCATAAACAGTTTTTTGTGTATACTCAAATGCCCATTTTGCAATTTCTATATCATAAGATATTTGTTCTATATCCCAAGGTTTGAAAAACTTTACTAAAAAATCACTATACAATCTTACCTTTTCTTCTTGTGGTATCGTAATGTCTTCATGAATATATAGATAAGGTTTTTGTTCTAATATCTCCAAATCATATGGTGTTTGTACTGTAATTTTTTTTTTATACACCCGCTTATTAGTGCACTTAAAATCATAATAAAAAATATACTTTTATATCTCATTTGTTACTCCTTAATGTATCATTTTATCAAATAAAATCTAAATAATTGGTCTTTAAGAAACTATTGGATAAAATTCCAATAAATTACACAATAAAGGGCTAAACATGTTTCACGAATATAGAGATATCGTAACAGAACTAAAAACTTCAAATGCACATTTTGCAAAAGTATTTGAAAAACACAACGATCTTGATGATAAAATAGCAGATGTTGAGGCTGGTAGAGAGCATATGGAACACTTTGACCTAGAAGTTATGAAAAAAGAAAAACTTAGACTTAAAGATGAAGCACACCAAATGATTTTGGACTACAAAAAAGAAAACGACAAATAATAACTTAGGTACTTATTGTACCTAAGTCACATCTTACTTAAAAAATAAACAAAAATCCACAAAATCCACAATTCTAAGCATACAAAATCCTTCTCTTAATACTTAATTTAAGTTCTTTTTAGCTAAAATCTTAACAAATTTATTGAAGAGGTTAAATATATATGGAAAATCTTTTTGACTCCCAAGACATAGTAGATGTAAACATAGAAGATTCTATGAAGGCTTCGTACCTTGATTACTCGATGAGTGTAATCATTGGTAGAGCTTTACCTGATGTTAGAGATGGACTGAAACCAGTTCACAGAAGAATACTTTTTGCTATGCACGAGCTAAATTTAAGCTCTCGTGCACCTTACAAAAAATCAGCTCGTATAGTGGGGGATGTTATAGGTAAGTACCACCCACATGGTGATACTTCAGTTTATGATGCGTTAGTAAGAATGGCTCAAAACTTTTCTATGAGAGCTCCTCTTGTAGATGGTCAAGGAAACTTCGGTAGTGTTGATGGTGATAGTGCGGCTGCTATGAGATATACAGAAGCTAGAATGTCTAAGATTGCTGAAGAAATATTAAAAGATTTAGAAAAAGACACTGTAAACTTCACATCTAACTACGATGATACAATGAAAGAACCAGCAGTTCTTCCAACTCGTGTACCAACATTACTTTTAAATGGTAGTGAAGGTATTGCTGTTGGTATGGCTACAAAAATTCCACCACACAATCTTGGTGAGCTTCTTGAAGCATTGTTTCATTTGATAGAAAATCCAGAAGCAACACCTGATGAATTGATGGATTTTATTCAAGGACCTGATTTCCCAACTGGTGGAACTATTTTTGGTAGAGGCGGTATTGTACAAGCTTACAGAACTGGTCGTGGTAGAGTAAAAATTAGAGCAAAACACCATATTGAAAACAAAAATAAAAAAGATGTAATAGTCCTTGATGAGTTGCCTTACCAAGTAAATAAAGCAAAACTTATAGAACAAATTGCGGAACTTGCTAAAGATAAGCAAATAGAAGGTATTTCAGAAGTAAGAGATGAGAGTGATAGAGATGGTATGAGGGTTGTAATAGAGCTCAAAAAAGATGCTATGAGTGAGATAGTAATGAACAATCTTTACAAATCTACTCCACTTGAAGTGACATTTGGTATTATTTTGTTAGCTGTTCAAAATAAAGAACCAAAAGTATTTAATTTAAGTGAAATACTTACAACATTCCTTTATCATAGAAAAACTGTAATTATCAGAAGAACGATATTTGACCTTGAAAAATCAAAAGCAAGAGCACATATATTGGAAGGGTTAAAAATAGCTCTTGATAATATTGATGAAATAGTAAGAATCATCCGTGCAAGTGCTAATGATGCAGAAGCAAAAGAAAATATGATGGCTAGATTTGGATTAAGTGAAATTCAATCACAAGCAATTCTTGATATGAGATTAGGAAGATTAACAGGTCTTCAAAGAGAAAAACTAGAAGGTGAATATGCTGAACTTATGGCATTTATTGCTGAACTTGAAGAAATCTTGAAATCTGAGGGTAAATTAAATGAAATCATTAGAGAAGAATTATTAGAAATCAAAGAAAAATATGCTACAAAAAGATTAACTGATATTGAAGATAGTTATGATGATATAGATATAGAAGACTTGATTCCAAATGAGCCAATGGTTGTGACTATCACACATAATGGATATGTAAAAAGAGTACCAATCAAGGCTTACGAAAAACAACGCCGTGGCGGAAAAGGTAAAGTTGCTGTTACTACACATGATGATGACTTTATAGAGAGATTCTTTGTAAGTAATACTCATGATACATTGATGTTTGTTACAGATAAAGGTCAATTATACTGGCTAAAAGTATATAAAATACCTGAAGGAAGCCGTACAGCAAAAGGTAAAGCAGTAGTAAATCTTATCAATCTAAGACCTGATGAGAAAATAAAAGCTATTATCCCAACATCAGATTTTGCACCAGATAAATCTATGGCATTCTTTACAAGAAATGGTGTAGTAAAAAGAACAAAACTTGATGAGTTCTCAAATATAAGAAGTAATGGTGTAAGAGCTATCGTTCTTGATGAAGATGATGAATTGGTAAATGCAAAAATAACATTGCCTACTTCAAAATATCTAATTATATTTACAAGCCAAGGGCAATGTATAAGATTTGAAATAGAAAAAACAAGAGAACAAGGTAGAAGCACTAGAGGTGTTACTGGTATCAAATTCAAAATAGATGGTGATTATGTTGTAGACGCTGATGTTATTGAAAACGAAGAACAAGAATTACTAACAGTTAGTGAAAAAGGTATCGGAAAAAGAACAACAGTAGAAGAATATAGACTTACAAATCGTGCAGGTACAGGTGTAATTGCAATGAAATTAAACAACAAAACTGGTAATATAGTAGGTTCTGTTTTGGTTGATGATATGCAAGATTTAATGCTTCTTACAAGTATCGGTAAAATGATAAGAGTAGATATGCAAGGTATAAGAAAAGCTGGTAGAAATACAAGTGGAGTAATAATAGTAAATGTTGATAAAGATGACAAAGTTGTAAGTATCGCAAAATGTCCAAAAGAAGATGAAGAGTTGGATATTGATGGCGTAATAGAACTTACAGAAAATGGCGATAATAATAGTTTAGAACTTCCAAAAAGTTTAATTCAAGACGAGGACAATGAGTAATGAGAAAGTATAATGTAGCAGTAGTTGGAGCAACTGGTGCAGTAGGTGAAGAGTTATTTAGAATTTTAGAAGAGATGGATTTTCCTGTTGGTGAGCTTTTGCCACTTGCAAGTGCAAGAAGTGCTGGAAGCATGATAGAATTCAAGGGAAAAGATTACAAAGTTTATGAATTGACTTCAACAGTATTTGAAGAGCATGAAGTAGACATTGCTTTTTTTAGTGCTGGGGGGAGTATTTCTGCTGAATTTGCAAAATATGCAGTTGAAAGTGGTGCTGTTGTAATAGATAATACTAGTCATTTTAGAATGCAAGAGAATGTTCCTTTGGTTGTACCTGAAGTAAATCCAGAAGACATAGCTCTTTGGAAAGAAAGTGGGATTATCGCAAATCCAAACTGTTCTACAATACAAATGGTGCAAGTTTTAAAAGCATTAGACAATATTTATCCTATCAAAAGAGTTGATGTAAGTACATACCAAGCTACAAGCGGAGCTGGCAAAAAAGGCATGGAAGAATTAGTACAACAGATGCAAGATTTCTTTGCATTTAGACTTGATGAAACAGAAATAAAAGCATTTCCTCATCAAATAGTACTAAATGTAATTCCACAAGTTGATAAAGCAATGCCAAGTGGTTTTACAAAAGAAGAAGAAAAAATGGTGTATGAAACTCAAAAAATCATGCACAGAAAACTAAAAATTGCTGCAACTTGCGTAAGAGTTCCAGTTTTGAGAAGTCATAGTGAATCTATAACTGTTACTTTTGATGAAAATATTGATATTGATTTGGATAAATGCCATGAAGCTATATCAAACTTTGAAAATGTGAAAGTTATAGATGATTTACCAAATAAAATATATCCTATGCCTATAATTGCAACTGACACAGATTATACTTATGTTGGAAGATTAAGAAAAGATATATATGACAGCAATGTATTACATTTTTTCAATGTTGCTGATCAGGTAAGAGTTGGTGCTGCTACAAATGCGGTTAGAATTGCATTAAAATGGATAAAATTAGAAGAGGCAATTTAATGTTAGAAAGATTATTTGAAAATGCTTTATGGAAAAGTAGATTTATAGTAATACTTGCTGTGATATTCGGTTTTCTTGGTGCTATTATACTCTTCATTGTAGCTAGTTTAGATATTATAGGTGTAGCTAGTTATGTATTTGAAACTATTATTACTGGTGCTCATCCAGAGCATTTTCATGAAGATATAGTTGCTGGTATTATAGGTGCTGTTGACTTATACTTAATTGCAGTAGTAATGCTTATATTTTCATTTGGTATATATGAACTATTTATTTCTAAAATAGATGCAGCATGTAATGAAGAAAATGAAAATTGTAGTACAATCTTAGCTATTCATTCACTCGATCAATTAAAAGATAAAATTGCAAAAGTTATAATTATGGTTTTAGTAGTAAACTATTTCCAAAGAGTATTACACACAAGTTATGAAACACCACTTGAATTGCTTTATTTTGCATTAGCAATTACAGCATTGTCAGTCGGGCTTTACTTTTTGGGTAAAGTTGGGAAGAAAAATTAAAAGAAGTTACTGAGTGCTTAGTGACTAAGATACTGAGACTTTTAAAACTCAGTACCTTAGTACCTCAGTACCTTAGTACCTCTAAACAAGGAATATAAATGTCAAAAATTTTTGTAGATGCGTGTTTGAGAAAACCAACTCCATATACTCCTGTATGGATGATGAGACAAGCGGGAAGATATCTTCCAGAATATATGGAAGTTAGAAAACAAGCTGGGAATTTTTTAAATCTATGTCACAATCCAGCACTTGCAGCGGAAGTAACTATACAACCACTTGATATAGTTGGTGTTGATGCCGCTATTTTATTTAGTGATATTCTAGTAATTCCAAATGAAATGGGTATGAAATTAGAGTTTCTTGCTGGTGAAGGTCCAGTATTTGAAAAACCTGTAAAAACTGAAGCCGATGTTGATGCACTTTTAGGTGGAGAAGCAGCAGCTGATAAATTAACTTATGTATATGATACTATCAAACTTTTAAAAGAGCAACTAGATGCTAGAGGTGATGAAAAAGCACTTATAGGTTTTACTGGAGCTCCTTGGACTTTAGCAACTTACATGATAGAAGGTCAAGGGACAAAAACTTATAACATTTGCAAAAAAATGATGTACTCTAACCCTGCCCTACTTCATAAAATATTGCAAAAAGTTACAGAAGTTGTGAAGTTTTATATGGAAAAACAAATACAAAGTGGTGTTGATGTGGTTCAGATATTTGACTCATGGGCAGCTGCGATAGAACCATCTAAATATGATGAATTTAGCTGGAAATATATGGTAGAAATAGCTGAATACCTAAAAACAAAATATCCGCATATTCCGGTAATAATGTTCCCTAAAGGAATCTCTGCATTTATTGAGAGAGGTTTAGTTTATGGGAACTTTGATGTATTTGGAGTTGATTGGGGTACTCCTATGGCAATGGCTAAAGAAAAACTTGGAAGCAAATATGTACTTCAAGGAAATATGGAGCCATGTAGACTATATGATAAAGAATCAACTACAAAATGCGTAGAAGGAATACAAAGTATTATGCAAGGCGAGGGTCATATTTTCAACCTTGGTCACGGAATACTTCCTGATGTACCAGTAGAAAATGCTATTCACTTTGTAAAAGAGTGCCAGAGAGTTAGTAAAAAATAGCAACAACTATTTTTTACTAAACTAACAACTAATAATGAATAACTAACAATTGTTGTATCGCTAAAGCGATGAGTTAAAAATATAATTGTGGCAAAGCCACACCTAAGTTATTAGTTATTAATTGTTAGTTATTAGTTAATTAATCTTTTTTGAGGTAAAAATGCCAAATTCACAAAAAGTCAATCCACCAACCAACCTAACTTTCGGACCTGTTCCTTCAAGAAGATTTGGAGTAAGTCTAGGAATTGATTTGTCACCAGATATAAAACAATGTAACTTTGATTGCCTTTATTGTGAATTAAAAGCTGCAAAAACTGTTGATAAGATGACAAAATTTCCAACTGTTGAAGAGCTTGTAAATGCTGTCAAAGAAAAAATTTTGCATACTCATACAAAAATAGATGTTCTCACTATTACAGCAAATGGTGAACCTACCTTGTATCCACTATTAAAAGAGCTGGTTATTGAGCTAAATAAAATCAAAAACAATTCAAAGCTTCTTATACTTTCAAATGGTAGTACTATTTACAATCACGAGATTCAAGAAGCACTCCAAGATATTGATATAGTAAAACTTTCACTTGATTGTGTATCAAAAGAGTGCTTTACTAAGTTGGATCGTTCTGATAAAAGTATTCAAATAAATAAGATTGTATCTGGAATGGTAGATTTTAGAAGTAAATTTAAAAATCAGCTAATTATAGAGATACTTTTTGTAGATACTCTAAACAATAAAGAAAGTGAAATCGCCCTACTTCGTGATGCTTTATCAAAAATAAAACCAAACAGAGTTGATATTGGCACCATTGATAGACCTCCTGCTTATAAGGTCAATCCTGTAAGCTACGAAGAACTAGAAAGCTTATCTAAAAAATTAAATTATCCATATATAAATATCGCATACAAAAATCGCCCTATATTTGAGGAATATTATTCAAATGAAGAGATATTGACTTTACTCTCACGAAGAGCTTTGAGTGAGTATGATATAGAACACACTTTCAATAAAGCTAGTCAAGAAAATTTATCACAACTCATACTTCAACAAAAAGTTGAAACTATAGATAATTGCGGTGTTAAATTTTATAGAATTTTATGAATTTAGCCCGAATACACTTGACAAAAAAGGTTTTTTTTACTATAATTCCACCCTATTTATTTAAGTAATCCGAATTAGCTCAGCGGTAGAGTAGGTGACTGTTAATCACTTGGTCGCTGGTTCGAATCCAGCATTCGGAGCCACCTTTTTTAAAATAGATAAAATTCATTCCGAATTAGCTCAGCGGTAGAGTAGGTGACTGTTAATCACTTGGTCGCTGGTTCGAATCCAGCATTCGGAGCCACCTTACATATCTATATATAGACAATAGTCAAATATAATATAATTCCTCACATAGTAATTTTAATCATCTTCTTTTGTTTTATCTATTGACTGCGTATCTTTTCCATTTTTCATATTATCTAATTTCTTTTGTATCACATCTAATCTTAACTCAAAATCAGTATCACTTTGATTGAACGAAGTTTCATTATCATTTGAATTAGGCTCATCATCCTTTTCAATTATCACTACACCATTAATCTTCTTTTCCAACACAAGAAGTTCTTTTTCAATAGCCTTAATGAGTTTTTCTATATCAGAATCAGAAATATTATCATTTCCTTCTTCTTTTTCACTAATAAGTTTTCTAATTTCCTCAAGAAGTTTTTCTATATATTCTAATTCTGAAACAGTAAATCCTGTACGAAGTACTGATCTTATATCTTCCATAAGTCTTCTAAGAGTTTCTCTACCATCTTCGTCACTTTCTTCTTCTAAAGCTTTGGTACTATTTTGTTTTTCTATCTTTTCTTGTTCATTTTTCTCTTCTTGTGCTTTTGCAATACTATTTTGAGTAGCTTGATTATTGTTTGTATAGCTAGCAAGTATAGAATTCTTCTCTTGAACTCTTTTTTCATATTCTTTCTTAATGCTTTCTTCATAAGAAATCATTGATTGCATATATTGATACTGTTTGTCTTCTGGAGTATATCCATAATGGTCGATGAGTACTTGAGCGTCTTGTTTATTATATTCAAAGACTTGGAATAATTCCTCTGCTGAAATAGTTTTTTCATTTTTAGATACTGCTATTTCTTTCATCATTTGTGAAGTTTTTTTTGCAAATTCTGAATTATACGATTGAATTTCTTTATCAAATAAAACTTTATTTAGTATTTCATCATCAGTCCCTATTACCATTATTAATAAAGAATTTGCCTTTTCATTTTCTTTTGGCATTGTATCTTTTGGATAAAGCTGTTCTATATTATCTTTTGTAAAAGTTTTATATTCGTCATAAGTTATATCAGCAGGGTCTCTTTTTTCATAATATGCAATATTAAACTGTGTCATAGTTTCTATTGATTTTGCACAAATTGTTTGTTGTGTTTTATAAGTACCAGCTGTATGTATAACTTGCATTGTATCTCCGTATATTATTTTGAAAGAATTTCTTAAAGCCTATATCTTATCGCACTCAAACTTAAATTTTTATGAATTTATTATTGAATATATGTCATAAAACTAAATTTATAAATGTCTAAATTATGTAAGAATAGTCATTTTTTTAATATTTTTGTCCTATTTAACGAAATTAAATATTTGAAATAAACAAAACTTCATTTTATCTTCTTAAATTTCCGACAATATCAATAATAATTCCAAATTGTTTTTATAGTGTATAAAAGTTGTTATTCATATTTTATATGCTATAATTGTAAGCATATTTTATCATAGGTACAAAAGTGAAACATTTAATTTACATTTTTCTAATTTTTTCATTATCTTATTCTGAGCCTATATCACCGATACCACTTAAAATCACCACGGATAATAAAAAAGTTGCTTTAGGTTCAAAACTTTTTTTTGATACTATATTATCAAAAGACAATACAATATCTTGTGCCACATGTCATAGAATGGATATGGGTGGAGCAGATGGCCTTCCTATGTCATTTGGAATTAATGGACAAATCGGTAATATCAATACACCAACAGTATTTAATTCTACATTTAATTTCGTACAATTTTGGGATGGCAGAGCAAAAAATCTTCAAGAACAAGCTATTGGTCCAATTGAAAACCCTGTTGAAATGGGTCATAATATTGACAACATTGTGGAGATATTAAAATCCACAGAATATCACAAGCTTTTTAAAGCTATATATAAAGATGGCGTTACAAAAGAGAATATTACTGATGCCATAGCAGAATTTGAAAAAAGTTTAATTACTCCAAATTCTCCTTTTGACAACTTTTTAAGGGGAGATAATAATGCTATTACCCAAAATCAAAAAGATGGATATGCATTATTTAAATCTCATGGTTGTATATCATGTCACCATGGTATCAATATTGGTGGCAATCTATATGCCAAGTTTGGAGTCATTGGGGAAGTAAAAAGTGACTCAATGGGAAGGTTCAGCGTAACAAAGAATCCATATGATAAATATTTTTTTAAAGTCCCTACTCTAAGAAATATAGAATTAACTTCACCATATTTACATAATGGACAGATAGAAAAACTAGAAGATGTTGTTAAATTTATGTCTCATTTCCAATTAGGCAAAACATTAACAGAAAATGAAGTTTTAAAAATAACTGATTTCCTAAAATCTCTAACTGGGGAACTACCAAAAATATGATTAACACTAAAAACAATAAGAATATTACAAAAATTATAAGATTCCTAGACCCTGTTTTAATGATTTTATTGTTATTTATAATATTTCTAATATTACTTATTTATAATTTAACCGATATAACTACAAAAATAAGAGATTATAGTAATCAACAATCAATAATCAATGAATTAAAAATATTAGATACTGATTTTGATAACCTAATGTCTCAACAAGCTAATTTTATTAACTACGACGGTGTTGTTACCAAAATAGATCAATTTTATTCGTATATTGAGAAACTAAATAATGAGCAAGTTTTAGAAAAATATAGTGATAATCTAATTGAACCATTAGAACTCTTACAGGCACAATGGATTAAAAAACATGAACAAATTGAATACTTTAAGTCGCACAATGCTTCTATTGTAGGATCTTTGAACTATATAATTGAACTAACAAAAAGCATCAAAAAGAAATATTATGATTTAGATAAAAATAATATTTTTTTGCTTGATACGGCAATAAACAATTTATTCAAGATTTTTATAAATATTGAATTAGATGAAACTACCATTCAAAAAGATAGCAATAATCTAATATCCTTAAAAAACAAATACAAAACTCACGAATTTGACTTCTTGTATCTTAAATACCATTCAACACTTAGTGATATAATTAGAATAAATCATATAAGAAAAGAGTATGATAATATTAATATTAAATTTATTTTAGAATCTATAGAGTTAGCACTAAAAAAAGAGTATCAAACAAATATTGATTCACAACAAAATATGTCATTATCAATATTTATTATTACTACTATACTTTTTGTTTTATTAATTTTAGTATATTTAAAATCATTAAAAACCAAAAAAGAGTTGAAATCATTTAGATATGCAGTTGAGAATAGTGATAACTCTATAGTAATGACAGATAAAGATAGACGAATCACATATGTAAATGAAGCCTTTGAAAAAATTACTGGCTATTCAAAAAAAGAAGCATTAGGAAAAAATCCAAATATTTTAAAATCAGATCAAATGCCAAAAGAGTTTTATAGTAATATGAATGACATATTGGATAAGGGAGAGAAATGGCATGGAGAGTTTATAAATATAGATAAAAATGGTAATATTTATTATGAAACAGCCTCTATCACACCAATTATAGAAGATGATAAAATAAACGGTTATCTTGCTATTAAACTGAATGTAACAGATTATATAAACGAACAAGAAAAAGTTGAATTTTTGGCATATCATGATAGTTTAACATTATTACCAAACAGAAGAAGTTTAGAGAAAAATGTCAATATATTACTTAATGAAGCTAAAATAAATAAAACGAACTTAGCTATATTTTTTATGGATTTGGATGGATTCAAAACTATCAACGATGCATTGGGTCATGATATCGGTGACTTACTATTACAAGCTGTTACAAAAAGATTTAGACATATACTAAGAGACACTGATCATATTTTCAGAATAGGTGGTGATGAATTTGCTATTGCTATAGAATATTCACAAGATAAGGACTATATTGATTTGATAGCAAACAAGCTTATTAAGACAATCAATGAGCCATTACATATAGAAGATCATTCGCTACATATTGGGCTTAGTATTGGGGTTGCAAGATATCCTCAAGATGGTGAAGATTTGATGACACTTTTAAAGCATGCTGATACTGCAATGTATAAGGCAAAACATGATGGCAAGAATAGATATTATTACTATAATTCTGAGTTATCTACTACTGTTCATACTAGACTTAATATAGAACAATCTTTATTAAGTGCATTAGATAATAATGAATTATATGTTGTGTATCAGCCTAAATACGATGTAAAAACAAAAACAATTTTTAGTATTGAAGCACTTTTGAGATGGTCAAATGTAAAATTAGGTGAAATAGAACCAAATAAATTCATACACATAGCTGAAGAAGCTGGATTAATTAATAAAATTGGTCTTTTTGTCTTTAGGCAAGCTTGTATGGATTTCAAAATCTTACAAAAAAAACTAAAAACCATAAAATTAATAACAATAAATGTATCAACAATACAGCTTAAAGATACTAAATTTACTAATAAATTATTAGATATTACAAAAGAACTAGATATCAACCCAATAAATATTGGATTAGAAATCACGGAAACACATATTATGAAAAATATAAATAATATTCATGATACATTATTTAAATTACGAAAAGCTGGTTTTAAAATATTAATTGATGATTTTGGAACAGGTTATTCATCTATGAGTTATATACAAAAACTACCTATTGATATCTTAAAAATTGATAAATCATTTATTGATGATATTAAACTAGATAATGATAATACCATTATAAAAGCAATTGTTTCTATTTCTAAGAGCTTTGGATATACGACTGTTGCCGAGGGGATTGAGGATAAAATACAAGAAGATATATTGGTTGGCTTGGATGTTGATTATGGTCAAGGGTTTTATTTTTGTAAACCAAAGAGAATAGATGATTTGATGGATATTTTATAGTGGATTTTTCAATTCAACATTATAATCATCTAAAAAAGTCTTAACACCCTTTAATTCATCTATATTAGGATGATAGATAAGGTCTTCCAAAACAACAAGCCGTAAATAGTTTTGCCATACTTTATCACTTTGAGATACTTTTCCTCTTTGAAAAAGTTCAAAACTAACAGCAGCATTTATAAATCCTTTTATAACTCTAACTTCACAAGATTTATCGTGTCTGTTTGCAAACCAATAAACCTCTAAAAGTTCATGTGCTTCATAGAATTTCTGAGAAACAATCAATTCTTTAAATTTTATTATAATTCTATCATCAACTATCAAACTTAGCAATCCTAAATGCAACAGTATGTTCAAAAATAAGTGGATAACTATATAAACAAGTAACAAGCCCATCACATGGTGCAATTATTTTTTCCTTAATTTCTCCATTTAAAGAATCATATATAATTCCTAAAATATCACCTTTTTTAACTCTTGCTGATGGTACAGTTGATGGTCTAAAAATTCCAGCATTTTTTGCTTTTACAATTTCTATATTTTCTCTTGATATGACAAAACTCTCTTGTCCACCAAATATATTGAAATTTATCGCATTTTTCTTTGTAAGAAACCTGATTAAGCTATCAAGAATATTTTGAGAATCATCCCTAAAAAGATGTTTATTATTGCCAGATACCAAAGAATAACATTTAGCTTCCCATACACCCCAATTATAAAGCAAAGAACCACTATCTATGGGGTCTACTTCTTTTTTGTGAATAAAAGTTAGCCCAAAATCTTTTGCCCCTTGAGTGTCTTCATATCCTGTTTCAAATAATTTCACATAAGGCAAGCATGATGCCTTATCTTTTCTATCTTCCAAAATAATTCCATATTCAAAATCTTTTATTACTTCAAATAACTTATGTGCAATTCTTTGGGTAGTCTCACCCTTGTCATATCCTGGAAACATAACATTTAAATCAGTATTATCCAAAGGCCAAAAGCGTTTTCCCATATTTAATGCAAAATGATTTACAGAAGGTATTACTAAAATCTCACAATTTATAAAATTAGGATTAAGACTTATCTTTTCGTTCAAAAATCTAACAAGCTGAGAACATGCAAAAACTCCAGATATCTCTTCACCATTTAATCCAGATACTATAGCTATCTTTTTGTCACAATTTTCTTCACCAAATCTATATCCATAAACATTCAAATCATCTCTTGATGGTGAAGCAAAAGAAAACAACAACTCTTTTTTCATTTTATTCTCCAAATATTCTAGCAATTAAAGATCCTTCATAAACAATTGGGTATTCTCTAAGTGTAAAAAGTATCCCATCAGCTGGCGAATATATACTTTGTTCTACAGTTCCGTTGATTGGTGATACGATTTTCCCTACTAAATCACCTTTTTTAACACTATCGCAATGTGACAAAGTAGGGACAAATAATCCTGCACTATCAGAATTAATATAAAATACTTTACCATTTTCTGAGATAATAAGCTTTTTTAATTCTTTTTGTTCAATATCTAAAATACCTTCCTTAGCAAGTAGATTTTTTATACCTTCTACTAAATTTATACCATATTCTTGAGTGATTCGCATACCTACGCCCATCTCAACAACTAATGTTTTTGTCCCTCTTGAATTCATAGAATGTGCAAATGTTGATTCCAAAACAGTTACTGCATCATGTATCCACACAAAATCAATTCCCAAAGTCTTGGCCATAGGTAAAAGCTCTTTGGAATACTCTTGACTCATTCTTATTTGTGGTATTTCTCGTAAAAATATATTGCTAGAATGAATATCTATTGCAATTGCACTTCCACTAATCTCTTCAATAATAGCATCAGCAATTTGCGCTGGTAAAAAATCTTCTTTACTCCCAGGAAAAACTCTGTTCAAATCAACATTATAAAAAGGTATACTTCTTGTAATACTATCTACTCCAAGAGAGTTTAACGCTGGATAAATATCAATTATCCCTTTGATTTTATCTTGATTACTATTTAGCCATTCACAAAGTAAATAACACACATATTGACCTTCTAACTCATCACCATGAATACCACTTACAATTGATGCCCTTTTTTGTGAAGGTATCTCTTGATTGGTATCAAAATACCTATTTTTTCTTATTTTAAAACTCTCACCAATAGGCAATTCTATATTTAAACTATTTACTATCATTTATTGCTCCATTATAGTACTAACTGACAGCTTTTGATTTGCCAAACCAGAAAATACCCCTTTATTCATACTTGTATCATGTGCATCTCTACCATGGGCTATTTTGATATATGGTTCATTTGTGATTAAAATATTGTGTGTAGGGTCAGCACCAAGCCAAACTTGCCCATCAAAATATTCAACCCAAGCATGACTTTCACCCTCACCTGTCACAAAGCCACTCACATATCGAGCAGGAATTCTATAATATCTTAAAACCGCAATAAGAAGGTGTGCAAAATCCTGACAAACGCCTTTTTTATATTCCAATAGGGTATTAATTGTACTATCAACAGATGTAATTCCTCTTTCAAACACAAAGCCATCAAATATCATATTAACAAGAGAAAAAACAAAAGATTTCAAATCATTAATATTTTCTATATCTTTAACAAAATCTTTAAATAAAGGACTGAATCTAACAAATTCACTCTCACTAAGATATAAGTGCCTAAACAGAATATTATCTGTATCGTAATAGCTATTTGTAAACTGAAATTTTGCTTTTGTTATAATACCAAAACTAGTATGAGAACCTTTTAAGTCACCAAAACTTATTATATTACCAAATCCATCTATTGTATGAAACAGATAATCATTGGTTTCAAAATCATACATTTTATAATAAGGTGTAGCTCTTGGTGTGACTCTTAGCGTAAAATAATGATTTTGTATCGATTTATCAAAAGTTAAATTAAAACTATACGCTAAATTAACTATCATATTTTATAACTGAACTTATTTTTGAGTTTATAATATCTAAAAAAGTATCTATATCAGAACTTCTAAGCTCTACTGGTATATAATCCTTATCTAAAATCTTACCTAGAGTATTTAATTTCTCCAAATCAAATAAAATCATAGAAAAATCACCAAAAAGTCTTAATTTCAAATCAATAGCTTCCGTAACTTGTCCGAATTCAATAAAAGCTTGGGTTTTTCCTCGCACTATCTTAAAAAATACCAATCCCCAAAATCTATCCAATTCTTTTATTAAATACTCTAATTTTTGAGGGTCAATTGTATCACTAAGTATCAATTCATTATAGATTATATTAATAGAACTAAAAGCATCATCATCTATAATATCTCTTAAAACTATAGCATTTTCTCTAGCATGTTTAATATTGTACAATAACCCACCATTATCAAGGTCTTTTGAAATTTTGTGTAAAAAATCTTTTGCACTTGAATACGATACATTATATTCCATTTTTGCAAATAACTCTTTTCCATCATCAAAATTGATATCTATAATAAAGTCAAAGCTTTTTAAGGACTCTTTTGCAACTATCTCAAATCTTTGTAGATATCGCCCTACCCAATATAAACTATCTGCATTTCTAATACTTAAATATCTCATAATTACCCCATTACCCATGTATCTTTGAATCCGCCACCTTGAGAGGAATTAACAAGATAATTACCCTCTTCTAAAGCATATCTTGTAAGTCCACCTGGCCATACATAAATTTCCTCACCATAAACCACATAACATCTCAAATCTGACTTTCTTGGTGTTAATTTACCATCAAACAAACAATCAATATCATAAAATTCTATCAATTCTTGAGCTATAAATCTTCTAGGTTGTTCAATAATGATTTTTTTAAGATCTTCAATTTCTGTTTTTGTCATTTTGTATCCAAAAAGGACTCCATATCCACCAGCTTCTGCTACATCTTTGATTACAAGTTTATCCATATTAGCAAGTACATATTCCAAATCTTTTGGAAAGTATGGCAAATAAGTAGGCGCATTGTCCAAAATAGCATCTTCGCCAAGATAATATTTAATCATCTGTGGTACAAAGTAATAAATACCTTTATCATCAGCAATCCCATTACCTACAGAATTTATAATAGCAACATTTCCACTTCTATAGACATTGATAAGACCTGGCACTCCAATAAGGCTTTTTGGGTCAAATTCCAGTGGGTCAAGGAAATCATCATCAAGTCTTCTATATATTGCACCAACTTGTATCTTCTTACCATTATAGCCTTTTAAATATAGCTTATCACCCATAACTTCCAAATCACTACTAATTGCTAGTGTTGAGCCTGTTTGTTTTGCCAGATATGCATGTTCGTAAAATGCAGAGTTATATCGCCCAGGGGTTAATACAATATTTATCCCACCAGTTGAAACATAATCCATCATTTCCTTGAGCTTATTTGGATAGTATCTTATTTTCTCAACTTTCATTTGTTCGAAAATTTCTGGATAAACTTTCCTATAAGCTTGACGAATAGACAAAGGATAGCTAGCACCACTAGGAACTCTTAAATTATCTTCTAGTATAGTCCATTTATTATTTACGCTATTTTGAACCAAATCTATACCACAGATATGTGTTCTGATATTTTTAGAAACTTTTTGACCATGAAAAGCTGGATTATATGCTTTGCTCGAGAAGATAAATTCAGCTGGGATTATTCCATCTTTGATTATTTTTTGATCCCCGTAGATATCGTTCAAAAATTCATTCAAAGCATGAACTCTTTGTTTTAAACCTTTTTCTACAAGCTCAAATTCATTTTTTGGGATAATCCTAGGAATCATATCAAAAGGGAAAGATCGTTCTAAAAAAGAGCCATCTTTAAAAAGATTGAAATTGATAGCAAAATCATCCATAAAAGATTGCAATTGCTCAAACTTTGATTTATTTAGTTGATTAAATATATTTAAAAACCTATCAAATTCTTCACTATTTTGTACCATTTTATCCCTTTTATTTTTATTATATTAATTATATCATAAAAATAAAAACTTTTTTTAATAAACTGGCTATAAAATAATCTCCCTATCACCCTTTATATTAGGTTGAGACAAAACACCTTTTGCTTCTAATTGCTCTACAATATTAGCAGCCCTATTATATCCTATTCTGAGTCTTCTTTGAATATGACTAATTGATGTCTTTCTATCATTTAAAACAACATCTCTTGCATCTTCATAAAGCTCATCAATCTCTATTAAATCTCCATTTCCTGAAGATGAATTACCAAGAAGTGATGTATTTTTATCTTTTAAAAACTCAATATCATATACAACAGGTCTTTGGTTTTTTAAAAATTGAACTACTTGATCAATCTCTTCTTCACTACTCCAAGGTGCATGAATACGCACTATATTTGAGCTTCCTGGTGGAGTAAACAGCATATCTCCACGACCAAGAAGTGACTCAGCACCCATGCAGTCAAGTATTATCTTGCTATCTACTCTTTGCCCTACTTTGTAGCTTATTCTACTTGGAAGATTTGCTTTGATTAGTCCTGTTACTACATCAACACTTGGTCTTTGAGTAGCAACGATTAAGTGAATTCCACTAGCTCTTGCCATTTGAGCCAATCGTGCAATAGAAAGCTCTACTTCTTTACCACTTGTCATCATAAGGTCAGCCAACTCATCAATAATAACTACAATATAAGGAAATGGGTCAAAAGTCTCTTTTTTCGCTTTTTCATTATAGCTTTCTATATTTTTGGTCTTTGTTTGACTCATAAGAGTATATCTTCTTTCCATTTCACTCACCATATTTGCAAGAGCATTTATAGCTTGTGCTGGTTTTGTGATAACAGGAGTCAAAAGATGTGGTATATCATTATATATAGAAAACTCAAGCATTTTTGGGTCTATCATGATAAGTTTTAGATTATCTGGGGAGTTTTTATATAAAAGTGATAAAATCATAGAGTTAATCCCCACACTTTTACCACTTCCAGTAGTTCCTGCTATTAGTAAATGTGGAAGTTTCTTAAGGTCTGTAATAAATGGTTTACCTACGATATCTTTACCTAGTATCATAGTAAGAGGAGATGATGAATTTTGGAATATTTCACTTTCAAGTATTTCTCTTAGATATATAGTTTGCACACTTTCATTGGGCACTTCTATACCAACTACATCTTTACCTGGAATTGGAGCTTGTATTCTTATGGTTTGAGCTTTTAGTGCCATTGCCAAGTCATCTTGAAGATTTAAAATTTTTGATACTTTTACATTTGGAGCTGGTTTGAATTCAAAAGTAGTTACAACTGGACCAGTATAAGTTCTGACAACATCCCCTTCTATTTTGAACATTGCTAGTTTATCAAGTAAGTTTTCTATATTTTTGTCAATAGCAGCTTCGTTTATTTTCGTTTTACTATCTTCTTTTGGAGTAGCTTGAAATATTTTTGTTGGAGGTAATATAAAATCTTTTGGTTTTTCGCTCACGCCTAAATCAAGTTCTTGCAAAAGTTTTTTATTTTCTTCTAATTCTTCTACAAAAAGAGGATGATTTACTTTTTCATCTTTATTTGGTATATATAATTCATCTTTATTGCTTGGTTCATCTTCAAAATCAGTTTGTTTGGATGACTCTAGTTTGTCTTCTTTGTTGTCTTCAACACTTAATGTAATTGTTGCTTTACCATTTTCTTCTTTGATTGAAATTTTTTCTTTAGGTTTTTGAGCAACAGATACTTTAGGAGCTATTTTTACATATTCTTTTTTTTGTTTTGGAGTATTTATATAAGAAATAGTTTTTTCTAGAATTGACTCCAAAAACTCTTCTAATAAAATGGTAATTGTTATTATATAGCCTATAGAAACAAACATCCAAAGTCCAGCTTTGCCGATATAAGGATAAAGATATGATGTAATTTGATTACCAATTGCACCACTAAAAGCACCCTCAACTATCAAAGATTGTGCAATAATCGTAGAAATTAATGCAAAAAATCCAGCTATAATATTGAGAATTAAATCAAAGTTACTAATTCTCTCACCATTTAATTTATAAAGAGGATAAAGCAATACTAACAACAAAATATAAGCAATATATCCGAAATATTTAAGTGAAAAATCTGCATACATATTTCCCAACTGACCAACAATTGATTTATCAATGACAAATACGCCAAGTGTTAAATAAACCAAAACAAAAGCAACGATAATAGATAATATCTTAGGTATAATAATATATCCTTTACTTCAAAAGATTAGAAATTTTTGCTTGTAATTTCAACCAAGTTTTATGTTCACTCAGCGGAAATCCAGCCCATATCTTGCCACCTTCTTTTATACTTTTAGTAACACCGCCACGAGCTGCTATTGTAGTATATGGTGCAATTTCCAAATGTCCAGCAACTCCACTTTGAGCACCCATTACAGTATTTCTACCAAGTTTTGATGATCCAGCAACCCCAACTTGAGAAGTAATTATAGTGTATTCACCTATCTCACAATTGTGTCCTATTTGAATCAAATTATCCATTTTTACACCATCAAGAATTTTGGTAGTTCCAAAAACTGCCCTATCAACAGAACAGTTGCTTCCTATTTCCACATCATTACCTATTTCGACATTGCCATTTTGATAGATTTTTATATGCTGTCCATCTTTTGTGTGAGCAAACCCAAATCCATCACTTCCTATGACCGTATTTGCATGTAAAATACAATTACTTCCTATTTTGCAATTTCTATAAATCGTAACATTAGGATATATTATAGTACTGTCACCTATTGAGACATTATCTCCTATAAATACACCACTCATAAAGATGCAATTATTACCTATAATTGTATTTTTTCCAATACTTACATTTGGCATAATATTACAATTTTCACCAATAACAGGCTCTTTTCCATATTCTTCTAAAACATTTGGAGCAAATAGTTTTGTAGCATATGCTAGAAGAAGATATGGCTGATTACTCACAAGAGCTATACAATCTTTTGGCAAATTCTCAACCAATTCTTCTTTCAGTAAAACAGCTTTAGCTTTTGTTGTTTTTAAATCATTTAAATATTTTGGGTTATCACAAAAAGATATCTGTGATGATGAAGCATCTTTAAGAGTATTTATACCACTTATAAATGTATCATCACCATTAAAGTCAATATTTAGCTCTTTAGCTATTTGGCTTAAACTTATACTTTTATTCAACTATTATCTCTCTATAGCAACGACACCACTTCTTACTATCTCAAGAGGGTGAAATCTTTTTTGAATTACTTTTATAAAATTCATAATTCTACTTGGCTCATCAGTCGCAGACACCACAATAGCATCTTCCGTAACATTTTGAATTGAACCCTTGTAAGCAGCAGCAATAGCAGCAACATCACTTAAATTCTGATCTATTGGTATTTTAATCAATACAGTATCTTTTTCAATAACATTTGAGTGTTCATTTACTTTTAATACTGGAATAAGTTTGTTTAATTGTTTTACAATTTGGTCAATCACTCTTTTGTTTCCAACTGTTACTATTGTAATTCTTGAGTATTCACTATCATGTATCGGTGCAACAGTTAAACTATCTATATTATACCCACGAGCAGAAAATAAACCAACAATTCTTGACAATACGCTATCTTCATTTATAACAATTACAGATATAACTCTTCTTGTTTCAATACTATCATAATAATGGTTAAAATTATTCATATTTTAGTCCTCCAATAAATGCATTTCATTTAATGCATGTCCATTTGGTACCATAGGAAGAACATCTTCTCTTCTATCAACGATTACCTCAATAAAAGCAACTTTTTTTGCTTCAACAGCTCTTTTTAAAGCTTCATCAAATTGTTCTTTTGTGCTAACTCTAAATCCTATCCCACCAAATGCTTCTATAAGTTTTATAAAATCAGGTTGAGCTGACAAATCAGTTTCTGCCAATCTATCTTCATAAAACATAGTTTGCCATTGTCTAACCATTCCAAGATAATTGTTATTTAATATTATATTTATAACTGGCAATTTGTATTCAACACAAGTCATAAGCTCTTGAATATTCATCAAGATAGAACCATCACCTGTGAAATTGATACTTATTTTGTCTTTCATACCACGAGCAACACCCATAGCAGCAGGAAGACCAAAGCCCATAGTACCCAATCCTCCACTAGTGACAAATTGTCTAGCAAAGCCAAATGGATAAAATTGTGCAGCCCACATTTGATGCTGACCAACATCAGTTGTTACAATAGCCCTATCTCCTAAAAGATGCCCAGTTCTTTGTACTACCCACTGAGGTTTGATAACTTCATCGCTATCAACAAATCTCAATGGTTGTTCTTTCCTATAAGCTTGAAGACTCTCAACCCAAGATGTATAATTACCAAATTCAAACTCTTTAAGCATATCATTTAAATCTTCCATAACAAGCTTTAAATCACCAACTATAGGATAATGAGGAACAACAATTTTCCCAATACTTGCAGGATCTACATCTACATGAATTATTGTAGCACTTTTTGCAAATTGATCAAGTCTACCAGTTACTCTATCATCAAATCTAGCACCCAATGAAACAATAACATCAGCTTCATACATAGCCATATTTGCGGCATATTCACCGTGCATTCCCAACATCCCAACAAAAAGTGGATTTGAAGCACCCATAACACCTCTTGCCATCAATGTCTCAACAACAGGAATATGTGTTTTTCGAGCAAACTCTCTTATATACACAAACGCATCACTTAAAACTGCACCACCACCTACATATAATAATGGTTTTTGTGCGCTAGAAATAACTTCTAAGGCTTTTTTAATTTGTCTTTTATTACCTTTTGTTGTAGGTTTATATGTTGGCATATTTACCTCTTGGGTATAATCAAAATCACCTAAAGTTGCCGTAATATCTTTTGGAATATCAACATGAACAGGACCTGGTCTTCCACTTGATGCTATATAAAAAGCTTCTTTTAAAATTCTTGGTAATTCTTCAATATTTTGAACTAAATAATTATGTTTTGTACAAGGTCTGCTAATACCAACCGCATCAATTTCTTGGAAACCGTCAGTTCCTATGATAGAAGTAGGAACTTGTCCACTAATGACAACAAGAGGTATAGAATCCATATAAGCAGTTGCTAATCCAGTAACAGCATTTGTGAAACCTGGTCCACTTGTAACAATAGCAACACCAATTTTTCCAGTAGATCTAGAATAACCATCTGCTGCATGAATAGCAGCTTGTTCGTGTCTTGTCAATATATGTTGGAAATGGGTTTGTTTATAAATTTCATCATATACATTCATAATAGCGCCACCTGGGTATCCAAATACTACATCTACCCCTTCTTCTTTTATGGCTTCTATTACCATTCTTGCGCCATTTATCTTCACAATAATACTCCTAAATAAAAATCAATATAAAATCCTAAGATCTTAAAAATAAAAGCTTATTTTAGTCAATTTATGATTAATTTAATATAAATTAAAATTTTTAGAGGCACTATTTTAATAAATATACACTTTTTTAATATTTTTAGATATAATATGTATACGAATTAGAATTTTATTGGAGGTTTATTATGGAAGTTGGCAATATCACACAAAATATAAATAGTACGATTCCCCTAACCCCACAAAGTGATCAGCAAGCATTAAGTAAAGTACAAAAAAACGAATCAGCTGTTTTACATAAAGACAAAGATGCTGCCGTTGTAAGTTTATCTCAATCATTAGACAATAGAAAAAGTGGAATATTTGAAAATATATCTATGGTTAATAACGCATTTGCTATTACACAAATTGCACAAAAAGGCTTGGATAAACAAGAAGATATTATCAATCAAATGAAAAATATTTTAGAAACTGATGTATCAGACAAAAGCGTAGATACAAAGAAAAGTGAACTAATTTCACTTGTAAAAGATTTCAATAACTCAATTAGAGAAACAAAATTCAACAATGAAATGGTTTTATCAAGTGAAAAAAGTTTTAACGAAATAACAATCTCTACCAAAGATGATGCATTTTTTGTACAAACTCCAGACATGCAAAAATCAATGGAAAACATAGCCAAACTTGCAGTAAGTTATGATGGCTCAGAAGAGACTAACACTAAGCTTTTTCAAGAGCTAAGTAATGCATTAGACAATGTAGAAGATTATAGTTCAGCATACAGTACATTGCAAGATACAATTACAAAAAATCCTATGGAAAAATTTCTTCCTGATTTAGATGCTACAAATTTTACTTCTAATACATTTTTTATAGATTATGGTAAAGAAATGGCAGATTTTAGCAAGTCAAATATTACTGCTCAATTTGGATATTTAGCAGCAGCTCAAGCAAATATTCTACAAGAACATAGTTCAAAATTACTAGTTTAGTTACTTGATTTTGTGCTGTAGGTAGTCGCTAATTTGAATCAAACAAAATGTTACTAAGAATATCATAAGCCCTGGGAAAAAACTCACCCAAGGGGCTATATCCATCACTTCCTTACCAGAACTAAGTAAGCTTCCCCAACTCATCTGTGGAGGGTTAATCCCAAGCCCCAAAAAGCTTAGTCCTGATTCAGCCAAAATAGCCCCACCTACTCCAAAAGTAAAAGAAACCAAGAAAATAGGTGCAAGTAATGGAGAATAATATTTTAAAATGATTTTTATTTTTGAGGTATTTGCTAAATTTAGGATTTTAATAAAAGGCTTATTGGTAATTGCAAAGCTCTCACTTCTAATAAGCCTAGCCATACCCATCCAGCCCGTAATAGAGATAACAACAACCAAAATAGTAATAGATGCACTCATATAACTCACAAGTGCCAAAAGCAAGAAAAATGTAGGAAAAGTTAAAAATAAATCAATTATTAAAGTGATACTTCCATCAACTTTACCTCGAAAATATCCAGCAGTAACACCTATTATTAGTCCAATACAAGATGCTATCAAAGCACTCAAAAAACCTATTATCAAAGATGTCTGACCACCAGCTAAAATTCTAGCAAAAATATCCCGCCCTAGTCTATCAGTACCAAAAATATTTTCCAATGATGGAGGAAGTAATATTGCATTTGGATTTAGCTCGTATGGAGAAACTGTGTACAAAAAAGGCAAAAAGAACATTGCAAATACAATCGTAAATAAAAATATTGCAAAGAACCATACACTTTTATTATCCTTCAATACACACCCTTTATCTTATATAATAACTCAATGAACTTTTGCCAAATTTCTTTGTTTTTAGTATTTTAAAATCACCCAATACTTCAGGCATATCCAACTTAGTGAAATGCTCAAATACTATCAATATGATATTTTTATTATCAAAAGAACTTACCATATCAAATGATTTTTGATAAATCTCTTCCATTCCATCACGAAAATCAAATGGTGGGTCAAGATATAGTACCACCTCTTCGTCTTTGAAACTATCATTTTTAAGTAAATCTGGCAATGTCTTAAAAGAATCACCAAAGATTGCTACAGAATTTTTTGAATCAATATTTTGTATATTTCTTTTTAAAGTACCAAAAGAACTTTTGTCTATTTCACAAAAATAAGCCTTTTTTGCCCCACGGCTTAGTGCCTCAAGTCCAACAGAACCACTACCCCCAAAACCTTCAATAAATATTGTATCAAGCACATCATTTTGCAAAGTATCAAACAAAGAGCCTTTTAGAATCGATTTAGAACTTCTAGTTACTTCCAAAGAAGGCAATTCTATCTTCTTGCCTTTATATTTTCCAGCCATTATATTGCTATACATTTTTCCCTTTCTTTTTTATTCATAATCGTTAGTTGTATTCACTACCAACTACAAACTACCATCTAAATTCTACCTAGCATAACTCTGAGCTCTAAGCTCTCTGATTACATTCACTTTGATTTCACCAGGATATTGTACTTTTTGTTCAATATCTAGTGCTATTTCTGTAGCTATTTTGATAGCTTCATCATCATTTACTAGATTTGCATTTACAATTACTCTGATTTCTCGACCTGCATTGATAGCATAAGCGTTTGTAACACCTAGCTTACTTGTAGCAATTCTTTCTATCTCTTCTACTCTCTTCAAGAAACTTTCCAATACTTCTCTTCTAGCACCTGGTCTTGCAGCACTCAAAGCATCAGCTGCACATACGCTAGCACTTTCTATACAGCTAGGCTCTTCATGACCATGATGAGCATATATAGCATTTACCACAACATCTGGCTCATTGTATCTTTTGCACATCATAGCACCTATATCCACATGGCTTCCTGGTACATCATGAGTCAATGCCTTGCCAATATCATGCAACAATCCTGCACGACGAGCAAGAATAGGATCTCCACCCATTTGAGCAGCTATAAGCCCAGATAAATGAGCTACTTCCAAAGTATGAGCTAGTGCATTTTGACCATAACTTGCACGATATCTTAGTTTCCCGACAAGCTTGATAAGCTCAGGATGCATAGACTTAATACCAAGCTCTAAAACTACATCTTCACCCTCTTTTTGGATATTTTGATCAAATTCTGTTTTTACTTTTTTGTATATCTCTTCAATACGAGCTGGTTGAATCCTACCATCTTCAATAAGTAATTCTATTGTTTTAGTAGCAATCGCTCTTCTATATAAATTGAAAGAACTTATAGTGATAGTATTTGGAGTGTCATCTATGATGATATCAACACCTAGCAACATTTCCAAAGTCTTGATATTTCTACCTTCTTTACCTATAATCTTACCTTTTGTCTCTTCGTCTTTTAGTGGCAAAGTATTGATAAGTCTCTCAGCAGCAAACTCTCCAGCATATCTCGTAACTGCTTGAGAGAGCATATTGTTGATTTCTGCTTGAGAATTTGTTTGAGCTAATTTATATTCTTTTCTAAAAATAGATGCTATTTGAGCCCTTGAGTCTTCTTTGACTTTTTGGAGCATCAAGTCTTTTGCTTCATCCACTGTCAAACCACTTGCATTTTCAAGTACTTTTAAAGCTTTTGTAACTTTTTCTTCATAAATTTTCTTTTGATTTGCAAGACCATCTTTAAGAGCTTCTATCTCTTTTTTATTTGATATTACTTCAGCTTTTTCAGTTTTTATCTCTCTTAGTTCTGATTCTAAGTGATCGTTTAGTTCTTTTTCTTTTCTCTCAATTTGTCTAAACATCTCATCATAATCTCTTTTTATATCACGAAATTCTTTTTCATACTCTTTTCGTGCTTTTAATTGTGCATCTTTTAGCAAAACCTCTGCTTCATGCTCAATTACCTTTGCTTTCGCTTTTGCTTGTTCTAAAAAAATATCAAATTTTGCTTGATTTAATTTTTTGATTACAATAAAAGTAACAATAGCCGCTATAAAGGCTACTATAATTCCAACTATTAAATATTCCATATCCAAACCTTTTATCAATAAAATGGTGGCTTTTAAAAAGCTATTATTATGTCAGCTTGAATATCGTGTTTTTGGGACAAAATCTCTTTTGTTTTGCAAAGTTCTCTTTGGACAAATACAGTTAATGGTTTCTTTGTTAATTTTGCGAAAAATCTATCATACATACCCTTACCAAAACCTATCCGTTTACACAAACCATCAATTCCAACAACTGGAACTATAGCCATATCTAGAGGATAAGTCAATGTAGAAAAATTTGGTTGTCTAATACCACATCTAGACTCCAGCAATGGGAGCCTATACAATACTGGTACGAAATAATCACCTTTTATATACGGAACAAATACTCTTATACCTCTGCGTCTAAGTTTTTTTATCAAAGGATACACATCTACTTCTATACTCATGGGAATATAAAGCAACACATTCTTCACATCTAAGCCATCAATCAACTTCAAAAGTTTATTATTGATTTGCTTGTCTTTTTTATATTTTGTATAATCTGAAAACTTTTTTAATCTATCTAAACACGATTTTCTAAACTCACTTTTATTCATTAAGCCAACTTTAGGTAAAATTCAAACCTAAAATAGATTTTACCACTAAGGAATTAAAATGAAGTTTAAAAAATTAGCATTTTTAACAATTTTATCGATTTTTGTTTTTGCAGGATGCGATAGCAAAGATTCAATAGACGCTAATGCAATAGCAGCAAAATCAAAGAAAGCCCCTATTTTCAACCTTACAACCTCAAATCAAACAAATTTGACACTAAAAGTTGTAGATGATAAATGGATTTTTGAAGGATTGGAAAATAAAGTTGTACTTGTAAACTTTTTTGCTACTTGGTGCCCTCCTTGTAAAGCTGAAATCCCTCATTTGGTCAACCTAAAAAATAAATATCCAAATTTTGAAGTAATTGCCGTATTAGTTGAAGAAGATAAGTCAAACGAAGAAGTAAATTCATTTATCAAAGAACATGGCATCAACTATCCAGTTACAAATAGTAATATAAATTTTATATTAGCCGATGCAGTAGGAGGAGTGAGTACTATTCCTACTATGTTTTTGTTTGATAGTGAAGGAAAACCATTTCAAAAATATGTAGGCATGGTTCCAGAAGAGATGCTTGGTAGTGATATACAAAAAGCTACTATTACAAAAGAGTAAAATAGATGTTTGGACTTTTTAAAAAAAACACACCATCAAACGAACCTCAAACACAAGAAGAGAAAAGTTTTTTTAAAAAAGCATTTTCAAAAACATTTGAAAATATCAAATCAGTAGTTCCACAAAAACAAGAAAAAATTGATTTTGATACAATAGAAGAACTTTTAATTGAATCTGATGTTGAATACGAAATAGTCCTAAAAGCTATGGATGGACTAGATGAAAAGATTTCAAGATCTGCTTTGAGACATAGACTAGTATCTTTGTTTGAGCATGTTCCAAACTTCAATCTTGAGCTACAACAACCAGAAGTTATCCTCATCATTGGAGTAAATGGTGCAGGAAAAACCACAACAATAGCAAAACTCGCAAATATGTATAAGAAAATGGGTAAAAGTGTAGTTTTGGGTGCTGGAGATACTTTTAGAGCAGCTGCGATAGAGCAGCTAAGTACTTGGGCTGAAAAACTTAATATTCCAATAATCAAAACAAAACAAGGTCATGACCCAAGTGCTGTTGCTTTTGATACTATAAGCTCAGCATTGGCAAAAAATATAGATGTTTGCATCATAGACACTGCTGGTCGTCTTCAAACACAAACAAATCTAAACAACGAGCTAAAAAAAATATCAAAAGTTTGTACAAAAGCCCTAAATGATAAGCCTTTTAGAAAGTTAATGATTCTAGATGGTACGCAAGGAAATAGTGCCATAGCTCAAGCAAAAGCTTTCAATGAAATGATAGACATAGATGGTATCATAGTAACAAAACTTGATGGCACAGCAAAAGGTGGAGCATTGTTTTCCATAGCAAACCGCCTTGAACTCCCGATATACTATATAGGTATAGGTGAAAAAGCTGATGATTTGATGGAGTTTAGCCCTGATTATTTTGTGGATAATCTACTTGACCAGATATATTCTGCATAAACTTACAAAAAAACACTTCCAAAATCAAGGAGGTTTTATATGGCAACTATTTTAGTAGAAAAACTATGCTCTTGTGCAAAAAAAAGAAAATCTTGGGCTGGGTCCATAGAGTGTGAGACAATAGAAGAAGCTACGCAAAAAGCGGCTGATATGTGTGAACAAGGTAATACTAGATTTTGTAAGAAACACAAATTCAGCTACTCTTTAGATAGTGATAATATAGTTATCAAGATGGAAGTTAATAAACAATTAGGATAACCACCAAACTATGGAACCCCAGTCTATGACTGGGCTTGTCTTACAAATAAACCAGATCTTGTGTGAAGCACTCTCTTTGAGAGATATGGCGTTCCTCTATATCGCCAAAGGCGATGTAATAAAAAAGAAAATTCAGCTTCCTCTTTGTGGCACTTTATTTTTTGAAGAAACAGATTTTTATTATAAATTTTGTTAAGAAATTGCAACTGTTTGAACGAAGTGAGTTTTGTAATTTTAGAAATTTATGAGAAAAATCCTTCAAAAAGTAACTCGTGCCACGATTTTGGCTACTTTTCTAAAAAGTAGTATCTATCTATAGTTTTAACTTCTTGGATACTTTTTTAGAAAAAGTATCCAAAAAGCGGTGCAAGAGGTTATAATTTTTGGAATTTATTGATACTTTTTCTAAAATTGTGAAACTCACTTCGTTCAAACAGTCACAATTTCTTAACGAAAAAGTCCCAATAAATTTTTATCCAAAAATTATAAATTGCACCATCTGCGGTATCGCTAAAGCGATGATCGTTTAATATTTTACTTCCCTTTAAGTATTAATTCTACTTAAAAAAGTATCGAAGGAGTTAAAGTTATACAGTTACTTATTTTTATCATATATAAGAATGTATTCTTATGGTATTGGCAATTTTCTTCCAAAATAAAACCATTTTGAATTTTCAATCATAATTTTATTTAGCTCATTAACTTCTGAAGACTCGACACTATTAAAACATGGTATTGGAATTAAACATAAATTTGGTGTTATTGGAAATATTATTGTTTCTATATTATTTGCATTATTATTGTATATCGGATTGCTAGGCATTATAAATTCAGTTTCTTTAGATTTCAACAAACCCCATTATGTTTTTTCTATATGAATATTTCATATCAATAAAATAATTAACTTCAAACTCTAAAATAAATCTAGTAGAATATGTATTATCCTGACTTATATAACAAGCACCTTTCCTTTCTAAGATTTCTTCTTCATCTTTTGTAATACATGGGGGAGTTATTTCGTATAAAGGGGGATTGATAAAACTTTTTCCAAATTCTTCTATATAGTGTGTTCTAAACTCCCATAAAGAATACATGTCACAAATTATTTCATGTTCTTTTTTTGAAAAAATCAATAAATTCCCTCTGATCATTTTGTCTACTAATTCTTGAAACTTATCCTCTATAGATTTCATTATGGTATCTTCAGTTTTTTGGCTCCACAACCTTTTGACAATAAAAATTTCGTCATTTGCATTAGTAAATGATTTTACTTTTTTTCTTGAATATAAATTTTTTAACTCTATTTTATTGTTATGACTATAAAATCTCTTAATACTGGCTCTTGGAATAATATGTTGATTTATGGCTAGATTATGAGGATTTGAAGTTTGAGTTTTTTCAAAATATTTGTTTTCTTTCATTAGCCTCCCCTCCTCCACAATCTTAATCTCATCATCACTCAATCAATAATACTAATAAACCATTTCATCTATTGTTTTGCATTTGGAATAAAAAGCTTTTCATATGGATATGTTTTTTTGGATAAAAATTGGATAGTTAGCCCAAGCCAAAGCGACTTTTGACTCGTCTAGTTTGATAGAATTTAATACAGATTTAGTAAATATTGCCATAATTATAACCTATTATATAAAGTTACAGATTATAGCAATATATTAATAATAAAAAACTTTTATTTTTGTTTTTTGGCTTGACAATCACAGCAAGTACCGCTGATTACCAATGCACTTTTTTGTACTTCAAAACCGCTGTTTGATATGGTATCACATTTTAGCACTGAGCTTAAATCTATATCTATATCACAAATTTTGCCACACTCTTGACATATTACATGAGAATGTAAATCTTTTGAAATCTCATATCTTGATTTTACATTAGGTAGCTTTACCTCTTCTACAAAACAATTATCTATCATAGCATTTAGATTTTTGTATATTGTAGCCAATGAAATAGAAGGAAATTTTGATTTCAAAGAATAATACAACTCTTCAATACTCAAATGTCCTTTATCTCTTAGTTCGCACACTAGTGCCAACCTTTGTGGGGTAACTTTTAAATTTTTTTCTCTCAACATTGCTTCTACTGCTAACATAATCTACCCCTCCTTTGTGCTTAAATTTTTTCAACCTTTTTAATTAGGTTAAATTTTGTCCTAATTATATCATATGTATAGTTAAATTTTATATTAAAAAAAACTTCTTGTTGATAAAAGTTATTGACTACAAATATTTTATAGATTTTATTTCAAAATTGAAACTATTTTTAATTATAGCTTAAGGCAAAAACCAATAAAATACTTTATGGAAAAAAATTATCCAAAAACTCAATAGGAGAAAATATGAGAAAGTATGAATCTTACAAATGTAATAAATGTGGAAATGAAGTAGAAGTACAAAATGTTGGCGGAGGTACTTTGGTATGCTGTGGTGCAGATATGGAATGTACTACTACAAACCTAACTGCCGTAAATCTTATGAAAGCATTTGCTGGTGAGTCTCAAGCTAGAAATAAATATGAATTTTTTGCTGAAGTAGCTTTCAAAGAGGGTTATCATAGAATTGCTAGATTTTTTCAAGAAGCAGCGGACAATGAAAAATATCACGCAATGGCAGAATATAAAGCTTACAACAAACTCGTAAAAGGTATAGAGCTTGATTCAACTGTAAAAAATCTAGTATATGCAGCAGATGGTGAGAGATATGAACATGAGATAATGTACCCAGAATTTGAAGCAATAGCTACAGAAGAAGGATACAAAGAAGTAGCTAGAATGCTCAAAGCAATAGGCAAAGTAGAAGTAGAGCATGAACATGAGTATTTAGAGCTAAAAGCTGCTCTAGAAGCGGAAGGATTCTTCAATAGTGATGAAGATGAAGAATGGGTATGTGAAGTATGTGGTCATATCCACAGAGGCAAAAAAGCACCAGGTGCCTGTCCGCTATGTCGTGTAGAAAAAGAATACTTCAAAAAAAGAAGTAAAGATATTACGATAGGATAGTTTTTAGCTAGTAGATGGTAGGTTGTAGGTGGTAGAGTATAGGTAATATTTTACTATGTATATACTATCCTCTACAAACTAAAAACTACCATCTACAAACTAAGACCTAACCACTAAGAAAAAAAATGATAGATATAACACTAGAAACATTTTGGATAGCATTTTTGCTTACTTTGCTTGCTGGTTTGAGTACTGGAATTGGTGCCGCTATAGCATTTTTTTCTAAGTTCAATAATGATAAAGTATTTTCTATTGGCCTTGGATTTAGTGCTGGGGTTATGATATATGTCTCTTTTATAGAGATTTTCCCAAAAGCCAGAGAATCTTTCTCTCTTTTATATGATGACCAAACTGGTCATTTACTTGTAATATTTTTCTTTTTTCTGGGTATTGCACTTACGGCTTTGATAGATAGACTAATACCTACAGATATAAATCCACATGAACTCAAATCTGATATTCAAGATAAGATATCACATTCAAAAAACAAACAACTAAAAAGAGCTGGTGTATTTACAGCAATTGCGATAGCTATACACAACTTTCCAGAAGGCTTTGCTACATTTGTAGCAAGTACAGAAAACTTAACTCTTGGCGTATCTATAGCCGTTGCTGTCGCAATTCATAATATTCCAGAAGGAATGGCTATATCTTTGCCCATATATAGAGCTACTCAGGATAAGAAAAAAGCATTTTACTATGCCTTTGGTTCTGGTTTGGCTGAGCCTTTGGGTGCTGTTTTGGGATTTTTTATACTATTACCCTTGCTTGGAAGTATGGCATTAGGAGTTACATTTGCAGTTGTTGCTGGGATTATGATTTATATATCTTTTGATGAGCTTTTGCCCAGTTCTCGAGTGTATGGAGATTCTCACACAGCAATATTAGGTGTAAGTATGGGAATGTTAGTTATGGCTATAAGTTTGTTGATTTTATAAGAAAAAGTGAAATAAAAAAGTAGCCATGGGAATGGCTACTACTACTTGAGTTAGAATTATCTGAAAGATCTTTCTCTACTGTTGTTGTCTCTTCTGTTGTCTCTATTGAATCCGCCGCTATTTTGCTCTTTTTCTCTAGCTTCATTAACAACTAAAGTTCTTCCTTGGAATTCTTTACCATGAAGTTGCTCGATTGCATTCTTACCATCTTCTTTTGAACTCATCTCTACAAAACCAAACCCTCTTGATCTACCAGTTTCTCTATCTTTGATCATCTTTGCAGATACCACTTCACCGAATTGTTCAAACAAGTCTTTGAAATCCAAATCACTTAGATTGTATGACAAGTTGCCAACATAAATATTCATCGTCGCCCTTAATTTTAATATACTAAGGTATTCCAAAAAATCATCCTCTATAAAGAAATTAGAAACAAGCCCAAAGTCAGTTATATAGAGATTCCCAAATACCGAAGTTTAATTATAACATAAATTTGAAATTTTTGTCATAGTTTTTAACACTTTTTTAAATAAAATTACAAATATACCTTGTAAGTACCTAAAAATGGGAGTTATCAAATTGTAATTTCTTTTATATCTGCTATCTTTTTGAAAGAATTATATATCAAAGCGACCAAATTCTTCCTATTTTGTCTAATATTTAGGTTTTCATGGTTGACAAAAACCTTATCAAAGAACTCATCAAGCTCCTTTTTGATAGAGAAAAGTGCATCAAGATTTTCTTCAATGCTATCATATTCTCTAGAAACAATCAAATTATACTTATTATAAAGAGCTTTTTCTTCCTCTTCTTCAAATAAATCTTCATTTATATCTATTCTAGAATTTGTATCTATATCTTTTATGATATTTGCAACTCTTTTGAATGTAGAGCTTATATCTTTGAAATCTCCACTATTTACAATTGAGTTCAATGCTGATACTTTGATAGCTATTTGGAATACATTTTTTTCATCAGTTGCAAGTACCGCTTTTAGAATAGATGGATTTACATTTAAAACACTTTGTAATCTATCTTCAAAAAATTCCAGAACTAAACTTTTGTCTAATTTGTTATAATTGTGTGAAAGCTCATGTATTACAGTATCAAGCTCTATTGGTAGCTTATACTCAATCAAAATCTTAATAATACCAAATGCTGCACGGCGAAGGGCATAAGGGTCTTTTGTACCAGTTGGAATTTTGCCAATACTAAACAATGCCAAAATAGTATCAATTTTATTTGTCATAGCTACTATTGCACTAAATAAAGAAGATGGTAATTCACTATCTACACTATCAGGAAGATATTGTTCTTTTAGTGCCAATGCGATTTTGGAATCAAGTCCAAGTTCTTTGGCATAGTAATACCCCATAAGACCTTGAAGCTCAGTAAATTCATAAACCATTTCACTCATCAAGTCTGCTTTTGCCAAAGAAATAGTTTGAAGAACCAAATCTTTATCTTCAAACCCTACTCTATCACACAATAGTTTTCCTACTATTAGCTCTCTATTTGTTTTGTCTTGTAGGCTTCCTAATCCATCTGCAAACAACACACTCTCAAGTCTTGATGTATCAAGCCCTTTTTTGAGATCATTTTCATAAAAAAACATAGCATCACTTAATCTTGGTTTCAAAACTCTTTCATTACCAGATATGATTTTGCTAAAATCGTCTGTATTTGCGTTTGTTACTACTACGAAGTTGTTTACTAGCTTGCCGTCTTTGTGTACAGCAAAATATCTTTGATGCTCTTTCATTGATGTTGTAATGACTTCTGGTGGTAATTTCAAAAAGCTTTCATCAAAAGTACCCAAAAGTGCTGTTGGATATTCTGTAATTGCTACTACTTCAGCAAGTAAATCTTCATCAAGTTCTACTTTTAGGTTGTTTTTTGCTTCTAAATCTTTGATTGACTTGAGTATTTCTTCTTTTCTCAAATCTTGGTCAAGTATAACACCCTCTTTTGAAAGCTTACAAAAATAATCACCCGCAAAATCAAAAAATACTTTTTCAGTATTTATCATTCTATGCCCATAAGTAAAGTTGCTTGATTTTACTCCAAAAAGCTCACCGTCTATCACTTCATGACCTAACATTATAGATAAACTTTTGATTGGTCTTATGAAACTCTGAGTATTGCTACCCCATCTCATAGATTTTCCAAAATTCAATGACTTTATAAATTCATTGACCAAATCATTTAATATCTCTTTTGAGTCACTTCCAGAAATATTTTTCTTAAAATACAATACTTCTTTGCCATTTTGTGTAGCAGTTTGCAAATCCCCTACTTCTACTCCACATTTTTTTGCAAAACCTATAGCTGCATTTGTTGGCTCACCATCTTTGTATGCCATAGCAACTGGCGCACCAAAAAATTCTTGTGTACTATCATCTTGCTTGGTTTTGAATTCTCTATGCCACAAAACCAATCTTCTTGGAGTATAAAAAAAGCTAAATTCACATAAAAGATTGTGTGACAAAAGTATATCTGCCCATTTTTTATTAATATTTGGTAACTCTTTCAAGAAAGGAATAGCAGGTAATTCCTCAACAAGTACTTCAATCAATAGTGGTTTTATCATTTTCTTCTTTCCTTTTTTCAATCTCTTTAAGTTTATCTGTATGTTTTTTGATTTGTTGTTTATTGAAGCCAATTATGAAAAAAGCTAACATCACAATAAATAAGACAAAAACAATTGTGTCAATAATTTCTTTCATTTTGCTATCTTTTCATCCTAAATTATACGATACTAATTAATATCAATAATATTAGTTAATTTTGATGTGATTATATTCAAAACTAACTTATAACTAAGTTTAATTTCAATATAATAACTGTTAAAATTTTAGTACATAATAAGGTTTGGAAAAAATGTTTGATTATGATTTAATTAAAAAAGTTTTATTTAATTTTAGCCCAGAAAATGCTCATACAATAGCAGAATATTCTCTAAGAGGATTGCCTAAGTGTTCATTATTAAACAATTTTTTAGTAGAAAAGAACTTTGTTACAAGTAGTGCATTATCTCAAGATATCTTAGGAATGACATTTTTAAACCCCGTAGGACTTGGTGCTGGATTTGATAAAAATGCTACGATGATAGAGGCTATGCCTTCCCTTGGATTTGGTTTTACTGAAATTGGTACAGTGACACCAAAACCTCAAAGTGGCAATCCAAAACCAAGACTTTTTAGATATCCTGAACAAAACTCTATCCAAAATGCAATGGGTTTTAACAATCTAGGCTCATACACAATATCTCAAAATGTAAAAAAAGTTTACCCTTTTTCTATACCAGTTGGTGTAAATATAGGGAAAAATAAAACTACATCAGAAATAGACGCTCTTAGTGATTATGAGTTGCTTATTAGAAATTTTAAAAACATGTGTGATTATTTGGTGGTAAATATTTCAAGTCCAAATACTCCAAATTTAAGAGACTTGCAAAATGAAGAGTTTATCAAAAGTATATTTTATATGGCAAAAAGTATCACAAAAAAACCAATATTTCTGAAAATTGCACCAGATATGGAAGCAAATATTGCAATAGACTTATGTAAGTGTGCTATAAACAATGGTGCAGATGGAATAATTGCTACAAATACAACTATTGATTATTCATTATTACCAAATCCTCAGACTTTCGGTGGAATTAGCGGTGAAGTACTAAAAGAAAAGTCATACAATCTTTTCAAAGCAATAGCAAAAGAGCTTTATGGTAAAACAATTCTAATCTCAGTAGGTGGAATAAGTACAGCAGAAGATGCTTATGTAAGAATAAAAGCAGGAGCTAGCTTGGTTCAAGTTTATTCAGGATTGATATTCAAGGGTCCTTCAATGGTGGGTGATATAAATAAAGGTTTAATAGAACTCCTAAAAAAAGATGGCTTCAGTCATATTTCTCAAGCGATTGGAATAGACTTAAAAGTTAATAATTAATGTATCATTAGACGATTTATTTTATAAAGGATTTTCATACAGATGATAAAAACTAATCATATTTTTGCAAAAAATATTCGTAAATTATTCGTTATTAGTTTTTCGTTATTAGTTATAAAAGGGGTGTTAATGGCAAATAGCCTACCAAAATATTATGAGAAAACATTGGACAATGGGTTACAGATTATCGCTATACCTATGGAAAATGGAACAAATGTAATTACTACCAATATCATATATAAAGTTGGCAGTAGAAATGAAATTATGGGTAAGAGTGGAATAGCTCATATGCTAGAACATATGAATTTCAAAAGTAGTGATAACCTAAAAGCTGGTGAGTTTGATGAAATTATCAAAAAATTTGGTGGAGTTAATAATGCTTCAACAAGTTTTGATTATACAAAGTACTATATCAAATCAAGTTCACAAAATATTGATAAATCGCTAGAACTTTTTAGTGAGTTGATGCAAAATTTAGCATTAAAAGATGAAGAATTTCAGCCAGAAAGAGATGTAGTTGCAGAAGAGAGAAGATGGAGAACTGATAATAATCCTATGGGATTTTTGTATTTTAATCTTTTCAACCATTTATATGTTTATCATCCTTATCACTGGACACCTATTGGTTTTATGGATGATATTTTGACTTGGAAACTCGAAGATATACAAGAGTTTCACAAAACTTTCTATCAACCGCAAAATGCTATTGTACTAGTTGCTGGAGATATTGATGTAGATAGTGTGTTTGCAAAAACAGAAAAACATTTTGCACATATTGAAAACTCTACGCCTATTCCGCAAGTACACATGAAAGAACCAGCTCAAAATGGTGCAAAAAAAGTAGTAATTCATAAAGACAGTGAAGTCCAAATGCTTTCCATTGCTTATAAAGTAAGTGATTTTAAAGATTCCTCAATGCCAGCTCTTAATGCTATTAGTGAACTTTTAGGAAATGGAAAAAGTAGTAGATTACATAAAGTTTTAGTTGATGAGAAAAGAATGGTAAACAGCATATACGCATATAATATGGAGCTAAAAGACCCTGGTGTATTTATGATTTTTGCAGTTTGTAATCAAGATATCAAAGCTGAAGATGTAGAAGTAGAAGTTTTAAAAATTATAAAAGATTTGAAAAAAGGTGATATCAAACAAGAAGAATTAGAAAAAGTGAAGATTAATACAAAAGCTGATTTTATTTTCTCTTTAGACAATTCTTCAAGTACGGCTGATTTATTTGGAACTTATTTTGCCAAGGGAGATATTACTCCATTAATGGATTATGAAGAACATATTGCAAAACTAACGATAGAAGATATCAAAAATGTTGCAAACAATTACTTTAATAAAGAAAATTCAACAACTATAATATTAAAAAAAGGGAAAACTAATGAATAATATAATCGGTGCTATGACAGCTTTGGTCACACCTTTTAAAAATGGAAAACTTGATAGCCAAACTTTTGAGAAATTAATAAAAAGACAAATCAATCAAGGTATGAATGCTATAGTTCCAGTAGGAACAACTGGTGAAAGTGCAACATTGACATATGAAGAAGATAGAGAATGTATAGAAATAGCTGTTGCTACATGTAAGGGAACAAATGTAAAAGTTATAGCAGGCGCTGGAAGCAATGCTACACATGAAGCTGTAGAAATGGCAAAATTTGCACAAAAAATTGGTGCAGATGCTATTTTGTCCGTGACTCCTTATTATAACAAACCTACACAAGAAGGTTTATATCAACATTATTGTGCAATAGCTAATTCTATAGATATTCCAGTAATGCTTTATAATGTACCAGGAAGAAGTGGAGTTGATTTATTGCCATCTACTGTAGCTAGATTGTTTAACGATATTAAAAATATTTATGGAATCAAGGAAGCAACAGGAAGTTTAGATCGTATTGTAGAATTATTGAAACTAGCTCCTGAACTTGCTGTAGTAAGTGGTGATGATGCAACAGACTTCCCTACTATGACAGTTGGTGGTCAAGGATGTATATCTGTAACAGCAAACTTAGTACCAAATCTAAAAAGTAAGCTAATCAATCTTGCAAAAGAAGGTAAACTTCAAGAAGCAAAAGAGTTAAATGAGCATTTATTTGAATTAAACAAAGTTCTATTTTGTGAATCAAATCCAATTCCAATCAAAGCTGCCATGTATATTGCTGGGTTAATTGATACTTTGGAATTTAGATTGCCTCTTACGCCACCATCAAATGAAAATTTGAAAAAAATTGAACAAATAATACAAAAATATGATATAATATTATAAGGAATATAAAATGAGCAATAAAGTTTTAGTAATTAGTGGAGCTACAAAAGGTATCGGTAAAGCTATTGCATATAGATTTGCCCAAGAAGGTATTAATATTGCATTTACATACAATTCAAACAAAGAAATCGCAAAAGAAATTGAAGATGATTTGATGCAAAAATACAATATCAAAGCTAAAAGTTATCCATTTAATATACTTGAGCCTGACACATACAAGGATCTTTTCGCAGAAATTGATAAAGATTTCGATAGAGTCGATTATTTTATTTCTAATGCTATCATCTCTGGTCGTGCTGTAGTTGGTGGTTTTGCACCTTTTATGAGACTCAAAACTAAAGGTCTTAACAATATTTATACGGCTACCGTTTTGGCTTTTGTTGCTGGTGCACAAGAAGCAGCAAAAAGAATGCAAAAAAATGGTGGAGGAGCTATTATTAGCCTTAGCTCCACTGGTAATCTTGTATATACACCAAATTATGCTGGACATGGAAATAGTAAAAATGCTGTTGAAACGATGGTGAAATACGCAGCTGCCGAACTTGGAGAATTTAACATCAGAGTAAATTGTGTAAGTGGCGGACCTATAGATACAGATGCTCTTAAAAAATTCCCAAATTATGAAGAAGTGAAATCAGAAGTTGTAAAAAGGAGTCCCTTATCGAGGATGGGTGAGGCCAGTGATCTATCTGGTATGGCTTACTTTTTGTGTACTGATGAGTGTAGTTGGCTCACAGGTCAAACAATAGTAATTGATGGTGGAACTACTTTTAACTAAAAAATTTTAAAAGGTTGAATATGAATACAAGAACTAGAATTGCCTTATCCCTTTTTACTATCATGGTAATCATGTTTATGATAATGTTAGCAAATTTGGTATATAACTTTAGAAATTATTCTATACATACAGCAATAAATAAAGCTGAAACTATAGCTCAGAGTGTTAAACACGGACTTACTGCACATATGATAAATGGCGTAATGGAACAGCGTGAAATATTTTTAAAAGAAATAGAACATCTTGATGGATTAGAAAATGTATGGCTTGTACGAGGATCAAATGTAATTAATCAATACGGTGTTGGGCTTTTTAATGAAAACTCACGAGATGAAATTGATGAAAATGTGTTAACAACAGGTAAAACTATTCACGAATTAAATGAATCATTACTTGGTTCTAGTACACTAAGAATCACTATACCATATATTGCTACTAATACAGGAAGTATTGATTGTATAAGCTGTCACGATTCTAAAGTTGGTGATACATTGGGTGCTATTTCTATGGTTGTCAATATTGATGACTTAAAAACACATGGAGTGACTTCTATAGCTTATGCTATCTTTATCTTATTTACACTAATGGTATTTATTATGATTTTTGTTCAAAGATTAATCGGACCTTATGTAAATGTATTTGATTCTATTAAAAATGTTATGAGTGCAGCACAAAATGGTGATTATTCAAAAAGAGTCATTAATACAAGCACAAAAGAAAGTCGTGAAGTGGCAAATTGGGTTAATGGTTTACTTGAAAAACTTCAAACTACATTGGATGAGATTGAAAATAAAATACATATTTTTATAACAAAACAAGATGAAAAATGTGAACAATCAGATCCGTTAATTAAAGTAAATGAGACAGTTTCAAGACTTTCTGATATTTATAACTTTAGAAAAACAATTGAACATGATCAAGACATATCAACAGTTTATGAAAGAATTGCTGAAGTATTGAAAAATAAAATTGGACTAGAAGATTTTGTAATCATTGAAGCAGACAATGCAACACATACAACTACAGAAGTTCATATAGAAAGAGAGTCACATTGTCAAGCAAATGGTAATTGTAGAGCAGATAGAACCAACTCTTTGGTAGACTCTTGCCAATTTAAAAAACTTTGTTCTAAGTTTAATTTTGAAGGTAAACAATACCTTTGTGTTCCTTATTCTATATCAAATGATTTGGATATAGTTATATCCATAGTATCAAATAGTGAAAAAGAATCTAAAGAAATTAGATACAAATTACCATTGGTTAATGATTATATTGATGCAGCGAAACCTGAAATTGTTGGGAAAAAATTAATGCACCAACTAGAAAGATCAGCTAGAACTGACCCTTTAACTGGACTATTTAATAGAAAATTCCTAGAAGAATCTATAGATAAAATTGTTTCACAATCAAAAAGATCAAAAATTAGTTATGGTATTTTGATGGTTGATATAGATTATTTCAAAATGATAAATGATACACATGGACATGATGTAGGAGATGAAGCTATAAAAGTTATTTCAAATACATTACTTGAAAATACTAGAGAATCTGATATTGTAGTTAGATTTGGTGGTGAAGAATTTATAGTTTTACTTTATAATTGTGATAAAGATTATATCAAAGAAATTGCTGAAAAAATAAGAATTGCATTTGCAGCGAAAAAAATAAAAGCTGGAAATGGTCATTTTAGTAAAACTATTAGTATTGGCTGTTCTATATTCCCAGAACACGGCGATACATTCTGGAAATGTATCAAATATGCTGATACAGCACTATATGCAGCAAAAGAAGGTGGAAGAGATAGAGTTGTAGTATATGACCCAACTCAATCAGAAGAGAACAATCCACTTGACCCTAATTATTAATGAATTTACCTAATTCTTTAGCTACACTTAGGATAGCCATAGCACCTATAATGCTATGGTTTTTGATAGGGAGAAACTACCCTATCTTTAGTGAATGGGATATTAGTTGGCTTGATTATTTTGCAGGATTACTTTTTGTGATAGCTAGTGTTACAGATTTTTTTGATGGATATATAGCAAGATCATGGAATCAAATGACAAAATTGGGCTCAATTTTAGACCCACTAGCAGATAAAATGCTTATGCTTGCTGGTCTATTAGGACTTATGGTTATAGATCGTGCTGATGTTTGGGCTGTTTTTTTGATTCTTAGTAGAGAATTTTTTATAACTGGACTTAGAGTTGTTGCGGTAGCCGAAGGCAAAGATATAGCCGCTTCAATGTGGGGCAAAAGCAAAACTGTGATACAAATGATTGCTATTGGTTTTTTGATTATGAACTGGCCATTTGCAACTTATCTACTTTGGCTTGCAGTTGCAATTACACTTTATAGCGGATATGAATATATAAAAGAGTACTTCAACTAATAACTAATAATGAATAATTAACAATCAATATATCAATAAATCGATAAAATATAAAATTAATTTTTAAAAAGGGATTTAATGGGTTTAATTACTTTTCTATTAGTATTATCATTACTTATTTTCATACATGAATTGGGGCATTTTCTAGCTGCTAAATATTTTGGAGTAACTGTACATAAATTTTCAATAGGATTTGGAAAACCAATATTTAGTAAATTTTATAAAGGTACACTTTGGCAAGTAGCTATGATTCCACTTGGTGGATATGTACAAATGAAGGGTCAAGACGATACCAAACCTCTTCATACTGATGAAGCAAGTGATAGTTATAATCAAAAAAAACCATGGCAAAGAATAATAATACTTTTTGCTGGTCCATTTGCTAACTTTTTATTAGCTGCTATTTTATTCTTTTTTATTGCAACACTTGGTAGCAATTCGCTTAGTCCAACTATTGGGAATGTATTGGAAGATTCTCCAGCACAAAAAGCTGGGCTTATGGTAGGAGATGTTATTGTAGAAATTAATGGTATCAAGATTAGAAGCTGGGATGATTTAAGTAAAATCATCAAAAATTCTGATGAACCTTTGAGATTTATACTATTAAGAGACAATAGACAAAAAGCTTTAATTTTATATCCTAAAACTATGGATTCAAAAAATATGTTTGGTGAAGAAATAAAGCAAAAAATGGTTGGAATTTCTCCAGAGCCTAAAATTGTAGTAGTTGAGCATTCATTCTTTGAATCTATAATATTTGCATATGACAAAACTATAGATTCTAGTAAAATGATATTTCTAGGAGTTCAGAAACTTCTTCAAGGTATTGTTCCAAGTAGTGAAGTTGGCGGAGTCATAACTATAGGTAAAGTAATCTCAGATGCAAGTGAAGTTGGGTTTGTTGCACTGTTGAGTATAACTGCACTTATTTCAGTAAACCTTGGAGTGCTTAATCTTCTACCTATTCCAGCCCTTGATGGTGGACATATTATGTTTAATATATATGAAATGATTACAAAAAGAAAACCGAATCAAAAAGTATTACTTAATCTTACAATTGGTGGATGGGTGATTTTATTTGGGTTAATGGGATTGGGATTATATAATGATATCAATAGAATGATGAATGGATGGTGGGGATAATGACAAAAGAAAAAGCTATTGAGAATCTTGACAATGTAATTACAAATATTGAAAAAGCTAGATTAAAATTGGATGGTCATCATATTGTCCAACTTGTTGCTATAAGTAAATATAGTACAACGGATGATATAAAAACACTATATGAATCAGGTCAAAGAGCTTTTGGAGAAAATAAAGTACAAGACTTGAAAGAAAAATCAACTATATTAGATGACCTGCCGATACAATGGCATTTTGTAGGGAGACTTCAAACAAATAAAATCAATCAACTTATAGATCTAAACCCTTCTTTGATGCACTCGTTAGATAGCTATGAAATGGCAAATGAGCTTGATAAAAGATTGAAAGCCAAAAATACAACTATGAAATGCTTACTGCAAATAAATAGCGCAAAAGAAGAATCAAAAGCTGGTGTTGAACCCCAACAGGCTGTTGAAATCTATAAAAAAATCAAAACAGATTTTTCAAATATTATATTAGTTGGTGTAATGAGTATAGGTGCTCATTGTGATGATAAGACTATAATAAAACAAAGTTTCATTACAACAAAGAATATTTTTGATAGTCTTTCAGATGATGGTGCTGTAATTTGTTCAATGGGAATGAGCGGTGATTATGAAATAGCTATAGAGCATGGAAGTAATCTTATTAGAGTAGGATCGGCTTTGTTTAAATGAAAAATCTTATAATTTTTGATATGGATGGAACGCTAGTTGATAGTGGCGATGCCATCACAAATACTATCAATCATGTAAGAAGTCATATAAATATGAAACCCTTAGAAAAAAATTATCTACTAGAAAATCTCAACAATCCAAATATTAATAGTGCTGAGTTTTTTTATAATACACCAGCCTTTACAAAAAAACAAACTGAACTTTTTGAGAAATACTACTATCAAGCTTGTGTAGTTGATTTAAAAGTTTATGATGGAATCATAGACCTCTTAGAGAAATTAAAACAGAATAATTTCAAACTAAGCGTTGCTACAAATGCCCATACTCCTTTTGCTATAAAAATGCTTACACATCTTCAGATTGATAGTTTTTTTAGTACAATTATTGGTGCTGATATGGTAGAAAGGTCAAAGCCACATCCTGATATGATAATCAAGACTATGACACAGCTCAACAATGACCCTTGTCAAACTATTTTGATTGGTGACAGCCATAAAGATAGCATAGCAGCCAAAAATGCAAATATTGATTCCATATTGGTGAATTGGGGATTTTCCAATCATGATACAAAAGGGATTGATTGTACGACAAATCTCTTAAAGGAAATCTATGCAAGATATAATATACACCAATGAATTAGTTTATGTTGAAATTCATCAAGCACAAATACCATGGCTTAAAATATTTACACAACAAGATTATAAAGAATTTAGTGAATGTGATGTTTCAACCAGATTGGAATTATTGAGAGTTTTGGATATTATCGAAGTTCAAATGATAAATGCGTTTAGTCCAACAAAAATAAATATAGCCTCCTTTGGGAACTATCTACCAAAAGTACATTTTCATGTAATGGCACGATTTGAGAATGATGACTATTTTCCTGAAAGTATGTGGGGGATAAAACAAAGAGAGGGTGAATTTGGTCTTACACAAGATGAGATTGGCAACTTCTATACAAAGCTACCATCTCTCCTTTAAGAGATACTACACAATGTAGTAGTATCTTTAATGTTTTTTAGAACTTGTTGAAGTCGGCTTTATATATCCACTATCTCTGGCTACTTCTTCAATTTTCGTTTTGAGTAAATCTACTCTCCAGTTATGTCTTTTTGCAAAACTTTCTATTTCTTCTTCTCGTTGTTCTTCATTACAAAAAACATATATTCTTTTCAAAAAAGGTTTAGGAATTTGAATAGCTATTAACTGAAAATAGTTTTCTTTACAAGTTCTAGAACAAAAAGCTTTACTCATAGCTATTTTTTTACCACAAAATGGACAATGCGACATTTATTTACCTTTCATAATCAACAATTAATTGCTTAAATTTCGCACAAAAACAAACAACCATATTGACTTTATTAACAATAATAAGTTACAAAGTTTTAATATTTTCTATATGCTTGCCATCTTTTCTTTTAAGTTTATACATCTTAGAATTGGCAATATCATTTAAGAATTTAGGTTCAACTTCATGAAGAGCTATAATTTCAACTTCACTACCATCAAGATACCAACCATAATCAGTATCCAAAAGTCTTTTATCTCTAAATAATAAAACTAGGTCTTCTTTTGAAATTATAACTTCTTCTTGCAAAAATATCAACCCCTATATGAAAATTAATAATATATTTTTAATAAATTATCTGTTTTTTGGCTCGTCTATTGTATAACCTTTGTTTGAAAAGTTTTTGATTATATCGTAATATGTTTTTTGTCTAATTTTATTAACTACATTTCTCATAGTGAAAATTGACATTTTTTTGCCTCTCCAAACTTGATCTTTAATAATATCATAATCAGTTATATCACCTCTTCTATCTAATAGAAGTTTTAATAAACCAAATTCTAATTTAGTCAAATCGATATTTTCACCATTTTTTCTAAAGAACAATTGTCTATATTCATCAAAATATATACCTTTTGCAAATTCTACTTTATCGCCTCTTTTTGCTTGATTTAAACACATAATTACAGCAACTCTAAGCTCAGAATTACTTATAGTTTTAGGTAAAAGCATATAAGCTTCACAATTTACTGCGTTTAATATCATATCATCTTCAAGGCTATCAGAAATGATAATCTTTGGAATTGTAGGCATAGTTGCTTTTAGTTGCTTTGCAAATTCTTGATAATTTGCTACATTTGTATCAAGTATTACTATATCTATATGAGATATACTACCATCGTTGTTAATATGAGGGTTATTCAGTTTTGATATCGCCTCAGCAGTTGTAGATGCAAATTTTGCATCTTTAAAATCTTGACAAAAAGTACTTAACGCCTTGTCACTTGAGTCTGATGTAATTACTAACAAGTTAGCATTTTTCAATTTTCTTAGGTTTTTAGTTGTTACCATAATGAGTTTCCTTCTTAATTTCTAGATTATCTTAGAATATTAGCAAAAATTATTAACTTTGTCAAATGTTTTTTAGATTATTTGTTATTATTAAGTAACATTTTAGTTAAAAAGTAAAATTTATTTTAAATTTCCCCAATTTTTGTTAACATTTAATTTAGCTTTTAAAGGTATGCGAAGCTGAAAAATATTTTCCATTATTTCAACTATCTGCAATGAAATCTCATCTACAATACTTTCTTCTACTTCAAATACCAATTCATCGTGAATTTGCAAGAGCATTTTACATTCATTACTATACTTAAACTGCTCAAATATTTTCACCATAGATAACTTAATCAAATCTGCTGCACTTCCTTGAAAAACACTATTAACAGCTTCTCTTAAATATCCAGCTTTTTGCATAGGATTTGCACTTTCAAAATCAAAATATCTTCTTCTTTTTAACAAAGTTGTGACAAAATTGTTATTTAAAGCTTCCTCTTCTATTGATTTGAGATAATTTTTAACAGTTGGAAAAAGTCTAAAATAATCATCAATATATTTTTTTGCAACTTTATATTCAATACCTAAAGTTTGAGATAATTTTTTTGGTCCCATACCATAGATAAGCCCAAAGTTTATAGTTTTTGCTATATCTCTCTTTGCTTTGGCTTCATCTTCACCAAAAAGTTTTATTGCTGTTTGAAGATGTATATCTTGATTGTTTCTAAAAGCCTCTACCAAAGACTCATCTTGACTAAAATGAGCCAATAGTCTAAGTTCTATTTGAGAATAATCCACAGAAAGTAATACGAATCCTTCTTTTGCTACAAATGCTTCTCTTATCTCTCTTCCTAACTCACTTCGTACTGGTATATTTTGTAAATTTGGATTTTTACTACTCAATCTTCCAGTTGCAGTACCTGTTTGTAAAAAACTTGTATGAACCCTTGAATTTGAACTTTGTTTGGCATAAGTCATAAGTGGCATTATATAGGTTGAATATAGCTTATATACTTCTCTGTATTCCAATAATTTATCAATTATTTCATGTTCACCTATTAGCTCTTGTAAAACTTGCTCATTTGTACTAAAGCCTGTTTTTGTCTTTTTGGCGCTTTGAAGCTTGAGTTGTTCAAATAATACAGTTGCTAGTTGTTTGGTGGAATTGATATTAAATTCACACCCTGCACACTCATAAATAGACTTTGTAAGTTCTTTTAATGTGGCATTACTTTTGATTTCCAAAGTTTTCAAAAATTCCACATCAACCTTGATACCATTTCTTTCCATATCTAATAAAATATAAATAAATGGGAATTCCAAAGAGTCTGCTAACTTCAATAAATCAGGGTCTCTATTTTGCAACAATTCTTTTAGTTTAAAATATAATTTATAGGTCATTAAGGCATCTTCACTAGCATATTTACAAGCTTCAATTATATCAATATCTGCAAATGTCTCTTTTTTTGATACCACATCACTATAAGATATCATTTTGTGCGAGAAAAATCTCTCTGACATAGAATCAAGTGATACTGATTGACTAGGGTCATACAACCAACCTAATATCATAGTATCAGCAAAAAGATTTAATTCTATATTGAAGTTGTTTTTGATTATCTCATAATCATATTTAAAATTTTGAAAGACTAGTTTAAAAGATGATAGTTTTTGAATAGCTTCGCTAGCATCTTCGTGAGTAATTTGTGGTAATACACCAAGATATATATGAGAAATTGGTACATAATATCCCTTTTCATCATCGCAACAAAATGAAAAACCTACAATTTTTGCCTCTTTTGAATCAAGGGATGTGGTCTCTGTATCAAAAGATACAATGCTGTTTTGTGGTATTGAATTTATTACTTTAAAAAGAGCTTCTTTAGAATTGAGTAAAATATATTGATAATCTACTGAATTTTTACTAATAGGAGTTTGCGTTTTGAATCCTAATCCTTGTGTGTGTACTCTTTTCAAGATACCAGTCAAATCATATTCATTCAAATCATCTGTAATTTTTAGTATTGGGTTTTCTTGTGGCAGTTCATATTCATGTAAATCAATAAACGAATAAGCATCAGTTGATAATGTAACAAGCTGTCTACTTGTATATGCCATTTCTTTGCTCTCTAAAAGCAATGTTTTCCATCTAGGCTTTGAGACTTCGTCTATATTTGCATAAATATTATCTATAGTTTCAAACTGCAAAATAAGCTCTTTTGCAGTCTTCTCCCCTACCCCTTTGACTCCAGGGATATTATCAGTGCTATCACCAAGCAATGATTGATATTCTGTAAAAAGATGTGGTTTGATACCATATTTTGCTATACATTTGTCTTCATTTATAATCTCTTTTTTGATAGGGTCAAATAAAAATATTCTATCATCATCAATAAGCTGATACAAATCTTTGTCATGACTTACTATTCGCACAATTAGTCCTTCATCAGAAGCTGCCTTTGCAATAGAAGCTATTATATCATCTGCTTCAAAACCAACTTTTGCAGCAGTTTTGAAGCCCATTTTTTCAATCCACTCTATTGCAATAGGAAGTTGTCTGAGTAAATCTTGAGGCACTTCAGAGCGATTTGCTTTGTATTCTTTGTATATTTCATTTCTAAAAGTATTACCTTTGCTATCAAGTGCAAATACCAAATAATCTGTTTGGAAATCTTTTCCAATATTTGATACAAAATTCATAAACCCAGTCAATAACCCTGTGGGAAAGCCATTTTTTGATTTAAGTGGTGGCAATGCATAATAACTTCTGAATAAAAATCCAAATGTATCAATAATGGTTAAACTTTTTTCTTTATGTGACATTTTAAACCCTAATATTATTATTTTGTTAAGGCTGATTATACTATAATCTCAATAAAGACTAGTTTGTAAGGGTACTTATGACGGATATTGATATTCAAAAACTACAACATAGCAATAACGAACTGAGAGAAATTGTAAATAATTCTTGGGATGGTATTGGTATCATTGATAAAAATAGTAAATTTATTTATGTAAATAATGCGTTCTCACCAATTTTAGGCTTTACAAAAGAAGAGTTACTCCAATCAAATTTTCACAATATTATGTTAGAAGAATTTATAAATCCTTTTTTATCACTGATTGACAAAACACTTGATGACAAATATACAAATAATATGGATATCACTTGCTTGAGGAAAGATAAACAATTAGTTTACCTACAAATCACAATTTCGCCAATGCTTAATCAAAAGTTTTTCGTAATAAATGCAAAAGATATTACAAAACAAATCTCAGATGCTCAGATTTTAAATAAATATGTAATTTCAGCCCATTTTGACAATAATGGAAAGTTTACACAAGCTAGTGAAGCTTTTTATTATATAAGTGGATATCAAAGCAATAATTTACTAGAAAAAAACTACTGGGATATTAGAAAAAATCCAGATAATGGATCATTTGATATTATAAAACTAGCAATTGAGCATAATAGTATTTTCAATACTAAAGAACAATTTATAAAAGAAGATGGCGTTACTACATTTTGGGTTGATGTAAAAATCCAACCTGTTCATAATAAATATGGTGATATTACAGGCTATACTGCTTTGATGTTTGATATTACAAATGAATTAGCTTTAAAAAATCAAAATACCCAATTAACAAAAGAAGTTGTAAATGCCAAAGATGAGATTAAACAAAAAGATAAAATTTTAGTAGAGCAAACCAAACTTGCTATTATGGCTGAAACTCTACAAATGATATCACATCAATGGAGACAACCTTTGAATGTAATCTCCATAAAAGCTCAGAAAATGGAACTTGACTTGAGTTTCGGGAATGAACCAACTCCTGAACAAATGATACAATCACTCAATGAAATAAAACAAAAATCAGATGAGTTATCTCAAACAATAGAAGATTTTCAAAGTTTCGTACAATTAAAAGATCAAAAAATAAAAACTACACCTAAACAAATCATCACAAAAGCGGTTGAGATTTTTGCAAATTCCAAAGATGCTGACATGATTGATTTTATAAAAGATATTGAACAAGATATAGAAATTATTACTTATCCAAATGAGTTATCTACCATACTAGTAAACATACTAACAAATGCAAAAGAAGCTATTTTAAAAAATAAAACAAAAAATGGTGTTATAAAATTAAAAGAATATTTTATTAATAATCAACTCATTTTTGAAATAAGTGACAATGGAGGTGGAATTGCTGATAATATAATTGACAAAATATTTGAGCCTTATTTTAGTACAAAAGATTCTCAACATGGCGTTGGACTAGGTCTTTATGCTTGTAAAATTGTTATTGAAACTCATTTAAAAGGTTCAATTGAAGCAATAAATCATTCAAGTGGAGCAACTATAAAAATATCTCTTCCAATTTAGTCAATTTTTTCTCAAAATCTCAAAAAATATGATAGTATTCCATTCTTAAAACAATACAAGGAAAACGAGTTGAGATATATAATTTTTGGGCTTATTCTTGCGGCATTATTTCAAACATTTTTTTGGATTACACATGAACATGAAATGTTTATAGTTCATAGCACAAATGATACAATTGAATCACTCTCCTATTCTCCTTATCATGGTAATGATAAAAGATATTTATCTTATGATGAAATAAAATCAGATATTAACCTTTTATCAAAATATACAAATAATATTCGAACATACTCAACTCAAGATGCTTTAGTAGTAGTTGATATATTATCGTCAACAAATATGACAATGGATTTGGGTCTTTGGCTTAGCGAAGATTATGAAGAGAATTATTCTGAATTACAAAGGGCTTTTTACATACTTGATAATTATCCTGATATTATAAATTCAATAATAGTTGGAAATGAAACACTTCTTAGAGAAAATTTAGAAGTAGAAGAGCTTTTAGCATATATCTATCTTGTAGTTGAAAAAACACATATGCCAGTTACTACTGCTGAAGTTTGGCACACTTGGATTAAGTATCCAGAACTAGTCTCAAATGTTGATTTTATAAATGTACATATATTACCATATTGGGAAAAAATAGATATTGATAATTTTAGTTCATTTATTAAAAATAGATATGATTTCCTACAAGAAACTTATCCTGATGCTTCTATAACTATAGGTGAAACTGGATGGCCAAGCCGTGGATATAATAACAAAGAAGCAATTCCAAGTATTAAAAATCAAGCATTAGCTATTAGAGGTTTTTTAGAGCTTGCAAAAGAAAACAATTGGTCATACAATATAATTGAAGCTTTTGATCAACCATGGAAAGGTTATGAAGAAGGAAATATTGGTCAGTATTGGGGAATATTTGATTCGCAAAGAAATCCAAAATTTAGTTTAAGTGAAGATGTTGTTGAACTAAATAAAAATTGGTTTTCTCAAATGTTAGCAGCAATTTTGATAGGTGGATTGCTTACTTGGTATGGATTAAAAAACCAAAGATTAAATATAAATCATGCATTAGCATATGCAATAGCTGCTCAAGGGATGGCTTTTGGTATAGTTATGGCTGCAACATATCCTTTTGTAAACTATATGAATTTTGGAATGTGGGTTATGTGGTCTATGGGTACATTTTTGATGATTCCTCTTGTGGTCATAACCTTAGCCAAAGCAAATGAACTATTTAAATGCTCTATTGGAATTCCGCCTAAAAGACTTATCCCTATAAATCTCAAATCAGACAATGCACCATTTGTTTCTATACATGTTCCTGCATACAAAGAACAACCACATGTTTTGATAGAGACTTTGGAAGCTTTGGCAAAACTAAAATACCCAAATTTTGAAGTACTTGTGATTATCAACAATACTCCAGAGGAGTTTTATTGGAAACCGATAGAAAAACTCTGTCATGAACTTGGAGAAAAATTTGTCTTTTTAAATATTACCTGTACTGGATTTAAAGCAGGTGCATTAAATAAAGCCTTAGAATACACAAATCCAAAAACTGAAATCATAGCAGTTATTGATGCTGACTATGTAGTAGAATCTCCATGGCTCATGGATTTGGTTCCTCTTTTTGACGATCCAAAAGTAGCAATTGTTCAAGCTCCACAAGATCACCGCGATGGAAATGAATCCATAGTAAAAGCAGCTATGAATGCTGAATATGCAGGATTTTTTGATATAGGAATGATTGATAGAAATGAAGAAAATGCGATTGTAGTACATGGTACAATGGTACTTGTTAGGCTTCAAGCTATGATGGAAGTTGGTGGCTGGGGAACGGATACTATTGTGGAAGATAGTGAGTTGGGGCTAAGATTATTTGAAGCTGGTTATATTGCTCACTATACAAACAGAAGATACGGCTATGGGCTTTTACCTGATACCATAGAGGCATTTAAAACACAAAGACACAGATGGGCTTATGGAGCCATTCAGATTCTCAAAAAACACTGGAGAGAATTCAAACCATCTTCAACATCTCTAAGTCCAAGACAAAAACAAAAATTCATCACAGGATGGTTTTTTTGGCTAAGTGATGCGATGGGTCCACTTATGGCTATTATGAATATTATTTGGGTTCCTGTTATAATCTTTGTAGGTGTTACAATCCCAACTATTGCATTGACTATTCCTATTATTACAGCATTTTTGGTAAATATTTTACATACTTTTATTTTATACAGAATGAGAGTAAAAACAAGTTTGAAAAATACTTTCTTAAGTGCTATAGCATCAATGAGTTTACAACTTATCATCTTCAAAGCAGTATATGATGGATTTGTAAAAGATGGCTTACCTTTCAAAAGAACTCAAAAAGGTGGAAATAGTAAAAAAGAAAATATAAATCCAATAAAATATGAGACTATATTGGCAGTTTTATTATTGATTTCATTTTTAGGATTGATTATATCAAATACAAGTGGGATTACAGAGATTTATGTATTTGCAGCAACACTTTTGATACAAAGTGTCCCTTATGTGTCTGCAATTATCATGAGAATCCTAGAGAAGTATTCTCAGGCTAAACTAGGCAAAAATTCTTAAGGCATTATCTAAATCTTCTTTGGTATCAATTCCAAAAGATTTAGACTCAACTTCAACCATAGCTATTTTGTAACCATTATAAATAGCTCTTAATTGTTCTAATTTTTCAATACTTTCAAGTGATGCTACATCTAAATCACAAAACTTATTTAAACTTTGTTTACTAAATCCATAAATTCCTAAATGTCCATTGTACGATGTAACATTATGGTGGTCTCTGTGATATGGCACTTTGCTTCTTGAAAAATATATTGCATTTTGAAAAGTATCCAATACTACTTTTACATGATTTGGGTCATCACTAAGTTCTGATGATATTTTTTTATAACAACTCACCATAGTAAAATCTTCTTTTTGAGAAATATTGTATTTTACTCTATCTATAACTTTTGCAACCACCTCTTTTTCGATAAAAGGTTCATCTGCTTGAACATTTATCACCACATCACTATTCTTTAGATTTAAGATATTTGCACATTCGTTTACTCTATCTGTTCCACTTTGATGTAAAGTAGATGTCATAATGGCTCTAATACCATATTTTGAAGCTATATCTATGACTTCATGTGAATCAGTTGCTATTACAACATCATCCAAATCTTGGACTTGCTTAGCTGTTCTTATAACCATAGGAAGTCCCAAAACATCAACTAAAACTTTATTAGCAAATCTTGAGCTATCAACTCTTGCTGGTATTATTATCATTTGTATTACCTATTTATTAAATCTTTTTATATAAGAAGTTTAACAAAGAATTGCTAATATTAAGTTGTATAATGATAAAATCTGCATAATTTTTTTTACTTAAAGGCACTCGATTGAATATAAATAATTTACTTTTGGTTGACGAAGAAAAAGATTTCGCTAAATCTATGATTGATGCGATTAGTTGCTCTGTATTTTTGACTGATAGCATTGATATACTATATTTCAACTACAATTTTGAAACAAATTTTAGAACTTTTGATATGAAAAAAATTGACTTTGAAAAAGAAACTTATATTACCGAAGATAAATTAAAAGAAAAACATACTTTCAAGATAATTAAAATAAACAAACAATACAAAAATAGAGATTTATACATCCTAAAAGATATCACTAAAGAGTTAGAACAAGAAAAGCTTATGAATGTATTTTTACATCTTGACTCTTTAACAGAACTACCCAATCGAGCAAAATTAATTATTGACCTTAAAAATAGATATTTAAATATCACATCCTTAGCAATTATTGATCTCAAAGACTTTAAAGAAATCAATGATTTTTATGGTAACCAAATCGGTGATTTTATCTTGAAAAGTGTAGCTAACTACATCAAATCTATGCTTAGAGAAGGACAAATATTATATAAATTTCATGCTGACACATATTGTATTGCAAATATGAATTTGAAGCAAGATGAGTTTACAGCTTTAATACAAAATATTTTGACAAGAATAGATAATCATGTCTTTTACTATGAACAGTATGGAATAGATACTAGAGCTATAGCTGGACTTTCATTTTCATCTCTAAACAACAAACTAATAACTGCAGATTTAGCTCTTCAATCAGCAAAAAAAACAAATAAAAACTTTTTGGTATTTTATGACGAACTTGATAATCTCCAAGAATACAAAAATAATATGACATGGACTAAAAAACTCAAAAATGCTCTTGCAGAAGATAAAATAATAGTCTATTTTCAACCTTTAGTTGATAATAAAACTATGAGAGTAAGAAAATATGAGTGTTTGGTGAGGATGATTGACGAAAATAAGATTATTTCACCTTTTTTCTTTTTGGATATAGCAAAAAAAACAAATCAATATACAAAAATGACACGAGTAATTATAGAAAAAGCATTTGCAGCTTTTGAATTCTTATCTTTTGATTTTTCTATCAATGTATCATATGATGATATTGAAGAAGAAGATTTTATTGATTTTATTAAAATAATGGTAGATAAATATAATACTCATGATATTGCCAAAAGAGTAGTTTTTGAAATATTAGAAGATCAAAGTATAAAAAATTATGATATATTATCTCACTTTATAAACGAAGTAAAAGATATAGGCTGTAAAATTGCGATAGATGATTTTGGAAGTGGATATTCTAATTTCGATCATATCATAAAAATGAATGTTGACTATTTAAAAATTGATGCATCATTGATTAAAAATATTGCAACAGACGAAAATAGTTATAAAGTAACAAAAACTATAGTTGATTTTGCAAAAAGTTTAAATCTTCAAACAATTGCAGAGTATGTAGAGAACGAAGAGATATTCAAAATCACAAAAGAACTTGGTATTGATTTCTCTCAGGGGTATTATTTCAGTCCACCAATATCTTCACCAGAACTTGAGAGCTGCTAAAATTATAGCAACTCTCTCAAGAGTTTGACTTACAAACTCTTTTTGTAATCTACAAATTCCTCATAGCTACCTTTGAAATCTAAAATAGTTCCATTTTCTTGAATCTCTATAATTCTATTTGCAAAGGCATCAAGTAACTCTCTATCGTGAGATACACAAATACACCCTCCGTCATAATTATAAAGTGCTTCACCAAGTGCTATAATAGCTTCTAGGTCAAGGTGGTTTGTAGGCTCATCTAAAAGCAAAAAATTACCTTGTTCCAGCATAATTTTACTAAGCATCATACGGTGTTTTTCCCCACCACTACAACTTTTTACAAGTTTTTCTTGTTCTTGCCCATTAAATAGCATTCTTCCAAGACAATTTCTAATCTCACTAATATCAGCATCTTTATCAAAATTTCTCAACCAATCATACAAAGTCACATCACCTTTGATAAGGTCAGTTGTATTTTGTGGAAAATAGCTAGGAGATATTGTAGCACCCCATTTAACTTCACCACTATCTGGCTTCACATTATCCATCATTATTTCACATAGCGTAGTTTTACCAACTCCATTGTGACCAATAAGTGCAATTTTATCACCTTTATCAAACATAAACGATATATTATCAAGTACGATTTCACCATCATAGCTTTTTGAAATATTTTTAACTTCAAGAACCTCTTTTCCAGCTTCTCTTTTTTGCTTAAATACTATACTTGGGTCTCTTCTACTTGATATAGAAATAGCTTGAACATCAAGCTTGTCAAGCTGTTTTTGTCTACTTGTCGCTTGTTTTGCTTTTGAAGCATTTGCACTAAATCTAGTGATAAATTTTTCTAATTCGGCTTTTTCTTTTAGTTTTTTGTCTCTATCTGTTTGAGCTTGTTTTGCAACAAGTGTAGAAGCAATGTACCAATCATCATAAGTACCACTAAACTCTCTGATTTGCTTATAGTCCACATCAAGAATATGCGTACACACTGCATTTAGGAAGTGTCTATCGTGAGAGATTACTACCATTGTACCATCATGGTGTTGAAGTTGATTTTCAAGCCATCCGATAGTTTCAATATCAAGGTTGTTTGTAGGCTCATCTAGGAACAAGATATCAGGTTTTGGATAAAGCACTTGAGCAAGAAGTACCTTAAACTTATCTCCACCTGTAATAGTACTCATTAATTCACCTTGAACTGATGAAGGAAAGCCCAAATCTTCTAAGATTTTTGTAATTTTTACATCATATTCATAAGTTGGGTCTTCTTCACAACATATCATCTCAAGTTCGCCTAAACGGTTGTTAATTTCATCCGTAAACTCTTCCGATAAATAAAGCTTTTCTTTTTCTTTGATAGCGTCAAATAGTCTTTTGTTTCCATATAAAACTGTATCAAAAATAGTAAATTCTTCATAAGCATATTGATTTTGACTTAGAGTTCCAACTTTTTTACCACCAGCAATGTGGATATCACCTTCCGTTGCTTCTTCCTCACCGCTTAAGATTTTTAAAAATGTAGTTTTTCCAGCTCCATTGGCTCCAATAAGTCCATATCTTTTCCCAGCATCAAGCTTTAGGCTGATTTCTGCAAAAAGGACTCTAGGTCCAAAAGATTTTTTTAGATTAACGACTTGTAACATAAACTCTCCAATAAATAACTTCTTTGATTTTCGCGTATTATACCATAAATTTTATAAGATTCAAGGTTTGATTAAGTGTTCTCGCCCAACAAATCATTTATAACACTCTCTCTTTTGGTGGTTTCTATCTTTTTGCACCCTGCTTTAAACGCTTCGTTTTCACCCACTACAAAACACATATCTTTTGCTCTTGTGATAGCGGTATATAGTAGCTTAGTGTTGTGCATAATGTAGTGAGAAAAGGTCATTGGAATAAGTGCAGTTGAGTATTCCATACCTTGGGTTTTGTGGATAGTTAAAGCATATGCCAAAGATAGTAAGTATTCCAAATTATCAAAGTCATAAAAAACTACCATATCATCATTTGGATACAAAACAAGACATTTTTCATCATCAAAATCAAGCTTTATGATAAGCCCTAGCTGACCATTAAAAACCCTTTTTTCTATATACTCATCACTCCCTTTTCTGTACATTTCCATCGTCTGTGTTTTCATATTTTCATTTTTTATGTGTATTACTTTATCACCGAGCTTAAACTCATAAAGTTTTGTTTTTTTTCCCTCTGCTCTGTTTTGATTGAAAAGTTTTTGAAGTTCAAGATTGAGGTTTTCTACACCCAATATTCCATTTTTCATAGGTGTAATCACTTGAAAAAGTGTAAGAAACTTTGATATTTTTCTATGTTTTATGAGTGAGTATGCTTCTTTGAGATAATTGCTTGCGATATTTAGGATTGTAGTTAGAATTTTATTGGTATTATCTTCTCGCATCAATGAAAAATCACTTGGACTTAATGTATTTTTGACAATGTAATGGTTATGAATTGAGACATCAAAAAATTTAAAATCCTCATAAGCTGGGTTTTCATAAGCTGGAACTATTGCATTTCTTATTTCATTGGCGATTAGGGCTATTGCTTGGTTTTCATTTTGGCGATAGATTTTGGTCAGCTTACAAATAGGTGCTAGCTCATATTTGATACAATCACTCAAAATATTTCCTGCCCCTATGGCTTGAAGCTGACCATCATCACCTACTACTATAAATATCGTATCATCACTTATTTTTGAAATAATTTGATAAAAAGTAATAGAGTTCACCATAGATGCTTCATCAAGCAACATAACCTTATATGGGAAAAAATCTTTCTCTTTGTTTGCCATAAGAAGAGATTGGATTGTGGCACTTTTGTATCCTGTAGTATCAGCTATTCTTTGGCTTGCTATCCCACTAAGAGCCATACAAATAATATCATCATACCCAACAACTTCTTCCAAAAGCTCTAGTACAGCCCTAGATGAAGTGGATTTACCTGTTCCTGCATAACCTATGAGTAAAATAGTATTGTGACCATCGTTTATCAAGCTAACTGCTTTTTTTTGCTCACTACTTAGCTCAAATCCCAATGTTTTTTGTTTTTTTTCGATGTATTCTTCAAAGTTTGATACGATTTTCTTAATAGCTATATTGTCACTTCGTTTTTTGAAAAAATTTATAATTTTTGTTTCGGCAAAATAAAGCATTCTAGGGCTATATCTATCTTTTGAAGTGATAAACAACTCTTCATCTTTTAGTAAATTTGCTACACTGCTCTCTAATAACATATCAATTTCTTGAGATTTTGGAAAGTCCAAAGAGCTATACAACAAATCAAAAAGTTTTTGTTTTGAGATAGAGCTATTGCCGTTTGCTTCGCAATATTCTTTGAGAGTAAAATTGATACACGATTCTATTCTAAAAGGTGATTTTGCATCAATTCCAAGAGAAATACCTATCTCATCGGCTCTTTTAAATGCAACTCCTTTGATTTTCGTGAGGATATATGGGTTTTCTTTGATTTTTTCTATTAGATTGTCAACTTCACCAAATGTTTCATAGATTTTATTTATAAGATTGTTTGAGACTCCAAATTTGGACAAAAAAGAGCCAAGTTCTCTTAGGTGAGAATATTGTTTCCAACTTTGGACTATCAAAGTAAGCTTCTTTTCTTTGATTCCACTTATATTTAGTAGTTTATTAGGCTCATTTTCTATGATATTGATAAGCTCTGTCTCACTATACATATCTAGTAGTTTTTTTGCAGCAGCTTTTCCTACACCTTTGACTATCTTGGTCAAAAAGAAAAAAAGTTCAGATTCTTTTAGCTCTATTTTTTCAAACTCAAATTGAATACCATATTTTTTGTGTGTAATCCAATTTCCATAAAGAATAAGTTCTTCATCCACTAGCTTTTGGATATCAGCTTCAAAATATTTTCCGCAAATCTTTTGATTGTTGCCCAATATTCCTATAATATAAGCATTTTCACTATTTTGATATAAGACTTTTTTTAAAACTCCACTAAGTCTTAAAACTTCTTTTGTTTTATCAGTATCCATCATTGAAGCTTTGAGTTTTGTGTTTGTCTTTTTTGTAAGAAGTACTATTTTTGTGTTTGTCCAATAGATTTGCTTCTTTTATGAGCTTTTGTTTGTATTCTTCATAGTTCTTGCCATCACTGTTTGCTATGGTCAAAACCATATCAATGTAGCTGTGTTGCATATTTGAATAAGTACTATAAAGCTCTACTTTTGGAGTTTTTTTGAATTCCTTGTAAAACTTATCAATTTTTTGTTTAAAGGTTTCAAAATCCATATCATCAACTTTTGCCAAAGAAAAAGCTCTTGATATAAACTTATCAACAACCCTTATATATTTGATTCTTGCAGTTTTTTCATGCATTATATTCATAAGACATCTTCTATTTTAACAAATTTCCAAGCACCTTCATCTAAGCCTTCAAGACCTATTTTCCCAAACTTGATACGATGCAAGCCTTCTACCCTATTTCCTACAGCTGCAAACATCCTTTTGACTTGATGGTATCTACCCTCTTCTATACTCAAATGAACCAATGTATCATTAATAATCTCAAGTTTTGCAGGAAGCAATGGCTTTTCTTCACCATTTAGCATCAAAGTACCACTAGCAAATATTTTTTGTTCATCACCTCTTAAAGGATGTTTTAGTGTCACTTCATATACTTTTGGGATATGTCTTTTTGGGCTTGTCAAAGAATGATTTATATTGCCATCATCACTAAAAAGTATAATACCACTAGTATCAATATCAAGTCTTCCTATAGTAGAAAGTTTTGGGTTTCTATTTGCATAACGATCTGGAAGCAACGAATAAATAAGCCTTCCACTATCTTCATGGCTACAAATATACCCTTTTGGTTTATTCATAGCTATTATCACTCCACTTGGAGGATCAAGAGGCTCATTATCAAACAATACATCTTTGTGTTCAACTTTTTTCGTAGCATCTTTACAGATTTCATCTTTGTACTTTATATATCCTCGTCTTGCAAAAAACTCAATGTCTTTTCTAGTACCATATCCAAGACTTGATAGAAGCTTATCTAAACGCATATTTACCTTTTTTTGTTTTTATTATAAGATTGTAGCATAAATCACATATAAAAAAGAAAAGTATTGCAATTTGCAAAGAAAATTTGATTTATTTTTATTTTTGATGTAAAATATCGTATGTTTTTTATATTTGATACAAACAATCCAAAAACTATACTATTTTATGTATTTATGATAGTAGTCGCTTTGGTTATAGACTATCTTGGGATACTAGAGATAAAGAAAACTATTGCTATTTTTATGCTTATTGGTATAGGGTTGTATTTTTTCTATAGGGGATTTAGGTGATATCACAAACCAATGCTAATGTATCACCACAATCACAAACAGCACAAATCATAAATCTAATAAACCAAAAAGCCAATCCAGCTTTGGATGCATTTTTGCAAAATACGACCCAATCAACTCTTACAAATACCACCAATCAACTAAATCCTAGTGATTTTTTGAAAAATATATTTCAGATTATCAAAAATGGCGATATGTCACAAAATGCTATTTTTGAGATGCTCAAAAACAATCCAACTATCAAAAATAGTGGTACATTTGGTGAAAATCTACAAGAGCTTATCAAAATGCTCAAGAATACTCCAACACAAAATGCACAAAACATAAACAATCTATTGACCAATATTCAAAACCTCCAACCTCAGGTTTTGCAAAATTCACTTTTAAATAGTGGTATTTTCCTAGAATCAAATCTAATGAAAATGGCTTTGGGGAACTCTGGGATTCAAGACCTTACTAAGGATATAAAAGCGGTTTTGTATCAATTGAAAAATGAAATACAAAACAAACCAGCCTCACCTCAAGGTACAATGCAACAAAACCCAACACAGCCAAATATACAAGTGGGGCAAACAATAACACCAAATTTACAAGCACCACAAGCTCAAACGCAAAATCCAAATATTACTCAGTCTAATATCCCCACACCACAAACATCAAACCCAAACACACAGCCACCAAGCGGTCAAACAGCACAGCCAAGCACAACAATACCTTCTTCACCAAATACGGTAACACAACAGCCTTTGGGGACAAATACCCAAAGTCCACAAGGACAAAATCCGACGCAACCAACAGCACAACCAAACACCCAAACATCTCAGCCACAACCAGTACAACAAAATACACAAACTCAAAATATACAACAACAATTTCAACAACAGCCACTTACACAAAATATTCAACCAAATCAGCCAAATTTGACACAAGCTACACTCCAAAACACTATGACTCAAAATATTACATCACAGACTCAAAACATAAATAATCCAACAAACACAACCACTCAACAACTAAATCAAGCACAAAATCCAAATATTCAAAATCCAAATCAAAAAACTCAAAATATTCCACTAAGAATGGAAAACAACCCTTATGCCCAAGCAAATCAGGCTTCTTTATCTATCAAAGTGCAAACAAAAAGTTCTCAAGCAACAGAACAGACACAAAGCACATCGCAACTAAACCAAAACATACTAAATCAAACGGATAGACTTATTGCTCAGGTAGAATATTTCCAGCTTTTGTCGCTGTATGGTAATGGAAACTATTTTTATATGCCATTTTATTGGGAAGATTTAGTAGGTGGGACGATTTATACACGACAAGATGAGGATAAAACATATTGTGAGATAGACTTAGAGCTTCAAAGCTATGGAAATATTAAGGTCATGGTGTCATTGTTTGGCAAGGAGACTATAGATATTTCATTGTCTATACAAAATAGTGATTTTAAAGCTATCTTACAAGACAATCTCAAACTTTTAAGAGCTGGTCTAAATAAGGCAGATTTCAATCTTTTGGGTATCAAAATCATTGACCGTCAACAAACATCAAATCCTTATGCAAAAAGCACAGAACAATCCAACGCTACTCATTCTTTGGATATTAAAATATGACAAACAATAAACCATTTATCAAAAAAGCAGCATCTCTTGGATATGATATGGGAAATGATAATGCCCCTAAACTTCTAGCAAAAGGGAAATCAGAAGTTGCCCAAAAAATCATAGAAATAGCTCAAGCAAACAATATTCCAATCAAGCAAGACAAAGACTTGGTAGAACTTTTATCCCAATTAGAATTAAATCAAGAAATACCAACAGAGCTATATAAAGCTGTTGCTGAGATTTTTAGTTTTATTTATGATATGAGCAAAAAATAGGTATTTTTGTTGTTCAAAAGAGAATTATTGCTATACTTATGATTAATAAAACACAAAGAGCTAAAAATAGAAACTTATAAATCAAAAACCAAAAAAGTAGCAATCATAGGCGGTGGAGCATCTGGGCTTATGTGTGCTATTTTTTGTGCTAGAAAATCATTAAGCGTTGATATTTATGAACAAAACGATAAATGTGCCAAAAAAATACTAGTCTCTGGAAACGGTAGATGCAATATAACCAACAAACACATTTCAAAAGAGAACTTTTTCGGTGAAAACAATACTTTTGTAGAAGATGCTATTAAAAACTTTGGATTTAATGAATTTGAGAAATTTGCTTCAAGTATCGGGCTTTTACTTGAGACAAAAGATGATGGAAGGGTTTATCCATATAGTAATGAGGCAAAAAGTGTAGCAACATTGCTCATAAACCATGCCAAAAATCTAGGGGTAAATATACTCACCAACCAAAAAGTATCAAATATCAAAGATTTGATGTCAAAATATGACTTTGTAGTAGTAGCAACTGGCTCACAAGCGGCATCTCATCTAGGAGGTTGTGATGATGGGATGAAATTTGCACAAAAATTTGCACACAATATCATCCCTACATACCCATCTCTTGTACAGCTTCATTTGGACTCACCAATAGCAGCCAAAACATCTGGTGCAAAAACAAACGGTGAAGTAACTCTCCTAATAAACCACAAAAAAGATTCTAGCTGTTTTGGTGATATATTATTTACTAGCTATGGGATTTCTGGATTTGCTATTTTGGATATTTCACAAAGAGCTAGTATATCTTTGATGAATCACGACCATGTAAGCATAAGTATCAACCTATTACCCTCTTTCAATCCACAAAAGCTATCATCTCATATATCAAACCTTACAAAAGAAATGGCTGATTTTACGATATTGGATATTTTAATTGGTCTTATACCTATCAAAATAGCTATGAGCTTACTAGAAGATTTGGAAATTTCACACACTATCAAAGGCTTTGACATACACACCAAACTAATCAAAAAAATAGCAAACGGAATTCTAAATTGGAGATTTGAGGTCAAAGATACCCATGGTTTTCGTCATGCAGAAGTGAGTGGCGGTGGGGTTGATACAAAAGAGATAAACCCAAAAACCTTTGAGTCACTAAAACAAAAAAATCTATACTTTTGTGGTGAGGTTTTGGATATAGTGGGTCAAAGAGGTGGATACAACTTCGCTTTTGCATGGGCTAGTGGATATATGGCAGCCAAAGCTATCACCCAAAAAAGCTAATCTTGTGATATATCCTCATACCAAAGCTCTGGTTTTTCTTTTATGAATTGCGACATAAGGTCTTCACATTTTTTATCACCCACAAGATGAACTTCTACGCCGTTGTCTCTTAAAAACTCAATATTTCCATCAAAGTTTTTATTTTCACCTATTACAACTCTTTTGATTCCAAATTGCACAATAGTTCCAGAACACATCATACAAGGGCTAAGAGTCGTATAAAGAGTCACCCCTTTATAATTTGCCTTTCTACCAGCTTGAGCAATACAATCCATCTCTCCGTGAGCTATAGGGTTGTTTTCTTGGACTCTTTTGTTATGCCCTTGTGATACTAGCTTTCCATTAAGACTCATACTAGAGCCCACAGGAACGCCACCTTCTTCATATCCTTTTTTAGCTTCTTCATAAGCGATACTCAAAAACTCTAAATCTTCTTTTGTCAAAGGTGTCATAAGCTATCCTTTATTATCTATATTTTGCAATTACTTTTTTCAAATAATCAATTCTATCTTGATTGCTAGGATGAGTGGATGCAAATGTTGGGATATTTTTACCTTTTGATTGTTTTGCCATATCCTCCCAAAATACAATTGCTTCATCCAAGTCATAACCAACTTCATTCATCAAATATATACCTATCTCATCAGCTTCATATTCTTGCATTCTACTATAAGGTAACATAACTCCATAAGTTGCACCTAGCCCATAAGCTATATTAAAAGTTTGCAAATATTCTGGGTGTTTATTGGCAATAGCTACATTAGCAGCAACCCCTACAACACCACTAACAAGCCCTACACTCATTCTCTCAGCACCATGTCGTGCCATTGCGTGACCAATTTCATGAGCGATTACAGTTGCTAGAGCATCATCAGTTTTTGCCACTGGCAAAAGTCCAGTATATACTACTATTTTCCCACCTGGTAAACAAAAAGCATTAACTTCTTTGCTTTCAACCAAAGCAAATTCCCACTTAAAATCATCTCGTTTTGTCGCCTTAGCCAATTTCTGACCTATCTCAACAACTCTTTTTGTTTCAATCGCATTATCACTAACTTTCATATCTTTTAGAGTTTGCTTAAAACTCTCTTCACCCAAAGCTAGCTCTTGATTTGATGAAATCAAAATAAGTTGAGTTCTATTTGTAACTGGGGCTTTACTAAACACACAGCCAGTAAATAAAAATATAGACAACAAAATCAATATATATTTTTTCATATCTTATCCTTTTAACTCAATAACAAATCCTCTATCAAAACCGCTATAGTCCTGATAAAACTCATAACTACAAGCATACCCATCAAAAACCTTACTTAATGGCTCTTTTTGATCATAACCCATCTCACAACAAAAGTATTTTATCTCTTTTTTGATACATTCGTTTACGATATCAATTATCAGCTCATCTCCTCTTGTCCCCCCAAATAAAGCCTCTTTTGGTTCAAATAGTACATTTTTGGGTAAATCAAAATCATTTGCAATATAAGGTGGATTGGATACGATCATATCAAATATATCTTCATCTACAGCACTCAATAAATCAGATAATACAAATTTAATTTGACCTTCCACATTGTGTTTTTTTGCATTTTGAGAAGCTAATTGTAGAGCTTTTGGATTTATATCAACTGCAATCACACTCAAATTTTTGAGTTTTTTTGCCAAAATAGTGGATATTATGCCACTACCTGTACCAATTTCTATGATTTTTGGGTTTTGAATATTTTTCAATATCTCATAAGCTTTGTCAATGAGTAGTTCAGTTTCAGGTCTAGGAATCAAAACACCCTCAAATATATCAAACTCTTCACTATAAAATGATACGCTATTTGTTATATATTCAAGTGGATAGTAAGTCGCTCTTTTTGATATATACTCATCCAAAAGTTTTAGTTCATCTACGGACAAACTATATTCTTGATTGAGAGTAAGCCATATGAAGTCTTTTTTTAGTATAACCCCAAGCAAAATATATATCTCTTTTTGCGGTATATGGGTAACTTCTTTTAATTTTTCTAAGTTTTTGTTTATAATATATTTTATTTGCATTTAAGTATTTTACCAAAATTACGATAAATAAAGTGCTATTTCATCAGCTAGAAGATAGTTTTTATTAAATACTCTATTGTTATCTATCTTTATTTTATCGCACTTTTCAAGCTCATAAGCTTTTTGTTTGAATTTATCATCAAGCAAATTTATATCAAATCCCACTTTTGACCTAAGTCCCAATAAGATTTTTTCTATTTTTATATCTTCATTGGTTAGTTTTTCTATCTCTATACCAAATGGATTTACAAGATATTCTTCCAAAACTTTTGGCTTATAATACCTTGTATCACCTATTCTTCCAACAGCTCCACAACCTGCCCCAATGTATTCTTTATACTCCCAATATCCTAAGTTATGTTTTGATTCAAATTGGTTATTTTTTGCAAAATTTGATATTTCATATTGATTAAACCCTAGATTTTGAAGTGTATCTATCACAAATGAACTAAGTTCTTCATCTTCCATATCCACATCAGTCATATTCCAAAACTTAGTACCCTCTTCGAGTGTTAAGCTATAAGAGCTTATATGCTTTACACCTAGCTCATTTGCCATATATAAATCTTGATATATCAACTCTTTTGTATCATTTGCACAAGCATATATTATATCACAGTTAATACTATTAAACCCTATACAATTTGCTTCTTGTATAGCTTTTATTGCCCTTTTACTATTATGCGAGCGTCCCAAAAATTCCAATTTTTTATCATCAAAACTCTGCACTCCAAAACTCACACGATTTACTCCAAAATCTTTCATGGCTCTTAGCCAATCTGATGATGCACTATTTGGATTAGCCTCAATAGTAACCTCTGCTGTATCTGTGATATAGCCCTTTAAGAGCTTAAATATTGGCTCATAATCTTTGTAATTGATACTACTTGGTGTTCCTCCACCTATGAATACTGTTGATATCTTTTGATTATTATTTTCTAATTCTTGTTTTAGTTCTTCATATAGAGTTTCCATATAACTCTTTTTTAAATGAAATTTATCCACATAGGAATTGAACGAACAATAAAAACATTTGCTATCACAAAATGGAATATGTATGTATAATAAAAGCAATTTTTAAACCCTTTTTTGTTACAATCTCAGTTCTAATTATAAGGATTTTTGTTTAATGGAAGATAAAACGACTAAAAAGAACTATAGACCAAATGTTGCAGCCATAGTAATGTCAGCAAAATATCCCTCAACTTGTGATGTTTTCATAGCATCACGAACAGATGTGGAAGATGCTTGGCAATTCCCTCAAGGTGGCATAGACAAAGGTGAACAGCCAAAAGATGCATTACTCAGAGAACTTAGAGAAGAAATAGGAACTGACAAAATTGATATAATAGCAGAATATCCTGAGTGGGTAAGTTATGACTTTCCTCCAGCTATTGCTGAAAAAATGAAACCTTACGATGGTCAAATTCAAAGATATTATTTAGTAAAACTTAAAAGTGATGCAAAAATAAACATCGATAAACACTCAGAAGCTGAGTTTAGTCAGTATAAATTTGTCCCTATTGACAAAATTTTTGAACATGTGACATATTTTAAAAGAACAGTATATAAACAGGTATTAAAATACTTTAAAAAAGAAGGATACATTTAAGATGTTAAAAGTTTTAAAATTTGGTGGTACTAGCGTAGGTACACTAGATAGAATATCAAATGTTGCCAATATCGTAAAAGGTATGGTAGATAATGGAGATAAAGTTGTAGTTGTGGTATCAGCTATGAGCGGTGAGACAAATAAACTTATAGAATTTGCTGAATATTATACGAAAACTCCAGAAGATAGAGAGCTTGATATGCTTCTTAGTACTGGTGAGCGTGTAACATCTGCTCTTTTATCGATTACACTTAATGCTCAAGGATATAAAGCAACTTCTATGAGTGGCAGAGAAGCTGGTATTATCACAGATGATTCTCACACAAAAGCTAGAATTGAAGTAATAAATACATCACATATGCAAAAAGCTATTGATGAAGGTAATGTTATCGTGGTAGCTGGTTTTCAAGGTGTGACAATGGATGGAAGAGTTACAACTCTAGGGCGTGGAGGAAGTGACTTAACAGCTGTTGCCCTTGCAGGTGCACTTAATGCTGATGTTTGTGAAATATATACAGATGTGGATGGTATCTACACAACAGACCCTAGAATTGTATCAAATGCAAAAAAACTAGAAAAAATTTCTTATGATGAGATGCTAGAACTCGCTTCTCTTGGAGCAAAAGTCCTACAAAACAGATCAGTAGAAATGGCGAAAAAATTAAATGTAAATCTTATATCAAGAAGTAGTTTCGAGCCAAATGTGCCAGGAACTCTTATAACAAAGGAAGAAAACATAATGGAAAAACCAATTGTTAGTGGAATAGCTTTGGATAAAAACCAAGCAAGAATAGGAATGTACGGTGTTACAGATAAGCCTGGTATGGCTGCAAATATATTTACATCTTTAGCTGATGCAAATATAAATGTAGATATGATAGTACAAACAATAGGCAAAGATGGCAAAACTGATTTGGATTTTACAGTGCCTAAAACAGAACTTGAAAAAGCAAAAAAAGTAATGTCAGCATTTGATAAAGATGTGGAAAATATTGACTATAACAACTCTATTGCAAAAGTATCAATAGTTGGCGTTGGAATGAAGTCTCATAGTGGAGTAGCTAGCAAAGCTTTTGGCTCACTTGCTAAAGAAAATATCAATATCTCAATGATAAGTACAAGTGAAATCAAAATCTCTATGGTAATAGATGAAAAATATAGTGAATTGGCTGTCAGAACACTTCATGACGCTTACGAATTGGATAAATAAAAGTGCAAGAATTTTTAAACTGGACAATTGATACCATAAGAGAAGATAAACTACTTGGTAGTTGGCTTGAAGAAAAAAAATACGAGTGGACTCCACTCGTAGTAAAATCTTTGCAAGGTATTTTTGACTATGGAGTATCTGTCTTAATTGTTACAGATAATGATAGACAATGGTTTTTGGAATATATTTTATCCAATATCAATTCCAGTAAAAACAATCGTCCTTATTTGCCTTTTTATGATTTTAGATCATGTTACGCATCCGTTGATACACTCAAGTCAGATGATGAAGTAGCCCTTGTCAAAGATATGCTAAATATTTCATTTCCTAACGGTTATGTATTTTGGTATATAGGACGCTCTCAGCATGTTAGAGCAACTTTACCAAAAGTAGAAAAACACTCTTTTTTATGGCTATTGGATGAAGAAAGGCAAGATTCTTTCAACCTAAAAAGCAGTGATGATGCACTAGATATGAAACTTTTGCAAATGTTTCGACTTTATAACAAAACAATAAGTGCTACACTTTTTGGTGAAATAAGTATTGAGGCATAATGCAAATCAACACTAATATAATATTTGTTTGTAACAACATTGATGAATTTTTGGAAACTTTACTTCCTACATTGCCTAAGCATTTTGTTAGGATTATACGAAATGAAGATTCTGCAAAAGATGAGTTTTTGATAGCTCACTCTCAGATAGCTATCAAAGAAGCTTATCTAGCATCAAATGAAACAAAATATATACTACTTTGTGGTACATCTTTTAGGAAAGAAGCTCAAAATTCTCTTCTTAAAATACTAGAAGAATCACCAAAAAATATCATATTTATTATGGTTACAACATCAAAAACATCACTTTTACCTACCATTATGTCAAGAATGTCTTACAAATACCTCAAAACTAAAAAAACTTTACCAGATTTTGAGCTTGATTTAAGAAAAATTACAATAAAAGACATTTATGATTTTCTAAAACAAAATCAAAGAATCTCAAAGGTTGAAACAAAAATTTTAATTGAATCAATTTTCAATAAAGCAACAAAAGAAAAGATTAGATTCACAGAAAAAGAACTAGATACTTTTTCAAATGCTTCAAAATTGGTTGAATTAAACTCAAGACCTGTAAATATTTTATCTGTAATTTTATTGACCATACTACATAAGAGAAATAAGTAAGACAATGAACTTTTATAAAATCAACTCCACAAACCATTTGGAACTTTTTTCTAAAATTGGGTGTGATGAGGTTGGTGCTAAGATAATGGCAAAAAAAGCCAAAATCCATATGCTTTATATCAAAGATATACATTTTGGTGGAGCTAATATACTCAAACAAGATGCTTTATCTATTGGTGCTGAATTAGTTGTTCCAAAAGGTGCAATAATTGGGGAAAACCAATATGTTGATGCTATTTTGATAGGAACAACAAAACACTTTGAAATATTATCCAAAAAAGAACTATCACAACCTTTTGGACTCAAAACCCTAGCCAAAGAACTTACAAGTTTTATAAAAACCAACAAACATAGCACAAAAATAATGGGTGTATTAAATGCCAATGATGATAGCTTCTTCTCAAACAGTAGATTTAACAAATCTGATGCCATATCACGCATTGAACAAATGATAAGCGATGGTGCTGATATTATTGATATTGGAGCAGTTTCAAGCAGACCTGGAAGCATAATGGTAAGCTTGGATGAAGAACTAGCTAGAATAAAAGATATTTTATCAGTGATAAAAGAACAAAAGCTATGTGATAAAGCAATTTTCAGCATAGACTCTTATACTTTGGATGTTGTAAAATTATCACTTGATAGTGGATTTACAATAGTAAATGACATAACAGGACTTTCCAATCCAAAAATTGCCCAGATTACTAGTGAATATAATGCTAGCGTTGTGATTATGCATATGCAAAAAGACCCTCAAACTATGCAAGAAAATCCACAATACGATGATGTAATGTGTGAGGTAAATGATTTTTTTGCTAGAAGAATAGAAGTTGCCAAAGAACATGGGGTAAAAGATATTATTTTGGATGTGGGTATAGGATTTGGAAAAAACTTAGAGCACAATCTAACCCTTATCAAAAATCTTGAACATTTTAGTCACTTTGGATACGAGATACTCTTAGGAGCTAGTAGAAAATCTATGATAAACCACATAGTGCCATCATCTATAGAGGAAAGACTAAGTGGTACTCTGACTATTCATCTTGAGGGAATCAAAAATGGTGCAAGTATTATCAGATGTCATGATGTAAAAGAGCATTACCAAGCAATAAAAGTTTTGCAAAAATTCAATGAAATATGATATAATTCAATAAAACTAAAACTTAAGGACGACCTATGTTTGATGATGAATTTGATGATGATACACTAGATGATGATGAACTTGATGGTTTCTTTGATAGTGATGATGAATTTGATGATGAAGAAGATGAACTTTATGGTATAAATGGCTTCGATGACGAAGAAGATGAGCAAGATGAAGATTTTTATGAAGATGATGAGTTTTAATAAAGTCTACAAAGCAAAGACTACCAGTATCTAGGCAGTCTTTGGTAGTTGATTATTCTTCAAAAATGACGATATCGTAAAGGCTTTTTTTGATAACAAGAGCTTTGCTAGATGGAACTACTCCAAATTTATTGGCATCTTTTAATTTCTTTTTATAAAACTGTAATTCTTCTTTTAAAGATTTTATTTCTTCTTTAAGTTGCAATATGATATCAACGCCAGCTAGATTGACACCCACATCTCTAGTAAGAGCCAGAACTATCTTGATATTTTCTATATCAAGCTGTGAATAAAGTCTGATTCGTCCATTTGTACGAGAAGGTTTTATAAGTCCTTCTCTTTCATATTGTCTGAGGGTTTGTGGATGAATATTTAGAATTTCAGCGACTGCACTAATCAAATATACAGGTTCATTATAGCTATTTTGCATATCTTACTCCTTTGGCAGTTTGGCTTCCATAAGCTCTAAAAGATCTTTATCTATATTTTCTATTTTAGGTAAAATTATATTTGCCTTCAAATATAAATCTCCTCTTTCCCCTCTACTTTTGTCTAAAACACCTAGTTCTTTGACTCTAAATCTTTGACCTTGTTTGGTATTTTGTGGGACTTTTAGCGAAATAGTTTTATGTAAAGTTTCAATATCTACCTTACCACCAAAAAGTGCATCCTTTAAACTCACATCAAAACTTTTTATAAGGTCATTTCCATCAAGAGTATAATCATCACTTGGAGAAATATTTATTTTTAAAATCAAATCCCCTACTCTAGAACCAATTTTGCGACCTTTGTCTTTGGCTCTTATTTTTTGACCATCTTTTATACCTTCAGGAATCTTAATATCAAAAGATGTTCCATCTTTAAGGCTAATATGTTGTTTACCACCAAGGACTGCTGTAGCAAAAGGGATTGTGATACTAGCTTGAGTATCCAAATCTTCTTCTTCATAACCTCCAGCTCTGTTAAAACCTCCAAAATTAAAACTATTTGGATTACCACTAAAACCTCTTGATGAAAAGCCACCGCCTCCACCGAATACAGACCTTAGTATCTCATCCAAATCAACACCTTGTCCACCTCCTTGTCCTCTTGCAAAGTCATGGAAGTTTTGACCACCAAACATATTATCACCATATTGATCATATTGAGATTTCTTTTGTGGGTCACTTAGTACTTCATAAGCAGCATTTATCTCTTTAAATTTTTCTTCAGCCGATGGGTCTTTATTTACATCAGGATGATATTTTCGTGCCAATTTCCGATAAGCTTTTTTGATTTCATCAGGTGACGCATTTTCATTAATTTCCAATGTTTCATATAAACTTTTTGCCATAATCAACAACTCCTAAATAAACTATTATAATTTAGTGGCATTATAACATAAACTTGAGTCTATGTCAATCAACCTTGCATAAAATCAATGATTATTAATAAAAATATTTATCATCATACCGTAAGAATCTATTAAGTAATTATGGACTACAATGAGGAAAATCTGTAGAATTTAAGGAATTTAAATTGAAAAAAATATTAGTAAGTACATGTGCATGTTTAGCAATAACAACGCTAGCAGTAGCTGAGTATAAAATTGAACCTATTGTAACAAAAAGTTATACAAAAAGTAATAGTTCTATGGAAAATTACTCTACCACTGGTATTAGAGTATCAAAAGAACTAGTTGATGCGTTATCGTTAAGATTAGGTTTTGAATATAGTGATGATGCTGAATATAAAGGTAGTAACAATACTACTGATATAAGTAGATATGTATTAGATGCTGTTTATGACTTCAAAAATAATAGCAAATTAACTCCTTATATCTTCGCTGGTGGGGGATATGAAAGAGTTAATAACAAAATGAACAATTTTGATTCACAAACAATTTGGAATGGTGGTTTAGGACTAAGTTATTCTTTAACTGACACAGTTAGTTTATTTACAGAAGGTAGATATACTCACAAGGTAGAAACTGAAGATAAAGATAAAACAATAGGTTTTGGTATTAGTATGAAATTTGGTGGTGAAAAACCAGCACCTATACAAATACAAGAACCAGTAAAAGTTGAACAAAAAGAGATAGTTAAACAGCCTGAGCCTAAACAACCAATTGCTCCACTTGATGGAGATAGAGATGGTGTAATTGATGGGTTAGATAAGTGTCCACAAACACCAAAAGGTTTAGCTGTAGATAATGATGGGTGTGCATTAAAATTCAACTTCCAAGTTAACTTTGATTTTGATCAAGAGAACATTAAACCAGAATATATGGCTAAAGTAGAAGAATTTGCAATAGTTATGCAAGAGAATCCGTTACTAAATGCAATTATAGAAGGTCACACAGACTCAATAGGAACTGAAAAATACAACAATGAACTATCTACAAATAGAGCAAATGCAGTACGAAACGCATTAATAAAAAAAGGTATCGATGCTAATAGATTAAAAGCTATTGGTATGGGTGAGTCTCAACCTGTAGCTGAAAATAAAACAAAAGATGGAAGAGCCCAAAACAGAAGAGTTGAAGCTAATACTGATATTAAGTAGTTTTTTTATATAGTGTGGTGTGGGTTAAACTCCACACTGCCTTATAGCTTCATACAAAACAATAGAAACTGAATTTGCAATATTAAGTGATCTAGCTTCAGAGACCATAGGTATTCGTATATTATTTGCATTATTTAATTCAATAATCTCTTTTGGAAGACCTGCATCTTCTCTGCCAAAATAAAAATAATCATTTTCTTCATAAGATAAATCAAAATATGAGTTAGTAGTCTTTGTCGTAGCAAAAAAGTGTCTATTGTCTAATGGATTTTTAGCCCAAAAGTCATCAATATTTTCATATTCATAAACCTTTAGCTCAGTCCAATAATCAAGCCCAGCACGGCGAAGTGCCTTTTCTGTAATTTCAAAACCATAAGGCTTGATTAGATGCAAGCTAGCATTTGCAGCATAGCAAAGTCTGCCAATAGTTCCAGTATTTTGTGGAATTCTAGGCTCATGCAATACTATATTAAAATGTTTCATAATTATAAAATCACTGTTTTATTACTATAAACAAATACTCTATCTTCAAGAAGCAAATCAAGAGCAGTTGAAAGAACAACTTTTTCTACATTTCTACCAGCTTTTCTCATATCTTGCCAGGTAAAATTATGATCAACTCTCACCACATCTTGAGCAATAATTGGACCTTCATCAAGGTCATTTGTCACATAATGTGCTGTTGCCCCTATGATTTTAACACCTCTTTCATGAGCTTGTTTATATGGATTTGCCCCTATAAAAGCTGGTAAGAATGAGTGGTGAATATTAAGAAGTTTTCCTTCATAACGACCCACTATCCAAGATGTCAAGATTCTCATATATTTAGCCAAAACTATAATATCAGGATTGTACATATCTATAATTTTAGACAACTCTTCTTCATGAGCTTGACGGTCTAGATTGGTTGCATCACAATGATGATAAGGAACTTCAAATTTTTCTACTAAACCTTGTAATAAATCATGATTTGAAATAACAGCTTGAATATTTGCATTCAATTCATCTTCATAGTTTTTGATAAGTAAGTCACCCAAAACATGAGATTCTTTTGTAGCAAGGATTACAATATTTTTCTTTTGTTGTTTTGTAAACTTAATAGTCGCAGATATTGGTAATACAGATTTAATATCATTTAAAAATTTTTCTTTATCTAAAATACCACTTATTACAGTTCTCATAAAAAATTTACCAACTTCTTCGTCAACAAACTCAGAGTTTTGTTCAATATTTAGGTTGTGCTTAAAAATAACTTCAGAGATATGATAAACAAGACCTTTTTGGTCTTTTGTATCTATAAGTAGTACATATTGATCACTCAAAATAATTCCTTAGTTAAAAATTGAAAATATGGGTATTATTATATACTAATTATTCTTAAGTGATAGTGTATTGGAAATTAGTGTATTTGTATATTAGTAATTAGTGTATTAGAAAGATGGTTTTCCCAATAACCAATAACCAATAACCAATAACCAATAACCAATTACCAATTACCATTCCTCTCTATCGCTTCATAAATAACATCAAATGCCCATTTTATCTCATCTTTTTTGATAATAAACGGTGGCATAAAATATACTACATTTCCAAGTGGTCGGATAAAAAGCCCTTTTTTGAGACAATATTGATTTATTTTTAGCCCTATTCTATCGCTTGAATTATACCCATCAAGCTCAATAGCTGCAATCATCCCTGTTTGTCGTATATCTTTTACATTTGATAAAGTTTTAAATCTTTGTAACTCTTTTGAAATTTGTTTAATTTTTCTTTGATTTTTAGCGATAATATCAAACTTTTCAAGGTATTTAATAGTGGCAAGTGCAGCAGTACAACAAAGTGGGTTTCCTGTATAGCTATGTGAATGTAAAAAATTCTTGCCACTACTATAATCACAATAAAACGAATCATAAATCTTATCACTTATCATCACTGCACAAAGGGGAAGATACCCACCAGTTAGCCCTTTGCTAAGAAGCATAATATCTGGACTAATATCAGCACTTTCACACGCAAAAAGATTTCCAGTTCGCCCAAATCCTACAGCTATTTCATCAGCTATGAAAAATATCCCATATTTCTCACATATTTCTTTTGCTTTTGATAGATAAAGGCGATGATACATATTCATTCCACCAGCACACTGTACTAATGGCTCTACAATAAAAGCACAAATCTCTTTATGTCTAGATTCTAGTAAAATTTCCAAATCTTTTATGGCATTTAATGCTTCATCTTCACTTTGGTCTTTGGGACTAAGAACATGTAATGAATTGATTAAAATATCACTATAGACTTCTTTATAAAGCCCTGTATCACTTATAGCCAAAGCCCCTAGTGTTTCTCCATGATAAGAGTTTTTGAGTGATACAAAATATGGTCTATTTTCATTAATATTTTTGAAATAATGATAACTTAGCTTTAAGGCCACCTCAATACCACTTGAGCCATTATCAGCATAAAAAACTTTATTTAGCCCATCTGGCGTTATTTTTACAAGCTTTTTTGATAACTGCACTGCACTTTTATGAGTAAATCCAGCAAAAATTACATGCTCTAGCGTATCAAGCTGTTTTTTGATTTTTTTTGTAATATACGGGTTGCAATGACCTAGATTATTGACCCACCAACTACTAATCCCATCAAGATAAACATTGCCTTCAAAATCTTCTATATACATCCCTCTTCCTTTTTTTATAGGAATAAGTGGAATATTTTCATGATCTTTCATCTGAGTACAAGGATGCCAGATATATTTTAAATCTTCAGTTTCTACTGTTTTATTTGTCATTCTTCCCCCTTGGAACCCCAGTCTATGACTGGGCTTGTCTTTTTCTTCACAACTCACTACTCACGACTTACTATTGATGACAACAACCCCCGCAAATCTACCACAACCAGAATCATTTCTATATGAAAAATATGGTTGATTGGAACATTTAGTACAAATAGTTGAAATATTTATATTTTCTTCTATTATACCACTTTTTATAAGTTGCATTTTGTTAATCCCTTGCAAATCTATAAATCTTCCTTTTGTAAACTCACTACCAAAATTATTGGCTACAAATTCTGCCATGTTTGCATCTACTTCATAGCAACACTTTTGTATGCTTGGACTAAGATTTACTTTGATATCTTTTGGATTTGAACCAAATGTATCTATCATTTTTGATACCATTTGTGATGAAATACCCAAAAATGTCCCATTTCTTCCTGCATGAGCCACTCCTATGATATCAAGTACACTATCATAAAACATCACACCTATGCAATCAGCCACTTGCACCATCAAAGGAAGATTTGGCTCTTTTGTCACAATTCCATCACATTCCAATATCTGACTTGGTGAACTACTATCAACCACTTCTATACGATTGCCATGAATTTGATTCATGTATTTTAACTCATTTATATCAAAATCATATTTTAATGCAATATTTTGCCTATTATTATCAACACTTAGCTTATCATTAGTGGTATAATAAGCCATATTACCGTCATATATGGTGGTATAAAAAGCCTTAATATTTTTACCTAAATCTATCTTCATAAAAATGCCTAATAGTTTTTTGGCTATAATACCAAAAAACATATTAAGGGCTTTAATGACTAATAAATTTGACCTACTAGCTCATACTTGGGATAAAAAAAGTACAAGGGTTGATATAGCTCAAACTTTTGTAAAAACCATAAAAGAAAAAATACCGAATATAAAAGATTTTGATTTACTTGATTATGGATGTGGCACTGGACTTGTATCTTTTGGATTTGTAGATGATGTCAAAAGTATAACAGGGATGGATTTTAGTGATGGTATGCTTGAAGTTTATAACCAAAAAATAAATGAATACTCGTTGGAAAATATAAAATGTGAAAAACACAATATAAACGACAACCACCTACCCCAAAATAGCTTTGATATTATTGCAACATCTATGACGCTTCATCATATCAAAGATACAAATGATTTTATCTCAAAATCAAATATAGCCCTCAAAGACAAAGGATACCTAGCAATAAGTGATTTAGACAAAGAAGATGGCACTTTCCATGGTGAGAATCTAGAAGGAGTTGAACATTTTGGATTTGATAAAACAAAACTAAGCACTATTTTAAAGCAAAATGGATTTGAAATAGTATTCTATGAAAATGTCTATATAGCAAAAGAAAGTTACCCAATCTTTTGTGCGATAGCACAAAAAAACTAATAATTAACAACTAACAACTAATAATTATCGTGTTGCTATGCAACATTTTTTATATAATTAGTCACGGAAGTGACTCCTAAATTATTAGTTATTCATTATTAGTTATTACTTACTTAAGTATGTCATGAAGAGTATTTGCCTTTGCCATATATTTATGTATAGCATCATAATCTTCATTTTGTAGCATCTCTTTTAACATAGCAAGTTTTGATTCATAAATGTTGAGTGCATCAAGTAGATTTTCTCTATTTTGTCTAAAAATATCACACCACATATTTGGTGAACTTTTTGCAATACGACTCATATCTCTAAATCCACCAGCTGCTAAAGTGATAATAGCATTTGGATTTTCATGACACATTACAGTTTTGGCTAGTGCATATGATACTGCATGAGGAAGATGACTCATATAACACGCATGAATATCGTGCTCTTTTGCATCCATTTGTATGATACGCATTCCAATTGACTTAAAAATATTTGTAACTTTTTCTAAATGGTAACTACTATTTTGCCACACATCACATAAAACTACTATTTTATCCTCATAAAGACTATCAATAGCAGCTTCTGGTCCAAATTTTTCTGTCCCTGTCATAGGATGAGCTGCAACAAAACTTGATCTAATTTCGATTGGTAAGTTGTTTACAATAAGTTCTTTTGTACTTCCAAAATCAACTATGGTTGTATTTTGGGATATATCAACCAAATTTTTTGAAAAAGCAATAATTCCATCTACGGGAATACATAAAACTATCAAATCACATTTTTTAAGACATTCTAAATCACAAATCTCATCAACAAGCCCAAGTTCTAAGGCAGTTTTTTGATGATTGATATTATGGTCATAACCAAATATTTTATTAGCTAACTTATATTTTTTCAATACTTTAGCAAATGAGCCACCCATAAGCCCTATACCAACAATTCCTACTGTCACTTGCAAATTCCTTTTGTTTTATCTTTTTTATAATTATACTTTAAACTAACTTTAGGTAGACTCTTATTCAAAATTTACTAATAAGGTTAACAGTGAAAAAAATTTCAACAGCTTTATTGCCACTAATAATAACAACAACATTAAGTGCCACACAAATCAAAGATATCAAGTTTGAGAACCTAGCTAGAATTTCTGATAGAATTGCCTTAGAAACATTAAACTTTAAAGTTGGTGATGATTTAAATATACAAAAAATTGATGAATCAATCAATAAATTCTTTCAATTTGGATATTTTGATGATATCTTAGTACATGAAGAACAAGGTATAGTTACTTTTAATTTCAAAGAAAAGCCTTCAATTGCTAGCTTAAATGTAACTGGATATAAATCCAGAGATGAAGATAAAAAAATGCTTTATACAATAATGGGTATAAATAAAGGAAGTATTTATACAAAACAAAGACTTGACAATGCAAAACAAGCACTTTTAACTGAATTAGAACGAGAAGGATATTTAAACTCTGTTGTGGAAGTAACCATTGAAACTATAAATGAATATTCAATTGCTGTTCAATTTGAAGTCAATAAAGGTGATTATATTATACTTCAAGAAGTCAATTATCAAGGTGCTCAAAATATAAAAAGAAGTGAATTTGAAGATGTGACTGCAAATAAACAAAAAGATAGTGTATCTTGGTTCTTTGGTAGAAATGATGGCAAACTTAATATTGAACAACTAGAATACGAAAATCATAGGATAAAAGATCTTTATTTTCAAAGAGGTTTTCTTGATGCAAATGTAAAATCTCCATTTTTAAAAGTTGATTTTAACTCTAATAGTGGAAAACTGGATTTCTTTATAGACGAGGGGATTCAATATACTGTAAATTCTATCAAAATATATCTAGATGCTAGTATATTAGATCCTGAAACATTATACAAAGAGTTAAAACTACAAGAAAACAAAGTTTTTAATATTGAAAGACTTAGAACTGATGTAGAATTTATCAAAACATCTATTGGTGATTTGGGATATGCATTTGCTGATGTTGATTATGATTTAGTAAAAAATATAGAAAACAAAACTGTTGATATAGCTATAAGCGTAGTACCAAATCAAAAAGTTTATATTAATGATGTATATATTTCTGGAAATACAAGAACTTTAGATAGAGTAATAAGAAGAGATGTGTTTTTAGCACCAAAAGACCTTTATAGTTCAACTGATTATTCAGACTCTATAAATGCGTTAAAAAGAACTGGACACTTCGAAGATGTAACAATCGAGCAAATTAGAGTTTCTGAAGATAAAATGGACTTGACGGTAAAAGTAGTAGAAGCTCCAACTGGTATGCTTGTTCTTGGTGGTGGATATGGAAGCTATGATGGCTTTTTATTAAATGCTGCAGTTAATGATAGTAATATATTTGGAAGTGGTAAAGATTTACAGTTTTCAACAGAATGGTCAAAAAAGAAATTTGATTTAGAATTATCTTTATTTAACCCTGCTATTTTTGATAGTAAATTTAGTGGACTAGCAAGTGTTTATAGTAGAGAGAGAGACTATGAATCAACTGATATAGATGAAACAACTAAAAGTTATGGTACTATATGGGGTCTAGGACATAAGCTGACAAGAAATTTAACTGTTGGTTCAAATTTAAAGCTTGATAAAACAAAATTAACTGACAATTTAGATATTACTAAAAATGATAACTACACTACAATTTCTCTTATTCCATATATGAAATACAATTCTACAGATGATTATTTTATGCCAAGAAAAGGGATAGAAGCCAATTCTAGTTTAGAATATGCTGGACTTGCAGGTGATGCAGAATTTTTAAAACTTCAAAATACATTAAAATATTTTTATGGGATGAAAGATTGGCTTGATTATGATGTAATTTTTAGAAATAAATTAAGCTTAAACTACCTAAATGACCTTGGTAAAGTACCTAGAAACTCAGGATTTTCTCTTGGTGGTATAGGGTCTGTGCGAGGATATGAAGATTATGCTTTTTATAGGGATTCTACAGATACTGAAGGGTATTATGATATGATGGCTTCAAATAATGCTGAACTTACTTTTCCTCTTTTCCCAAAAGCACAGATGAGATGGGGTGTGTTTTTAGATTATGGTATGATAGGAAAAGGAAATGTAAGTGAAATCAAAAGAGCTGGTACTGGAGCATTTTTGGAATGGAACTCACCAGTTGGTCCACTACAATTTGTATTTGCAAAACCACTTATGAAAGAAGCTGGAGACAAAACATCTTCATTTGAGTTTTCTTTGGGGCAAAGATTTTAACTAAAATGTTAAATTTTAAATTTTAAATTTTGGATATTAAATAAAAATGAAACGACTTACAAACAAAGAAGCACTAGATTTGATACAAAATAGTTCACTTTTAGAGCTTGGGAAGATGGCATATGTAAGAAAACTTGAGCTTCATCCGAAAAAAATAACTACATTTATAGTAGATAGAAATATAAACTATACTAATGTTTGCTGGGTTGATTGTAAGTTTTGTGCATTTTATAGGCATGGTAGAGATGGTGATGCGTATATATTAACATACGAAGAAATTGACCAAAAAATTGATGAACTTTTGGCAATTGGCGGAACACAAATTTTATTTCAAGGTGGAGTGCATCCAAAACTTAAAATTGAGTGGTATGAGGATTTATTAGAACATATTAGTTCCAAATATCCAACCATCACAATTCATGGCTTTAGTGCAATTGAGATAGATTATATAGCTAAAATTTCTAAACTAAGCTACAATGAAGTTCTAGTAAGATTACAAAAAAAAGGGCTTAGTTCTATTCCAGGAGCTGGGGCAGAGATTTTGAGTGATAGAGTAAGAGATATAATAGCACCAAACAAGCTAGATACAAAAGACTGGCTTGAAGTGCATAGAGCGGCACATAAGATTGGGATGAAATCAACTGCTACTATGATGTTTGGTACAATTGAGAGTGACGAAGAAATTATTGAGCATTGGGAAAAAATAAGAGATTTACAAGATGAAACAGGTGGCTTTAGAGCTTTTATTCTTTGGTCTTTTCAAAGTGCTAATACAAAACTTAAAGTTGAAAATCCAGATATTGGTTCTCAATCATCTAATAGATATTTGAGACTTTTGAGTGTTGCAAGACTTTATCTTGACAACTTTCAAAACATCCAATCATCTTGGGTAACACAAGGAAGTTATATAGGACAACTAGCCCTACTCTTTGGAGCAAATGATTTGGGTAGTACTATGATGGAAGAAAATGTAGTAAGTGCAGCTGGAGCAAAAAACGAAATGAATCAAGAAGAGATGATAAGATTGATAAATGATATTGGAGAGTATCCAGCAAAAAGAGATACTGCATACAATATATTACAAAGGTTTTATAAAGAATGAAACTATATATCAAAATACTTTTTCTTACAATATTTTTACAAGGGAGCTTGATGAGTGCTATTATAAAGAAAATAGAAGTTAATAACCATGAAATAACTACTATTTTTGAAAAGGGGACATTGCCAGTTATAAATTTTCAATTAGTTTTTCAAAACAGTGGATACATAAAAGATTTGGATAAAGCTGGCTTAGCAAATATTGCTTCAAGCATATTAAATGAAGGTACAAAAAAGCTAGGTTCTACAAAGTTTGCCGATTTACTTGAAAGTAAAGCTATTACAATTCACACTACAAGTGGATTTGAAACTTTTGTTATAGAAGTTAGTGCATTAAAAAGTGAATCAAAATTTGCTTTTGAGTACTTGGCTATGCTTTTAAATGACCCAAATATTACAAAAAACTCTTTAGAAAAACTACAAAATATTATGGTAAGTTCTTTGAAAAGAAAAGAAAGTGATTTTGACTTTGTGGCAAAAAATGAATTAAGAAAGCTTATTTTTAAGGGTACTCCTTTAGAAAATTCAAGTTTGGGTGATATAAAAAGTGTAGAAAGTATAAAGTTGGACGATGTAAAGAAGTTTTTAAATGATACTATAACTTTATCAAATCTTATACTAGTAGTTGGTGGAGATATAGAACTTGATGAATTTGAAAACTCAATCAAACCAATATTGACATCATTTAAAACTGGAAAAGTAAAAGAATTAAACAATATAGTGGCAAAAAATACAAAAGAATATAAAGAGATAAATAAAGAAACAGAACAAGCATATATTTATTTTGGTTCTCCTTTTAATATTGACCCAAAAGATTCAAATGTATATAAAGCAAAGGTTGCTTCATTTATACTAGGTTCTAGTGGATTTGGAAGTAGATTTTTGGAAGAAATTAGGGTAAAAAGAGGTTTGGCATATTCTGCACATGGATCAATTTCAATAAACAAATCTCACTCATATTTTACAGGCTATCTTCAAACCAAAATAGATAATTCAGATGAAGCTATAGCTTTGGTCAAATCTTTGGTTAGTGACTTTGTAAACGATGGGGCAACGGGGGAAGAACTAACGAGTGCTAAAATGTTTTTACTAGGAAGTGAGCCGCTTAGAACAGAAACACTAAGCCAAAGGCTTGGTCGTGCTTTTACACTCTATTATAGAGGTTTACCATTGAATTACAACGAACTTGAACTCCAAGCAATACAAGATTTGACATTGGAAGATTTGAATGAATTTATAAAATCCCATAAAGAGATAAATGATTTATCATTTGCAATAGTAACCAACAAAGGAAAATAATGTTAAGATTTGCACCAAGCCCTACTGGCGATATGCATATAGGCAATTTAAGAGTTGCACTTTTTAATTATATATTATCTAAACAACTAGGTGTTGATTTGATAGTTAGAATAGAAGACACTGACAAAGAGCGTAATATTGAGGGTAAAGATAAAGAAATCCTCGAAATGCTAGCTCTTTTTAGTATTGATTATAAAATGGCTCATTATCAAAGTGACAACCTAAAATATCATCAACAAATAGCTATGCAGCTTTTAGTGGATAAAAAAGCTTTTGCTTGTTTTTGCTCAGATGAAAGACTAGAGCTTCAAAGAGAATCAGCAAAAGATTCAAATAAACCATACAGATATGATAGCTTTTGTGAAAAACTAAGCGATGAAGAAGTAATCAATAATGAAAACTCATTTACTATCAGAATTAAAAAACCAGATAGTGTAGTAAAATTCAAAGATGAGCTTAGAGGTGAATTTGATTATGAGCCTTTTGATGTGGATTCTTTTATCATTATGAGAAAAGACAAAACTCCAACATATAATTTTGCTTGTGCGGTTGATGATATGTTGTATGATATATCTTTTGTTATAAGAGGTGAAGACCATTTATCAAATACTCCAAAACAAAAACATATAAGACAATCGCTGGGATACACAAAAGAGATACAATACCTACACTTACCAATTATACTAAATGCCCAAACAGGTAAGAAAATGAGTAAAAGGGATAACGCATCAAGCATAAAATGGCTTCTTGATGAGGGCTTTTTACCTATTTCTATAGCAAATTATTTGGTTCTTTTAGGCTCAAAAACGCCAAAAGAGATATTTACTATTGAAGAAGCTATTGAATGGTTTGATATCAAAAATATTTCTACAAATGCACCGAAATTTGATATTGACAAGTTAAGATTTATCAATAAAGAACATTTAAAAATTATTGATGAGATGAGATTATCGAAAATTTTAGGTTTTGCTGATGCCGATATAGGAAAACTCGCTAAAATATACTTAGAAGAAGCTAGTACTATAAAAGAGTTAAAACCAAAAATTGATGCTATTTTTGAATCAAAACATACAACTGAGGATTTTGCAAGTGAAGTAGAACATATCAAAAATGTTTCTAAAACTGCACCATTTTTTGATAATTATGATGATTTCAAGAACTATATATCAAATCAATGTGGACTAAAAGGAAAATCTCTTTTTATGCCACTTAGATTTTGTCTAACAGGTGCTTGGCATGGTCCAAATTTGAGTGATATATACCCATGTATCAAGAATTATTTAGGGGAAATTATTAGATAATGTTGAATTATAAATTTTGAATGTTAAATTAAAGTGTCTCAAAGCTACTTCAACATTCAAAATTCAACATTCAAAATTTAAAAACGGAGGTTTTCATGATTGAGGCATTAATAAGTTCGATAGCAATAGTTATATTAGGAATTATATCTTTATACAAGTGGGTAGTTATAATATCTGCCATATTAAGCTGGGTAAATCCAGATCCAAACAATCCTGTTGTTCAGATGCTTTATCGTCTAACAGAACCAGCATACAGATTGATTAGAAAGTATATTCCTACAGTTTTTGGAGGGCTTGATGTTGCTCCACTTATTTTGATTTTTGCTTTAATATTCCTTGAAACATTTCTTGGAAGATTATTTGGCGGAATGATGATGTAATGATAAAAAAAATCTTTTGTTTAGGTTTATTTGCTTCTATACTCAATGCTGATGTAATAAAAAAAGAGATTACTCTTGATTTTTTGCAAAATAACCCAAGAAGCCAAACAAAGGATTTTTATATTTGGCAATATTTAGACCAAAATATCAATTCAGATGAAGCAATGTTGGCTCTTAGCGAAGCTCAAAGGGTTGATAATAAGTTATTTTTTAGATTTGCGAAGAAATTTGGGCATGATGAGACATACGCAGTTGCACAATGTATGCAAGCTGATACAAAGTCTTTAATTGAACAAAATGATGATTGTATAGAGTTAGGGCTTAGTTATTCTCAAGCTCTTAGTCTTTCTTATGATGAATTAAAAACCATAGCAATAAAACTCCAAGAAAACTATCCCATAAAAAGTAAAGCACTTGAAATACTCAACTCAAATCTACCTTTTGTTAAATTAGTAAGTACTTCATCGGAAGTTTTTTTTGAAGTTTTTAATAAAACTCCTACAAATTTTAGATATGAAAAACTAAACTATAGATTACCACAAGTTTTGATTGATAAGATACAAGATAAAAATGAATTTAACCAAACGATTAAACTAATAGTCACTGATACTAAACTCAAAAATCTCCAAAACTCTCTTATTGGGATAGATGATACTAAATTAAATTTTCAAAGTTCATTTTATCTTGCATTAAATGTTTTATTAAATAAAAGAGATGATGAACTAGCTCTCAAATATCTTGATAATGCTTCAAAAAAAGCTTATTTCAAGATTGATAAGGATATGGTTGTTTTTTGGCAATATTTGGTTACCAAGAATGATGAACTGCTCCAAAGTTTAGCATCAAGTTGGGATATTAATATTTATTCTCTTTATGCACAAGAAAAATTAAATATTCAACCTCAAAATATTGATTTTGATACAAAAATTGAAAGTGATATTACAATGCCAGTAATCACACAATTTGACTGGGTTAAGATTTTACTTTCATTATCTACAGTAGACGAAGAAATGTTGAATACTTTTGAGAATACATTATCTAATAATGAATTGCCACATTTAGTATTTTTAAAACACAGATATCATCAATACCAAAAAAGTTTTTTTATAACACCATATGAAAAATATTTAGAAAGCAACACATCAAATAGGAAAAGCTTAATATATGCCTTAGCAAGACAAGAAAGTGGATTTATACCAACTTCTATTTCATCTTCATTTGCATTAGGTGCTATGCAAATTATGCCTTTTTTAGTTAATTCTTTGTCAAAAGAGTTTAGTGAAGATATATTTTTGGAAGATATGTTTAATATTGAAATAAACCTAAAATACGCAAACAAACATCTAGATTACTTAGAATCTAAATTAAACCACCCACTATATGTTTTCTATGCATATAATGGAGGGATTGGATACACAAATAGAGAAATAATTCCTCTTTTTAAAGAGAATTTACCATATCAACCGTTTATGGCTATGGAGTTAATTTCTTTTGATGAAACCAAACAATATGGTAAAAAAGTTTTAGCTAATTATTATATATATAACAATCGAATAAGTAGCGAGCCAAAACCTATTAATTTTTTACTTGAAACCATAAAATAGCATAGTTTAAATCACTAGTTTCAAGGTCTAATTTTATAAATTCTTGATTATCCTTTGGAATTTTGATTCTATAATACTTAGCCCAATGGTTTTTTAGAGGAATATTATTATAAATCATTTCAGTTTCTTCTAATGGTAATAATTCAACAGTTTCACAGCCATAAAAAATCACATAATCATCACTCTTTTGTGTAGAATTTTGGTCTGGTATATATACACTAACTAAAAAATTATGATTTTCATCATCATATGATTTATCAACATAATTTAAATATGTTCCTATAAATATTAATTTTGTTTGTAAAGATTTAACAATATCACTTTTTTTTGTATGCTGTAAAGCAACAGAATATATTTTGTTTTCAGTAATAAAAACTGACTCTTTTTTTGCACATCCAGATATAAAAATCAAAACACCAATACTCATAATTAAATTTCTAATATTCATTTTTCAACACTCCTAATATAGCCTTCTTTCAAAATTATACGAATCTTTATATCTAAAAGCACTTAAATTTTCTAAAATAGCAATAAGTACAATATAGTTTATAAATGAACTACCCCCATAACTAAAAAGAGGTAAAGGCAACCCCACAACAGGTGCAAAACCAATAACCATCAAAATATTTACACTCATATTCAAAAATATCAAAAAGCCAAGTCCAGTGGAAAAAACTTTTAATAAATAATCCTCACTATAGTGATAATTATAAAAAAATAATTGAACTATCAATAAAAAATAAATTAATATTAATCCAAATCCACCAATAAATCCATATCTTTCTATCAAATAAGCAAAAATAAAATCACTTGTAGCAATAGGTAGAAATTTCAGCTGTGTTTGTGTAGCATCATCTACACTTTTTCCAAAAAATCCACCAGAACCTATAGCAATAATAGATTGTTTCACATGGTAACTTGGTTCTTCACTAATAAAATCTGTAATTCTTTTTTTTTGATAATCTTTGATTAAATAAGTATAGAACAAAGGTGCAACTAAAATTATACCTAAAACTATAGCAATCCAAATCTTTGGTCGCACTCCAACTACAAATAAAATACCAAATCCAACAAGTAACAATATAACAGCAGTACCCAAATCTGGCTCTTTTGCTATTAAAATAGTTGGTAATAGAATATAAAAAGAAATTTTTAGAAAATCTTTTATATCATAGCCATCTTTTGGTGGTGGTTTAATCATTATCAAATAACCAAGCATCAATAAAAATATAGGTTTTATAAGTTCAGAAGGTTGTATTGTAAGACCTAACATAGGAAATTCTAACCATCTTTTAGCACCAAGTTTTGTAACTCCAAAAAATTCTACCATTAATAAAAGTATTATTCCAATCCAATATAAAACTGGAATTATTTTTATCCACTTTCTAATAGGAATATAAAAAACAAATACAAAACCAATCAAGGCAATAGCATAATATATTAACTGTTTATTAGCTAACCTATCGTTAATTTCATTAATTAAATGATATGATAACAGTATAATTGGTATGACTAATATAATAATCACAAAATCAAAATGAGATATTATTCGTTTATCAAAAAATTGCATATGAAAGATTATCAAAAAATGGATAAAAAACAAGTACTATTAGCCCAAAGTGAAACAAGATTAGATCTTTTTTTAGCACAAAACTTAGAATATTCAAGAAATCAAATTGAACACCTTATAAAAAAAGGGTTTGTTTGCGTAAATGAAAAAACAATTATCAAAAATGGATATAAACTCAAATTAAATGATATTGTATCTTATGAGTTACAAAATGAAGAAGAAAAAAAAGAAGAAAACAACACAAACAATATTCACCCAGTAGATTTTGATATCGAAATACTATATGAAGATGATGATATAATTGTTTTGAACAAACCTTCAAATTTAACGGTTCATGATGCTCCAAGTGTCAATGAACCTACCCTTGTAGATTGGCTGAAATCAAAAAACTATTCCTTATCGACAATAAGTGGTGAACTTCGTCATGGTATTGTACATAGACTAGATAAAGGCACAAGTGGTGTAATGGTTGTAGCAAAAAACAATTTTGCACACACAAATCTCAGTGAACAACTAGTTGATAAAACAATGGGGAGATACTATCTTGCCCTTATTGATTTACCATTAAAAGACAATATAATTGTAGAACAACCAATAGGTAGAAACCATAAAGATAGACTTAAAATGGGGATAGTAGAAGATGGGAGATATGCAAAGTCTGCATTTTACAAAATAGAAAATTCAGTAAATAACAAATATGAATTAATAACTGCCAAACTCTTCACTGGGAGAACACATCAAATAAGAGTACATTTAAATAATCTTAATAGACATATTTTAGGTGATGTTTTATATGGTTTTAAGGGCAATTTGGATACTTTTTCAAGAGTATATTTACATGCATATATTTTATACCTATATCATCCTACCAAAAATAGATATATGTGTTTTATGGCAAAACTACCAGATGATATGCAAAGTTTTATAGATAAAAATTTCAACACAAAGGACATTAATGAAAAGATTACTCAAGATAATATCTTCAGTTGTTTTAATACTGACAATCAGCGGTTGTTCACTCAAAGATAGTATTAATTCTGCACAAGTTCCAACTACTTTTGATCAAAGTATAGCACAAATGGATATATCTTTAATAAAATTTATACCAGATATGACAGAAATAGCTTTTGAATGGGCGAGACATGAAAACCCAGAAGTAGTTGCATACAATCTTTATAGATCAAACCTAAAAATTGATGGAGACAAACTAAAAAAAATAGCTACTATTAAAAATAGATTTGTTACTCATTATGTAGATCATAAGCTTGACCCAAATACTCAATATATTTATGCCATGACTGCAGTTAAGGCTGATGGAAAAGAATCTCAACCTAGTCAAAGTGTAACTGTACAAACATTACCACTTTTTGATTCAGTTAGTTATATTACAGCAATTAGTAATATGCCAAAACAGATAAAAATACTTTGGAGACCACATCAAAGTGAAAGAGTTAAAGAATATATTATCCAAAGAACAGATAATAGTAGTTCTACATGGAAAGAAATTGCAAAAATTAGTGGTAGATTAAATGTTGAATATATTGATGATAAACTAGGTAGTAATGAAATCTATATGTATAGACTTTATGCCATAACTTTTGATAATGTACAATCAAAACCTAGTGAAATAGTAAGAGCAAATACAAAACCTCTTCCTGAAGATATTAAAAATTTGTATGCAACAAAAGATTTACCTAGAAGAATAGATTTAAACTGGGAAAAGTCAAATACAGAAGATGTTGTAGCGTATAAAATATATGTTTCAAGTCATGTTGATTTATTATATTCAGAACTTATCATATTACCATCTTCCAATTTAAGCTATTCTCATAATGTAAATGATGATGGAGAGGTTAAATTTTATAAAGTGAGTTCAATTGATAAAGATAACCTTGAGTCAGCAATGAATATAACACCAACTATGGGTGCAACTTTAGGCAAACCTGTAAAACCAATCATTACTCTTGCACAAATCCAGGGTGAACGAGCTATAATAAATTGGATTGCTGGGGACAATAGAGCGTTATCTTATAATATTTACAAAACAACTTCAACTGGCTTTTTCTCTAAAAAAGTAGAAAAGATTGAAAACATTCAGGGATTAAGATTTGAGGATAAAGATATTGTAAGAGGTGTTGAGTATAAATACTCTATTCAAGCCGTAGATGCAAATGGTTTACATTCAGAACAAACAAATGACACATCTTTAATTTTGCCTAAATTACCAGAGGTGAGATAAAGTATGCCCCATATAGTTTTTGAGGACAAGAAAGAAATTCAATTTCCAAAAAAAGTTGATGATATTGAATTTATTTTTGAAGCGGTATCCAAACACGAGTCTAAGATTTTGACAAAAGTTGGTGAGCTTGAATTTTTATTAAGTAAAAAAGAAAAATCATCAAAAGATGGAAGATGTTTGCATATACTAAAATCAGATAAAGCTACACGACCATCGAAAGCATATGTTATCAAAAAAGCATTAACTGCTTTTGTTGATACATATGGAGTTGAACCAACTTTTTCGAATATCAACAACCTAAAAGACTATACAAAGCAAAGTAATACATATCTTAAAGAAATAGATTATTTTACTAATGATTTCAACACAACTAAAGAAGTTTGGGTTGAAATTGGTTTTGGTAGCGGAAGACATTTATTACATCAAGCCAAGAAAAATCCTGATATACTGATAATTGGTCTTGAAATCCATACACCATCAATTGAGCAAGTACTAAGACAAATTGAACTTCAAGAAATAGAAAATGTTTTGATTCTTAATTATGATGCAAGATTGTTTTTGGAATTTCTAAACTCAAATAGTGTTGGTAAGATTTTTGTACATTTTCCAGTTCCTTGGGAAAAAAAGCCACATAGAAGAGTCTACAGTAAGGAATTTGTTGATGAAGCACTAAGGGTTTTGGCTCTTAATGGTACACTAGAACTAAGAAGTGATAGCAAGGAATATTTTGACTTTTCATTGGGAATTTTGACAGATTTAACACAATGCCATATTGAAATTGATATCAATAAAGATTTGGAGATAAGTAGCAAGTATGAAGATAGATGGAAAAAACTTGGAAAAAATATTTATGATTTAACACTGACTAACAATATATTATCACCAAGTTCGCAAAATGAGAGTTCTTTTGAATTTGACTCAATAGATATAAATGGACTCCAAGAAAAACTCCCGACAAAATCATTGGTAAAAGATGACTATTTTGTACATTTTGAAAAGCTTTACACAATTACTGCAAACTCAGTATTAGTTGAAGTAACATTTGGAAGTTTTAACAAACCATTGAGTAAATTTATTTTGATAGAAAATTCTAAAGCAAGATACCTACAAGGTAATCCTCTTATCACAAAAGCAAATACGAAAGCACACAAAACAATAAATGAGATTTTGAAGAATGATTAAAGCAAAAGATATTTATCTTTCTTATGATAAAGATAGATTTATCATCAAAAAAGGAAATTTTCATATCAAAAATAAAGAATTTGTTTTTATTGGTGGTACAAGTGGTATGGGTAAATCTACCCTTTTGAAATCTTTTTATGGAGACATACTACTACGCCATGGCGATTTGGAAATAAATGGTATCAATTTAAAAGATATATCAAGCTCTAATTTGAAAAAAATAAGAAGAGATATTGGAATTGTTTTTCAAGATTATAAATTAATCAAAGAATGGACTATCGAACAAAATATTATGCTTCCTCTACTTATCAATGGATACTCACAAGAAGTTTCGTATGCTCAAGCTATAAAGCTTTTGAATCATGTTAAGCTATCTCATCGTGTAGGATATTATCCAGCAGAATTAAGTGGTGGAGAACAACAGCGTATTGCAGTAGCAAGAGCTATAGCACATAATCCCAAAATAATCCTAGCAGATGAGCCAACTGGAAATTTGGATGATTATTCAGCTGAAGTTGTATGGAATCTACTAAAAGGTGCAAATGAACAATTAGGAATTACTGTAGTGGTTGTAACCCACAGAGTCCCTAAGAATTTTGGACTGAATTTTAGACAGCTTTCTATTGAAGATGGGGTGATTTATGAAGTTTCTTAAAAATTTAATTTCATTTTGTATTCCTCTTATTACAATGCTTTTTGCACTTACGATATTTACTATAGTCTCAAGTGCGGTTGATACATATAAAGAAAAAATAAGAAGTGATTATTCAATAGTAATTATTACAAAGACACCTTTAGTTCAAGATACTATAGATGTACTTGGTGGTATTAAAGTTGATAAAATTGTTCCAATGAATAGAGAAAAAATACTAGCAAGTTTCAAAAATAGATTAACACAAAATTCTATGAAGTTTTTGGATCAAAGATTGCCATATTTTTATCAAGTATATTTGACTGAATTTCCTAGTACCTATCAACTTGAAATAATTTTGGATGAATTAAAAAACAAACCATCAATTTATCAAATTGAGACTTTTTCAAAAAATCATAATCAAATATACTCTTTGTTGGCTCTTAGTCAAAAGATTGTTTTTATTTTATACATTATAATAGTGCTTTTTGCTATATTTATCATATCAAAACAGGTTAAAATTTGGTTTTATGAACATAAAGAAAGAATTGCAATTATGAAACTTCATGGTGCTTCGGTGTTGTATAGTGCAAAACCTATCATATTATTGACATTTTTTAGTTCCGTCTTATCATCACTTGTTGTTGTAGTCTTTATAGTAATTTTTAGTGAAAATAGTTCTTTGATTTTTTCTGAAGAATTAAAAGATATCACAACTATTCATTTCAATATTTTTTATGAATCTATAAAGCTTTTGGTTGTATCTTTGTTTATCTCTTTTATATCAATTTTTGGTGTTTTAACAAAACTGAAAATTAAACCAAATTAGTAGAACCTATGATAAAAAGTTTTTTTATATTATTTGGTATTTTATCTTGCTTGCACAGTAATTCTATTAAAGATATTGAAGCTGAAATCAATCAAAACAAAAATGTACTAAATAAAAATCAGAATATAGAAAGTGAAACAAATATAAAAATACAACTTCTTGCTAAAGAAATAGATATCCAAAATAATACACTCACAAAAGTAACAAATGAAGTAAAAGAACTAGAACAAATAATAGCAAATGACCAAAAAAAACTTGAAAGTGCTCAAAACGATATCCAACTTTTAAGGAAAAGTGCATCTACTATACTACAAGATAAAAAAAACCAAGAAGAAGCTATAGTATCAACAATTATCAATGAATTTGCAGTTTCACTTGGTATACAGCATTCATCAAACAAAACTCTTGATGAAATCATAGATAGAGAAATGTATTCATTACTTCTTGAAAATTCAATTGGAGAGATTAAAAATCTTGATGTTAGGTATCTACAAATTACTCAAAATCAAGATGAAAACCAAAAAGAGATAAATAAACTTCAATCTTTTATAGACCAAAACGAGAAAAAAAGAAAAGATTTAGGTGTGTTGCTAAGAAAACAAGAACAAAATCTTGCTGATTTACAAAAAAAACATAAAGAATATCAAACACAATTAAAAAATATCATAGATAAACAAAATGAACTGGCTTCTTTGTTGCAAAATCTAAATATTCTAAAAAAAGAAGAATCAAAGAAAGAACAAGAAAGACTAGCTGCTGCTAGAAAAGCCGAAGAAGATAGAAAAAAAAGAGTTGCTGAGTCATCAACAACTACTCAAGCCTCTACACCTATACAATCACCACATCTAGAAAGTATTGATATAGAAGTGAGACAACTTGGCTCTTCTGTGAGAGGTGTGGAAACTACAAGATATAAAGGTGTAAAAACAATTCCACCACTATCATCTTATTCATTGGTTAGAAAATTTGGTAAATATCATGACCCTGTGTACAAAATAGAACTTTTTAATGATTCTATCACATTAACGCCAAAAACAGTTGACAATAAAGTATATAGTGTTTTAAATGGCAAGGTTGTGTATATTAAAAAATCTCAAAACTCAACAGATAATACAATAATTATAGAACACACAAATGGCTTGCATACAGTCTATTCAAATCTAGACCAGATTTCTCCAACCATTGAGCAAAACAAGCTTGTAAAACAAGGCTATGCAATAGGTAGAGTTCGAGACTCTTTAGTATTTCAAGCTATTATCAATAGTGCATTTGTAAATCCTACAGAATTATTTGTAAAATAAGGACTATTATGGCTAAAATTAAAGGAAATACTTTTGAGTGTCAGCATTGTGGTTTTCAGTCACAAAAATGGCTTGGGAAATGTCCAAACTGTGGTGGATGGGATAGCTTTTTGGAGCTTAGTCCTGCACAACTTGAAACAATAAAACAAACATCAAAACTCATCTCAACTACTTCAAAAGCCCTTCCTATAACACAAATAGAACAAGATAATATCACGAGATTTAGCTCTTTTAATAGTGAATTTGACCTTGTTTTGGGTGATGGTATAGTACCTGGAAGCTTGACATTAATAGGTGGAAGTCCAGGAGTTGGGAAATCTACCCTACTTCTCAAAGTTGCAGGTAATATTGCTCAAAATGGGAAAAAAGTTCTTTATGTAAGTGGCGAAGAATCATCTGGACAAATCAAAATGAGAGCAAACCGTCTTGATGCAAATAGTGATAATTTATATCTCTTAAGTGAAATAAAATTAGAAGATATTCAAGATGAATTTTTGAGACAAAACTATGAAGTAGCTATCATTGACTCTATACAAACTATTTATTCAAGCTCTATAACATCTTCTCCTGGAAGTGTATCACAAGTGCGTGAGATTACTTTTGAGCTTATGAGAAAAGCAAAAGAGACAAATCTAGCTATTTTTATAATAGGTCACATCACAAAAGATGGTGCAATAGCAGGACCTAGAGTCTTGGAGCATATGGTGGATACTGTTTTATACTTTGAAGGGGAAACCAGCAAAGAAATCAGAATGCTTAGAGGATTCAAAAACCGCTTTGGAAGTACCAGTGAAATAGGGATTTTTGAAATGACAGAGAGTGGATTGCTTAGTGCAAAAGAAATAGCTTCAAAATTTTTCGACAAAACCAAACCACAAGCTGGTTCAGCCTTGAGTGTAGCAATGGAAGGAAGTCGTGCTATCATACTAGAAATTCAAGCTCTAGTATGTGAATCAACATTCCCAAATCCAAAAAGAAGTGCCACAGGATTTGACTCCAACCGTCTTACTATGCTCTTAGCATTGCTTGAAAAGAAACTTGACTTGCCATTTAATAGATATGATGTATTTGTAAATATAAGCGGGGGAATAAAAATAAAAGAGAGTTCAGCAGACTTAGCTGTAATTGCAGCGATTATTAGCTCTTTTAGAAATCGCCCTATTTCAAAAGAATCTGTTTTTATCGGCGAAGTCAGCCTTACTGGTGAAATTAAAGATGTATTTTCAATGGAAAACAGACTAAAAGAAGCATCAGCTCAAGGTATCACAAAAGCTATAATTGCTACAAAACCAAGCATAAAAATAGATATGAAATGTTTTGTAGTAGATGAAGTTGCTAAAATGATTGAACTTTTTTGAAAAATATACAATAATCTAAATAACTTTAATCTTATTTTTAGATTCTTAATGATAAAATAATTCCTTATATTATCACTAGGATTCTTCATGCATAATTTATGTCTTAATAACACAATAAATAACCTAATAATCAATACTTTGATTATTAAAATCTAAATCATACATGCTTAGTATTAATTTTTTCAAAAATATTCTAATGTTAATGAAATATACAAGTCATCTAAAAAATAAAGTCAAGCAAAAAAATTTGGAAGTATATTTCAAAAAATATTTGTATACAGACATAAGTCAACTAAAAAGACTTTGGCTTATTCCTGAAAGACAATATGAGGATAACATATGACAAAACTTTTTAAAAACATTGTAATAGTAATATTAGTTATATTTGTAATCCAAATTAGTTCTTCATATTATATTAATTATCAAAAACATATAATTTTGGCACCTTCACATCTAAAGGAAGCAAATAAAGATTATATTATCGCTAAAGTTATTGGTGATTATTATGCTTTTTTTATAAAAACTTTTAGATTACAGACTGACAATATTTTTCTCTATCCGCTAAGAGAACCAATGATGTATTTTTATAAACAGGGTTTAAACAAATTAGACTCCAATGAACCAATAAGGGTTTCTTGGTTTAATGAGTTTGAACTAATTATGTACAATCACTCCAATAATGGAAAATATGGGTCATTGGCAAGAGATTATAGTCACGGCTATGCCAAGAAATTTATTGATGATATTTATTTTAATATTGAATTATTCAATCAAGGCAAAGAAACACTAAATATATATCACTCATCAGGATATCAAAATGAACTTACCACAACACTCTTACAAAATTTCCTCCATTTTATTCAAGTGTATATTAATGATTATCATCTCAACCAAAATGGATTTCCATTAAACAAAGAAAATCTTGAAAAAGTTTCAAATTCTGTTGATTTGTATGAAAGATTTAAAGCTATAGATAAACATAGTGATGAGTTTATTGAATATTATAAGATACATTACCCTAAAGAATACGATGCCGTTATAAACCCTAAAAGAGGCTGGCATAGTGACTATAGAGATTATTATTTGAATATGCTAAAAATATCATCCTATATCTTATTCTATAAAATAAATCAAGATATATTTGATTGTAATGTTGATAATAATTATTTAATTAAAATAGATAATGCAAAAACAACATTAAGAAACTTTGTATTTGAACATAAAGTTTCTACCGATAACAAAGAGTTATTAGAAAGAGTTATAAGATATTTACATATAAAAAATCTATTGAATATAGATTTGCAGATATCTGATAATCCTATAAATTTAGAAATAAAATGCATCTACAAAGAAAGAGAGAATTAATATGTTATTTTATAAAGAATGTGAGATTTGTGGAACTAGAATAAATAAATTTCAAAACTGGTGGAATATTTATATGCTCAAATCAGGCATAAAACTAAAGTGTCAGAACTGTAGAACAGAATATAAAACTAGTAAATTAATTAGTATTATAGGTTCTTTTTATTCATTTCTTGCTTGGATTATACCTATCATATTATTAGTAAGTTTTATAGATAGTTTTAAACTAAATTTAGGGATAGAAGTTTGGTTTTATGCATTTATTTTATATAGTCTAATAGAGTTAATTGTGATGGTATTTTTACCATTATTTAAAATAGAGAAAACTAAAAAGGTGTTGAATTGATACAAAAAGAACAATATATAAAACTTGAATTGGCTATGGTAGGAGACAAATAAATGAATAATACATTCTTATTTGAAATAAAAAATGAAGTATATTTAAATTCTGATATAAATCAAGAAAAAATACTTTGGTTTATTCCTGAAAAAAAGATACAGGGGAAATAATATGTACCTAACGCAAGACGAACAAGAACAATACTCAAATTCTTTAAAATTTGAAACTAAGTATTCTGGCTTGACTCTAAAATATTATATATTAAGGTATTTGTATGATAATAATTAATGATTTTACGATAAAAAACAATGAAAATAAATATAACTTAGCAAATAGATACAAACCAAATATTAGTAAAAATTTTATAAAAAAAATACTTTGTATTATATTGTTCATATTTGTTGGTTTAAATATTTTTGTTTATACCATAGAATATAAACATTATGTAGCAAATGCACCACAACATCTCAAAGAAGCAAGAAAAGAATTTTTACATGCTTATATGTTTCATATGTATTATGGTTACACTGTAAATTATATACATTTGGATTATCAAAACAAAATACTAAAAATTTTTAAAGTACCAAGGGACTTTTTTTATAAAAGAGCATTAATTAAACTACCAGACAATGAAGCCGAAAAAGCATTATGGTTTAATCTTTTTGAAGTTCTACCTTATAATCTTTCAGTTAGAGGCAAATATGGTTCTATGGCAAAACATTATGGCGTAGATTTTGCAAATAATTTTGTAGAACAATTATATAATAACCTACACATATTATCAACTCAAAAGATTGATTCATCATACACAAAATACATTAGTAGAGATATTATAGAAGCATATTTGGGGATGATGACAATATTTAAATCTGAGGCACATTTAGATTTAGAAGGTTTTATCTTTGGTGACAATAATATGAAAAAATATAGCACAGATAAAGATTTGCATGATAAATTTGTAGAAATTTATTATTGGCAAGAGAAATTCTTCTCATTTTACAAGGATAACTATCCTCAAGAGTACCAATATCTATTTTCGGAAGATAAAGGATGGTATAGTCCATACATCACTTTTTATGATAATTTGTTGACCCTATCATCCTTTATTTTGTTTTATAAAATTAAAAATAATCAATTTGAGTGTGAAAAAGATAAAAAATACTTACATCAAATTGATAATGCTAGAAGTACTTTACTAAAATATGCAACAAAACACAATGTATCAAATACGAATATTATAAATCTAAAATATAAGATTTCTTATTTAAGCATTAAAAACAATGCTAAAGGTAGTTTATTTTACACTGGAGATAATCCGTTAAAATTAGAAATAAATTGTAGATATAAATAAAGAGTAAAAAATGAGTATATTAAAATTTCTTGTATCATTAAAAATCTTTCAAGACAGACTCCAAAAACTTGAAAATGAAAGTTTAAATAAAGGCGGTAAGACAAATGGCATTGAACATGGAATTGAATATAAAGCAAATTTTGCAAATGCACTCGTATATACTGCAACAAACACCTTATCGAATAATATGCTTGAAAAATTTTTAAAAGATTATACTGATATGTTGGGCATGGCAAATGGTTTAGCTGATTTTACTGGTAATAGTGTAGGAAACAAATTTAAGAATTTTTTATATAATGATTTAAATGAATTCAATAATGGGTATTATGTAAGTGAAAACTTATTGAATAACAATATAACCAGTTATTCATCAGCAAACTTCAACTCCTCTAAAATCAACCAACGCATAAACGCAAGAATAAACTTCATAGGACTAGATGAGCTATGTGAATCTGGAACAAGTAATCTAAGTGACATAAGTAATCTAAGTGACTTCAGCATCTATAAACTAAATGGA